>Ga0272448_1001665_pt1 | contig 29337 bp, 24 predicted proteins | sample YNPCB0191_FD_202220 | JGI IMG/M metagenome (GOLD analysis project Ga0272448, IMG submission 202220) | Hot spring sediment microbial communities from Yellowstone National Park, WY, United States - YNP-CB-019-1 | ecosystem: Environmental > Aquatic > Thermal springs > Hot (42-90C) > Sediment...
AGATTAAAGAGCAAAGATTAAAGATTAAAGAGCAAAGATTAAAGATTAAAGAGCAAAGATTAAAGATTAAAGAGCAAAGATTAAAGATTAAAGAGCAAAGATTAAAGATTAAAGAGCAAAGAGTAATGTACTTTAAAAGAAGGTGATGAAAGATGGGAAAGAAGGGTAGGTTGCAGGAGAAGGATAGAGAACAAAGAGAGCGCCGCAAAAGAAAAAAGACAAGAAGAAAAGGAAAAGGAAAGTGGAGGTGAGATAAATTGACGAAAGGAAAACTCCTGTGGGTTATTCTTGGGGTTTTGGTTTGTGGTTTTGCTGCCAGACAGATATTTGTTTATTACCAATCAATGCCAGTTGAAGTCAAGACAGGAGAGAGGATAGTTTGTCAAGACCTCGGACATCAAGGAGATAGAGTTTTGGAGAATACTGTTAAGACTATAGAGGTACCTAGGAAAGAGGCTGGTAATTATAAAGTTGTAGAAAAAGAGATTGTCTGCCCAGTTTGCCAAGAGCGTCGAAGGGAAGAAGAGAAACAAGTCAAAATCCGCCAAGAGAGAGAAGAACGAGAAGCACGGGAAAGAGCGGAAGTTGAAGAGATAATGAGGAATTTGGAAGTTAAGTTTGGGTTAAATGATAGTGTTTGGGTAACGAGCGAAGAATATTTAATTGGAGAAGCTAGTTTACGGCCAGGGCAGGAAATTGGATTTGGCTTTTATATTAAAAATAACAGCCCCAATCCTATTGAAGAAAGCCTTCGTGTTCTAGTTGAGCCGGGAGCATACCTTAAGATTCAGACACCCGAAGAACATTATGGTCCATTTTGGAATGGATGGGTAGGAGTAGATCATGTTCAAACCTACGCTCCGAAATTTAAAAAACTCGTAACCAGTGGTTTAAAAATATGCGATAGAGTTTATCCATATGATAGTCCTTATTACCCCAAATTCAGAGCGGTTGGTTGGAACACATACGAAATGTGGCTAGCATTAAAGAAAAGCGTAGAGCCCGGCCAAGACATCCATTTCAACGGCTGCATTATCATCAAGGGTCACAAAATCCCCGTCGGAACCGTTACTGTTCATGTGATGTATCCGGATTAAAAATAAAAGATACTTTATAGGTTTTTCTCGTCCCTTGCGGGGCGAGATTTTTTATTAATCACGAATTTACACGAATTTTGCCTTCATTCTCAGACATCTTTCTTGCCCAACCTTAAAAGAGTGGAAGTTAAATAAAATTGGTTCTCGCTCACGAATTACTACGAATAATGGTACAGGGACTTGACATAGTTATGCGACACAGTGTAAGCTTAGAATTAAGAAATAAGTAAATAAGAACCCCTCGCTACGCTCAGGAACCTTGTTTTTCTCGCGTAGCTCGAAAAATTAAGAATTAAGCTTAATTCTTATCTCGCTTATTTCTTAGTTCTGGAGGTTATGTGTCCGCACAACCACTTTCAAATTCACTTGTCTGCAAGATCCTTGAGGAAAATGGGTGTTTTTCATTAATTTATAGGAGAGACAGACACCTTGATAGGGGAGGGAGGAGGATATATTTTTATTTTCGTCCACATTTTGCTATTACAATGAAAAATGATAAAAAGGACCTTATGGAGCAGTTGCAGACAAGTATCGGCTGTGGAAAGATTAGCCAAAGCGGTCAACAAATTAGATTAGACATTTTTAGCCCAAAAGATGCAAAGCGGATTATCTCGCTTTTAAGAAAGCATAATTTTGCAAGTTTAGAAAATCAGCGGGAATTTGAGTTGTGGCATGAGGCGGTTGAGATTATTTTAAAAAATAATAAAAAGGCGATAAACGTAGAGAAGGGGAAAAGAGGATTTGTTTCAACCTGGGCGAATTTTAATCAAAGAGATTTAAAAAGATTATTTAGGATAAGAGAAGAGATGAGGAAATATAAGAAGTGGAAAAAGAGTGATTATAGATGGACCAACACGCTTTTGGCCCGGCCGTATTAAGCATTCTTTCCCTATCGATCTCCTGCTTTCATTGTGCGACATAATTTAAAGTTTTTGGCCTGTTGGAGGAGACGGATTCAAACCGAACCGTCTCTTTTTAAAATAGGGAATAGAGTAGGAAAGAGGAGAAATTGAGGGACGAATTGATGAGATTTAAGGCCCAAGCCGTATCTAAGAATCTATCCAAGGGCTTGACAATGGTTTCCAGGGGGTTTAAAATTGGATTAGATAAGACTTCGTTAAATGATAATTTTATGAAGTCTTAATAAGAAGTTTTGAGAAGGGTTATGGAAAAGTATATTAATCGTTTCCTTGAATATTTAGAAATTGATAAAGGCCTTTCTTTTGGGACTATTAAGCGATACAAGTTCTTCCTCTCTCGCTTTTTTGGATTTGCAAAAAATAAAATAAAAAAATTAGAAGAGGTCTCGCCTACTTTAATTCGAGAATATAAACTATTTCTAAGTCGTTATAGAGATAAAAAAGGAAAGCCTCTTGATAAAACCACCAAGAATTTGCATCTCATTGCCTTAAGAAATCTTCTTCGCTATTGTGCGGAAAAAGAGGATTTGCCTGTTATGCTTTATACGAAAATTGAAATTCCCAAAGATGAAGAACGCCAACTCAAAATACTTATGGAAGAACAAATAGATAAACTCTTACGTGCTCCTGATATTTTTAATACAGAAGGATTAAGAGATAGAGCCATTCTCCAATTTCTTTTCAGTACTGGCGCTCGAGTTTCCGAGGCAGTCTCAGTTAACCGTGATCAAATTAATTTCGAAACAGGCGAAGTCAGTGTCAGGGGCAAACGAGGCAGATACAGAGTGTTATTTCTTAATGACCAGGCTATCCGAGCCTTAAAAGAATATCTTAAGCATCGAAACGACAATTTCCGCCCGCTTTTCATTCGCTATAGCGGCCCAAAACCAAAAGATTTAGAAGGTGAAGATAGAAGATTGACTACAAGAAGTGTTGAGAATATTGTTAAGAAATATGCCAAGAAGGCCGGAATAGTCATAAATCCCAGTCCCCACACCCTAAGGCATAGCTTTGCGACGGATTTACTCCAAAGGGGGGCGGATCTCCGTTCAATCCAAGAAATGTTAGGTCATAAGCAACTTGAGACGACCCGTATTTACACCCATGTCACCAACCCTCAACTTAGAGAAGTCCATAGAAAATTTCATCGCGGATATGACCAGAAGGAGGAGAAATAAAAAACAAACTCATTTATATGGTTTATACTTATTCACTTTCAAACGAGGCAAAGGATTTTATAAATACTTATTGTATAAACAAGACAAAGTACGTCAGGAGTTTTTTAAAGCCTTTCAAAAAACCAAGTAAAATCCAAACAATCATTTAATTAAAAAAGGTCAAAAATCTCTTGAGATCGCTCAACGTCGCACAATAAGCATTGAGCAGCACAGGTGCTAAGCTTAATAATTTTGCGCATACTCTATCTTCATTCGTTATATACCGCCTAAATAGTCTATCTTGCCTGGGTCAATCTGCAGTAGTTTTGCGCATTCTTTATCTACCTCTTTTACATCAAACCCAGCAATAATTTTGCCAATCGGCGGATTACAAGGCGTACCGTATACCTCATTCCCTCGCTGCCCCACGCTTCCATCCACAATATTAAAGTCAAATTTGATGAGTTGATTGAGTTTAACAATACTCTTATTTACTCCTTTAGCATGCAACTCGCTTTTATTCCACCAGCCTAACCTAAAAATTGCCCCTACCCATTGTCCTATTTTGTTAACATATTCCTTGTTTAAATAAAATCCAAAAACATTTTTCATTGCGGCGGTTAGTTTGGCTGCGCTATGTTCTTTTAAAACCGGGACATTGATAATAAAACTGTCAAAAGCGATCTTAGGAAGAGCGATGTCATTTTTATAAACCCGGGCCGCCCTGTTTAAATCCAGAAGTTCTACCTCATATTTTTTGGCCATCTCTTCGTAGCCCAATTCTTTGAAACATCTTGCGGTGTCACAGCCGCCTGCCCCCTCACCGATTATAATCTTCGCCTGACTATTTTTTTGACAAAACTTTACTATTTCCTCAACGAGTTGGACAGGCGTTGTAGCGGGTGGCTTGACGCAGGTTGTCAGATTAGGTTTGATTAAGATTTGTTTTTGCTTTCTAATAATATCTGCCAAGCCGCTTTCATTAAGAACTTCTGGTATGGTAGTTTGGTAGGAGTTAAAATTTTTGATAATCAGGCTCATAACTTGATTATAGCAGGTAGTTGTTGGAGTAAAAAGGTGGCTGAGCTGGTTACTGCTTTTGTCTGCTTGGACAGGGGGCTGTATTAGACCAAGACCTCTTGTAGAGTATTAGGGTTTTTAGTATATGTCAAAAAGTATTGATAAGGTGTTAGATTGTTTAGGGCTTTGTGTGGTCTAAATGTATTATAGGTCTTAAGGTGTTGTTTTAAAAGATAGTTGAGATGAGAGAGGTTGTTTGTGAGATTGCCCAAGGAATAGAAATCTTCTTCAACTGTCCTATGGGCTCTTTCTACTTTACCATTCTCTTCCGGACTTCGGACAAAGGTATAGTAGTGAGTAATCTTAAGTTTCTGGCAGGCTTTAGTAAAGAGAGATTGATATTCAGAGCCATTATCTGTTTGAATCGCCTTGATTTTAAAAGGAAATTTCAAGATAAGCCAGTTTAGGAAGAGAGTAGCATGTTTCTGATTAGCCTTTCTGTAGACATAAGCCACTTTCATTCTGGTAAAACTATCAACAGCCGTAAATTGGTAGTAGGTGGTGTGATCATCTAACCTTAAGTGCTTGGTATCAATCTGAACTAAATCACCTGGCTCTTTAATCTCTCCTATCTTGTTAGACCTTAAGACCACTCTTTTCTTTTTCCGATAAATTCTAATCAGCCCTTTTTCTTTTAAGATACGATAGATGCTTGATTGCGAGATAGTGATATTGTAATCTCTCTGCAAGATAGTCTCAATCTTCTCTTTCCCATAACTTGGATAGTCTTTCTTTAACTGACAAACCAAATCCCTTATCTTCTGAGGAGTTCTAAATGGAGAGCTTAAAGGTCTTGACGACCTGCTCTCTAAAGACTTAAGATTAAATGGGTTGTACCTTCTTCTCCAGTAGTAGAAGGTATTAACATGGATCCCAAAATGCCTGGCCAAAAGCTGGGCATTTTGGGTTTTTTGGTAGTAATCCATCCATTTTAATCTCATCTTTGCTTCTTTAGATAGGCCTAAGTTCTTGGCTAACATTGCTACCTCCCTAAAAGGAGCCAAATCATCAATTATTCTAAAACCTCTTTCTTTGAGCTCCTTAGAGATAGCATACCATCTGTGATAGACATTTGGATAATCCATTTTTTTCCTCCAAAGAGTCTACAAAAGGTCCTGAAATTCTACAGGGGCTTGACAAGGAAAGTCGGGTGGTTCTATACTAAAATTACGTTTTTGCAAAAAGGAGGTGAAAAAAATGGAATTACGGGAGCGGACGGTTGTGACTTCAGAGGAGCTGGAGTCAGCCCGGCGGATGGTTGAAAGGGCCTATGGCCCACTTGGCCTTGAGTCAAAGAGGCGAGGGAAACTGTGGCCATTCGCCACGATGCGACCGAAGGATCTTTGCCCTGCTCAGGGCAAGGACGTGGTTGATAGACTGTAAAGACTGTAAAGATGGAAGAGGAATTTGATCTTGTGGGAATCCTGCCGAAAGATAAGGTCCCACGCGATGGAAAATGGCACTGCGTCCATGGAGTACCGGGTCTTTGCTGCATCAACTTAGAGTGTCGCTATCAAGCCAGAATACTTGAGGCATTTGAGCGGCACACCCGTCTGGCAACAGAGAGAAGGCACCAGAGATTTCCAAAAGGATGTTACTTTGACTTAAGACAGGGGACCGATGAGGAGATAGAAGGACTTGTCTCTGAATGGAGACAAATCAAAAAGGCCTTCATCTCTGCTGGTCTAAATCTCACCACCTAACCCCCTTGCCCCACCAAATTGTTTACCACAATCAAAAAACTAAATAAAAACCATCAGTAACCTCCAGATCGCCATGTGGTAAACAAAAGGTGGGGCTTTTTTATAAAAAAATGCTCCCAGATTGGGTTTGGAAATATTAGACCTAATCTGGGAGCCTTCGCTCCGCTTCTCTCCGCTAAACTGGGATTATATTTCACCTCCTGCCTTCTTCTTCGACACTTAATTCCAAAAACCTCCTGCGGTATTTATTCTAAGTCTTTAAGACCTCTTTGTCAACTTGTATTTTTGCAATCTGGATAAGATTTGTTGACCGTAATATTAAATAAATCACTGAGTCTAAAAGTGAAATCAAGGGAATTAAAACTTTATTTAACCAAAGGGCGATTTGGAAGATAATAACTGCTACAATAATGGGAATATAATCGCCAAATCCTTTTATGAGTGGATTGATTCTGTCAGAAACCAGTCTGTCTAAGATTTCAGGTCTCTGACTAATCCTTTCCCTTCCGGATAAATTTAAATCAAAAAGACCTAACTGTTTTAAAGCGCCCTCGCGCATCTCTTTGGGTAAAGGAGCGTCTTTGTCCCTTTTCATCATCAAGTTAATGGTCTCATCAACGGTTATTTCCTTATTAAAACCTGGCGAAACTGTGGCTAATATCCGCTCTGATATTGTGACCGGAAGTTTAATGCCCTTTTTTAATTCTTGGACTTTTGGCGAAAAATAAAACCCCACTGCCACGATGGTTGCTAATGCAAAAAAGAGCCATCCCACTCCTTTGGGCACTATCTCCTCAATTAAAATTTTTATTCTAAATTTTTTTCATCGCTTACCTTTTTAAATCCCCAAAAAAGTGAAAATAGCAGCAATGTCGCACAAATTAAGTAAGGGGTAAGAAAGCCCCAAATGAATAAAAAACCTGCCACGACGGCCGCTCCTGTGAGCAAAATGAAAGTTACCCGCTCAATTAAAAAACTGCCTATCCCCCAAACGACAGGAAAAATTAGAAGCCCAAAAAGCAGATAAAATAGTTTAAATTCAAAAATCCCTATTCTTAATAGATAAAAAGAAACTAAAGCGCAAATGACAGCTAATATGCTAACGATAGACTGCTTGATCATTATGCTCCCTCTTGTTTTTGACTGGTTCTTAATAAAATACTCTGCTCCTTTTAAAAAATCTGTCAACTGTTTTAAATATAATATACAATAAAAACGATGAGGTTAAAAATATATATTTATCAAGTCTTCGTCATTTTGGGTATTGTGGCCATAGTTTCTGCAGGATATTTTGTTTTGAAGAGATTTTATTTAAAACAATTGCCCTCATTGCTACAGATCCAGGAAAAAATTTCCATACCCGGGCCTCTTCCCGGACCCCAAAGGCCTACCCGAGCCGAGAGTTTGAACCCGGATGAAATTATCAAATGGACCAATGATTACAGAAAACAAAACGGTTTAGCCGTCCTTTCAGCAAATTTGAAACTGAGTGATGCTGCGCAGAAAAAAGCTTCTGATATGTTTGCCCGGCAATATTTTGAACATACCTCGCCCCAAGGAGATTACAGTGCGGCCGAATTGGTTAAAGCAGAAGGTTATAATTATAAAGCCGTGGGAGAAAACCTAGCCCTTGGTGATTTTAAAGACGAGAAGGAATTAGTTGATGCGTGGATGCAAAGTCCAGGCCACCGCGCAAATATTCTAAACCCATCTTTTAAGGAGATTGGCGTGTCTGCAGAGTTGGGTCAATTTAAGGATCGGACAACTTGGATTGCTGTCCAAATTTTCGCTGTTTCAGCGCCTCAATGTACATATCCTTCCCTCTCGCTCAAAAAAGAAATTGAACAAAAACAAGCTATCTACGAGCAAATCAACAAACTTTACCAAGAGGCTTCTGATTTAATTGAACAAGGCAATGCAAAAATTCAGCAAGGTAATGAGATTTACAGAGAAACCGGTGATGCAGAACAAGCAGAGATTTATTGGACCGAGGGAAAAAAATTGCAAAAGCAAGGGAAAGACAAGATAGATGAAGCAAAGTCACTTGAAGATTCTGTCGCCAATCTTCCATTACTAATAAATCAATATAATAAACAGGTGCAAAACTATAATCAGTGTATTGCAAAATAAAAAATCCTGACGTTTGGTCAGGATTGAGGTTATTTTTTTACTTTTCTTGTCTTTTTGATTTCTAAAGGTAGGGTTAGTTGGATAACTTGAGCGGTTGGTTGGAGTCGGCTTAATTCTTGTCTGATATGCTCGCTTCTGAATGTATCTACAGTTTGGTATTTGGTACAAATAAAATCATAGTCGCAAAATCGGCAGTGCGGTCCGACAATTCTGTAAAAATTAGGTTGGGGTATGGGCGGAAAGCAGAAATAGTGATAGGTTTGTTGGGCCAAAAGACAGGTTGCGTGTCCGGGCGTCAGTGCTCCTTTGACGAACCTGGCTGCTTCTTCTATCTTGCCGGCTAAATCTATGTAGTGTTGCGGCGACCGTGTTGGCAATTCTACTATTTTGGAGCCATCTGTTTTCAGAAACCAAAGTGCAATTTTGGTTGGCTCTTTGCCAAACATTTTCAGATACGCTAAAGAATAAAAACTAAATTGCAAGTCAAATAGTAGTTCAATCTCGCTACGGCTGTCATAGCCGGTTTTGTAGTCATAAATTATGTCGCCCGCTTCTGATGGTTGAATTCTATCTAATTTTGCAGTCAGCCAAAATCCATGGTGACGAAACTTGAGCCGTTTTTCTAAAATGGGTTTGGGATATGTGCCGTCTCGGTAGGGCTGATTTTCTTCATAAAATTTCTTTAAAAGCGCTATTCCTAGTCCAATATAATCTTCCTTGTTTCTTTGTCTCAATAGTATGGGTCTTTCCCAATAACCATTTGGTCCATGCTCTCCTTTTTTTACCCCAAGATAAAAACCGACAAAACTGTTTGCAAAACTTGGGGCTGATTTATAGCCGTTTTTCAAAGCGAAAAAGCGTTTAAGAAAATAGTGGATGGTGGACCCAAAGATTTTATTTTCTGATTGGGGGACTTCTATTTTATCAATATAGTTTAACTTGAAGGCCAATGGACATTGCTCAAACTGCCTTAACTTGCTTTCGCTCCAATTGGTCCACAGAGAATTGAGTTGAAGATTCAAGCCAATTCACCTTCTTCCCCCCAGCATTTCCAGAAATATTTTAGTTCTTCCAAGGTGTATAATTCGCAAGTTCTCTCTCCTTTCTCAGTGAATACAAGTGCTTCTCTAAACGCTTTTGGTTCTTTCAAAATTGTATTTATCGGTTTTTTAAGAAAGCCTTGTAAATACAGGTTTGTCAACTCTGTTTCAATCAATTCAGGGTCAAGCCCGAGTTCTTTTAAATCACTAGTTGGGTCCCCGCCAACAGTCCATTCGTCAACGAGGCATAAGACTAGAGCTCTTAGGATGAATTTTTGTTTAGGATGCGGTTGATTTTTCAATGTACAGACCTCCTATGAGAGATTACTAAAGAAAGATTACAACAAATTTTTGGTTTAGTCAACCCTTTTTCTCCCCTTCCTTGATTTTACATTGCATATCTTTTTTAGGAGATGAGCTGGCCAACTTTCTCCAATAGTCAAGCCGTGCCTTAATAATTTTTTCATACCCCCGCTCACTTGGTTGATAATACCTCGTCCCTCTTAGATGTTCAGGCAAATAATTTTCTTTTGCCACAAAGCCCTCTTTATACAAATGAGGATATTTATAGTTTTCGCCATAGCCGTGCTTTTTTAGGCCCGGATGTGGCGCGTTTCTAAGATGTAAGGGTATCTCCCCTACTCCTTTTTTGTCCAAATCTTTTTTAGCCGCTGCCAATGCCCTATAAATAGCATTGGATTTTGGGGCGCAAGCCATATAAATGGCGGCTTGAGCCAAGGCAAATTCTGCTTCTGGAAGTCCGACCTTTTCTACGGCAGAAAAAGCAGAAGCAGCCACGTTGATTGCATTGGGGTCGGCATTTCCAATATCCTCAGAGGCTAAAATCATTATTCTTCGGGCTATAAATTTTGGGTCCTCGCCAGCCTCAAGCATTTTGACTAAATAGAAAACCGCTGCGTCTGGGTCTGACCCTCGCATTGATTTGATAAAGGCAGAGATGGTGTCATAATGGGCGTCACGGTCTTTATCATATAGAATCGTCCGACGCTGGATAACGTCTTCAATAATTTCTTTTGTCAATACTTTTTGAGATTTTTTATTTCGTTTGGCAAGATTTATTGATGATTCTAAAATGTTTAAAGCGCGTCGGGCATCTCCATTTGAATATTGGGCAATCAAGGCTAAAAGTTTATCAGAAACCTTAATATGTCGGACAATACTAATCGCCTTATTTAATATTTTTATCAAGTCTGATTCGGATAACGCTTCAAGTTTGTAGACAGATGAGCGCGAAAGCAAAGGACCAATTACCTCAAAATAAGGGTTTTCTGTTGTACAGCCAATGAATACGATGGTTCCGTCTTCAACATAGGGCAAAAGGACTGCTTGTTGAGCGCGATTCCACCTATGCACTTCGTCAATTGTTAAAATGGTTCGTTGAGAGGTTTTCTGAATGGTTTTCTGAGGGATTATCTGAGATGTTTTCGCGGGTTTTTCAAATTTCAAGTTTAAGTACGATGGCAGTAAAAGACGATTTTTTGCTTCTTTTATTATTTTTCTTAAGTCCTCTAAACTGGCTTCTACTGCTGAGAGATATTCAAAATGAGATTTGGTCACAGAAGCGATTAGATAAGCCAGCGAGGTCTTGCCACAACCAGGCGGCCCCCACAGAATCAAAGAGGAAAGTTGGTTGCGTTCTATCAATTCTCTTAGTGCCTTTCCTTTGCCAATAATATGCTCCTGACCTACAAACTCTTTGAAATTTTTCGGCCGCATCCGCGCTGCCAATGGAGTATAGGCATTTGTCATAGTCTTTTCATTATAGCATAAAAGGCGCCTTAAAAGAGTTTATTCTATTTTAATATGCAAAGCCGACAAGCCCAGGACCTGCACAAGGTGCCGGCCTGAACTTGCCGGTCAATGGTCTTGGCCCTCCCGGAGGTGAGGAAGGAGGGTTACGACACTCTACTATACTAAAAAAGTTATGGTTTGTCAAGTTCGGCATCAAAAGGCGATGGTCGCCTAATTTGAAGCCGGAGAGAAAATCGCGAAGTTTGGCAAGATTTTCCGAAGGTGTTTTTGCTCCTTGCCATTTTTCAATAAAAAAGGCTCCCAAATGCTATTTCGCATAAGGGAGCAAGTAGTGGGTTCGGCTTGGCGAGGTGAGATTAAAATTCGTTGATATCTCCTTGGCTCCTCACCTTGACGAGACGGAGCAAATCCGTCCCAATCTTTTCGCAGGAACTGATGCCAGTCACCCCGACATATTTATTTAGACCTGGTGCGTATATTAAAACCAGTCCGGAAATTTTCACACTCACACCTGAGCCGTCATCAATTTTAAACCAGAGTGGTTGAGGGCTCGGATCTTGGGCAATTACCCTACCCCAAACACGGACCAACAAGCCAATATTATTTAGTCCTTGCCCTTCAACTACCCCGCGCTGCAAACCAGCATTGCCTCCGCCTAATGAACGGCAAGTCATCCCAACAGGCTGAAGAAGAAGGGTCCTTCCGGTTGGTGCAGCGCTTAGGGGGTTAATATAACGCTCTCCATTGGAAGCGGTTCTGATTTCGCCAATTATATTTAGCAACTCTCCTTGATTAAATGTGCCAGTTGTGGTTACTAAGATTCCAGCGCTTCTGTCTATCTGCTCCACATAGGTGGCGTATTTAACTGAAGCAGTGACTGAGACGCGACCTAAGGAAACTGCTACTCCATCAACATAATTTTTCTTTATGGTCATTAAATCAGCCTGGCGCTCATAAGCGCCAATATCGCAGATGACATTACCGTCTCCATCAGCATCTAATGGTCTGAGGGTGCCTTCAATATCAACAGCCGGAGCGCCAGTATTGACTCCACTATCTGCGCAAGGCGAGCCGTACTGTAAATGATAATCAGATGGATTAATAAATAGAGGGTCGGCCTCAAAATTACCAGAAGAGCCTACCGGATTCCAGTCAGTGGGATAAAAAGGCTGACCGTTGTCCCAAAAGCAGGTGTAAGAGATGTAGATTTGGGCGCCAGTGTCTTTTGCAGCGCATCCACCGACTTGGGCCCTGTTTTTAGAAAATATAGTGTTGGCTACTGAAACAGATCCGCCGAGGCGAGCATAAATTCCGCCGCCCCAGCCGCTTTGGTTTGCCACAAAGGTGTTATTCATCAAAACTGGCGAACTATTATTTGCGTATAATCCACCGCCTCCACCAGAATCGGCTGTGGTATTCCCAGCAACGACATTATTCAAAAGATGCGCATTTGAAACATAATTACAAACAATGGCACCGCCCCATGAGGTGGCTGAGTTATTTTTGATAACATTTCGGGAAATTGTTGGGTTGCTGTAGTAATTACAGTAGAGCGCCCCTCCTTCAATTGCGGTGTTTGAAATTATTTGATTCTCAAAAATCTCTGGAGAACTGTTATCACAAGTAATTGCCCCGCCTGAACTGGCTGTATTTCCGGAAATTTCGTTATTGCTTATTGTTATTGTCTGATTTGCTGAACAATTAATTCCGCCTCCATTGCTAGCAGAATTGTTGGTGATAATGTTTTTGGTGATGGTTGGATAGCCCCTGAGGCCGCAGTAGATTCCACCGCCACGACCTGCACTTCCCATTGTGTTGCCAGAAATCGTATTATTGTTTATTGCCGGCGAACTATTGTCGGCGCAGAAAATACCCCCTCCGTAATTGGTGGCAGAGTTATTGCTAATTAAATTATAAACAATGGTTGGGGAACTGCCATACAGACCTATTCCCCCGCCCCTATCTGTCGCCTGGTTTCCAACAATGTTATTATTGGTAATTATTATAGAAGAGTTATAGCAATAGATGCCACCACCAATAGTGAACCTACCATTAGTCAGAGTAAAGCCGTCAATTCTTCCTGAAGTGACATTCGCTGCTGTGACAGCCGATTTTGTACCGCCAGGGTCAATAGTGACAACATTTACCGTCCAGTCTCTTTGGGATTTATCAGTTTCATTTCCAATAAAACCGCCGTAAACAAACACATTTTGCGCTAATGTGATGCCTTCCTGATAGACTCCTTCAGCCACCCAAACCTCGTCACCGCCTGATTTGATAAAAGCGGCGTTTATTCCTGCTTGGATGGTCAACTTCGCTTTTTCCCAGGAGGAGCCATCATTGCTGTCACTGCCGGTTTTTTTGACATAGACAGTGGCCCAGGACGCAGTTGAAAACAGAACCATCAAAGCAACCAACAGAATCAATCCTAGCCTTTTCACGCCCGTTTCCTCCTTTTTAATGTACAAAAGAACTTAACCTCCTCCTTTGAGATTAGTTCTCTTCTGTCTTGAAAGATAGAACAAGAAAAATTCCTTGTCAATAGCCCTCAACTTGCTTGCAGAACTTTGTTACTCGTAGGACCTTAATGCTGGCAAGACCATAATGCGTATAGAGCTATGATGCGTACAGGACCATGATGCATATAGGACTATGATGCGTATAGCACCTTAGGGAAACCCAAGGTATAAAAAAATACGCTTATTTATGCGATCGCACATATTTGCGTATAATTCCCCTATAATTGTGCTGATAATGTTGAAGAGTTTTTAAAGGCTTTTAAAAGCTTTTAAAAGCCTTTAAAGGACAGAAGCTTTTAAAGGACAGTCCTGCGTACGGGAAAAACAAGCTTTTTTCTGCAGTCTCGTCTGCAAATTATAGGATTTTTGTTGTTTTTTGTAGCGGCAGGACTGTCCTTGCCAACCTTTTGCCAACAAGTAAGTAGGTAGTTGTTGTTAAAAAAATCCCGCGAAGGCAAAAAAATTCCTCCACGGGCAAACAATTAATTTTGGTGAGAGTCTTGGGTTAAAAATGTTCTTAATTTCCCAAGTGCCCTCCTCTCTATCCGAGAAATTTGCATCTGGGAAACATTAAGTTGTTTTGCGATAACCGTCTGGCTCAGATCTCCAAAAAATCTTAACCGAATTACTTCTGCTTCAAGCGGTGGTAACATATTTATCGCCTCAGGTAAGATTAGAACGTTCTCTGATAATTTAGGTTCTTCATACTTTAACACTTCTAAAGAAAGTGATGCCAAGTTGCCTGAATCAGGGTAAATATATGCATCTAATGAGGCAGGTTTACGGGCGTAACAGAGATTAGCAATCCCCTGAATTTCTTCTTCGCTTTCATTCAAATATTGGGCCAGTTCTGCGGCAGTCGCTGGTCGGTTCAGTTCTTGAGTTAATTTTTCTTGAGCGTTGAGGACTTTGATATTCAGCTCTTTGGCTCGCCGGGGCACCTTTATCGTCCAACATTTATCACGAAAATACCGTTTTATCTCGCCTTTAATGGTCGGCACTGCAAAAGTAACGAATTTTAATCCCCTATTTGGCTCAAACCTCTCTACTGCATAAATTAAACCAATGACTCCTGCTTGAATTATATCTTCAATTGGTTCAGCAGTACCGAGGAATTGAAAAGCGATACTTTTAACCAATTCCAAATTCCGCAGGACAATTTCATTTCGTAACTTTAATCTCCGCTTTGGGTCATCTATGCTATTTAGTTCTTGAAACAACTGTTTAATCTCAGCCTCTTGGCTTTTAGAATACCTTAACGATTCCTTCCGCCTTTTTTCCATCCTTGGTCTCCCTCTTATTCTTCTGTAATCCAATTGTCGCAGTCAAGACGAGAACAATAGACCTTTTGGACGACTTTGCCAGAACAGGAGCGCACTTTCGCTATATAGGCCTGGTTGCAATTAAGACATAGTCTTGGGTCTAAAACCTTCATTAGCACATAGTTTCTGGGTTCTTCGCTTCGTGCATTTTTAGACTCCACGGCGACACCTCCTTGTTTTGCCTAATTGTTAAAAATACCACTATGTTTTGGATTATACCTTTTATGACTGATTAAATCAAGGGTATTTTACAGATTTTGAATTCGTTTCCCTCCTTTCCCAAATAAGTTTAATAATTGTTCAAGCGGTAGGGTATTGATTACATCTTCCTTTTCCAGCCAGCCGCGCCGGGCGGTGGCAATCCCAAACCTCATCACATCAAGTTCTAAAACGTGATGAGCGTCAGTGCTGATGACAATTTTTAATCCCTTTTCTTTAGCCTTTCTGCAGTTAACATCATTTAAATCTAATCTATCCCAGAAAGCATTCAGTTCTAAAAATGTGTTCGTTTGTTTACAGACATCCATTATCTTATCTAAATCAACTTGGTATGGGTCCCGCTCCCCTAATTTGCGGCCGGTTGGATGACCAATGATATCCACGTTTGGGTTTTGACAGGCCTTTATCAGCCTGTCGGTTTGGTCCATCCCAAATTTTGAGTGAATGGAGGCTACCACGATGTCTAATTTTTCCAAGATCTTATCTGGTAAATCCAAGGTGCCATCAGACCGAATATCGCATTCCACTCCCTTTAAAATCTTGAATTTGGATTTTGGATTTTGGAATTTGTAATTTAATTGGTCTATTTCCTCCATTTGCCTCTTGATTTTTTCCTCGTCCATCCCATGGGTAATGCCCACCGTTGTCGTGTGGTCTGTAATTAAAATATATTGGTAACCTTTTTGCAAAGCCGCTTTGGCCATTTCTTCAATGCTAAAATGACCATCCGAATATTTTGTGTGAGTGTGCAAATCCCCTTTTATGTCGGACAATTTAATCAAGTGAGGCAATTTACCTTCAAAAGCCGCCTCTATCTCCCCCCTGTCCTCTCTGAGTTCTGGTTCAATGTACGGCAGTCCGACGGCTTTAAAAACCTCTTCCTCAGTCCACCCTCCTATTCTTTTCTCTTTAATCTTTGCTCTTTTCTCTTTAATCTTTGCTCTTTGCTCTTTGCTCTTTTTAAATATTCCGTATTCATTTATCTTCAACCCTCTTTTTACACCCAACGTCCTCACCTTTATATTATGCGATTTATTGCCGGTAAAATAATGAAGAGCAGCGCCGTATGCTTCTGGTTCCACTACCCGAAGGTCTGCCTCAATTCCGGTTTTTAAGATAATAACCGCTTTTGTTGTTCCCTTTGCTTTTACTTCCTTAACCTGCGGCAAGGTGCAGAATGTATCAATCACTTTTTTTGGTTTTTTGGATGTGCACAAGATATCAATGTCTCCGATGGTCTCCTTCATTCGTCTGAGAGAGCCAGCCAAACTTACCTTATCCACTCCTTCTATTTTCTCAAGTTCTTGGACAATCGCCTGACCCTGCGGTTCTACCTTACCAAGCAGTCCACGTTCTTTGTGTCTTTTAAATTGCTCCAGTCCCTTTTTAATATTCTCTTCTGATTTTTCGCCGAAGCCTTTTAGTTTACAAATTTTATGGAGGGGCAAAAGTCGTTCTAAATCTTCCAAGGTCTCCACCCCAAATTCTTTATTCAATTTTAAAACCGTTTTCGGTCCGAGCCCGGCAATGCCTAACATAACCACCAAACCTGGCGCAATTGTTTTTCTTAGTTCTTCTAAATAATGTAGCCGCCCTGTTTTTAAAATTTCGTCAATTTTCTCAGCAATACTCTCCCCTATTCCCGGAATCTCTTTTAATCTGCCTTGCTGGGCAATTTCCTCTATATTTTGGGGTAAAGATTCTATGGTCTGGGCTGCCCGTCTGTAAGCGCCAATCCTAAAATTATCTTCTCCTTTTAATTCAAGAATATCAGCAATTTCGTGGAACACATTGGCAATGTAGATGTTGTCCATATCATTCTTCTGTAATCTTTTCTTCTACCTTCTTTTTGCCTAAAAATTTAGTCAAAAATGAGTATCTGATGATGCCAATATTGGTGAAGATGCGGAATGTGAAGAAGATTAAAACGGCTAAATACAAATCCAAGGAGAGTCGGTCGCCAAGCCAGGTAATTAGAATGGCCAAGGTCATATTAAAAAAGAGGCCAGATAGAAAAATGGTTAATCTATACTCTTTTTGTAAGCCGGCCTTCCAGGCGCCAAAAAGAGTATCCAAAATCCCCATTATTCCGACAGCCGTATAGCGTGCGTATTCAACTGGAATGGTTAAAGGAAAAAGGTAGCCAACAAGTAGCCCGATTAAAAGACCAAATAAACCCCAAATCACGTTTGCCTCCGGTAAACTTAAATTTCTAATTTCTAAATCCTAATTTTTAAACAATATTTATAAATTCCGAAACTGTAATAGGTTAAAGGTCTAAGGGTTTGGAAGCTGGTATGGTCTCTGGTTTTGGTTTTCGGTCTAAGCATCAAAACCCTAACCTCCTCACCGCTAACCATAAATTATAATGTGTAATTTTAGATTTATTTAGGATTTCGTGCTTAGGGTTTGGATCGTCGTTGCCAAACGACGAGCAGCGGTGTTGCATTGAAAATAGATGAGTAGGTACCAGTTGTTACACCAATTAAAAGGGCCAAGACAAATGGTTTGGTGGATTCTCCGCCGAGCAGAAATAATGCCAACAAGGTAAGAAGGACAGTCATTGAAGTATTAATAGAGCGGGTTAAGGTTTGGGCAACGGATTCATTGGCAATGGTCTCAAAGTTGACGCCAGGCAGTCTTTTCAAATTCTCTCTTATCCGGTCAAAAACAACAATTGTATCATGAACAGAGAATCCTAAAACAGTCAAAAGTGCAGTAATAAAGTAGGCATCTACTTCATATCCCAAAAAATGTCCGACAATTGAAAATGTTCCCAAAACAACCAAAACATCATGCAGTAAGGCAATTATAGCACAAAGTCCAAATTTAAATGAAGAGTACGGCTTGGGAATGTTTCTAAAGGCCCAGGCAATATACAAAATAATTCCGACACAAGCCAGCACAACCGCCCAGATTGCTTTTCTCTTAAGGTCTTGGCCCACCACAGGTCCGACTGTTTCATATCTTATCTCTTCTATCTGGCCATATTTTTCTTTTAACGACTCTTTAATTTTATCAACCGTTTGTGGTTCAATCGGAGCGGTTTTTAATAAAAATGAAGAAGGGCCAGTTGAAACGATTGTTAGTCCTGGTAAATTTAATGGTTTGAGGGCGTTTTTGACCTCCTCGGTTTTTACTTTTTCGTTTTTACTTTTTAGTTCTAATATTGTCCCGCCTTTAAAATCAATGCCCAATCGTAAGCCCCAAAAAACCAATGATAAAATCCCCGGCAAAATAACCAACCCTGAAATAATAAACCACCATTTTTTCTTCGGACCCATAAAATTCATCGCTCGCTCCGCTCGCTCTTCAAATTTTCTCTTTGCTCTTTAATCTTAAATCTTGATAAATTTCTCCATCCTTGTTCCCACCGCTAATCTCAAAAATGTTCTTGTCACTGTTATGGCTGTAAACATTGAAACCAAAATTCCTATTGCTAATGTTACAGCAAAGCCGCGTACAAGACCCGAGCCTAACCAAATCAAAATCAAACAAGTAATTAGTGAAGAAATATTAGAGTCTCGGATTGAGGACCAGGCTCTTTTGAAACCATCTTCAATAGCCGCACCCAATGTTTTCCCTGTCCGTAACTCTTCTTTCATCCTTTCAAAAATTAATATATTGGCATCCACAGCCATACCAATAGACAAGATAAAGCCGGCTAAACCTGCGAGGGTTAATGTGACTGGGATGAGTTTAAATAAGGCTAAAACAATGCCTGCGTAAATAGCCAAAGCGACGACAGCCAAAAATCCAGGCGTTTTATAAAATAAGGTCATAAACAAAGCAATCAAGATGATACCTAAAAGCCCAGCAATAAGCGACTTTTTAATGCTCTCCGGTCCCAACGTGGCTGAAATATTTCTTTGCTCAATCAGTTTTGTGGGAACGGGTAAGGCACCTGAGTTGAGGTTGATGGCTAAGGTTTTGGCTTCTTTAATATCAAACTTGCCAGTTATTACCCCCTTTCCTTCTTCAATTACAGTTTGGACGGTTGGGGCAGAGATGATGTCTTGGTCTAATTTAATGGCCACGGGTTTTTGTAGATTTCTTTGAGTAATATCTTTAAACAATTTCGTCCCCTCGGCATCAAACTCTATTGCTACCTCAGGCTCGCCTGTTTGGGGATTGATTTCTACATCCGCTCTTTTTAAATGGGCGCCTGTTAGTCCTGTTTCCGTCCACTCTGCTTGTTCGCTTTTTCGCTCTAAGAAGGTTAATTGAGCAGTCTGGCCAATCATTTTCTTCGCTTGTTCAACATCAGTGATGCCCGGAAGTTCTACAATGACTGTTTTTTTATCACCTATTTGCCCCTTTTGGATAATGGGTTCAGCCACGCCCAGATTGTTTACCCTTCTTTCAATAACATTAATTAGGCCCTGGTGAGCCTTTTCACGTTCTTTTGGGGCAATTTTAGAAAAATCCCCTTCATAAACCAAATGGACGCCGCCTTTTAAATCAAGACCTTGACGGATTTTAAGTTCTTTATAGATTCTGAGTTTTGGTAAATCCAAGGGTTTGACAGTTGGTCTGTCAATCCAGAAGGCCAAGAAAGCAACAACCAAGATTAAGACAAAAACAATATAAACTCGTTTCATTATTTTTATTATAACAATGGTTTGGTCCGGATGTCAAAATATTACTATAAAAAATCCTGCGAAAAGATATCGCAGGATAAGTTAAAGGTTATAAATTTATTAACCCATCTTTATCATTTTTATTACATCTTCATAAGATACAATGTCTGTGTGGCCCAGATACTCTTTGGCATAAGCCGCCCGTGTCGGCAACCCCATTATTTTGCGGCTTGCCTCCCAGTAATGGGCCAAGAACAATTTTCTCATTTTCCGGGCAGCCCGGTTATGGGCGTGTAATTGATTAGCAGGTTTATTATCGCCTGTCCGCGCCAATTGTCGGGCTTTTTCCCCGTCATAAATATCTCGATAATAGGGTGTTTTTGATTTAATAAATGACTCGCCAATTTTCCAAACCAAGGTTCTTTTCTTTGGGTCAAAGTGGGTCTTTTTCCCCTGCTCGCGGGCAGGCGCTTTTCCATCAACCACATCTTGACCGCTTATTTTCCAAAGTTTAGAAACTGTGTCAAATTTCTCGCAGTACCCAAACTCTTTAATCAACTGAACGCCTAGGATTGGACCAATACCTTTAATATAGACTAAAAACTCATTCCAGATTGGTTCTTTTTGAATCAACTTTGCCATTATTTTTGAATAATTCTCTTCAAAGCGGCGTGCCTCCGCCACTATATCTAAAATGGTAGACAAATAGCACTGCTGATCAGCGGTTAACTTTCCCTCCCCGACCATACTTTGGATGGTGGGTAACAACTGCGAGTCTTGATATTTTTTATCAAATGTCTTTTCTTCTTTTTTCTCTTCTACTCTGTCAAACGGTATCTGTTCGTTAATTTTGCGGACCAAATCACGCAGGCGGTTCATGTTCATCAGCCGAATCACCTGAATATCCTCATAGCCGCCTGCTGTTAAGCGGGCGATTTCCCGCTCTATTCTACCTACCTGCATTTCCATTTCTTTACCTCCTTCTTGGGTCTCAGTTTTTGCTTGGCTCGCATTTCCTCCCTGGGTCTCAAAGCCATGATGGCTCGCAAACTCCTCCTGGGTTCCAACAAGATAATGGCTCGCATTTCCTCTCTGGGTCTCAATGCTGCACTGGCTCGCATCCACTTCCTGGGTCTCAAAACGGAGGTGGCTCGCATCAACAACCTGGGTCTCAATGCTGCACTGGCTCGCACCACGACCATGGGTCTCAGCCTCGTCCTGGCTCGCATCGCCCTTCTGGGATTCAATGCCGTACTGGCTCGCATTCTCTTTCTGGGTCTCAATGCCGTGCTGGCTCGCATCGCCTTCCTGGGACTCAACGTCGTGCTGGCTCGCATCACCTCCCTGGGTCTCAACGTCAGCATGGCTCGCATTTCCTCCCTGGGTCTCAGAACTACCATGGCTCGCACGCACAACATGGATCTCATTGCTCTTCTGGCTCGCAACCGTCGAGTAAGTCTCATTACATCCTTGGCTCGCTCCTTCGCCTTGCAAATTGTTAAGTTTCCAATCAATACCTTAGCATATCGTCGTACAAAAATCAATTCTCCTCAAATAAAAAAGGGCAGGTAAATTTTTTAAACCTGCCCAAGTCAAGGAGGAAAGGTTGGGAAAGCAAGTTGCCTTCCCGCGCTTTCATCATATGCTGTACGAAAGATTTGTCAAGCCCCCTATTAAAGTTATTAAAGGACAGTCCTGCGTGCGGTAAAAACAGGCTTTTTTCTGCAATGCTGTTTTCAAATTGCAGGATTTTTGTTGTTTTTGTAGCGGCAGGACTGCCCGACTCAAAATAAAAAATCCCTTTGTTTTATAAATAGTGCTCTTTTTTTTCTTTTTGGAGCCTTTCCACAATCTTTTTAACTTCCTGGGCCTTGTCTTTGCGGCAGACCAAGACTACATCAGGCGTATCCACCACAATAATATTCTTTAACCCAACAGTTGCTACCAATCTTTCAGTTCCGTGAATCAGGCATCCTTTTGTATCAACGCCATAATGTTCGCATCCGACGACGACATTTTCCTCAGGGCCTTGAGCCAATTTTTCTAAGAGTTTTGCCCAATTGCCTATATCTGACCAGCCGAACTCAGAAGGTATTACTGCCACATTGTTGGTTTTTTCAGCAATGGCATAGTCAAACGAGATATTGGGCATTTTTTCATACTCATTTTTAAGAGAGTTTGGGTTTTTGGCAATATTTTTTAATCTTTTATAAATAATCGGTGCGTGCTTTTTAAACAAACTCAAGATAATTTTTGGTTTGGCAATAAATATCCCCGCGTTCCAAAGATAGTCTCCGCTTTTTTGAAATTTTTTTGCTGTTTCAAGGTTGGGTTTTTCAATAAACTTTTCAACTCGGTAGGCAGGATAATCTATCTTTGCTCTTTGCTCTTTGCTCTTTAATCTTTGCTCTTTGCTCTTTAATCTTTGCTCTATCTTGATGTATCCCAATCCAGTATCTGGGTCTGTTGGTCTGATGCCGAGCGTAACTAGATAATCCATTTTAGCAACCTCAGCCCCCTTTTTTAAAACTCGTCTAAACTCTTTTTCGTCGCTAATGTAGTGGTCTGAAGGTAAAAAGGCGGTCGGCTCATTTTGCTCTTTCATCATTAAAGCCGCTAAGCCCATACAAGGTCCGGTGTTTCGCATAACAGGTTCTTGAATAAAATTAATACGCCCATTAATTTCATTTTTGATGGCTTTTATTTGTGCCGTATTGGTTGCAATATAGATTTTTTCTTTGGGCAAAAGTGGCAAGAGTCGACTGATTGTATTTTTGAGCATTGATTCTTCAGAAATCAATGCTTGCAATTGCTTGGGTTTTTTAAGGCGTGACTTTGGCCAAAGCCGCGTTCCCCCACCACCTGCCATAATGACTGCATACATTCATCCTCCTAGAAGATATTATACGCCATTTTTCTTAATGAAAGAAAGATAAAAGAGAGCCCCAAATTTTTGGGGCAATTTTTAAGGTCTTATTTTGCTTTATCTATTCTTTCTCTAATTCTTCCGCTTCCTGTATCTCTTTTTTAAAACGTTCAGCCCGTTTCTTCAAAAGATAGGCGGCCGTGACAACAGTCGTGCCTATTGTAATGAAGAAACAGTATCGCCTAATCTTGGTTTGTCTACTCTTCGTCCGCTCTGTGTGGTCTGGCGTAATCCGGTCTAAATATTGCTTTAACAGACAAGCCAGAAACTCTCTATTTTCAATCTTGTCAATGAACTGAATAAACCAACCGCCTAAGACATGCGTTGCCTTAAACTGAACATCATCTAACTTGCCTGTCAGGCTGGGGTGGGGTTGTTGCTGCCAATCTATGGTTTCCTGATCAATGATTAGTCGATGGTCTTTTAGTTGTTTTAGCAAATTCTCTGTTAAACCCAACTTTTGGCGGCAGCGAATGCAAATAGGATACTTTAAGGCAGCAACGAGACGATTTTCCTGACAAATAGGACAGAGCTCGCCGGCGAATCTGGAAAAGTCATGTTTGATAGGTTCGGGCTGAAAGGCCCTTTTCCATCTCACAGAGTTCACCTCCTTTTAATAATTTCCCTAATCAGTCCGTTTACCTCCTCTATTGCTTTTTCTGGGTGCCCTTCTGGATTTTCAATGATATAGTCATAATATTTTGCGTATCGCAACTCTCTTTTGGCTGTTTTCAGTCTTTCTTCAATCTCTCCGGGCGTATTTTGCCCGCGCTTTTCTAATCTTGTTTTTATGTCGGACAATTTTGATTTGATGAAAATTAAGCAAGAATCAGGATATTGTTTTTTAATGTTTAAGGCACCGTTTACATCAATTGTTAGTAACACGTTTTTGCCGCTTTTTAGAGTATTTTCAACATCCTTTTTTGAAGTTCCATAATAATTCCCATTATAGAAGTTATATTCCAAAATCTCACCCTGTTTGATTAAATCCTTAAATTCCGCCTTTGAGACAAAATAATACTGGTCGCCTTCTTTTTCATTTTCTCTTGGCTTCCTGGTAGTAAAAGTGGGAATTTTTTGTAAATTGTAAATTGTAAATTGTAAATTGTCTGCAATCGTGTCTTTCCCTACACCACTTGGCCCAGAGATTATAAAGAGTTTTCCTTGCATATTATAATTGTATCAAAGAAATGCGATGATAACTACACTAATTAAAGCAAGGATTGGGTAGAGAAAATGATTAATACCCATTTTTGGTATTTGTCTAATGTTTTTTTGCTTGAGAATGTTAGATGAATTTTCGGCTTGCTCTTGCTTATTTACAGATTGAACAGGAGGTAAATTGTTTTGCGCGGGCGAAACTTGATTATTCGTTCCGGCTTCGGTTTCAGAATCGTTTGAAACAATGAAACGATAAATATCACTTACAGGAGAACTTATGGTATCAAGAGAAGAAGTTACATAAAGACTGTGTTCGCCAACAGAAAGTGATTGGTTTACGGTTACGTTCCATTTCCCTTCTGCATCGGCAGAAGTAGTTGAAACAATTGGTTCGCTTTCGATATAAACTTTGACAGTTGCATTAGGCTCAGCGGTTCCCGCAAAAGATATACTCGTATACGAAGATTTAATATTGGAGAGAGTGCTAGTATCAACTGTAGGTTTTGCCAAAACCTTTCTTAATATCATTCCGGTGTACGGAGGAAGAACGATGGTGCCCGAGAACTCTACGCCTTCTTCATCTACATAAGTACGGTCTAAGACATAAGGGATGCTTTCTTTTGATTCATAATTCATTAGTACAAGGCCTAATGTAAACTTTTTGCTCCAGAAATATTTGTCCGTCATTTTTATAGGACTCTCTGCTGGTGTGCCAATATAGAAATCCCAAGATGGATCCCAGGAAATTTTTCTGTTGAAGACCGTACCATAACTACGTTTCTGCCGTAATTCCTCTGATTGAGGTAATCCAATATAATACATCGCCAAGCTAAGCTTTTGCTTTTGGGCACGCAGAGGGTCGGAGTCGTCTACGCTCAAACCATTTTCGGCTTGCCAAACCTCCTTTGGATCAGCAAGTAAAGAATTGATTCTATCTTCAATAGTGCTACCTTTAAGCCAGCCGCTGGGATTGGTAACACTACTCCACCAATCTATCGCTCCTTGTTCATAAATAATACCGTCTACTTTACTGCGCTGAAATGCCTTTCTTTGTTGCCAAGTTTGAGAACCGGAAGATTCAACATATTCCCCAGCACAATTACCAATGATTTTATAACCAGCATTATGCAGACCGTCCATTACATAATCAATAAATGGTTTCCATGCGTTGTTAAACCAATCATCGTCAGTGGGATACTCTTCAGGCATAGGAGGGGGAGGAGTGCCTTCAAGTTGGAGTATCCAAGAAAGATATGGCCACCAATAATCAAAAATTATCCCATCGTAATCTTTACCGTTTAATCTATCTAAGACTCCTTGCAAAAACGCCTCTTTATAACCGGGTTTGCCAACATCAAGATAACGAGTATTTCCATTTTGAACTGGATCTATAACAATATGGCCATTGCCATCCTTCAGCCACCAATCATTATTGACGATATCTTGGCAAGAAATAGGAGTTTGAAGAGCCGAGTAGTCATTTTTGCAACCACCTGACCAATCTAAGAATTGAACATCCGACTCCCAATTAGATTTGGAAGCTAAATCATAAAGAATGTAAACCTTGATATTTGGGTTCAATGATTTCAAAATTTGAGGATTTAATTCGCTGAGTTTGGCATAACTTTCTGTCATAAAAACGTTATCTCTTTTGGCAAGCATCTGGACTTTTTCTTGGTAATCAGAGTCGGTTTTTTGGGGCGGATACCAATTGTGCATGTTGTGAAGATATAGAGACCTTTTTGGTAAAGCAGCGCTTGGTATTTCTGCAACCTTAGTTACCTCTGCCTTGTAAGTCTTCTTTGTCATGAAATACCAAAGATATGTCCCGCTAACGAGAAGTAACATGAAGAAAGATATTATTAAAGCGATTTTTTTTCTTTTTAACATAATCAAATTTAACATAGTCTAACTATTATTTATTGCAAAAACAATTTTTTAATTGCTTTTGTAAGTTTAACCGGGTCATGAAAAAGAGGATGGGAGTTATCAATCAAATCTTCTTTAACAATTTTACATGCTCGATAATTTGAATCTTTTGTAGTGATGTTAGAAATACTGCCCAATCTGCCTTCGTGGCCATTTTTGTTGATAATTCGACTATTTACTAAACAATGAGTAATTAATAAAGGATTACTATGGCAAAGAAGCGCATCAATATGATCTTCTACCGTGTAGCGTTCTGTTTCCCCTCTTTCAGTTGAGATATTGCAAATGAATACCTTTTTCGCCTTTTTATTTAAGAGAATTGTTTGAGTAATGTTTTTGATAAGGAAATTAGGAATTATGCTTGTATACAAACTGCCAGGACCAATCAAAATAAGATCAGCCTTTTTTAATGCTTCGAGCGCTTCGGGATTAGCACTTACTCGATTTGGCACACAGAAAACTCTTTTAATAGATGAACGATGGCCCATAATGGGAATATCCTTTTCTCCCAAGACAATTTGTCCATTTTTAAGTTCGGCCCCTAAATTAACATTTTTGAGAGTAGAAGGGATGACTTTTCCTCTGATTGCTAGAATTCGGCTTGATTCTGAAATTGCCCGTTCAAAATTCCCAGTAATTTTTGTTAGAGCCACTAAAAATAAATTACCGAAAGAATGACCGGAGAGACCTCTACCCTTTTCAAAGCGATAATTAAAAAGACGTGTTAAAAGTTTTTCGTCGTCAGCCAAGGAGGCAAGGCATTGCCTAATATCTCCGGGCGGTAGAATTCCGTAATCCCGTCTCAGTCGACCACTCGACGCACCATTATCAGTCATTGTGACTATTGCTTTAATGTCAAGAGGTAGCTGTTTTAAACCTCTTAAAAGAACAGCCAATCCTGTCCCCCCACCAATTACTGTTACTCTATTTCTCCCCATTCATTTAAATTCATTTTATATAATTTTTGTCAATAATACAAGATTTTATATAGATCACATACATTTTCAATCTACTCAAGGAGTTTCAAATGTTTCGTAACGTATGCAGATTTCTAAGTTAAAAATAATAAATTTTTGAAATATTTAGTATTACACGCTTACTACTTCCAAATGACTGCCCTCTTCATCTTTTGTTACCTCAATTCTTGTTGGAAATAGATTTTTTAACTCTTGGATGTGGGTGCTAACCAAGATTTTCTTAAAATCATCCTTTAATGCGCAAATTGCATCAACAACTTCATCCTTACCTGCTGCGTCCAACGAACCAAAGCCTTCATCTATTGCTAAAAATTGTAACTTTGTCCCGGCTCGTTTTGATAAGACCTTAGATAGTGCTACCCTAATAGCCAAATCTATCCTAAATGTCTCACCGCCACTATATACCTCGTACCCCCTTTCCCCTAAATTATCGGTAATTCTTATTTCTAATGTTTCAATTTCTCCTTGGCCAGATTTTTTTTCTTTGGATGTAATAAACTTAACACTCATTCTGCCATCTGTAATTTTTTCCAATAGTTTGTTCGCCTCGTTCTCTATTTCTGGTAGGACGGTTTCAATAATCATTGTTTGAAGACCCTTTTTGGAAAAAATTTCGCTCAATCTCTTGTAAACCTCAATCTCCTTTTTAACTTCTTCTAACTGCTTTTTGCGCGATGCATACAATTCTTCTTGTTTGTGCAGATCCGAAAGTCGTTGGGAAAAAGCACCATATGTCCCTTTTATTTCTAAAAGTTCTTCCAAAAAATTGGCTACTTTCCGCTCTTGTTGTAGGAATTTTTCCAATGCCGACTTGAGTAAGTCCAACTCCTTATGCAAGACTGCTCTATGCTTATCAAGTTCTCTATAGCGCTGTCTTTTCTTCTCTAACTCTTTTTCTATTTTACGGCACTGCTCTTTCTTTTCGCTCAGAATCTTGCTTTCCAGGTCTAATCGTCTTTTTTCATCCTCAAAATGGGATAGTCTATTAATCTCCTCTTTTATTTTCTGATGTTTTTTGCTGTCGTAACCTATTTCCCTTATCTTATTTTCTATTTTCTTTAAGGCAATCAGAATATCTTTTTTTAAAAGTTGTTGCAGTTCATCAATAATTTTATTGGCCTCTTGTTTTGAAAGCGTTCTTAAGCAAGTTGGGCATCTGTCTATTTTTTTAATTTTATTAATTTTTTCATTTATTTCTTCTTCTTTCGCTTTTATGGCTCCCAATCTTTCTTTGTAAGTAGAAAGACGAGACAATTTTTCATTATATTGCTCGTTCTCTTTTTTCTTTTTTTCAAGTTCGCTGATGCCCTTTTCAATATCTGCCTTATTTTGGATGAGTCTTTCTATTGCCTTTATCTTTGCCTTGACAGACAGGTGTTCTGCTTTTAATTCTTTGCCTTCCGTTTCTAATGTTTTTAATTGTTGGAGCGTTGTTTCCAATTTTTGGGCTTTCAAATCATACTTGTTTTTATCTTTTCTTAATCTTTCTAATTTATCTTTCTCCTCGTTTAGGTTTTTCTCCCTTTCTTTGAGAATTTTTTCCGTCTTTTTGAGTTCTTTTTCAAAAAGGGGTTTTTGCTTCAAATTTTCCTTAATTTCTGATAAAGCAGTCGTTAAAGCCTTTTCGTCTGCCTCGCCAGATTTAATTTTGTCCCTTGCTTTTTGGGAAAGTAGTTCATAAAAATCTAAATCTAAAATTTTACCCAGGATTTCTTTTCGTTGAGATGGTGGTTTGGTCGTGAACTCGTCGGCGTGTCCTTGTTTGAGATAGGCCGAGTTAATGAATATTTCATAGGGTAGTTTTAGAACCTCTGCGATTTTGTCTTCTGTTTCTTTTATAGTAGCGCCGGCCAAAGAACTCCAGCCATTGTCGTAGATTAAAAAGTCAAGTTCCGAACTCCCCTTACCCCTTTTGCTCCTCTTTCTTATTACTCTGTATCTCTTTCCATCTTGTTGAAACTCAAAATCCACCCACATTGTCTCTTGTCCATGGTGGATAAGGGCGTCTGGCGAAGAACGGGCCTTATTCCACAAAACCCAACCTATTGCCTCAAGAATACTGGATTTGCCTGTCCCATTTTCTCCACAAAGACAGGCCAAGTCAAAGGAGGAAAAATCTAAAGGCACTGGATTTTTATATGACATAAAATTGTAGAGGGTCAGTTTAAGCGGTATCATGGGAGCCCTCCCACCTCATCCATTAATCTTAAAGCAGCCACACTTAATATTTTTTTCTCCTCTTTGCTAAATTTTTTACTTTCTAAATATCTGTTGAACCACTCCATCGGACCCAAGACCTCGTTGTTAATCTCCATTTTTGTTATTTGCTTTTCAGATTTTTTAGAGATGGAAGCCACCCAGAAGGCATCTTTTGTGAGTTCTTTTAAGTCTGAGTCTATAATTTTTGCTAAAATGCTTTCCTTTCCCAGTAAATTGATTCTAATAATCGCATCTTTAATTTCTGCCTTTTCAATCTCTTTTTTGACAAACTCGTTGGGCTGGGACTCCCCCTCGGGTAATTGAATGTTAATTGTCTTAAATTTGCGAGCAGGAAGAGGAATAAATTGCCATTTGGTTTTCGGACCTAAAAGCGTAGCCACCACAAATCCTTTTTCTTCTATTTCTTCGCCAAAATCAATTCGTTCTATTGAGCCAGGATAAATAACTGGTGGTTGTTCGTTTAGGACCTGGAATTTATGGAGATGGCCCAAGGCAACATAGGATAATTTGGGGTTAGATAGTACAGAGATGGGGATGAGCGGGTCATTGCCTAAATAGGTTTCTTGACCAGAGGCATAGGTGGC
>Ga0272448_1001666_pt1 | contig 29326 bp, 41 predicted proteins | sample YNPCB0191_FD_202220 | JGI IMG/M metagenome (GOLD analysis project Ga0272448, IMG submission 202220) | Hot spring sediment microbial communities from Yellowstone National Park, WY, United States - YNP-CB-019-1 | ecosystem: Environmental > Aquatic > Thermal springs > Hot (42-90C) > Sediment...
GAAGAAATGAAAGAAGCCATAACCGACTTTTACATGATTTATAAAAAGAAATCCGCCAGCGATAATCATTATAACGCCGATTATGAACGTCCAAAGACCGCCGGGAGTTCCACCAACACCATTAAATTTTTGCATATACCTCCCTTTCTTTTCTGCTTGTGATATTGCAAAAATAAAAAGCTAAATAAAAAGCTAGAGTAGATCATAAGCCGAATTCTGTTCCCTTTTTGGGTGATGGTCATTCATCTAGGGTATGGATTACTCCATACCTCAAGCAGCTTACCCGAGGGAGAAGCGGGCAACTTATATCCCTCCTATTTAGCCTTGCTCCAAGTGGGGTTTACCTAGCCAGCCTTGTCACCAAGACTGCTGGTAGTCTCTTACACTACCGTTTCACCCTTGCCCGCGAAGACAAACTTGTCTATGAAGACAAAATGTCTTCCGTTGGCGGTCTGCTTTCTGTTGTGACTATTCCTTGGGGTCGCCCCCACTGGGTGTTACCCAGCACTTTGCCCTATGGAGTTCGGACTTTCCTCATTTGCTAAAAAAGCAAATGCGACCATCTGATCTACTCTAGCCTGAATATATGATAATTTACAATTATTAGCTATTTTTTATTTCTTAATTTCAGCCCATGTTGTCGCCACTTTGCCTAATGGCTTTACAGATGCCAATTTGCTAGGCACAAGAAGGACCAAATACATGCTTCCTTGACCTGCGGCTGGTGGGTCTGCATTTCCTCCAAGACTAACAGTTCCAGCAGGAAAATCTTTTTTCCAAAGGTTAAATGTCCCCATGTTGGCATCTGAAACTTCTATGACTTTTCCTTCAACAAAGGTGAAATTTTTCGCTAACCATTCAGGAGGAACTCCGCCCTTTGCACTTTCGCCTCTACTATCATGGGCTATATAAACAGTAGCGGACTGATCTATACTAAATTTAAGAAATCCGTCACCTTTGGAATTTTTGTCATCATTTCCTGTCCTAATAACTAATGCCCCTTTTAACTCACTGGGGAAAGAAAGAATTGTGTATGCCCTATCCACATAATAAACCATATTAAGACTAATAGTTTCAACCTTATATTTATCTGGAACGAGATTAGACACGACAATATCAGCCATTAAAAAGCAAGAAAATAAAAGAATCAATGCAATACTAAAAGACAATGCTTTTGCAAACATTTTTTGCCCTCCCTTATATAGATTTTGTTAAAAACAAGTAACTAGTCTCTGATATACATATACCCTCTTAATTAATAAATCCTTAGCTTTGCCCATGTAGTTATAGCTTTTCCTTTTGATTCAACGGCAAGAGATTTGCCGGGTTTAATAAGGACAACATAATTGCTTCCTTGTCCAGAAGCAGGTGGGTCTGCATTTCCACCGATTGTTACCTGTCCTTTCTTAAACTCTTTGCTCCAAAAGACAAAAAATCCCATATTGGCATCCGTTACTTCCATAATCATATCTGGATGTTTCACCCATCCATTTTTTTCAGATAACCACTCTGGGGGCGTTCCGCCTTTCTCTTTTTCTCCTCTGCTATCATGGGCAAGCCATACTTCTGCATTGATATTAACCGTAAATTTTAGAAAATCCGCTCCTGTTGAATTTTTATCATCATTAGCCGTCATAATAAACATACAACCTTCAAGTTCTTTTGGCAACGCGTTGACTGTATAAGCCCTATCAATGTAGTAAGTTGTGCCTACACCGATTCCTTTATCGCCGAGTTTATACTGTTTCCCGCTAGTAACTTTAATATCAGTTACCTTTAAATCTTGAGCCAACGATAGACTAACGGAGAAAAAAGCTAAAAGGACGCAGACAAATAAAACTTTTATTAGAAATTTTAAATACATAGATCACACCTCCTTTTTAAGCATTATTATCATTCATTACAACAAATTTATTTTAACACTAAAAAGTCCACTTGTCAAACTTAACTTCTCGCAAGACTTTATAATCACATATTTTTATGGTATCTTCCCATTTATACATTGAATATCTTTCTATATGAGGATAAAAATAAGGGATGATATTTTTTTCAAGATCAAGCAAGTAATCCTCATAATTTTCCTCATTTTCAACTATAGCACATTCAATCTTTCGTATAATCCAGAAGAATTTATCGCCATCTTTCATAATATCAAAAGGAAACAGTTTGCAATCAACAGGTTTTATATCCTGAATTTCGCATAGTCCATTTTCTTCAAAGAATTTACATGGTGCTTCTCCGTTTTTGAGCGATTCTGCCCCCTCTGGGTTTCTCTTATTTATATTCTCAAATTCGTCATCAGTAACAAATAGCAGTTTAGCTAACTCATGGTTACAACATTTATTATCACAGGTGAGACATTCTATCCATAATTGTTTCATAAAAATCTCCAATTTAGGTAGGTTTTAGTTCACTTATAGTATTTTTACAATACTATCTGCCTATTTCATCTTATCCAAAACAGCATACGCAAGTAAAGGTATCATAATCTCGTGATGACCTGTTATTGCATATCCTTTTCCACCCATTTTTGTGGGTCGCTTAAGTATATTCTCCTTAGGACGATAATGTTGAAACATATCAAAATTTGCGGTAGTAAACTCTATTACTTTGTGACCAAGATTTCTAACAATGCTTAATGCTTTCAAAAAAACCTCTGGCATAAGGACAGCGGATCCAAAATTGAGAAGCACACCGCCATCAAGATCAGCTATTTCTGAGACGAATATACGAAAATCAGTGAAACTTGTCTGCCCGATCGCAGAACCATCTGCCTGAGGATGTTGATGAATTATATCTGTCCCTATGGCTACGTGAACAGTTATAGGCACACCTAAACGAAAGGCACTTGCCAGAATGCTAAAATTTTGATATTTCGCATTTATTTCAACGAGTTTTTGACCTAAAGCTTTGCCCATGCCTATATTTTGATTTTTTCCGTCAATTATTGCAGAATTCATCAATCCGCCAGTTTCTTCCCACATCCCAAACACTCCGTCCTCAATATTTGTTCCCACATCTTCGGAAGTTCCACCGATTATTGCGATCTCAAAGTCATGGATGCTTCCTGCACCATTCATAGCGATCCCTGTTAGGATGTCATGTTCCATCATAGAGATAATAACAGGACTGAGCCCACACTTTATCACATGTCCGCCCATCATCGCTATAACTGGTCTTGAATTTGCCCTTGCTTTTACAATAGCCTGCACTAACTCAATAAAATCTTTCCCTGCTAATATATTCGGCAAAGAGTTAAGCCAATCACTCAAAGTTTGCCCTACATTAGGTGGGTGTGCAAAATCGGCAATTGTGACTTTATTTTCACGTTCACAAATTGGGTAGGTTTTGACCTTGCTTAGATCAATTGGACGTATTCCATCTTTCATTTAAAATCCTTCCAACGACATCAGACACTTGTTTAAGAGATATGGAATCTATAGCTAAGCAGGAGGGGAGTTTACATCCGCCAGGATTTCTGCCAGGGTGACATGGTGAGCAATCAATTTTAGCACTTATGACAATATTGCCATTGCCATAAGGACCGCTTCTATTTGGGTCTGTTGAACCGAAAATTGACAAAACGCGTGTCCCAACCGCAGACGCAATGTGCATAGGACCTGTATCATTGCCTATATAAAGATCGCATTGTTGAATGATAGCAGCTAACTTGCGTAAACCTACATCTTGGACAAGTATAGGTTTATATCGCATTTTTTCATAAACCTGATCTTGTAAATCCTTTTCATCAGGTCCAGCAAATATAAGAACCTTTGCACCATATCTTTCACTTAAAATATCGCCTAAGTTGATGAACCTGTCTAATTTCCATAGTTTATATTTCCAACTTCCGCCCGGATGAATACCAATAACAATATCGTCAGATTTTACATTATGACTAATTAAAAAATCAATGGCTTCTTGTTTTTCATAATCTAACAAAATTATCTCTGGCATTCCGCCAACTTCATCAACTCCATGATTATGAAGAACGTTTAGGTATCTATCTACCGCATGCAATTGATTATAGCTTTTATCAAGCTTTTTTAATATGGGCATACCCCAACGTTTTCTGCCCATAAAATGAGACCAAATTGTATCACGTAGATCAATTATAAGGTCAAATTTTCTTGCTCTTATCTCTTTTATTAGTTTGATTTTCCCTTTAAGTCCTGCATGAATTCCATGATTATCGTATATGATAATCTCGTTTAAGCGGACGTCGCCCCATAAAATTTCCCATGCCTTCGGACCTAACATAATGCTTATTTTTGCGTTTGGAAAGCGTTTTTGTAATGGAGGGATAATTGCGGTAGAAAGCACAACATCGCCAATATGGCTAAAACTTATTATTAATATGCTTTCAACTTTCATAAAATAAAGGAAGGTGAAAATTAATACTGGATATTAGATATTGGATATTGATTTATTATTATCCAGTATCTATTATCCAGTGTATAGTTTGTTATTCAACAAGCTCTATAATTGACATAGGTGCGCGATCGCCGAAACGGTTATTTAGCTTTATAATTCTGGTATAACCACCGTTTCGGTTTGCATATCTTGGACCTATATTATCAAAGAGTTTTTTAAGAACCTCATTATTACGCACTCTTCTTGCTACAATTCTACGTGAATGAAGATCGCCTCGTTTGGCTATGGTGATAAGCCGTTCAGCAGTGCGCCTAAGTTCTTTGCTTTTTGGAAGAGTAGTCTTTATTCTTTCATGCTCAAATAATGAAGTAACCATGTTATTGAGCATAGCTTCACGATGAGCAGTTGTGCGACCTAACTTTCTGCCTTTTAAATTATGGCGCATCTTATGATTCCTCGCTTTCTATATCATCATCTTCTAATTCATCATCTATTTCATCATCTGTCAAATCTTCTTTTAACTGATCTGTGACCTCATTAGCGGTATCAAGTTTCTTAGGTTTAACAGATTCACCATTTTCATCTAATACCATGCCAAATGAAAGTCCCATTCCATTCAGTATCGCTTTTATCTCATTTAGGGATTTACGCCCAAAGTTTCTAAATTTAAGCATCTCTGGTTCTGTTTTTGTCACAAGGTCTTTTATAGTGATAATATTTGCAGCAGCAAGACAATTTGCAGCTCTAACAGAAAGTTCCAACTCAGCAACAGGTTTAGATAGATAATTCTTACGTTTCTCTAATTCCTCATTTGCCCTTTGATCTTCCTCAACATAGCCTTCATCAAAGTTCTTGAATATGCTGAGATGCTTAATGAGTATTTCACATGCTTGGGAAATAGCATCCTTTGCACTTATACTTCCGTCAGTCCATACTTCAATTGTCAACTTATCAAAATCTGTAACATGGTCTGAAACTATTGTGCTATCAACTGTGTTCTCAACTTGGAAGTTCACCTTTTTTATAGGAGAAAAGATAGCATCTATTGGAATTATTCCCGGCACTCTGCTAATGCTTTTGTTTGCTTCTACAGGAAGATAGCCAGTTCCTGATTCAACAGTTAGTTCCATTTTTAACTCACCGTTTCTATCCAAAGTTGCTATATGCTGATCGGGATTCATAATAACAACCCTGCTATTGGGCTGTATATCAGCAGCAGTGACTTCTCCTGCATCCTTACAGTGCAAATATAAAGTTACAGGATTTTCACCTATCAGTTGAAATCGTATTTCCTTCAGATTTAGTATTATTTGGACTACATCTTCGGCAACTGATGGTATAGTGCTAAATTCATGCAATACGCCGTCTATTTTAACAGAAGTTATCGCAGCTCCTCTTATAGAAGATAATAATACTCTGCGAAGAGAATTTCCCAATGTTATACCAAAACCCCTCATTAGTGGTTTGGCAACAAATTTTCCATAATTGTAAGTCAAGGTATCAGGATCAGCCTCAAGTCTTTTGGGCAGTACGATCTCTCTCATATTATCAAACCTCTTGACTCAGGTAAGTCAACCAATACTCCTGCTTGAACAAATTTTCTCTTATTAATAAAGCAGTTAATAAAGCAGATATATTTGGTCAAACAGCAGTAAAACATTATTTTGAATATAGTTCCACTATAAGCTGTTCTTTGATATTTTCTGGTATTTGATCTCTCGTTGGAAGTGATCTAACTAATACTTGCACCTTGTCCCTATCAAACTCTAACCAATCGGGGATCCCTCTATTTTGGGCATTTTCTATGGCTTCTTCAATTTTGCTAATGCTTTTGCTTTTCTCTCTTAAAGCAATTATATCGCCTGCCTTAGTTGGATATGAAGGGATATTAACTTTCTTACCGTTGACCGTAAAATGATTGTGAAGGACAAGTTGTCTAGCCTCAGCGCGAGAGGATGCGAAACCCGAACGGAATACGACATTATCAAGTCTTTGTTCCAATATCCTTAAAAGGTTCTCTCCTGTAACGCCTTTTTCACGTTCTGCAAGACGAAAATATCTTTTAAATTGTTTTTCAAGGATCCCATAAATCCTACGAGCTTTTTGCTTTTCTCTTAGGCGAATGCCGTAGTCTTTCTCTTTCCTTCCGATCTGTCCATGCTGACCCGGTGGTAGTTTCCTCCTATCAAGTGTGCATTTAAAATAACATCTTTGTCCTTTAAGATATAGCTTATCGCCTTCTCTACGGCATAATCTACAAACTGGACCAGTATACCTAGCCATCCATACCTCCGATTAGGTTTTAAAGTTAAAAAGCTAAAAGTTGAACTTCAATGAACTTCAATCAAGTCTAACCAACCCTTATTTTTAACCTTTAACTTTTAACCTTTAACCTTTAACTTTTAACCTTTAACTTATACCCGTCTTCTTTTAGGTGGTCTGCAACCATTATGCGGGATAGGCGTAACATCTTTAATGACAGTTACTTCAAGACCAGCAGAGGTAAGCGCTCTAATTGCTGATTCTCTGCCTGGACCTGGTCCCTTCACTCGCACTTCCACCCTTTTCATTCCGTGTTCCATAGCTTTTTTAGCACAGGATTCTGCTGCTATTTGTGCAGCAAACGGAGTCTGTTTACGTGAACCAGTGAAATGTGCAGTGCCAGCACTATCCCATGCAATAGTGTTTCCATTTACATCAGTTATCGTTACAATAGTATTATTAAATGTTGATTGAATATGAGCAATTCCTTGACTGATGTTTTTCTTAACTTTTTTTGCACGATATTTTGTTTTTCCCAATGTTACCTTTCCCTCTTTAATAGTAGATATTAGTTAGTAGATAATAAAGCAATTTTATTACCCACTATTTACTATAAACATCATCCGCCCTTACGAGCGACTTCTTTTGCCTTTCGTCCAACAGTAATTGTCCTCTTGGCTTTGTATCCACCCCTGCGAGTTCTGGCATTTGTGCTGGTTCGCTGACCACGAACAGGAAGATTTCTGCGATGTCTTGTCCCTCTATAACATCCAATATCCATTAGTCTTTTGATGTTTAGCTGTATCTCTCTATGAAGATCACCTTCAACTTTGTAGTTATTTTCCACTATATTTCTTAGCCTTGTGATCTCGTCATCTGTCAGTTCTTGGACCCTTTTCTGTGGATTAACATCCGCATCTTTAACTATTTTTCTTGCAGTTGTCCAGCCTATTCCAAATATCTTCGTCAGGGCGAATTCCACTAACCTTTCACGAGGCAATTCCACTCCTGCAATTCTTGCCATTAGAGTTCCTCCCTTTGGAGACCCAAAATTTAGCCTTGACGTTGTTTATGTTTTGGATTAATACATATAACCCGAATAACACCTTTACGTCTGATAATTTTACACTTCTCACATCTACGTTTAACTGATGATTGCACTTTCATAACAATATCCATAATGGACGCTGGATACTATAAAGCTATGTCTGATACTGCGACCAGCATCCTCATAACCCAGTATCAGTTTAATTAAGGACTAAGATTCAAGGGTTAAAAATTCCTTAACCTTTGACCTCTAATCATTTCTTTCTATATACTATTCTGCCTCTTGTAAGATCGTAGGGCGAAAGCTGAACGGTCACTTGATCCCCCGGCAATATTTTTATTGAGTTCATTTTCATCTTGCCAGAAAGATAAGCTAAAACCTTATGCCCATTCTCCAACTCAACACGGAACATAGCATTGGGAAGTGGCTCTATAACTTTCGCTTCTACCTCTATAACATCTTGTTTTGGCATATTGGTCCCTTGCTAATGGAAAATTTGATAGCTTCAAAACAGATTTTAATAACTATTGATTAAACAAGTTTATTTTCACACTAAAAGGTTTCTATGGATTCCTGCTTTCGCAGGAATGACAAAGCACCAAAGAACTTCTGCTTTTGCAGGAATGATAAACGTCATTGATCATTGAAAACTGTTTATCATTCAAAGCTAGTTAATATTTCTGGACCGTCTTCTAATATCGCTACGGTATGTTCAAAATGAGCTGAAAGGCTTCCATCTTGAGTTACCGCAGTCCAGTTATCATCTAACACCTTAACATCATAGCCACCAGCATTTACCATCGGTTCAATGGCAAGAACCATGCCTTTTCTTAATCTGATGCCATTATTTGGAGACCCAAAGTTTGGGACTTGTGGTTCTTCCCACATACTTTTTCCAATACCATGTCCAACAAATTTCCGAACCACAGAAAAACCGTATTTCTCAACAAAAGTCTGAATTGCGTTTGAGATCTCTCCGAGACGATTGCCTTCAACAGCTTTTGATATTCCCTCGTATAACGATTGTTTAGTAACATCAAGCAATTTCTGTGTTTCTTTGCTTATCTCACCAACGGGAAATGTCCCTGCTATATCGCCATAATATCCGTTAAATGCGACAGTAACATCAATACCAACAATGTCACCGGACTTAAGAACTCGGTTGCCAGGGACTCCATGCACAACTTGATCGTTTACAGAAATACATATATTCCCCGGAAATCCGACTTCCGGCGGTGCAGGCTTGCCTTTTCGCTCTCGGATCAAATGTCCTGCCAACTCATCTAATTCGCTTGTTTTCACTCCCGGGGCAATTTTTTCTTTAAGCAAATATAATATCTCTGATACAAGTTTTCCACTTATCCTCAGAAGTTCAATTTCAGCTTTCGTTTTGAGATGAATCATTCTATTTTCGCAAAGCCTGCTATTTTTTCAAAGCCTGAACTATGCTCTCAAAAACCTCATCTATTGACACATCTCCGCAGACTTCTAAAAGCTTTCCAGAATTCTTATAATATTCTAAAAGCGGAAATGTCTGTTTCTCATATACATCAAGACGTTTTCTTATAGTTTTCTCTTTGTCATCATCTCGTTGATATAACTCACCACCACAGCGATCACACTTACCATCTACTTTTGGTGGAGAATAAACAATATGATAAACCGTTTGGCATTCTTTGCAAGTTCTACGACCCGATAGCCTTTCTACAACAACATCAGGAGATGTTTTTATATTCACTACTGCATCAATAGGCATATTCATTTCTTTTGTTATTGAGTCAAGAGACTCTGCCTGAGGGACTGTCCTTGGAAAACCATCAAGGACAAATCCTGATTTTACATCGTCTTGATTAAACCTATCTTTTATTATTCCTATAACGACCTCATCAGGAACTAACAGACCTTTGTCCATATAGGACTTGGCTTTTATTCCCATCTCCGTCCCATCTTTAACAGCTTGACGCAATATATCACCAGTAGCGATATGTGGAAGCGAAAATTTTTCTGATAACTTTTGGGCTTGTGTCCCTTTTCCAGCACCAGGTCCACCGAGAAGCACTATTCTCATATAATTACCTTCCTCGTCTTGATCCTAATCTTCCTTCTTTTAGGAAGCCCTCATAGTGACGCATTAATAGATGAGATTCTATTTGTTGCATCGTGTCCAAACCGACACCAACAACGATTAACAAAGGTGTTCCGCCAAAATGAATTGGAATTTTGACATAATGTTGAAGCAAATACGGCAATAATGCAATACCTGCAAGGAAAAATGCACCGACAAGCGTTATTCTTGTCAATGATCGGTCAATATATTCAGCGGTAGATTTCCCTGGTCTTATGCCCGGAATAAATCCGCCGTATTTTTTCATATTATCTGCAAGATCAACAGGGTTCGTTGTAACTGCGGTATAAAAATAAGTAAAAAATATTATCAGTATGCCATATAATATGTGATATACAGGCCATCTTTCAAAATAGCCGATGATCTCACGGAAAGTCTCGCTTGGAACCATATTTCCCATAGTCATAGGGAACGAGATTATAGTTATTGCGAAGATTATCGGAATAACACCCGCCTGATTTACGCGAAGTGGAAGATGAGTCATCTGTCCCCCATAGACTTTTCTTCCTACAACACGTCTTGCATATTGGACGGGAATCTTACGTGTGCCAAGAGTTATCAATATTACAGACATAATTATAACTACCATAACAGCAAGGAATAAGAAAAGTCTGGCAAGATCAAGCCGATCATCAGCAGTGGAGAATAATCTTCTGCCTAACTCAATTGTCCCGTTAGGCACCCTAGCAACTATGCCAGCGAATATCAAAAGTGAAATGCCATTTCCGATCCCTCGTTCGGTTATCTGTTCTCCAAGCCACATAACAAAGGTCGTTCCCGCCATTAAAGTTAATGCAGAAAGCAACGTAAAAGACAAAGGAGATATTCCCTCGTGAACAACTTGAATGTTTCCAGCACCGAGATACCCCGGATTACGAAGGGCAATACTTATACCAACTCCCTGTATGGCGCTCAGAATAACTGTCCCGTAACGGGTGTATTGGGTGATCTTTTTTTGTCCGACAGGACCTTCTTTTGAGAGCTTTTCCAGATACGGAATAACAATAGCCAGAAGTTGAAGTATAATAGAAGCACTAATATAAGGCTGTATGCCTAACGCAAATATTGTCATATTACTGAACGCATTACCTGCGAATAGATCATATAACCTTAGAATTCCGCCTCCTTCTGGCGCAAGTTTATCAAAAAATAATGCCAACGCCTGACTATCAATACCGGGGATCGTTATATGCGATCCGATTCTATAAACCGCGATTAAAAGAAGCGTAAAGATGATCCGCTTGCGCAAGTCAGGTATCTTAATAGCGTTCTGGAAAGCACTCAACATTTAAATCACCTCAGCCCTTCCACCAGCCTCCGCAATCTTCATCTGTGCTGATTTTGAGAAGCTATGAGCTTTTACAATTAAGCTGCTTTTCAATTCACCATCGCCAAGAACTTTGACGCCATCTTTTGTTTTCTTAATAATACCAGTGCTTTTTAAGAGCTTCGGAGTTACCACGGTATTATCTGGGAATTTATTCAGGACATCAAGATTTATGATCGCATAGTCTTTATGAGATATATTTGTAAATCCCCGAACAGGAAGACGACGTTGCAATGGCATCTGTCCGCCTTCAAACCAAGGACGGACACTTCCACCAGAACGCGCAAGCTGTCCTTTGTGACCTTTCCCCGAAGTTTTTCCATGCCCAGACCCTTCGCCTCTGCCGACACGTTTTTTTCGGTAATTAGAACCTATGGGAGCTTTTAGTTCATTTAACCTCATTTCGGTATTCTCCAAATAGTTTTCTAGTTTTTAAAATAAACCTATCCTTAACAACTTAAGTGACAACAACGATAAATAGCTAAAACGCAACTATGGGAAAGTTTATCAGAATCACTGATCTTTACCGCGAAGACGTGCTATTTCTTGGGGACTTTTAAGCTGTTTTAGACCATCTATCGTAGCGGCTGCAAGATTTAGAGCGTTATTATTTCCTATGGATTTACTCATTATATCGCGAACTCCGATGACTTCAAGGATAGCTCTAACTGCTCCGCCAGCGATAACGCCTGTTCCGGGTGCAGCAGGTTTCAATATAACTTTGCTTGCTCCGAAACTGCCAACTACTTCATGCGGTATAGTTGTTTCTGTGATAGGAACGGAAATAAGATTCTTTTTGGCATCTTCAAATGCTTTACGAATTGCGTCTGGCACTTCATTAGCTTTGCCAAATCCCATACCTACAATTCCGTTGCCATTTCCAACAACCCCAAGTGCGTTCCAACTACGGTTGCGTCCACCTTTTCTCACACGAGCCACTGGAGTTATTCTTATGACCCGTTCGTCAAGTGTCAATTCTGTTGGATCAATTCTCTTCAAGAATTCCCCCCTATATTAAAGATCAGCTAGAATTCAAGACCTGCTTCTCTAGCTGCTTCTGCTAAGGCTTTGACCCTTCCATGATAGGGATACCCGCCTCTGTCAAAAACTACCTTAGATATATTTTTATCCAAAGCCTTTTTTCCTATAGCTTCTCCGACTAATTTTGCGGATTCTATATTTCCACCACTTTTTATTTTCTCACGGACATCAGGTGATAATGTTGATGCCGAGACAAGAGTCCTGCCTGAAACATCATCTATTATCTGTGCATAGATATGATTCAGACTCTTATAAACACTAAGCCTCGGTCTTTCTGATGTTCCATAAACACGTTTTCTGACTCGCCTATGTCTTTTAATGCGAGCTTGTTTTTTGTCAACTTCAGAACTCAAATTTCTACTCCTACATCAAGAGATTTAAGGTTAAAGATTGAACCTCTAACTGACATTATCCAGCCGCTTTTCCAGCTTTTCGCCTGATAAATTCGTCAGCATATTTTATACCTTTGCCTCTATACGGCTCTGGTTTTTGGAAATCCCTTATAATAGCTGCAACATGACCAACTAAATGCTTGTCAATACCCATAATTGTAACGGGAATTTCTGGCTGATTTTGAACCGTCTCTGGTCTATCAATAGCAACATCAATTCCCTTAGGCACCTCATATATTATCGGATGAGAGGCATTTAATTGTAGTGTAAGCTTGCCATTTTCAAACTGTGCTTTATAGCCCATTCCCGCAATACGAAGCACTTTTTGGAAACCCTGCGTGACGCCTGTGACCATATTAGCTATAAGAGCCCTGGTCAATCCGTGTAGAGATTTCATCTGCTTGCTATCAGAACTGCGAGTTACTATGATTTTGCCATCCTCTATCTTGACGTCTATTCCATAGGGTATCTTTTCAGAAAGAGTCCCTTTCGGACCTTCAACTTTAATATCACCATTGTTGATCGTAACTTTTACCTTTTCTGGTATTTCTATCGGTCTTCTTCCAATTCTGGACATATCATATACCTCTCTTGGATTAAAGAAAGATTCTAAGATGCTAAAAGATCAATTATAAAGCCAGTTTCTAAGTTCTGCTTAAAATCTTAGAATTCTTAATCCAATTATCCTTACCAAATGTAACAAAGCACTTCCCCGCCGATTCGTTCATGTCTGCATTGATCGGATGTCAAGATACCTCGTGAAGTGGATATTATAGCAGAGCCATATCCTCCACGAACTCTCGGCAATTCATCTTTTGTTACATATCTTCTACATCCCGGCTTACTGATACGTTTCAAGCCCGAAATAACGCATTTTTTATCGGGACCATATTTAAGATATATGCGTAGGACGCCTTGTTTATTATCCTCTAAAAGTTTATAACCTTTAATATAACCTTCATCTAAAAGAATTTGAGCTATGCTTGATTTAAGTTTAGACGCGGGAATGTCCACCTTCTCGTGGCGGGCAATACCTGCGTTTCTGATCCTTGTAAGCATATCCGCAATCGGATCGGTCATTGACATTTAAATGTGCCTCCATATAATCCGAAAAAGAGAATTACCAGCTTGCCTTTTTGACTCCCGGAATCTTTCCAGCACGAGCCAAAAGTCTAAAGCATATTCTACACATATCAAACTTTCGTATATAACCACGAGGACGCCCACAGATTGGGCATCTATTATGTTTTCTCACCTTGAATTTAGGCTCTCTTTGAGCTTTGACCATTTGAGCTGTAGTTGCCAAGTTTTTTCCCTCTTTCTATTAGTAAATAATGGTTAGTAGATTAGAAAACTAAAACCTGATTATCATCTACTAACTAATTACTACCTAATTACTACTATGTTTATTACTATGCTTGCCTAAAAGGCATTCCCATAAGTTGTAAAAGCTCTCTGGCTTCTTCGTCTGTTTTTGCAGAAGTTACTATGGTAATATCCATTCCGCGAACTTCGCTGATTTTATCATATTCTATTTCTGGAAATATTACCTGTTCTTCAAGACCCATAGTATAATTTCCATGGCCATCAAAAGATTTACTAGAAACGCCGCGAAAGTCCCTGATCCTTGGAAGTGCGACATTTACAAGACGGTTAAGAAATTCATACATCCTATCACCGCGCAATGTGACTCTACATCCAATCGGCACGCCTGCTCTTAACTTAAATGCTGCGATTGATTTTTTAGCTCTGGTTATTGCCGCTTTTTGCCCTGTTATCAGTGTTATATCGTTAACAGCATTTTCCAAAAGTTTTTGGTTTTGAATAGCACCACCGACGCCTATATTTATACATATCTTCTCAAGTTTAGGGACTTGCATGACGTTTTTATAGTTAAATCTTCGGATTAGTGCTGGGACGACCTCGCTTTTATAATATTCAGCATACGGACTCATTTTTTATCTCCAATTAATCTCTTTAATTACTCTCTTTCAGCAACCTCTCGGCATTTTCTGCATACTCTAACCCTAAAACCAGTTTCCAAAACCTTTCGGCTTGTTCGTGTTTGGCGATTGCATCTTGGGCAGATCAACATTACGTTTGAAATATCTATCGGCAATTCTCGCTCTATTATACCGCCTTGTTGCATATATCCTCTTCGTTTCTCATGATGCTTGGCGAAATTTACCCTCTCCACTATCACCTTACCAAGTCTTGGAAAAACCGCCAAAACTTTGCCAGTCTTGCCTCTGTCTTTACCACTGATCACAACAACACGATCATTTCTTTTTATGTTCACTTTCAATTTATGCCTCCAATGACCTGACATTCAGTCCAAAGGTCGTTTAGATTACCTCTGGTGCCAGAGAGACAATCTTGGTAAAGTTTTTCCTCAGTTCTCTGGATACGGGTCCAAAAATACGTGTCCCGCGAGGTTGATTATCATCATCAACGATAACAGCTGCATTTTTATCAAATTTGACATAAGAACCATCTGGACGTCCGAATTCCTTAGCTGTTCGGACAACAACTGCCCTTACAACTTCGCCTTTTTTCACTGCACCTTTGGGATTGGCTTCTTTTACCGATGCAATTATAATATCTCCAACTTTTGCGTATTGTCTCCGAGAACCACCTATGACCTTTATACAACCGATCTTTCTGGCTCCCGAATTATCCGCAACATTAAGAATTGTCTCTACGCGGATCACTGTTTATCCTCCGTAAATAGATTCAAAGATTAATCTCAAAAACTTTTGACCTTAAAAATCTTAGAACCTTTATCTTAGAATCTTTATCATTCTGCTCTTTCAATGATTTCGTCAACTTTCCATCTTTTTAGCTTGCTCAGAGGACGAGTTTCTGATATTCTTACTCTATCGCCTATTTGGCATTCATTACGCTCGTCGTGTGCAAGGACTTTTTTTCTCTTTTTTATAACTTTGTGATACAGCGGATGCTCTAAGAGACGCTCAATACTTACACTGACGCTCTTATCCATCTTATTGCTGACCACGATCCCTATACGAACTTTTTTATTTCTTGATGTACTCATAAGACTCTTCTATCCTAATTTGTTTCGGTCCGAGAATTACGCCGCTCTATGCCTAATTCTCTTTCACGAATAATAGTTTTTAACTGAGCTATTTCACGTCTAGTCTGACTTATCTTTTTATAATCTTGAAGCTGTCCTGAGTTTAACTGAAATTTCAGTCTAAAAAGACTATCCTCTGAATCTACAACTCTTGCTTTAAGATCCTCAAGGGAAAGCTGTCTCATCTCACTGATTCTCATAAATTTTGCCCACCTTCTCTTGCTATGAATCTACATTTCATCGGCATTTTATGTGAAGCAAGTCTCATAGCTTCACGAGCCACTTCCTCTGATACACCAGCGATCTCATATATCACCCTTCCGGGCTTTATGACAGCGACCCATTTGCTTGGACTGCCCTTTCCTTTTCCCATTCTGGTTTCAGCTGGTTTTGCTGTAACAGGTTTTGATGGGAAAACTGTGATCCAAATCTTTCCGCCTCTTTTAACATATCTTGTTATCGCAATACGACCAGCTTCAATCTGTCTATTGCTAAGCCAGCAAGGTTCAAGTGCCTGAAGTCCATATTCGCCAAAAGTCACTTCACAGCCACGATAAGCAGTTCCCCGCATTCTACCTCGCTGTTCTTTGCGATGCTTGACTCTTCTTGGCATTAACATTTAAACATACCTCTCATATCTAATCATTAATAATAAACAAAAATATTGAAAATTAAAAACTGCTTATGACTCTGATTCTTTATTTGACTCTTTATTTGACTCTTTGTTACGTGGACCTCGTTCACGAGAACGAGAACCTCTGCTATTAGAACCTCTGCCACCACGTTGACCTCGTTCACGCGTTTCTCTATCTCTGCTTTCTCCACCCCTACTAGACTCAGTTTGACGTTCGCGTGATTCAAATGCTGGTCTCTGATCAGAACGAGCAGATTGTGCAATTTTTGCCCCAACATCCGGTGATGAAAGTTTTTCACCCTTAAATATCCAAACCTTTACACCGATTTTACCAGCAACTGTATGTGCTTCTGAAAATCCGTAGTCTATATCTGCCCTTAGAGTATGAAGTGGTATTCTACCTTGCTTTTCTTGTTCAGAGCGAGCCATTTCAGCCCCACCGATTCGCCCACTACATTTAATTTTGATGCCTTCAGCCCCAGAACGCATCGCCAATTCTACCGCCTTCTTCATAGCCTTTTTTAGATGCACCCTCTTCTCTAATTGAAGTGCTATACCTTCCGAAACCAATTGAGCATCAATCTCTGGTCTTTTAACCTCTTCAATATCTAATCTGACCTCGTGTCCTATGAATTTTTCAAGGTCCAATCTAAGTTTATCTACTTCTCCGCCTCTTTTACCGATAACGATGCCGGGTCTTGCTGTAAAAATTTTTACCTTTCTTCTATCTGGATACCTTTCAATCTCAACCTTAGAAATGCCTGCGTGTTTGATTCTATCTTTAACGAAACCTTGAATCTTAAGGTCTTCGTGCAGAAACCGAGAGTATTCCTTCTCTGCAAACCATTTTGAATCCCAATCAGTGACTATTCCTAATCTTAGCCCTTTTGGATGAGTTTTCTGTCCCAAGTATTACCTCCTCATTCCGCCCCGTCATCAAGCACAATAGTAATGTGGCATCGTCTTCTTCTTATCCTATTTACGTGCAAACGCCCTCTATAATGAGCCCAATAACGGATCGGTCCGTTGCCAACAAATATGTTCTTTATATACAAGTTATCAACATCAATATCTGGATTTTGGTTGGCATTCGCAAGAGCTGATCTCAGCAATTTCTCTAAGAATGTAGCTCCGGCTTTATTTGTAAATTGTAGAATTTCCAATGCCCGTTCTACTCTCTTATTTCTGATCAATTCAGCAACTATGTTCGCCTTCCTTGCAGCCAGAGGAACATATCGGGCAGTTGCTCTTGCCTCCATACTTTGAGCCTCCTTATAAAAATAGTATAAAATAGTATAAAATAGTATATAGTAGTTAGCAGTTAAAAAGTAACAAATAATTTCCAACGTCTAACTACTAATAGCTAATTACTTTTTGCCTGCTTTTCCGCCATGAGAACGGAAGGTTCTCGTCGGTGCAAATTCACCGAGTTTATGCCCCACCATATTTTCCGAGATATAAACAAGCAGAAATTTTTTCCCATTATGTATAGCAAGAGTATGTCCGACCAATTCAGGGGTTATTGTTGATCTACGTGACCACGTTCGGACAACCTTTTTTTCTCCTGCTTTATTCATGGCGTTTATCTTTGCCAATAATTTTGGGTCAATATATGGACCTTTTTTTAGCGACCTCGCCATTAAATTCTCCTTCTTTCCGTCATTGATCACTCATCAATGAGATCACTGATCACTAAACTTTTTTGCTATTTCGTCTAACAACGATATATTTATTAGATAGTTTCTTCTTCTTTCTTGTTTTATATCCTTTTGTCGGCATGCCCCAAGGGCTAACCGGATGACGTCCACCTGAGCTTTTTCCTTCTCCTCCGCCGAGTGGGTGATCAATTGGGTTCATCGCAACGCCTCTGACTTTTGGTCTTCGTCCTAACCATCGCGAACGTCCTGCTTTGCCTATTGATATTGTATCATGTTCAACATTACCCAATTGTCCAATAGTAGCAAAACATTTGACCGAAATAAGCCTCACCTCTCCCGACGGCATCTTAACTCTGGCAAAACCACCTTCTTTAGCTATTATAACTGCGGAACAGCCAGCACTTCTCACTATTTGCCCACCTTTTCCTGGGATCAATTCTATATTATGGATCGGAATACCTGTCGGGATATTTTCCAGTGGAAGAGCATTTCCTGTTTTTACCTCAACTTCCTGACCTGACATAAGCACTTCTCCCACTGTCAAACCCAAAGGGGCAATTATATAACGTTTCTCGCCATCAGCATATTGTAATAAAGCTATCCTTACGGTTCTGTTTGGATCGTATTCAATTGTTTTAACCGTTGCAGGGATACCGTGCTTGTCACGCTTAAAGTCAATTATACGATATTGTCTTTTATGTCCTCCGCCTCTATGTCTTGCCGTTAATCTCCCAAGATTGTTACGTCCACCACTGCTTTTTTTTGCCACAAGAAGCGATTCTTCTGGTTCGGTTTTCGTCAATTCCGAAAAGTCGGCGGTTGTCATGAATCGCCTTCCGGGTGTTATAGGAGAATATGTTTTATTAGCCATGAAATCCTCTCCATAATCAAATAGTTTCTAGTTATTAGCTAATATCTACTAAAAGCTAACTACTATTTACTAATAGCTATCTATATTCCTTCATATATATCAATTCTATCATCAGGTCTAAGCATTACAATAGCTTTTTTCCAGTCAGGTTTTTTGCTTTTTCTATTGCCTCTTACACGCATCTGACTTCCGTGTATAGTCATAGTATTGACAGAAAGAACCCTCACCCCAGGAAATATTGCTTCTATTGCCTGCCTTATCTCAACTTTATTTGCGTTTTTGGCAACCCAAAACGAATATTTGCCTTGATCCTCGCGCAATGCGGTGCTTCTTTCTGTAAGCAAAGGTTGAATTATAATTTTATATGGGTCTTTCACAGGAGCTATCCTCCATTTTATCTATTTATAAAGTGTGATTCCACATTTCTTAATGCGTTCTGAGTAAAAACTAATCTGTCGTGCCAAAGAATGTCATAAGTATTTAAAAAATTCCATATACAAACGTTTAGACGAGGAATGTTCCTAGCAGAATAAAAGACGTTATCATTTGGTTCGTCAAGCACGATCAAAGTTTTCTCTTCATCTGAGATATTAAGATTTTTTATTATATTAACCATTTGCTTTGTATTAGGGCGATCAAAACTAAAAGAGTCAACGATCGTTATCTTGTCGTTTTGGAACTTATCTGCTAATGCATATTTAATCGCTTGCCATCTAACTTTTTTTGGCACTTTATATCCATAATCTCTTGGTTTAGGTCCAAACACACTACCGCCACCAATTCTGAGAGGAGAACGTCTGCTACCAGCCCGAGCCATACCAGTGCCTTTTTGTCTATACAGCTTTTTTCCGCTTCCGCTAACCTCATCTCTACGTTTTGTAGAGGCAGTTCCAACTCTTTTGTTTGCTAACTGCATAATGACTACTTGATGTAGCACGTCTTGATTTATAGCTGTCTCAAAAATTTCAGAATCAACTTCAATCTGACCTACATTTTGTCCGCTCTGATCATAAACATTCAAGGATGTCATATCTGTATTTTCCTCAATGAAGATATACCTAAAAATCCTAAGATTCTAAGGTTAAATGGATCGCCTTAAACCTTTCAATCTTAGTATCATTCTTAGTATCATTGTTTAACTGCTTTTCTGATCATTATTATACCGTTATTTGGTCCGGGAACAGAGCCTTTGATTAACAAAAGATTTCTATTTGGGTCAACTTTAACTACTGTTAAGTTTTGAACAGTAACCCTGTCACCGCCCATTCTGCCAGCCATTCTGAGTCCTTTGACAACTCTTGATGGAAAAGAACTAGCACCGATGGAACCAGGGGCTCTGTGAGTCTCTGCACCATGTGTTGCATCGCCACCTCTAAAATGCCATCGTTTCACAACACCAGCAAAACCTTTACCTTTTGAAATACCTGTTACATCTACAAGTTCACCTGGGGCAAAGATTTTAACAGTTATTGGCTGTTCAATTTTTGATATGTCTATGCCCTCAGTTCGGATTTCACGTAAAACTTTAACTGGTTGAACGTTGCCCTTCTTAAAATGTCCTCGTTCGGGTTTTTTAACGAGTTTATCTCGTTTCTGTCCAAATCCGATCTGAATAGCCTCATATCCATCATTCTCTTTTGTTTTTACCTGCACTATGGGACAAGGTCCCGCCTCTATAACAGTAACAGGCAATACTTCTCCCGTTTCTGTAAAGAAACGAGTCATTCCTACTTTTCTTCCAAGTATTCCAAGTCTTTCTGTTCTCATTTTTTCCGTCTCTACTTCCAATTCAATATCCATAACCACGTCTTGATATTTTGAAACGTCAGGCTTGGATATTTATTACTCCAATTCTATATCCACACCAGGAGGCACATCTATTTTCATAAATGAATCAACCGTCTTAGGTGTTGGGTCTATGATATCTATAAGCCTTTTGTGTGTCCGCATCTCAAACTGCTCTCGGGATTTCTTATCAATATTCGGCGACCTCAACACTGTATATATGGTCTTTTTTGTCGGCAATGGAACAGGTCCCGATACCTCTGCACCTGTTTTTTTGGCAGTCTCCACTATCTCCTTGGTGAACACATCAAGCAAACGATGATCATAGGCTTTTAATGTGACCCTTATTCTTTGACTATTCATCAGACACCTCTACAAAAATTCACAAATAGGATTTAAAATACAAAATTTAGGATATTGTTTGATCCTATACCCTGAATCTTATATCCAGTCTATCAATTCATAAATTGTTATGCTGTTCCCTCAATACCTGATATTATAGAACTTGAAACTTTCTCGGGAACAACATCGTAATGTGAGAACTCCATAACATACGTAGCCCGCCCTTGTGTAAGTGATCGGAGAGAACTTACATAGCCGAACATCTCAGCAAGCGGGACGTAAGCTGTGACAACTTGCGCACTTGCTCTTGATTCTATACGGTCAATCCTTGCCCTTCGGGAATTTAAATCGCCGATCACTTCGCCTAAATACATCTCTGGAACTGTAACCTCTACATCCATGATCGGCTCCATAAGGACAGGACCAGCCTTTTTAATTCCATCTCTGAAAGCCATAGACGCAGATATAGAAAAAGCTAAATCAGAAGAATCAACTTCATGTGCAGAACCATCGCATAAAGCAACGCCTACATCAACAATAGGATAACCAGCTAAAACACCTATTGAAATGGCTTCCTTAACGCCTTTCTCAACTGCGGGAATAAATTGTGCTGGTATCACTCCGCCCTTAGTTTCGTCAACAAACTCAAATCCTTTTCCTTTTTCCAGTGGATAGAGTCTAAGGACAACATGTGCATATTGACCCTTTCCGCCTGTTTGTTTGACGAATCTGTTTTCTGAGATAACTGTCTTAGTTATGCTTTCTCGGTATGCAACCTGTGGCTTGCCAACATTTACACTTACATCAAACTCTCTTGACATCCGATCAACCATAACTTCAAGATGAACTTCTCCCATACCTGAAATTATCGTTTGACCAGAATCACGATCAGTCCCAAACTTGAATGTCGGATCTTCGTCAGCTAACCTTGACAATGCTGTGATCATTTTTTCTTGATCGGCGGAAGTTTTTGGCTCAACTGCCATAAATATAACTGGTTCTGGGAAGGATATTGACTCTAATAGTATCGGTCTTTGTATTGAACAAATAGTGTCACCAGTCCCAACATTTTTTAATCCGATAACTCCAGCAATATCACCAGCACCTACTGAATCAACTTCTTCACGTTTGTTAGCGTGCATTTTAAGGACATGCTCTATACGATCTTTGCTTTTTCTTGTAGCGTTATATGTTATATCTTTTGCGGATAATCTTCCAGAGTAAACTCTTACATAAGCAAGTTTACCCATATGTGGGTCAAAAACTATCTTAAAAACAAGGGCAGACAGAGGTTCTTCATCATTAGCAAACCTTAATTCTGTCTTTCCCGTATTAGGGTTGACACCTTCAACAGGTGGGATATCAAGTGGGGATGGCATGAATTCTGTGACCGCATCAAGTAGCTTTTGTATCCCTTTATTTCTCAAAGCGGCTCCACAGAGGACAGGCACTATGTTTGAATTTAATGTTGCGTTTCTTATACCTTCAATTATGTCATCATAAGTGAGACCTTCATCAAGGTATTTGATCATCGCATCATCATCAAACTCCACTATAGCTTCTAAAAGTCTTTCTCTATACTCCTCAGCTATACCCAGCATCTCATCTGGTATTTCTATCTCTTCATAATCTTCGCCAAGGCTATCTTCATTCCAAATCAAGCCTTTCATATTGATAAGATCAATGACACCTTTGAAATCTCGTTCCTCGCCAATAGGCAATTGTATTGGCACAGCATTTGCCCCAAGTCTATCACGCATCATCTCTATCGTTCTAAAAAAGTCGGCACCTGGACGGTCCATTTTATTCACAAAAGCTATCCTTGGGACGCCATATTTATCAGCTTGTCTCCATACTGTCTCAGATTGCGGTTGGACACCTCCAACAGCACAGAAAACAGCAATAGCACCGTCCAAAACTCGCAGACTTCGCTCAACTTCAACTGTGAAATCAACGTGACCGGGTGTATCTATTATATTGATACGATGACCTTTCCATTTACAAGTGGTCGCTGCGGAAGTAATAGTTATGCCACGCTCTTGTTCAAGTTCCATCCAATCCATAGTTGCAGCGCCATCATGAACCTCGCCCATCCTACGAACACGCCCAGTATAGTATAATATCCTCTCGGTAACAGTGGTCTTCCCTGCATCTATATGAGCCATTATACCGATATTGCGAGTTCTCGTCAGGACAAGGTCGGAACTCAAATTTTCTATTCTGTTTCTGCTTTTAGTTTCAACGATCATCGTTCATCAGTTCCTAATAACTATTATTACCACCTATAATACATTACCTATAATACATTACCATCTGTAATGTGCAAATGCTCTATTGGCTTCTGCCATTCTAAAAGTATCTAACTTTTTCTTGATTGAGGCGCCTTCGTTATTAGCTGCGTCCATAATTTCTGCTGCGAGACGCTCTTTCATAGTCTTTTCGCCTCTTTCTCGTGCATAGCTTATTATCCAACGTATTGCAAGAGTCGTCTTTCGGTCTGCTCTAACTTCAACAGGCACTTGATACGTAGCACCACCAACTCTTCTGGATTTGACCTCCAATGTCGGTTTAACATTATTCATCGCCTGCTGAAATACCTCCATTGGGTCTTGATTAGTCTTCCCTTTTATTATATCTAAACATTCATAAAAGATAGACTCTGCTATGCTTTTTTTGCCTTTTAACATAAGGCAATTTATGAATTTTGCCACCAATTTACTGTTATATTTTGGGTCAGGCAAAACGTCTCTTTTGACTACTTCTCTACGCCTTGGCATTAAATAAAACCTCCAAAGAAGTGATCAGTCATCAGTGATCAGTAACTATTAAATATTATCAACTATCAAAGATTATCCATAATTATCTACTGATCACAGATTATTCATTACTGATTACTTTATATTAACTCTTAGGTTTCTTTGCTCCATATTTTGATCTGCCCTGTTTTCTATTTTCAACGCCAGCGCAGTCAAGAGCACCTCTAACTATGTGATACCTGACGTTTGATAGATCCTTAACTCTACCACCACGAACTAACACTATTGAGTGATCTTGTAGATTATGATCTATACCGGGGATGTAACAGGTCACTTCTCTTCCATGTGTCAACCTAACTCTTGCGACTTTCCTTAACGCTGAGTTTGGTTTCTTGGGAGCTACTGCTTTCACCTGAAGAACCACGCCCCTTCTTTGAGGACATCCCACAAGTGCCGGAGATTTGCTTCGCTTCGGATTTGGTCTTCTCTTCTTTCTGACTAACTGACTAATTGTAGGCATTCAATACCTCCCAGACATAAAAATACTTCTTAAACATAAAATCTAAATGAATATATAGACAAAATGATCAGTAACTCTTGACCATTAGTTTTAAGTTCTTTATCAACTAATCACTAAGAACCTAAAGAACCTAAAACCATTCAATCATTGTCCAGAAAAGTAGGGCAAATAGAAAGTCAACGATCGGATTGCTCACAACATATTAATTGTGATTGGCGGCGAGGTATAACATTACTTACTTTCTTTCATAGCTCCTTTTACCCAAACTAACAGACAAAAATATAGCCCCATTGGGGCATATCAATCAAAAACTAAAATAACAAAGCTTTCTAAAAACCTCCCCTTCCGATACTCTAAAAATAAGGCATACAATAGACAACTTTTATGATTATATCAGACACTCAGTATTTTGTCAAGTCACATTTTAATAATTTTTGATGATCTAATCATATATTTTGCAATATTAGATAATTTGTACAGATCATTTTTGTAGCCCAAACACCTGACTTGATTTTACAAGCAAAGTTGGACTACAAAACTAAACTAAGATTATGTTAGCTATAAATCTTTGGTCATCTCAATTAATGATCTCAGCGAATCATCATCAGAACCAATAGGCCAATATTCAAGCCCCATAAATCCCTGATAATTTGTCCCTGCGATGCTTTTAAAAACGTTTCTATAGTTTATTTCACCTGTTCCGGGTTCGTGCCTTCCAGGGACATCAGCGAGATGAAAATGCCCGATCTTATCTATATTTGCCGTTATATTAGCGATTAAGTTGCCCTCAGTAATCTGCTGATGATAAATATCAAATAACAGCTTAATGTTAGGGCTTCCAACCTCGTCAATAATTTGAAATCCCTCTTCTGATGTTGATAGATAATACCCTTTGTGGTTGACTAAAACATTGAGCGGTTCAACACAAAGTATTAAACCTTCATCTTCCATAACCTTTGCAGCTATTTTTAGCCCGTCAACAATGGATTGATGTTGGATTTTTCTATCAACGTTTGGCATCTCATTTCCAACAGTGATTATCAGTCTTTTGCATCCTAATTTATGGGCAACTTCTGCCGATTTTTTCATACCATCGGCGATTTTGCCTCTATTTGCAGGATCAACGAGTGGTCCCCCTGAATCTGCACCAAAAATGCTAACTTCAAGACCAAACTTGTCCTTAGCTGATTTAATGGCGTCTATATCTTTATTGCCCCAGCCCCAAAATTCAAAGGCTTTAAGCCCTATGTTAGCGACTTTTTCTATCCTTTCTATAAACGGCAGTTTGTTATAAAGTGCTTCAATACATGGCGATAATTTTATCATCTCTTTCTCCTTACTGATCACCGAATCACTGACCACTGATCACTGATTACTGATCACTGACTTATCCTGCTTAACCCTATCCGCATAAAGCGGAGACATTGATCTAAGGCGATTTACAATCGTTGGCAGTTCATCTAATACATAATCTATATCCTCGTCAGTATTAGACCTGCCGAGTGAAAACCTTATAGCACCCTGTGCAGTAGCAGCACATATACCTAACGCCAAAAGGACATGTGATGGCTCAAGAGAGCCAGAAGTGCATGCTGAACCCGTTGATGCAGCGATGCCTTTCATATCAAGATTTAGCAATATTGACTCACCCTCAACATAGTCAAATGATATGTTTAGAGTATTAGGCAACCTTTGTGTAGGATGACTGTTAACATATATATAATCTAACTTTTCAAGAAGTCCGTTTTTCAGTTTTTCAGTGAGATTCCAAAGACGTTTAGACTCCTGCTCCATATCAGCGGATGCTATCTCAATCGCTTTGCCGAAGCCTACGATGCCTGGGACGTTTTCAGTTCCGCCTCTGCGGTTTCGCTCATGGTGTCCGCCTCGTATGAGAGGCTCTACCTTTGTGCCTTTGCGAATGTATAACGCACCTATGCCCTTTGGTCCATAGATTTTATGGGCAGAAAATGACATCATATCAACGCCAAGTTCATCTACATTTATTGGAATCTTGCCAAGTGATTGCACTGCGTCACTATGAAAAATTATGCCCCTCTCTTTTGCTATTTGACCGATCTCTTTAAGAGGTTGTATTGTTCCGACTTCGTTATTGGCGTGCATTATCGTTATCAGAACTGTCTCGTCTCTTATTAGATCATTTAATTCATCTAAATCTATCACGCCGTATTTATCCACTGTAAGATAGCTAACCTCAAAGCCATGCGTCTCTAAATGCTTACAAGTATTTAGGACTGCATGATGTTCAATGAGTGTAGTTATAATATGCTTTCCCTTTTTGATATTCTCATAAGCGGCACCTTCAATGGCGAAATTATCTGACTCAGTGCCTCCGCTTGTGAATATAATTTCACTTGGGTTAGCGCCGATGAAATTTGCCAATCGTTCACGAGCTTCTTCCATTCCATTTCTGGCTTCACGACCAAAGGAATGGACACTTGAAGCATTGCCGAAATATTTTGTAAAATATGGCAACATAGCCTCCAGAACATCTGGATGAACTGGGGTTGTTGCATTATGGTCCATATATATTCTTCTCATTAATAATCCCCTTTCATAGGAGAGGCTATTTATTAACAGGATATGCAACGGTAACTGCTTTTGGTTGCCCCAATCCCGTTAGATTCAGGATTTTTTGCCCAGTAGCAGATAGCTTTACGATTTTTCCATTATTAGAATCAGCAACCCAACAACCTTTATCTTTCGGGTCAAAGCACACAGTAGAGGGCATTGCAAATCCTGCATAGCTTCCCGTCAATTTTCCATCCGCAGATAGTTTTACTACAATATCTTGATTTGGTTTTGTAAAGTCAACGATAATTGCTACCCAACATCCACCATCAGAAGATGCTGAAACACTTGTCGCCATAGTCGCCCCGCCAGCAGGTGATACAGACGCTTTCAATAAAACTTTACCATCAGCGGATAGCTTAAAAACAGTCATTGAAAATGGGTCTAACACCCAGCATGTTCCGTCATTAGGGTTAATAGAAATTGATTTTGGTTGACTAAGTCCTTCTACGGTTATTTCAGCAAGTTCTTTGCCTTCTGGCGATAACTTAACTATTCGGGCATTATTTGAATCAGCTATCCAACACTCACTGTTTTTAGGATTTACTACTAAAATTGGTTCATTGAAGCCACTTTTTGTTAATATCTGCTTGCCGTCAGATGAAAATTTATATAAAGTAGTTTCAGTTCCTGCCCAACAAGAGCCATCTTTAGGGTCAACTGCAATTGTTATTGGCTGACCGTCTAATCCCTTGTCAATATTAAGCAATAATTTTCCTGCGGAAGAGAGCTTTTTTATCCTAATAGCATCTGTGTCTGCAACCCAAACACTGCCATCATTCGGATTTATGGATATTGAAAGTGGTTGACTAAATCCACTAAATTTTTCTGCTTTTCCACCGGATATTTTGACCGCGTTTAGATAATCCGTTGCCCAACATTCGCCATTGTATTGGGAATAAACGTTTAGGGCAAAAAATAAAGTAAAAACTGACATAATTGAGAATATTAGCCAGCCATTGGTCATTTTAATTCGCATTCCTGTTTCTTTCTCCTTGTATATTTAATGTTAATCTCTTGGCAATAAAGCCATTTTGAACAGATAACTTATTAAGTATTATATCAAACACTTAATAAACCGATTATTATTTCTTATATTTTTCTCCGAAATGGGAGATCGCCAAATTTATATCTTTCATATCAACAACGCCATCGCCATTGATGTCAGGATTTGGTATACGCGTGCTTTTCATTTGCTTACCATAATATTTTGTTATTATCATTAAATCTAATATATTAGATACGCCGTCCCAATTCAGATCGTATGGATCGGGATTTGCTTCTGATAATTCCATATCATAAAGCGTCATCTTTGTTGGTTTTGTAAATTCAAAGCTACGTTTGATAGGGACATTATCCTCACTCATCCATGTTCTTTGTATAAGAGTAACTGGTAAACCTAACAAAGAGCCGTTATATGTAGCTTCAACTAATAAGCAATCAAATGATCCAGCTATGATCTTTATTGATGTTGATGATATTATTGTTTGTGCGCTTACATTATCAATAGTTAATTCGTTAGGTATTACTCCCAATCCGGGTATAGTGATATTTTTTGCGATAAGTTTAGTTTTTTCTTCCCATTTCTTGCCATCAACGAGCGGATATTTAAGAGTTGTAATAGCAGGCTTAATATTCAGGTTTGTCTCGCCGAAAGAGATACCTTTTTGTGTAACAAGTGCATTTACAGTATCAATCCCTAAATAGAAATGCGCCCCGCCCCCATCGTTTGTGAATGAGCAGTCATAATATTCTGCCCCATCAATTGTGACTTTTTCTGGACCGAACTTATAAACACCTTCTGAGCCAATGGATTGAGGATCGCCTGCGGTAGCTTTGATCACATAGATCATCGGTTTGCCGATAAAAAACCCTGTTTCTCCCGGAAATTTTATCTCAATAGCTCCCATAGATGTTTGGGATATAAAGATCAATATAAATGCAATAACAAATATTAATAATGGTGATCTCAAAAAATACACCCCCTACTAATTAATGCTTAAAAATAAAAATTTCTAAAAATTTGTTGGGCAGTTTTCAGTTTGAATTTTTAGCTTTCAGTCAAGAAAAGCTTTCAACTGAAAACTGAAAACTGCTTATGCTGACAAAACTTTGCGTCCTTTTGCTCGTCTTCTACTAAGCACTTTTCTTCCATTTTTTGTGCTCATTCTTTTTCGGAATCCGTGTTTATTTTTTCTTTTTCTCAAATGTGGTTGAAATGGTCTTTTCAATTTTATTCTCCCTTTCTTATCTTGGTTAAAGTCTATTGTCTAAATCGTATATATATTAGTATATAACTTGAATAATGTCAAGGTTTTTGAATTGAAGCAGTCCAATTCAACTTTTAGGTAAAAGTTTATCAGCCACAGAAACACAAGAAAAAGTGATCAGTGATCAGTAATCAGTGATCAGTAATTGGCGGTGATTTATTCTTGTTAAGTCTGGTAATTCTGAGATGCTATCCGAAACCAGTATTTATCAAGGTTTGAATTAAGTGTTTATATG
>Ga0272448_1001667_pt1 | contig 29324 bp, 26 predicted proteins | sample YNPCB0191_FD_202220 | JGI IMG/M metagenome (GOLD analysis project Ga0272448, IMG submission 202220) | Hot spring sediment microbial communities from Yellowstone National Park, WY, United States - YNP-CB-019-1 | ecosystem: Environmental > Aquatic > Thermal springs > Hot (42-90C) > Sediment...
TGGCAATTGCACAGGCGATCGCTAACGCCCATAAAGGTAGCATTCAGCTGCAAAGCCAACCAGGTTGCGGCAGTGTATTTACTGTGCGGTTACCTTTGCAACGTTGAACACAATTTTTCATCTAGCCGGAAAGCAGTTTTTTAACAACTTTATTTATTTCTACCAAGCTTCTCCCTTGTGAGAATAAAGGACATATGTAGATTTTTAGTCAAGCTCGACATATTTTCTTCATAATAATTACAAATACATTTGATAAGATTCCATCGGATAATTACAATCCATTCAATCTTGACGATACCAATCAACACTATTACGCAATATCAGGCGTTTTTTCGTAAAATTGACTGACAATCAACACGTTTTTTTGGTGAATTGAAAAATAATAGATTTTCACAATAACTTGGCCAAAATCTAGCACTTTATTAAGATGATTTCTATTAAACACTCATCATTTTATCCAGTAGTGCAATTATCAATGCCATACCTAAAATACTCAATCTTCAGCTATCAATGCAAAATTATTAATTGAGCAAAATCCTCGAGAGAAAATATAATCTAATTAAAATTATTATGCATTAGACACTAAATTACTATTAGTTAATTCCTGATTAATTACTAGTTAATCTCCGATTAAATTATTGACAAATGCAAGTATAAAGCTTGAGAATTAAATAACTGAAAACTAGTATAAAAATCAAAAATGTGACGATTTTAGAATTTTCCTTATTAGTTTGGCTCGGCTCCTTACTCGCAGGTTTTCTGGGTTCTCTAACGGGACTAGGGGGCGGAGTGGTGATTGTACCTTTATTAACTTTGATCTTCAAAGTAGATATCCGTTACGCCATAGGCGCTTCATTAGTATCTGTAATAGCTACATCTAGCGGTGCAGCATCTGCTTACGTCAAAGAAGGCTATACTAATTTGCGCTTGGGGATGTTTTTAGAGGTAGCAACAACCTTTGGTGCTATAGTGGGGGCTATTGTAGCAGGAATAGTTTCCCCCAGAGCGATCGCTATAGTCTTCGGTTTAGTTTTACTTTACAGCGCCTACCTATCGCGTCAATCTCATGTAGAACAGCTTGAAAGCCAGCCAGCAGATCCTTTAGCAACTTTTCTCAAACTCAATAGCAGTTACCCTACACCAGATGGACAAAAATTTTACAATGTCCGCGCCGTACCGATAGGATTTGGATTGATGTTTGTCGCTGGGGTACTTTCAGGGTTGCTGGGTATTGGTTCAGGAGCAGTGAAAGTTCTGGCAATGGATCGAGCTATGCAGATTCCATTCAAAGTTTCTACTACCACTAGCAATTTTATGATTGGCGTGACAGCAGCAGCATCTGCTGGAGTCTACCTTCGACGGGGTTATATCGATCCGGGGTTAGCAATGCCAGTAATGTTAGGGGTACTGCTCGGTGCTTTTTTAGGGGCAAAAGTCTTGGTAAGAGCCAAAGTAGGACTGTTGCGCAATATTTTCAGTCTGGTGATTTTAGGACTTGCTGTAGAAATGATCTACAAAGGTTTAACCGGAGGGATTTAAAATGTCTCAACCTCACCGGTGATGGAGCGAGCATCAAGTTGAGCAGTTCGTTGGCAACCTTCTTAGATACGGAGTGATAATTGCTACAAGCGTTGTTTTCGTCGGGGGAATTTTATATTTAATTCGATATGGAAACAACCCTGCTAATTACGAATTTTTTCGGGGAGAACCTGCAGATTTTAGCTCTTTAGAAGGAGTAGGCACAGCAGTTTTATCAGGTCGGCGTCGTGGTATCATTCAATTTGGATTGCTGTTATTAATTGCCACACCGATCGCGCGAGTGGTGTTTTCTCTATTTGCCTTTGTACGGCAAAGAGATTGGACTTACATAATTATAACTTTGATTGTACTTATAAGCTTAATTTACAGCCTGGTTGGAGAAAATTCCTAGAAAGTCTCACAGTATCCCAAAAGCGATCGCCGATCAATACATTTTCAAAGGAAATTTCTAGAATAATTGCAAAAAGCTATATTTTATGTCAAATAACTCTTCTTCCAAACCAACTATTAGCTACTGGCATGTTTGGACTGACCATAATGGTGTCAGTCACCAGTCCCGTTGTCAAATAGAGGACTTTATCCAAAAAGGTATAGCTCCAGATACCTCGCCTCAGTGGCTTTCGCGACTAAAGCAGTCTGGTGCCACAATTACCTTTACTGCACTACCGGTGGAATGGGTTGGAAACTGCTATGAAAATCCGAGACCGCAATGGATCGTTAGCTTGTCGGGATGTTGGTTCGTAAAGACCATGGACGGTCACCAAGTGGAGATGGGAGCGGGCGAAATTTCCTTTGGAGAAGACCAAGGTACCAAAGCTGACGTACAAGGTTGCAAAGGGCACCTGTCTGGGACAGTAGGAGATGTACCGGCTGTTTTAATTTTAGTGCAGCTCGAACAAACTCCGAGTGTAGGGCAAGCTTGTCAATTTAAATAAGCTTTTTTACTTTGCGATCGCAACTTCCTAAATCTAAATCTTATAAGACATGATAAAACTCGAATAAATCAAAACATGCCTAGGATGACCATTGACCAGTTACAGATTTTCTTGGCGGTAGCGCAGCACATGCATTTTACTCGCGCTGCTGAGGCGCTGTACATCACCCAACCTTCCGTCAGTGCAGCCATCCAAAGCCTTGAAGAACAGTATGGAGTCAAACTGTTCAATCGAGTTGGTCGTCGCATCGAGCTAACGCTTGCTGGCAAAATACTACAAGTGGAAGCGCAAAAAATTTTGACTCAAGTTGAGTTAACAGAGCGAGGACTGCAAGAACTAAACGACCTAAAGCGAGGTGAGCTGAAGTTAGGCGCAAGTCAAACCGTAGGTAACTACTGGCTTCCTCAATTTATTAGCACTTTTAAACAAAAGTATCCTAATATCCACATAGATTGTACATTAGGTAACACCGCAGAAATTAGCGAAGGAACCGTTGCGGGATTATTTGACCTCGGTTTAGTAGAAGGAGAAGTTGAACAATCTATTTTAGCTACCTTAGAAAAAAAAATTGTAGGTGGAGACTGTCTGCAAATCGTTGTTGGTCAATCTCATCCCTGGTTTGAGAAAATGACAGTTGAAGTTAGGCAGTTAACAACTACTCCTTGGATAATGCGCGAAAAAGGTTCAGGAACTCGTCAGCAGTTTGAACAGGTACTAAGACAATGGGGTATTGAACCAACGCAGTTAAAAGTGATCTTGGAAATGAAAAGCGGTGAGATGGTAAAAGCTGCGGTTGAAAGTGGGGTAGCAGCTGCAGCAATTTCTAACCTGATCGTTACAAAAGAACTACGCCTAGATTTACTTCGTTGCGTTCAAGTTACGAATACCGCTAGCAACACCAATGGTACCGATCCACTCTCGCGACCCTTCTTTTTATTGAAACATCGCGATCGCTTTCAAACCCGCATCTGCCAAGTGTTTGAGCAATTACTAGTATCGGCTGGTTCTGAGCAATAATTAATTGCCATACTTGAGCAAGACGCACACAAATAACTGATTAGTAGTAAGCACAAAGCGTGCTTGCTGATGCAGGTACTAAAGTCCTCACTACTAACCGAATTAAAATGCTAACCTTCAGAGGTATTTTTGGTTTTATGTAGAGTTTCGCCAAATACAATGCATGGGGTTGTTAAACCATAGTGGTGGAGATTCTCTTCGCAACAATGCAATAGCTGGACTAGTTTTACTTTCAAGGCTTGCAATTGAGAGATTTGTTGTTGAATTTGATCAACTTTCACAGCTAATCGTCGATAAACTTCTCTACAGCCAAGGGTTTGACTTTCTTGAAGCGACAAAATCTCCTTAATTTCATCTAGGTTCAACCCTAAAGTCTTGGCTTGATGAATAAAAAACAGCCGTTCTATATCCTGTTCATCAAATAGACGATATCCTGACCGGGTACGTTTTGGCTTGGGAATTAAACCAATACGTTCATAGAAATAAATGGTTTGGGGATTAACACCAAGCTTTCGAGATAACTCGCCAATTCGTAGCATCATCAACTTAAGGAACTTTATCACTCTGCCAATACCCACGATAAAGCTTATACCTATGTATAAGATCAAGGGTTTCTAGCGAAATTTTAAATTTCTCTAATTTGCAATTAGCGATTATTGGTTTATATCGTTAAATTTCTCACTATTTCTTGTAAAAATGAGATACATTCAATTCTATTTTCCCTTTGCCATACCAGGAGTGATTATCAAAAATGGCAATTCATCTACAGCAGGCCTTGGAAGTTGGCAAATATTTGGTTGCTCAGCGTTTGAAAGGACGCAAGCGCTTTCCTTTGGTCTTGATGTTGGAACCTTTGTTTCGTTGTAATCTTGCCTGTTCTGGTTGCGGTAAAATTCAGCATCCAGCAGACATACTGAAAAAACATCTCACTCCCGAACAATGCTTTGCAGCAGTGGAAGAGTGTGGAGCTCCCATAGTTTCTATTCCTGGAGGGGAACCTCTGTTGCATCCCCAAATTGATGAAATTGTCCGGGGATTGATTGCTCGCAAGAAGTTTGTCTATCTGTGCACCAATGGCTTGTTGTTGGAAAAAAGTCTCGATAAATTTCAACCATCTTCTTACTTAACGTTTAGCGTTCATCTTGATGGAATGCGGGATTGGCACGACAAATGCGTGGCTCGCAAAGGAGTTTTTGATATTGCCGTGCAAGCTATACGCGCTGCTAAAGCTAAGGGATTTCGCGTTACTACTAACACTACTATTTTTGAAGGTGTCGATCCCAAACAAATGCAGGAGTTTTTTGACTTTTTGAGTACGCTTGGTGTTGATGGCATGATGATCTCCCCTGGCTATAGCTACGAACTAGCACCAGATCAAGAGCATTTTTTAAAGCGGGAACAAACGCGTGCCTTGTTTAGGGAAATTTTAGCTCCCTACAAAGCTGGTAGCAAAAATTGGAACTTCAATCACAATCCCCTCTTTTTAGACTTTCTTACTGGTGAAAAAGATTACGAATGTACACCTTGGGGTAGTCCTAGCTATAGCGTCCTTGGTTGGCAAAAACCTTGTTATCTTCTCAATGAAGGACATTATGCCACTTTCCAAGAACTAATGGAAAAAACTGACTGGAGTAAATACGGACGAGCTAGCGGTAATCCCAAGTGTGTAGATTGCAATGCAACCAGCTAACGTTGGGCGATCGGTGATGACTTTGTTGGGTATAGGCAATTAGTTCGTAGCGAGTTTGAGGAGCTATGAGTTGCCCTAGCTTTCTAACTGAAAGTTGCTAGGGATAAATGGCCCTCAAGCTTATCAAGCAGATGGCGAGTTTAAAGAGGTAGTGTGGTAAAGGACTATTACTTGTGCAGGAATTTTCGATTGAATAACATCAACCTTATAACAGCGGGTGCGAGCTCTACGAGAAGCCGCGCTGAGCGCGTCTACGCACTTATCTAACTAAAGGGTGCATCAGATAACCGTTCTTATGCTTTTAACTTGCTTTTGGCGCCAGCAGCGTAGCAGTTAGAATATTTCTCTAGGTGATATGTAGTGATAAATGAAGCCATAAATCGCTACAGCTAGCTGCAAAAAAGGTTACACTGAAGTCTGAGCTGGGAAGCTATTGCTCTTTTGGCTTATTCTATAATTAATAAACCGTTCGATTGCTCTTAATTTTGTACAGCTTATGAACCCTGCCCTGACTAGAATTGGCGCTCAGATGTCTAACTTAACGGGCGTCAGAGCAATAATGAAAGATATTATTGAAACATTGCGAGCAGGTGCAGGAAAGGAATTTATTAATTTGAGTGCTGGTAACCCTCTTATTCTACCAGAAGTAGAACAGTTGTGGCGAGATTGTACAGCACAGTTGCTAGCTAGTTCAGAATACGGTGAAGTGGTTTGTCGCTATGGTTCCAGTCAAGGTTACGCGCCATTAATTGAAGCGATCGCTGATGATTTTAACAAACGCTATGGTTTAAAGTTGAGCGATCGCAATATCTTGATTACTCCTGGTAGTCAAAGTCTCTACTTTTACGCAGCTAATGCTTTTGGTGGTTATACACAAAGCGGTCAGCTCAAAGAAATTGTTTTGCCTCTGAGCCCGGATTATACTGGTTATGGTGGTGTTTGTTTATTTCCGGAAGCTTTAATTGCTTATAAACCCAAGCTAGATATTGACTTTACTGCTCATAGATTTAAATATCGTCCTGATTTTAACCAGCTATCTATCACCGAAAATACGGGTTGCATAATCTTTTCTCGTCCGAGTAATCCTACGGGTAACGTTTTCCATGAAGAGGAAGTGAAAAAAATCGCTGCCTTGGCAGCAAATTACGGTGTACCAGTATTAATAGACTCTGCCTATGCACCTCCTTTTCCTGCATTAAATTTTACTGAAATGATGCCTGTGTTCGGGGATAATATTATCCACTGCATGAGTTTGTCGAAGGTGGGGTTACCAGGGGAACGCATTGGTATTGCCATTGGTAATGAAAAGTTAATTAATACCTTAGAGTGCTTCCAGACAAATTTGTGCATTCATCCTTCCCGGTATGGACAAGCGATCGCTGCTCGGGCGATCAACTCCGGCGCGTTAGTAGAGATTTCCCAAAAGGTAATCCGTTCCTTCTACCAAAAGAAATTCAAGATTTTAGAAAGCACTTTAGATGCAGCAATGCCTAAAAATCTACCTTGGTTTTTACATCGGGGTGAAGGAGCGATTTTTGCTTGGTTGTGGTTGCAAGATTTACCCGTTACTGATTGGGAATTTTACCAGAAACTCAAACAGGTAGGTGTGATTGTCGTTCCTGGTAGTACTTTTTTCCCGGGTTTGCGGGATAAATGGGATCACAAACACCAATGTTTGCGGATTAGCCTTACCGCTAGTGATGAGGAAATAGTCATTGCTATGCAACGCTTGGCAAAAGTAGCAGAGGAAGTTTATCTGCAGGCTATCACTGTGAGTGTATGAGTTCCAGGTCAGACGAATGGGATGGGATGGTTGCAAGACGTAATAACAAGATGAATCAAAAAACAAGCAACAGGCAAAAAAAGCCAGAAAGGGAAACTAAAAAAAGGGAAAATCCCCTATCTTTTTCCTCTCCTCCCGATTTAGATGGTTGGTTAGTTATTGGTACAATTGTAGCACCTCAAGGATTGCATGGAGAAGTGCGAGTTTATTCAGACTCCGATTTCCCCGAACGCTTTCAAACACCAGGAAAACGCTGGCTATTGCGCGCTGGAGAAAGCGAGCCTCAAGCAGTAGAATTACTGCAAGGACGTTATTTGGAAGGTAAGAATTTATACATTATTCGCCTGGCAGGAGTGGAAAATCGCAATCAAGCAGAGGAATTGCGCGGTTGTAAGTTATTAGTTCCAGAAAGCGATCGCCCACAATTAGCAGAAGATGAATATCACATTCTGGATTTAATTGGTTTGTCGGTCATTACCCAAGAAACGCAACAAGAGCTTGGTGAGGTAGTAGACGTTGTCTTTGCTGGTAATAATGAATTACTGGAGGTAAAATTGCACTGTCAACCACAGCAAGCTCAAAAAACAGTTTTAATTCCTTTTGTCAAAGCGATCGTGCCAGTAGTAGACTTAGAAACCGGTCGCGTAGAAATTACTCCTCCTGAAGGACTGCTAGAAATCAATAACTAAGTTTTTATAAAAGCGGTTAAGACAGTTTCTCTCAGGATGAGACTGTAAAGTGTTTGTCACTAAGTATGTATAGTTTTGCTAGGAAAAATTGGTGTAATTGCTACAGAAATTATTGTTAAATCATCCCGGGCAAGACTGAATTCCTCTGGTCTTTGCAACTAAAATAACGCAGGTAACACTTCTATCTTAAGACATATTTTCTAGCTTTAAATTATTAGAAATACTTACGGATTTAATAAAATTTGGCAGGGAAGTATAACTAAAAATATTGTTAAAAATTATCAACAATAAATACTGAATTTGCTAAACTCTCAGAAGAGTTATTGTTAATTTTGGGCAAATAACCCCTTGCCTTTGCCAGGCATTTTGCTTGACTTGTGGTGAAGACAAGAAAATTACTATCATGGAGTTTGGATATGACTTTGGCAAGCCCTCCCCAAACAAAGCCTCTATCGGATGAAGAATTGCGAAAAATAAATGCCTACTGGCGTGCAGCTAACTATTTAACTGTCGGGCAAATATATCTACTTGACAATCCTCTTTTAAAAGAACCGCTAAAAATAGAACATATCAAACCCAGACTTTTGGGTCACTGGGGAACAACGCCAGGTCTGAATTTTATCTACGTCCATCTGAATCGGGTTGTGAAGAAATATGACCTGAACACTATTTTGATAGTTGGTCCTGGTCACGGCGGTCCTGGCATTGTTGCTAACACATACCTAGAGGGAACTTACAGCGAGTACTATTCAGATATTTCCCAGGATGAAGAAGGAATGAAGCGACTGTTCAAGCAGTTTTCTTTTCCTGGTGGTATTGGTAGTCATTGCACTCCTGAGGTTCCCGGTTCTATTCACGAAGGTGGTGAGCTTGGTTATTCCTTATCTCATGCGTATGGTGCAGCCTTTGACAATCCAGATTTAATTGTTACTTGTGTAGTTGGCGATGGGGAAGCTGAAACCGGTCCTTTGGCTACTAGCTGGCATTCTAACAAGTTTCTCAATCCAGTGCGTGACGGTGCGGTGATTCCGATTCTGCATCTCAATGGTTATAAAATCGCAAACCCGACTATTCTAGCACGAGTAAGCCGGGAAGAATTGCAAAGTTTGCTTGTCGGCTACGGTTACAAACCCTATTACGTCGAGGGTTCCGAACCAGAAGCGATGCATCAATTAATGGCAGCAACATTGGATACAATCATCGCAGAAATCAGGGATATTCAACAAGAAGCTCGCAGTCGTGGGTTGAGCAAGCGTCCCCAATGGCCGGCGATCGTTTTGAAAACTCCCAAAGGTTGGACTGGGCCAAAAGAAGTAGATGGACAAAAAACAGAGGATTATTGGCGATCGCACCAAGTTCCCCTAGGAGAATTAGCTAATAAACCAGAACACCTCAAAATTCTAGAAAAATGGATGAAGAGTTACAAACCAGAAGAACTCTTCGACGAAAAAGGAAAGCTCAGACCAGAATTAGCAGAACTTCCTCCCCAAGGACAGCGGCGCATCAGTGCTAACCCTCACGCTAACGGCGGTCTTTTGTTGCGAGACCTAAAGCTGCCCAATTTTCGAGATTATAAGGTGGATGTTTCCGAACCGGGTAAAACTGTTGCCGAAGCAACAAAAGTGATGGGAAAGTTTCTGCGAGATGTAGTGAAACTCAATCAGGAAAATCGCAATTTCCGCATCTTTGGTCCAGACGAAACGAAATCAAATCGCTTAGATCCTGTATTTGAAGCTACAGACAGAACTTGGGTTGCGGAAATTCTTCCGGAAGATGAAAACTTATCTGCTGAAGGTCGAGTAATGGAAATTCTCAGCGAGCATACCTGTCAGGGTTGGCTAGAAGGTTATCTTCTTACCGGTCGTCACGGGCTATTTTCTTGCTACGAAGCCTTCATCCACATTGTGGACTCGATGTTCAACCAGCATGCAAAGTGGTTGGAGACCAGCAAGCGCATTCCCTGGCGCCGACCTATTGCTTCCCTAAATTACCTGCTTACTTCCCACGTGTGGCGACAAGACCACAATGGCTTCTCCCACCAAGATCCCGGTTTCATCGATATTGTGGTCAATAAAAAAGCAGGAGTAATTCGGGTATATCTACCCCCCGATGCAAATACTTTGCTGTCGGTAACCGACCATTGTTTGCGCAGTCGCGATTATGTTAACGTGATTATCGCTGGCAAGCAACCTGCTTTGCAGTACCTGGATATGGAAAAGGCGATCCAGCATTGCACCAAGGGAGTGGGAATTTGGGAATGGGCCAGCAACGACCAAGGTAGCGAACCTGACGTGGTCATGGCTTGCGCTGGAGATATTCCGACTTTGGAAACTTTGGCAGCAGTAGACATTATGCGGCAAAATTTTCCCGAACTGAAGGTGCGGGTAGTGAACGTGGTAGATTTGATGGTATTGCAACCGCCAACCGAACATCCTCACGGTTTAAGCGATAAAGACTTTGATAGTATTTTTACTACTGACAAACCAATTATTTTCGCCTTTCACGGCTATCCCTGGTTGATTCACCGTCTGACTTACCGCCGTACCAATCACAAGAATTTGCACGTGCGAGGCTACAAAGAAGAGGGAACTACAACTACCCCCTTTGACATGGTAGTTAGGAACGACCTAGACCGCTTTCATTTAGTTAATGACGTGATAGACCGAGTTCCGAAGTTGGGTTACAGGGCCGCTTACGTCAAGCAGATGCTCTACGATCGCCTGATCGAACACAAGCACTACATTACCAAATACGGCGAGGATATGCCAGAAATTCGCGATTGGATGTGGCCGTACTAATACACAAGTAAATTGCCAGCAATTATTAAAAGATGCCAATTAAATTCCTTTTTGCTGACCAAGGCTGTCAGGATCGGACTAAGGCAGACTTTTTGCCGTCACTAAAGCCAATTACTACCCTGCTCGATAGCAGCGTCAAGGGGAGGAAAATAAGATTTGGTAGAGTTTTAGCAATGAGGAGATGAGAACTTGGCTAAGAAGAAGTTGAAAGTAGGTATTAACGGATTTGGCCGGATCGGGCGTTTGGTGCTGCGCGCCGCTATCAACAATCCCAACATCGAATTTGTAGGAATTAATGACCTGGTACCGCCAGACAACCTTGCTTACTTATTAAAATATGACTCTACCCATGGCACCTATAAAGGTCAGGTGGAGGCAAAAGAAGACGGTATGGTGGTTGATGGGCAGTTTATACCTTGCGTATCAATCCGTAATCCGGCAGAGTTACCTTGGGGAAAATTAGGTGCAGATTATGTAGTGGAATCGACAGGATTGTTTACGGATTTTGACGGAGCGGCAAATCACTTAAAAGCAGGAGCAAAACGCGTGATAGTTTCTGCCCCCACTAAGGATCCCGAGCGCGTGAAAACTTTGTTAGTAGGTGTCAACCATCACCTTTTCGATCCGAAGAAAGATACTATTGTTTCTAATGCAAGCTGTACTACCAACTGTCTTGCTCCCATCGCCAAGGTTATCAATGATAACTTTGGCTTGACCGAAGGGTTAATGACAACAGTTCACGCCATGACCGCTACCCAACCGACTGTAGATGGTCCATCTAAAAAAGATTGGCGTGGTGGTCGGGGTGCAGCACAGAATATTATTCCTTCCTCGACCGGAGCAGCAAAAGCAGTAGCCCTGGTATTACCAGAATTGAAAGGTAAGTTAACCGGTATGGCATTTCGGGTTCCCACTCCAGATGTTTCGGTTGTTGATTTAACTTTTAAAACAGCTAAAGCTACTAGCTACAAAGAAATCTGCGCTGCGATGAAGCAGGCTGCAGAAGGAGAATTAAAAGGTATTTTGGGATACACGGATGAGGAGGTAGTGTCTACAGATTTTCAGGGCGATCCTCGCTCTAGTATCTTTGATGCTGGTGCAGGTATTGAACTGAACTCTAACTTTTTCAAGGTCGTGGCGTGGTATGACAACGAATGGGGCTATGCTAATCGCATAGTTGACTTGATGCTGTCCATGGCTAACAAGGAAGGACTCCTTGTCGAGCAAGCTGCTGTGGCCGCTGTTTAATGAGAAATCTTCATGGCAAATTCTGCACCCACAGCGGGTGCAGAGGCGCGGCAGCATTTTCACTGAGATGTTTTTATAACCAATAAAATAAGTAAAAATATTGAAGCAAGAGAAAAAGGGTGAAATGATTTCACAAAATTGCAGGCGATCGCACAACCAATAAGCTGAGAAACTGCCTAGAATAGGTCTGGAGGGGAATGGCAACTTGACCGAAAAAATTTAATGTGTAATTGGTAACTATTTACTCATTACTAACAGCTAGATGGTATCGGTCCGGAACTAATAAAATTCAAGAGGTCAAAAATGTCGAAGAATTTACTGGAACAATTGCGGGAAATGACCGTTGTAGTTGCAGATACGGGAGACATCAAGGCAATTGAAAAATTCAAACCCCAAGATGCAACTACCAATCCCTCCTTAATTACCGCTGCAGCCCAAATGCCAGAATATCAAGAAATTGTCACTGAGACTTTACTGCAAGCCAAAAAAGATGCTCCTTCGGATGCAACCCAAGCGCAGATAGTTTCTGTGGCGTTTGAACGTCTGGCGGTAGCCTTTGGATTGAAAATTTTAGAGATTATTCCTGGAAGAGTTTCTACAGAAGTAGATGCGCGTTTGTCCTACGATATAGAAGGAACTGTTGCCAAAGCACAACAGTTAATCAGTCAATACGAAGCTGCGGGAGTTTCGCGCGATCGCGTTTTGATCAAAATCGCCTCTACCTGGGAAGGTATTCGCGCTGCGGAAAAATTGGAAAAGCAAGGAATTCACTGCAACTTAACTTTGTTGTTTGGCTTACATCAAGCGATCGCTGCTGCAGAAGCGAAAGTAACTTTAATTTCTCCCTTCGTGGGACGGATTCTCGACTGGTATAAAAAAGAAACGGGACGCGATTATTCTCCCGCGGAAGATCCAGGAGTTATATCTGTAACCAATATCTACAATTACTACAAAAAATTCGGCTATCAAACCGAAGTCATGGGAGCTAGTTTCCGTAATATCGGTGAAATTATCGAATTAGCTGGTTGCGATTTATTAACAATTTCGCCAACACTGTTGGGTGAATTGCAAGCAACCATAGGAGAACTACCTCGCAAGCTCGATCCTGCAAAAGCAGCAAGCATGGAAATTGAAAAAATTACCATGGACAAAGCTACCTTTGACAAGATGCTCAAAAGCGATCGCATGGCCACAGAAAAACTGGACGAAGGTATCAAAGGTTTTACTAAGGCGCTGGAAAACTTAGAGCAACTATTGACGCAACGACTGAGAGAATTAGAAGCTAAAGTTACTGTTTAACGCTTAGCAAACTCCCTAGCCGTACAAACAAGTAAGCGCTGGGGAGACTTATTCCCAATTGACTAGCGAGATTTTAGTTCGGCGATCGCTCCTTTGGTCATGGCAGCAATTGCTTGATCGGTGGCTTTTGGTAAATGATAATATTTACCTCCAGCTGCTTTCGCTATCTCCTTGGCAAACCCTGTAGAAACAAATTTACTTTCGGTATCAATTACCAACAATTGCATTCCTAAAGCACGAATTTTAGCAGCAATATCCAATAACTCGGCTTTAATATCTGGTTTTTCCCCTGGTTGTTGCGGTTCGCCCAGAGAACGAGATAGAGGAATGTTACCGCGTCCGTCGGTGATAGCTACAATTACCACCTGGCCTATATCTCCACTTATTTGAGCATTTAACCCCACGCGTACGGCTTGGGTCAAGCCATGGGCTAGGGGTGAACCTCCACCGCAGGGTAATCTTTCCAAACGATTGCGCGCCAAGGCGATGGAACGTGTTGGCGGTAATAACACTTCTGCTTGTTCTCCCCGAAAGGGAATCAATGCTACCTGGTCCCGATTTTGATACGCTTCGGTCAATAGCTGCATAACCGCGCCTTTTGCTGATTGCATTCTGTTCAATGCCATAGAACCAGAAGCATCTACTACAAAGACTACTAACGCTCCAGCTTTGCGTGCTAAGCGTTTGGAACGGATATCCGTGGGTTCGATAATAACTTTTTTACCTGGATGTCTTTGCCGTCGTGCTTTTTGATACGGTGCAGCGGCTCTCAGGGTAGCGTCTACGGCAATGCGGCGCACTTTCCCTTTAGGTAACATCGGCTTGACGTAACGCCCCCGGTCTTCTGAAAAGATTAAACTGCGGCTGCCGGATTTGCCTTGACGCTTTGCCATCTGAGCAAAATAAAGTACGCTAGGGTCAAGGATAACACCTTCTGGAGCGAAGATAAATTCTTCTGGAATGGCGGGGGGTTCCTGTTGTTGTTTCTCTTGCTCTTGCTGTTGTTGCTGCTGATTTTGCTCTTCGGGTTGTTGTTGTTGCGGTGGAGGGGGAGGTGGTGGTTGTTCGGGTGGAGGTGTTTCTACCACCGTTGCTCTTGGTACTATGACAAATTCCACAGCTCGGCGCAAATCCTCAGCATTAACTTGCGTGCGTCCATCTAAAGCTGCAGAAGCTTTAGCCACTCGTACGGCGAATAATTCCGCCCGATGTCCCTGGACTTGACCGCGAATAGCTTCCTCTACCAGGTAAGTAATTTGTTCGCGGCTAATGCGAACGTCTTTTAGCCATTCCCTTGCAAAGACGATTTGAGTTTTGAGCTCGTCGATATCTTGGCTGTATTGTTGGAGAAATTCTTGGGGAGATCGGGAATAGGCGATCGCTGCTTCAACAGCTTGAACTCTTTGATCTAAACTATAAACACAATCTGCAGAAAGAATAATGGCAATTCTGTCGAGCAAATGCTCTCTTAATGCTCCTTCTTCTGGATTGTAGGTAGCGATGAATAAAGGTTTGCAGGGATGTTGAAAACTAATTCCCTCACGTTCGATTTGGTTGCGTCCTTCTGATAATACTGTTAAAAGTTGGTTGCTAATTTGATCGTCCAATAAATTGATTTCATCTACATAAAGGACGCCCCGGTGAGCAGCAGCAAGCAAGCCAGGTTGAAAAACCGTTTCTCCCTTTTTTAGCGACTGTTCTACATCTATTGAGCCTAAAAGTCGGTCTTCTGTAACTCCCAGGGGAATCTGAACAAAGGGTGCCGGTACTATTTGTGTTTCGACTTCCCTTTGTTTGTCTTCTTTGGCAGCGAACTCTAATAGCAGTTTATCATCCCATTCTTCCGGATGCTGGGGATCGCAGTTGCTAATGGAACCTTTCACAACTTCAATTGGTGGTAGAAGGGCGTGAATTGCACGCGCCATCACAGACTTGGCTGTACCGCGACGCCCGGCGATCGCTACTCCCCCCAATCCCGGATCGACTGCTGCTAATAACAATGCTAATTTTATCGCTTCTTGACCAACGACAGCGGTTAAGGGAAAGGCGGTTGTACTCGGGGATATAGTAGGCGCAGGCATAAGTTCCATAACAATTTATCTAGGTTTTTAGCTTATCAATTTCTGTCCCCAGATGCAGCAGGAGCAGTAGAATTTTAGTCAAGTCTATTGATTTGGCAGAGTTTTTCGACCACAACCACGACAACAAGGTAATTTTGGGAAAAATTATTCTTATTCATATTCTGGTAGTAATTACTTCCTACTTAACAATTGTCAGTCAATTGTCTTACTGCAAGAATCAACGTTTGCCATATTTAAGTGTTAATTAAAGTTGGTTATTTTCCCAAAGCAAGGATTGTTACAATTTCTGTGATTTCTATTGACAAAATACTTTCTTCTGTGCAATTTTTGTTTAAAAAAGCAAAGCATTACTACTATTTTTCTCGAGTTGATAATTTCTTATTTTCTGCCTGAAAACAAAAACTTTTCCCGAAAAAATATCTTCGGACAAATTGTGAATTTTTGGTGCTGCAACAAAACAGTTGCCAAGAGTAATAACCTCCATATATTTTCAAGCATGCCACAAATTTCCGAAATTTATTGAGAAATTTTGCTGTTCGCGAAGCGTACCAGATGGCATTGCATTTTCCCGTGACTAAAGCGGAATGAAAAATTTGTATATTTGGGGACAATTACCTTTCCAACTGCAAAATGCATAAACTTCTGATATTTCATGACGACAAACTTCTGCGTACTGCACTCACCCACCGTTCCTACGTTCATGAAAACCCAGAAGCAGGAGAACACAACGAACGCTTGGAGTTTTTGGGTGACGCGGTATTAAATTTTTTGAGTGGAGAGTATCTTTATCGCCGTTTTCCAACCAAAGGAGAAGATGAATTAACTCGCAGGCGATCGGCGTTGGTAGATGAGAAACAATTAGCAAAATTTGCTGTAGAGATTGGTTTAGACTCGAGAATGCGATTGGGTAAAGGAGCAATTCGCGATGGAGGTTTGAGCAATCCTAATTTGCTCAGCAGTACTTTTGAAGCAGTTGTGGGCGCTTACTATCTGGACAAAAATTCTAATATAGAGGCTGTTCGCGCCGTTATAGAACCGTTGTTTGATTCTGTTCCGGAGGAGGTATTTGCGCTCCGGGCCGATGTGGACTCGAAAAATCGCTTTCAGGAATGGGTACAACGTCATATTACCCCTACTCCGCCAAGATATGTAACAGAACAAGTAGGTGGTTCTTCCCACGCACCGGAATTCCTAGCTCGAGTAATCGTGGGTGACAAAGTATACGGAGTCGGTAGGGGACGCAGTAAGAAAATTGCCGAGATGGCTGCAGCGGAAGATGCTTTAGCAAGAGTAAAAGAACAATTTTGAGCCACCAGGCTTTATTTTTTGCAGTCAGCAAAATAATGGTGCGGACTGTAACAATTTTGCATTTAGTAATAATTCTACACTACAATTCCATCTCAGTTTTAGCAGGCTGTTAACTTGCAACAATATGTCCTTTCAAGCACCGTTGTTTTTGTTTGTCTTTCTTCCTCTTACCGCTGTGACGGTTTTGATGCTGGGTGGTAAGTGGCGAGGGGGTGCTCTGCTAGCTTGCAGTGCGGTCTTTTATTTTTGGGCAGAACCACGATTTTTTGGGATTGTTCTGGTTTTAGCCATCGCCGATCACCTTTGTTGTCAGCAAATATTTCAGTCCCGAGATCCTCAGCGAGCGCGTATTTATATGGTGCTGGGTGTCATCCTCAATCTGGCAGCACTTTTATACTTTAAATACGTAAATTTTTTCGTAGCAGCTATTAACACAATTTTAGACCGCGTTGGGCTTCCATCCATTTCCTTCCCTGCCGTTGCCTTGCCCGTAGGAATATCATTTATAGTTTTTGAAAAAATTACCTACTTAGTCGATGTTTATCGCGGTTGCGGTCAGCCTGCACCCTCGCTGTTTAATTATCTACTATACATTCTATTTTTTCCAAAATTACTAGCCGGACCAATTGTTAAGTATCACGAGATCGAAAAACAGTTAAACTATTGCAAAATTTCCAGCGCTGATTTTTTTCAGGGACTGGAGCGTTTTCTCCTTGGATTGATCAAGAAAGTGTTGGTTGCGGATACTTTGGGTGAAGTTGTAGATGAAGCATTTGCAATTCCACCCCAGTATTTGGGATTTGTATCTGCTTGGTTGGGAGTGATTTGCTTTACTTTACAAATTTACTTTGATTTTTCTGCTTACTCGGACATGGCCATTGGTTTAGGTCGCATGTTTGGCTTTAGCTTGCGAGAAAATTTTCACGCACCCTACATTGCCACTAGTTTTACCGATTTTTGGCGGCGCTGGCATATTTCCTTGTCTAGTTGGGTAAAGGAGTATCTCTACATACCTCTTGGGGGTAATCGTCAAGGTCAGCTCAGAACTTATATTAATCTTTGGCTTTGCTTTTTGCTATCGGGTTTATGGCATGGTGCTAGTTGGACGTTTGTTTTGTGGGGAGCATACCATGGATTGTTTCTGACTCTAGACAAGTTGTTTTGGTTAAACGCAAGCAAGCGAGTTCTTCCCATCATCAATATTTTTCTCACACTATTTTTTGTTGCCATCGGTTGGGTATTGTTTCGTGCAGCTTCATTACTACAGTTTGCTGGATTTATAGAAGCGATGTTTACTCCCAGCAAAGGGGGAGCGTTTATTTTTATCACTGCAAATGTATGGATGGCGATCGCCGTTGGTTGCTTTTTGAGTTTTATTCCAGCACTAAAGCAGTTTGATGCGGTTGTAAAGCTGTGGCGTTCCTGGAAAGCAAGTCGTTGGCTGGAAAATTTAGCTCTTAGCAGCTTAGCATTTATTGCCCTTGGCAAAGCCGTTACCGTAACGTTTCAACCTTTTCTTTACTTTCGCTTTTAAGCTAGCAAGGTGCGAGACTAATGATGAAAATACTACAGCGTCTGCCGCTTGCCTTTGTTTTTTTGAGTTTATACCTACCACTAGGTTTGGGTATGGCGACCCTATTAAGCAGCAGATTGAGAACATGGGTGCGATCGCTAGAAGGTCCTCCTTTAGCAGGAATGCGAAACAAAGTTCTCACACCGCAGTTGACGTGGGAAAACTTTATCTCAGGAGTATTTCAAAAGCAAGTCGAACTGTGGCTAAACGAACAAATTCCTCTACGCGCACCAGCGATCCGCGCGATCAATCAACTGTATTACAGTGTATTTGCCAAATCTTACATGGAAGAAGGTTCCATTGTTATTGGTAAGGGCGGACAATTATATGGAAAGCTGTATTTAATGAAATACTGCAACAGTGCGGGTTTAAAATTAATTCAAAATCAGGATGACAAGAAATTAGTCAAAGTCTTCGATCAACCTGCTAATTATAAGGATTTTCAACTTTGGATCGCCGAACTTAAGGAAGTCGCCGATTTTTTTCAAAAACGCGGACAAAAATTCATTTATTTGCTGACACCATCAAAAGCAGCTTACTACCCCGAAGATATTCCTGCGGGATTTGATTGCTCATCTGCGACACCGCGTCTTGAATATCAAATGGCGATCGCTGCTTTACGCCAATCGGGTATCAATTACGTTGATGCTAGCAAGATCGTACTTGATAGCAAGGGAAAATATCCTGTGGAGTTATTTCCACGCACCGGAATTCATTGGACCTCTCTAGCAGCAGCACTAGCTAGTCGCGAACTACTGTTGAGTATCTCCCATAACCTGGGACGTGACTTGCCGGCTATTGAATTTTCCTATACTATCGATAACAATCCCACTGGTAGTGATGTTGATTTACTGGAACTATTAAATCTCTGGCACCCTCACCGAAACTTTCCAGTGGCGAAACTAAAGTTCAAAAAGTTAACTAAACAGCCAATTCGGTTAGCGATCGTCGGAGGTAGCTTTGTCCACCAACTAACCTATGTTCTTGATAATTCCGAATTATTTTGTCAAATAGATCACTACTACTACCTCCACATAGAGCACATTCGCTATCCCAGTCAAGGTGGGTGTGGCATTCAACAAGAAGCTCCTGGTTCCTATCAGGGATTGCTATCAGCAAATGTGGTGATTGTGGAAGAAAATGAAGCAAATCTGAGATCGCGACATTTACAAGTGCTGAGAAATATCCTCCGGGAAAAAGCAAGTGGAATGCCAGCAACAGACATTTCCAACAATTCAAAAATAAATCTTGAAGTCGAAACTAGGAAAATGAGAAGATGAGGGATAAATGAATAAAGTATGTCCTTTTATTTATGAACGATATCAAAAAAGTCCAAGCAGAGTACGAAGATTTTTTCAAACAGCTAAAGAGCGTTATTATCAGCACAGCTAACGAGCAGGGAGTACCAAATGCAAGTTATGCTCCTTTTGTCAGCGACGAGCATAAGAATATTTATATTTACATCAGTGCTCTTTCTATTCACACCCAAAATATGTTTGTTAATCCTCGTGTTAGTGTGATGTTAATTGAGGACGAAAATAAAACAGAGCAGATTTTCGCCCGTCGTCGTTTAATCTTTGATTGTATAGCAATTCCTGTGGAACGAGAAACAAATGCTTGGCAAGAAATCATCTTTCAATTTCAAGCTCTTTTTGGGGAAATTATTGATATTTTGCGCAATTTAACTGATTTTCATGTTTTCCAACTAACTCCTCAAAAAGGACGTTTTATCACTGGTTTTGGTGCGGCTTATTCCCTGAGTGGCGAAAATCTCAATCAACTACAACACTTAACAGCAAATTCCTAGGAAAACAACAATTGATTAGACCAGGATTTAGTTACAAATACTGATACTTTTTTGAAAATTTTCTCTAAAAGTTACCCAGATATCAATTTACGTACCTATACTTTTGATGCGATCGCCCTCCTAACTTTCGCCTTGGGAATCACTGTATTGATTTTTCTCAATTTTGTCGTGTTCGTGTTTAGGAAAAAGCGGAAATTCCAAGGATATTGATAATGGAAATTGTTTATGATTGTTACAGTAATACATGGCATCCTCGTACAACTGCCACTAATTTTTTTGCCTAAAATAAGAAGAGACGAACTCAAAAACCAGGAAAAGTTCAACGGACAAAAACTTTCATAGCAGTTACCGGGTTAATCTGATTAGCATTTACTCCCCAGATAACAGTTGCAGATGCAGGTGCTTGTTTTCTAGTCGCTTTTTCTGGTAGAACTATAAACCTAGGGAAAATTTGTGGTGTAACCCCTTAGACACCCGCAAGCGATGTTGCATTTAACGGCAAACAAACCTTTGAAATGATTTTTGATACAAGAGCAACTCCTATCCTGATTGCTTGGGAGATCGCAAAAAAGCTACAGGAATAGTAGAGACACAAATAGCGGACGGTGGGCAAGTAAAATTTATTACCGGCATATTACCGGCAAAGCAGAATCAATGGCTGCGGGAAGAGCAGTCGCCAATAATTTAATTTATGAGGTAGCGATCGCTCCAAAAGCTCAAGTTGGGTTGTTGGGAGATGATTTTTTCAGCAACTATGACATTCGAATTCTGGAAGAACTGGAGTGACGTCGTCGCTAAATTTTTAGTTTTCTCAATTAAATTCGAACAAAAATAATGAAAAACTGGTAAATTTATACTGTTATAAAATTTTGCGAAAGTTTGTTAGTGATATCACCAAGAAGTTCCAAATCCATGCTCGAAAAAATGCGTCTTCTACTTGGTGGAATGATTATAAGTTTGATACTTTCACCATTGGTAGCACAAGCCCAAAAGCAAGGGTTTGACAGCCAAGTTGCAGCTATGGTAGAAGCTTTAAGACTAGCTGCACCTAAAACCGGTACTGCTAACGATGGACTTTACAGTCAGTGGCAAGTTAAACCAGAAACTCTCAAAGCCTGGTCGAGATACTGTTTAAAAAAAGAAGTGACACCAACGCAGTTTGAAAATGATCCACAACTGGCGCGTCAAGTTGTTTCGTGCATTACGCGTCGCGAGTTAAAAAATCAGCTTGCTGTGACTGGAAACAACGAAATTCCTGCTGTGCGCAGAGTTGCTTGTTGGTGGATGACTGGTAACTACACTGGTTGCAATAGCGGTTTTACTGCTACCTACGTGCAAAAAGTAGTTGGTTATTACCAAAAGCAGCGTTCTTAGTCACAGTTGTAAGCAGCACTGTCAGGTAGAACAGCACCTACATTCTTATTGAGAACTGAAGTACAGATGCAAAAATTAATCCCCGGCGAAATCAAACCTCAATACCGGGGGTTTTACCTATTAATTAGCTAAGTTAGTTGCAAAATTGTGAATTTCGTCGATGACAATGCTTTTAGTCGTCGCAATCAGCAATTAATTTCGCAACAATTTCATCTCTCAATTGTTTATCTTTGATTTCACTAAAAGCTTGAGCGATCGCAAAAGTGGCCTTTGCTGCTGTTTGGTATGCTAATTTAATATCTGCATTTTTTTGCTTGTTCATGGTCTATCCTGGTAAGGAACCACTGCTACCTAGGCTAAATCCAAAACGGCAACTAAACTTCATCCCCTTGATTCACCCGATCGGGTGAATTTCCAGCTAGCTAAGGAGAAATTGTTGTAGCTTTGGTACATCTACCCAGTTAGAAGTTGCGTTTGATAAATGGGAACAATCCATCAACAATTGGGAATAAACTCCTTCCTGCAGTGAAGGTACGATTTGTTCGTTGCGATCTATTCCCTCCACCCATTGGTCTATTAATCTTATAAAGGCAGAGATGCGACCATCGGCATAGTTTTTGGAAAAAAGCAAGCGATTGGGAATTTCTTGCTCTGTTAAGGGTTTACCGGGTTGGGATGCCCAAACACGGAAACCGTGAATGTAATCTTTTTGATTTTCGCTACCTAAAATTAAAGTACCGCGATCGCCATACACCTCTAGCCAATGAGTTCGTGGCGCGTGCACCACTGCACTAATGGAAACTTGACAGGGTGTACCGTCTGCTAATTCCAGCATTAGCAAACAGGTATCGTCGGAATCCACGTACCTTAATTCACCCGTGGCAGGATCCGGTCTTTGCGTTATGGCAGTATTCAAACGAGCACTTAATTTACGTACCGGTCCAAACAGCCAATAGATATAGTCAAAAGTGTGAGAACCCAAAGACCCCAATGCACCACCTCCTTTGTCTTTTTGGGAGTACCAGTTCCAAGGACGTTCAGCATCAGCGCGAGAAGAAGCCAACCAATCAATCTTAATCAGGCGTTTGTTGCCGACATAATTTTGTGATAACAGTTCTGAAAATAATTGCCATCCTGGTACAAATCGAAATTCAAAATCTACGGTAGCGATAACTCCTTTTTGTTTTGACAAAAAGTACAGTTGTTTTGCCTCGGTGGCATTTAGGGTCGTCGGTTTTTCCAGTAGTAGATGTTTTCCAGCCTGCAGAACTTCCTTGGCCATTTGGTAGTGTAAAAATGGCGGAGTAGCAATGGTAACTGCTTGCACCTGGCTGAGGGAAACAATATCTGCGATGGTGTTGCAAGCATGCGGTATATGGAAAGATTGGGCGATCGCTTTGGCTTTATCCAAATCTCGGTTATAAACAGCGACTACTTGAGTGCGAGGATGAGCTTGGAGTCCCGGAATATGCACTTTTTGACCAAATCCTGTTCCCACAACCGCAACGCCAATTACATCTTGCTTAACCATAAACTTAGTTGTTTTCCATGCATTTGCTTTTAACAATCTACACTAGAGACATATTTGGTCGTTCAAATCCAATTATTAACCCTCTCCCCCTGATTCTGGAGCCTTCAAAATATAACAAAATATTTAGATTATTATTAGATTGTTAGAATTACAATCTGAGGATTTCCCTGTCATAATTTTCTGGAAGGGGTTCGGTTTCCCAGACTACGCCTTCAGCTGGTTCGCAAGCAACTTCTACAAACAGTAATTCCACAGTGGTTGTGGCTACGTCTTCGTTGTCAGGAAAAGGTTGTAAATCTTCGGTAAGTAACCGCAGTTTAAAACCTCCAGGAATAGCTGCTTTGGCTGTAGCGTTTCGCAATTCGAAGCGCCAAATATTCGTGTGTGACGATCTGCTTTGAGGTACAATGCGCAATTCATATAACTGACCGGCGATCGCCAGCTGGCGGGAAACAATAGTTCTAGGCGGTATTTTTTCTCCACTGCGCGCTCCAGCAGTATGAAGTTGTAAACTCAAATTTTCCCAGCCCCATTGTTGCGCCAGTTCGGAAACTCCACTTTCTAGCCATTTCCAAACAGACCATTGTTGGAGAAGTCCCAGACGTTGTTGATATAAGTTTTGTCGCCAACCTCCATGTTCAATTAAAGCTCCCCACAAGGGAAAGGGAATTTCTAATCGAGGTGCAATAATTTCTGGCTTTTGCAGACAACATATGAGGTTTTGTGCTTGTTGTCGCTGTAGGACAGGTAAAGGTTGAACACTGCTGCGGATAGATTCTTTGGGAACCAGTTCTTTTACTAATGCTAAGGTGCTGATATCTTTAATTACCTCAGCAGCATCCAAACAGTAGGTGCGATCGCTCAAATCGTAAATGCCGTAAGTTTGGAGTTGGGCGTGGGTACAATAACCCCAAATTATGACGCAATTATCGTCGGGTTCAACTTGGATTGCTAAATAGCAATCGCCCGACCAACTGGGTATATCTACCCATTCTTGTGGAACTCGCAATTCGCCACGATCGATTTCTTCACCGGGAACTAATATCAAGCGCATCTGGTCTAATACTATTGCACATCCATTTACTAGCTCCCAAAAGCTAGGTAAAGCAGTGGTACTCGTCCAAGGCTTTGCCTGAGCGAAATTTTGTTCTAACCAAGGCAATATGGCACTCAGGCAAAGTTTATTCAAGAAAGCTCGATAACCAGATACAGGATGAGAAAAATATTGGCTCCACAACCAAGCTTGAATTTGCTGTTCGGTAGGTATTTCTAAAATTAACTCGCCTGCACCCGAGGTGAAGGTAAACAATGTTGGATGAGCAATCATAGCAGTTGGTCTCAATATACAGCTAAGGCGAGAAAAAACAGTGGGAGAGCACAAAAGAGGTTGTCGATTAACTTATCCTCCAATTCCCTCTCCTAGGAAGTGGCTTTGTAACCATTCTTCCATTACTGTACTGATACTTTTGAGTAGGTCAGAAGTGACAGAAATATGCAATTTTTCTTGACTCCATTGAGCTAACACGCGCAATAATGTTTCTCTTGCTTTTGTCAGTCGCCGCGAGACTGTATATTGCTGTATTTGCAGTTGTTTGGCAATATACTGCTGAGTTAGTCCTTGTTTGTAATAAAGTTGTAGAATTTCTTGCGCTTGGGGTTCTAGCTGGGTAACTGTGGTGGCTAATATTGCCTTCATTTCTAGTAATTGCTGTGTTCTGATTTGTTGTTCTTCTTGAGCAATAATGTCGTTGAGCAAGGAATTTTCTGCCGCTGGTATATTATCTAACCATTCCCTGCCTTCTTCCTCAAAGGTGGAAACATTAATAGAGGTTACAGGAGGGTAAACAAACCTGCGCACAGCTTTGGCGCTATTTAGCAACCAATTCTCCAAAGTTTGTGAATCGACCTGAGAATGGGTTTGGGATTTGTAAGCTTGAGCGATCGCTTCCCAAGTTTGACTGTCTGGTCTTCGGAGTTGGCGGGTAGCTTGAGATGGTTTTGGTACATAAAAAGTTTTAAAACAATGCCAAGCACGCAGGTAAGCATAGATAGTATCCGCACTCAAACCACTAGCGTGTAAAGATTCGACTAATCGCTTTTGACTAATTTTTCTGAGCAATCCCCAATCAGAGCAGATATCTATTTCGTGATGTTGTCGTAGCGTGTCGCGAATAATGCTACCAAAAATCGCACTGGCATAGCTTTCCATTGAAAATCCTTGATTGGGGTCAAAGCCTTTAAGGACTTTATCAACTTGAGCGATCGCAATTTGAAAACAGTCTGATAGCTTGTATTGGCTGTAGCGAAGAGTTTGAACTATCTTGGCGGATGCCTGATAACAAGATTCTTGCAGGTAAGCAATTAAGTGTTCCCTGGCAAAGCTTTTCACCTGAGATTGCCAAATTCTATACCAGTACAACGGCCAAAAATTCTCACTAGCTGACTGGGGAATTTTTTGAATACAGCTTTGCATGCTTTGCCGCAGTTTAGCATCCGTTACCCAACTGCAAAAGCGATCGCCTTCAAATTGTAAAAAAGTAGAAAAAATTTCAACGATATTTGTTCGCAGGTGCATAAAAATACGCAAGCAGCCGTAGAGATAGGTGGGAGAGTAAAGGAAAAAAATATACCTTCCTAAAACTTTACTACAAAGGATTTAGAATTTTACTCCCTGCAAGTATAGTAGTAATGATTACTACAACCACTGCCTGGGCTCGGGCACCTTTAACGTAAAATTTCTACCTAGTAGAAACATCTAGTTTCCGCTGTGGTTCAAATCTTCGCACTTATGTGGTCAAATCTCTCGAAAACCTTACTGGATTGGGTATTCGCTGCGTGAAATTTATCCCAGGTTGCCTGGTATGGCCAAGGCCATTGGAATGGCATAACTTACCGCCATTTAGTTTTCTGAAATTTTCAGGGTTGCTTTCATAAAGCTAAAGCAACAAGAATACTAGTGACTTGTTCAGCAATTACAGTAGAACTACACATAACCAACGTGCAAAATTCAGACCAAGCTTTGACCACTGCTAACGATAATTAGAGTTTTTCTAAGCAATTTTCACCTAGAATCTTCTCGGAAAAAATTAGCAAATCCAAATTTTGTCACTTTTTACCCAATTTACAGATAATAGCTGTCAACAAAACTACCGACACTAGATATTAAGCAGCGCAAGGAGCGATCGCTAAGTTAGAAAAGTTGAAAAATCATGCAGAGTAACGGGGGTAGATTTTAAAAATTTTTATGACTCCCACAGGCAAGACTCCGTAAAACCAACGGCGGCCAATGTATTTAGTATACAAGGAAATTATCTTTAGAAATCTATATCAAAATAATGTCTCCTATTGGTCTTGGTACCAGTCGTTCAACTTTTATTCAGGAAAGGGGAATAGCAAAAATATGGCTATTACTGGTGGGTATCAATCAATATCAGGACCAAGGATTGGCGTGTTTGCGTTATTCAGCAGTTGATTGTCAGGAATTAGCAGCTGCTTTAGCAGACGCTACTCAAATTTTTCAGCAAAAAGAAGTGACAGCTTACCATGATTTTACTGCCGAACCACCAACCCTGACAAACGTGCGTGCAAGTTTAAATCGAATCACTACTGCAGCCGAAGTGCAAGACACGATTCTCATTTATTTTTCTGGACACGGCATATTAGAACCAAGTACTCAACAAGCTTTTTTGTCTTTAGCAGATACAGAAATCGATGATTTATTCCAAACGGGATTAAGCTTACAAGAAATTTTGCATTTGTTGGGTAATAGTAAAGCCCAAAATCAGTTACTTTGGCTGGATGCGTGTCATAGCGGCGGTATAACTTTAACCAGAGGGAACGCAGCAAAAAAAGAACCTCTGTTGAGTTCTACGCCTGAAATTGTAGAATTATTGCAACAAAGGGCAAAAAAGAGTAAAGGATTTGATGCCTTGCTTTCCTGCGACAACGAGCAGCAATCTTGGGAATTTCCCGAACTAGGACATGGAGTTTTTACGTATTATTTAATGCGAGGATTGCGGGGAGAAGCAGCTGATAGCCAAGGTTTGATCGAAGTAGATAGTCTTTATCGGTATGTTTATCGACAAACGGTGCGATACATTGAGCAGATTAACCAACAGCTGCGATTAATTAACCAGCACAAAAGAGCTAGAGGCGATACCCAGCTTTATTCAGAATATCCGGTGCAAACTCCCAAACGGATTGTAGAAGGAGTTGGAGAATTAATTGTAGGATTAAAGCCAGCTGAGACAGAGTCTTTTTGTTTGCGAAAAGCGTTGGTGGTCGAGGGAGTTAATATTTGTAAAACGACTTTAGATTTAAGTAAGTTATTGGGGGAATTAGCGGATTTGAATTAGAGTTTGTACCGCGATCGCCGCAAACAACTGTTCAACACATATGCAAAGCAATCCAAACATGTTTGCAAATACAACAGCGGCGAGAAATTGTTTCCACAGTCTTGTTATATTTGCGAGGAGAAATTGCACAGACCAAAACTGGGGAAGCTTGTTTAGTACTGTCAGACGGCGTGCGGCTAAGTCGTCGTTGGTTGAGACAGCAACTGCACCGTTGTACTTATGCCCAGCAAATGCGATCGCATCGTCAAATCGAACAAGCAGCGTCTCTGTAGAAGCAAAACAACGAGCAAGCAGATTTTTTGATGCAGGGCGCCCGTTTAGCAGAAGCGGAAGAAATTTATGTCAACGACACGGATGAGTTATCTGCGGACGTGCAACGCTTTATCGCAGCCTGTTTGCTGCACAGACAAAAACAGCAGCAAAAAGAAAAACTCAGGTTCAGACAAGCTCAAACAGCTGCGGTGGCGATCGTGGTTTTAGGAGTAGCGGCTTTGAGTTTGCCTGTCTTGACTTACCAGCAAAGCCACAAAGCCAAGTTAGAAGAAATACAAGCTTTAAATTCCCTATCGGAAAATTACCTGCTTTCCCATCAGCAACTAGAAGCGTTGCTGGCCACAGTATCAAAGCGGGAAAAGAACTTCAAAGCATTTGGTTTCCGGTACCAACTCGGTTGCGCTCTACTACTGCAATCAACCCACAAGGAGCAATACACAGTACCCAAGAACGCAACCGCCTGCTCGGACATACTTGTTGGGTAAGTTTTGTCACCTTCAGTCCTGATGGCGAAATTATTGCTACAGCTAGTAGCGATAGGACTGTTAAATTGTGGAAGCGCGACGGTACGCTGATTAGGACTGTTGCAGGACACGGTGGTGCAGTTAACTGTGTTAGTTTTTCACCAGACGGTCAAACTATTGTCACTGCTAGCAGCGATAAAACTATCAAATTGTGGAGTCGTGATGGCTTGTTATTAAGAACTTTGACAGGACACAGTCAAGGGGTAAATGGCGCTTTGTTTTCACCGGACGGTCAGACCCTTCTGTCTGCTAGCGATGACTGCACCATTAAACTTTGAAGCAAACAAGGCCAGCTACTCAGAACTTTCTTTGCTCCCAGGACCAAAGGAGTAAGCAGTGTTTCTTTTTCTCCTAACGGACAAGCGATTGCTTCTGCAGCTGATGGTGGTACCATTCAACTGTGGCGCCAAAACGGAAAGTTACTTACAACCTTGCAAGCAGAGGGTGAACAAGTCACAAGTGTTAGCTTCAGTCCAGATGCAAAAACTCTAGCCTCTGGAACTAGTTAGGGAAATATCAAACTGTGGAGTTGTAATGGCGTATTGCTGCGAACCTTCAAAGGACATGCTTGTGCGATCGCAAGCGTTACCTTCAGTCCGGGTGGAAAAACCATCGCCTCTGCAAGCCCGGATAAAACAATAAAACTCTGGAGTCAAGATGGTACTTTGCTCAAAACTTTTACCGGACACGGTTTGGGTGTTAATTTTGTTAGCTTTTCACCTGATGGGAAAATGATTGCTTCTGGTAGTCAGGATACCACTGTTAAACTTTGGAGCCGTAACGGTGCTCTTCTCAAGACCCTCACCAGAAACAACGATGAAGTCAACAGCGTTAGTTTTTCCCCCGACAGCAAAGCGATCGCCTCAGCTAGCGATGATGACACGATCAAATTATGGAGTCTTGACGGTACCTTACTCCAAACCCTCCAGGGACACACTGCTAATGTCAGAGGTGTCGCCTTCAGCTCAAATGGTGAAACGATCACTTCTGCTAGCAGCGATCGCACGCTCAAACTTTGGCAATTAAACAAATTACAGCTACAAAGTTTAGATCTCAATTCCTTGCTTGCCAGCGGATGCGCAAAACTACACAATTATCTTCAAACCAACCCCAGTGTAACTGCCGAACAATGTCAAATTTGTTCGGGAATATAGTCAGGCAAGTCCTACTCAACAAAGCCTCCAATCAGCAGGTAAAGTATGAAGAAAATTTTCGCATCACAAATATAAAGAAAATGTTAAAATTTGCCTAATTTAATCGAGATAACAATCCAATCAGACGTTACCTGCTTCCATCACTTGCTTGAACAAAGCAAACTAGATACAAATAGTCCCCTGGAACCTTAAAAAAAGCTAAAGGGGCCTGTTTTCTTATCCATTGCTCGCAAAAAAAAGCGTCCCCCCTAAAAGGAAGGACGGAAGAAAAATCAATTGTCGGTGAACACAAGATTAGCCGTTGAGAGCAGGAGCAGCTTCAACACTAGCTAAATCCAGAGGGAAG
>Ga0272448_1001670_pt1 | contig 29248 bp, 20 predicted proteins | sample YNPCB0191_FD_202220 | JGI IMG/M metagenome (GOLD analysis project Ga0272448, IMG submission 202220) | Hot spring sediment microbial communities from Yellowstone National Park, WY, United States - YNP-CB-019-1 | ecosystem: Environmental > Aquatic > Thermal springs > Hot (42-90C) > Sediment...
GGATCACGCCGAGCAACGGCACAAGATCGCCCACGATTACCTGATCGCGCAGTATGTGTGCCCCAGCGGACGGCATTATCCGCTGGAGTTTCGGCGCTTGGTGAAACAGGCGCAGTGTGAGGCCGAGGGCCGGGCGTTTCGGGATCACACGCAGTGGTTCCAGGAGTGGGTGGATGGGGTGGTGGCGCACAACATCCCCTGCGACTTCACGTTGGACTGCTATTTCAGCAGCGTGGAGAATCTGAATCATCTGCACGCGGCGAGACGCGCCTACGTCGGCGACCTGAAGTTCAACCGCAAGCTCGTGTGGGGCGGGCGCGTGAAGAAAGCGAGCGAATGGGCGGCGAGGATCCCCCGAAGGATCGCAAACGCATGGAGATTGGGGAGCGCGTGCAATGGTATTTCACAAAGACGGTGCGGTTGCCCGGGGTGGAGCCCCCGGTGCGACTGTTGATCTTGTGGGGTCGCAAGACCGCGGCCGAGCCGGTAAAGATGCTGGTCACGAACCGGCTGGGCTGGGAAGCGAGTCGGCTGCTGCGAGTGTATCGGCGGCGCTGGAGCGGCACCGAGCTTTTCCACCGAGACGGCCAGCAACAGCTGGGCATGGCGGATTGTCAGCGACGAGGAGGCGAGGGCCAGATTCGGCACATGGATTTCGTGTTCGTGGCGTAGAGTCTGTTGATGGCGCGGATGGGGCCGGGCCGTGTGCGTGGCTGGGCGAGTGCGCTGGTGATGACGATCGGCGAAGCGTGTCGGTCCGGGCTGTCGGAGACGTTGGCGGCGACGATTCGCTGGGCGGTGGATCGGGCGCGGGAGGACGGCTGGAGTCACGAGAAAATCACACCCCATCTGGCCCTTGCATGACTTTGCAAAAGTTCAGATGTGAGACGACATCTGTCATTCCCAACGCCAATGAGCATCTTTTCCCCCACAAGGAGGTTTCTGTGAGGTGGACCCGATTGGTTGGACAGTTTTTTAGTCGTTTTTGGATGGTTTTTCAAGTCTGCTTTGGTTGGTTGTTTGGGGTTGAGTTTCTCGATTGATTGGGTGTGCCGTTGTCGTTCCGGCTGCGAATTGGATTTCTCTTGTCATGCGAGTTTGGTATTGTGTATCGGATTGGAAACTATGAAACGATTTTCGGCAGCGCTGATCCTGATGGAATGCGTGGCAGCATCGGCCGTATTTGCACAGGCGATGTTGCCGGTTCAGGTGACCGTGGAGAAAAAGGAGGCCATTTCGCGCGTCGTCAAAGAGAAAGCCACAGTCACCCGACAACGAAACGTGGATGTGCATCGTCCCGAAGTGGCCGACCGGACTCAAAAGATTACGCTGGTGCTGAAAATCCTGAACATGTCGCCGGCTCCGTTGCCCGGAGCCGTCGTCCATTACACCGTTGTGGGACGCGGTCGCACGGTGAACGACCTGAAGATTGCCAAGGAGGGGAAACAGCAGGTGGATTTGCCGCCCATGCGTCCCACCCCCATCGAGTTGGAGCCGGTCTCGTTTCTGATGGAGGAAACCATCTTCCGACACGGCGCGTTCAGCAACAAAAACACCTTCGACGGCGACCAGTATTACGGGGTGTATGTGTTGGTCGAACACGGAAACCGAAAGTTTGAGTTTGCCGACCCGAAAGACCTCGCCGCTGCCGTGAAACGCCTCAAAGCCGATTCCGCCGAGCCGAGCACAACGGGCGGTACGGCGAGACAAACAACACAAACCCGCAACTTCTATCTGGAGGAAAAACCGTTTGACCAACTTTCGCAACGGAGAATCAGCGACTGGGGCGTTCTCGCGCTGGAGATCAGCCCGAAATGGAAACACGGCGAAACGGAGCATTTTATCATTCACTTCTTCTCCAATGGCGACGCCATTGGGCGACGCTGCGAAAAGTTCTACGCTGATATTCGCGAGTTTTTCGGTTTTCGGCACGATTTGATGGGCGCGCTGAAATCGCATGTGTTCGCATTCCAAGACCCCGCCGATTGGAAGAATTTTCGAAGACAGGTGAAGCTGGAGGACACCACCGGAGGAGTGGCACGCAGCCACGAGTTTTTCTATCTTTCCGTCAACGAGGACCGTCAATTCGACAGCCTCGCCCATGTTCAAGCCCACGAAATGACCCACCTGGTGTTCCACCGGTTCTTCACCGGTCGGGTACCCCTGTGGCTCAATGAAGGTGTGGCCGAATATTTCGGACTCAAAAGGATCGCCGACCTCAATACGTTCCGCACCTACGTGGGGAAAGCAAAACCGTTCCCGCTGCAAAAACTTTTTGCAGCCGAAAAATACCCCGAAGGAGAACAGCAGGTGCGTTCCTTCTACGCGGAGGCCGCGATCGTGGTGGATTTTCTGACCTCCACCTCCGAGCGACGCGCGTTGTTGCCGAAGTTCATTGACGCCATGATCGCCAAGAACGACGTGGATGCCGCCCTCAAACTCTACGGGTTCGAGACCCGCGCCGATTTCGAAAAAGCTTACGAACGACACCGCGCCCTGTTCCCGCGGAACTGAGATTGGACCGTGAAGCTTTGGCGACGCAGCGCGTCCAACAACCACAGACAGGAGAAGGTCCGATGAATGATTGGACTCCCGATTCGTGGAAGAAGAAAAAATTGTATCAGGCCATTACCTATCCCGACGAGGCGACGCTGGAGCGCGCCCTCGAAGTGCTGGCCCGTTTGCCGCCGCTGGTGACAAGCTGGGAAGTGGAAACGCTGAAGGGATTGCTGGCTCAGGCCGCTCGCGGCGAAGCGTTTCTGCTGCAGGGCGGCGACTGCTCGGAACGATTCGCCGATTGCCGACCCGAACCGATTGTCGCCAAACTGAAAGTCCTCCTGAACATGAGCATGGTGCTAACCTACGGCGCAAAACGGCGTGTCATCCGCGTCGGTCGCATGGCCGGCCAGTATGCCAAACCACGTTCTTCCGACACCGAAACTCGCGATGGCGTCACACTGCCTGCCTATCGCGGCGACATGGTGAACCGACCCGAATTCACGCTGGAAGCGCGCACGCCGAATCCGCTGCTATTGTTGCGCGGCTACGAGCGGGCGGCGCTCACGTTGAATTTCATTCGCAGCCTCGTGGAAGGCGGTTTTGCCGATGTCCATCATCCCGAGTATTGGAATCTCCGTTTCGTCAAGTACGCCAAGCTGGCCGAAGAATACATGGCGATTGTCCGCAACATCGCCGACAGCATGAAGTTCCTCGAAGCCTTTGCGGGCCGTCATCTCTACGAGCTGCAGCGGATGGAGTTTTACACCAGCCACGAAGGCTTGCACCTGCCCTACGAACAAATGCAAACCCGTCAGGTACCACGACGCACCGGCTGGTACGATTTGACCTGTCACTTCCCCTGGATCGGCAACCGCACACGCGCCCTCGACGGAGCGCACGTTGAGTTCTTTCGCGGCATCAACAATCCCATCGGCGTGAAAATTGATTCCCAAATCAGCCCCGCCGAACTGGCCGAACTCGCCCGCACCCTCAACCCCAAAAACGAACCGGGCCGACTCACCTTCATTCACCGCTTTGGCGCCGACAAAATCGCCAAGAGCCTGCCTCCGCTGATCGAAGCCATCCGATACTCGGGCCAAACCGTCCTCTGGGTCTGCGACCCGATGCATGGCAACACGATCACGACCCAGTCGGGACGCAAGACCCGCAACTTCGACGCCATCCTTTCCGAATTGGATCAAGCCTACGAAATCCATCATGCGTGCGGCTCGCTGCTTGGCGGCGTCCACTTCGAGTTGACCGGCGAAAACGTCACCGAGTGCATCGGCGGCGCCCGCGGCCTCACCGAAGCCGACCTCGAAAACGCCTACGTCAGCGACGTGGACCCGCGCCTCAACTACGAACAATCCCTGGAACTGGCGCTTCTCATCGCCCGCAAACTCCAACGCAACGGAGAATAACGATGCGCCGTATCGCAGCGCTGCTTCTCCTCCATTGCTCCGCCGCGCTCGCCGCCACCCTTCCGGGCACACAACCGCTGACCATGACCGGCGACATCGCCTCCAACATGGTCACCGGCATTGACAGGTTTCTGCTCCGCGAAATTGACAAGCCCTTCGCGCGCCCCGCCCGCGCCGGCGACCGCAACCGACTCGCCCATATCCTCGGCGTCCGCGACCCGCGCCTCGCCTTCGACGCGCTGGAACTGGTCGGCACGACAGCCCGGTCTTCAGTCCTCGGACGCGGCCGCAACTACGAAATCCACGCCGTCCGCTGGCCCGCCTTCGGCGATGTCCACGGCGAAGGATTGCTCTATCAGCCCGCCGGCCAACCGATCCTCAACGTCGTCGCCATTCCCGACGCCGACCAGGCACCGGAACAATTTGCCTTCGCGGCGCGTCTTGCCGCAAGCGGTTGCCGGGTCGTCGTGCCCGTGCTGATTGACCGGCACTTCGAGAAACGCAACAACCGCGCCAACGTCACCAACCGCGAGTTTCTCTATCGAAGCGCCTTCGAGCTGGGCCGGCATCTCATCGGCTACGAAGTTCAAAAGGTGCTCGCTGTCGTGGACTGGTTCGCCAAGCAGAACGATGCCAAGATCGCCGTGGCCGGCTACGGCGAAGGCGGAATGCTCGCGCTGTACGCCGCCGCGCTGGATACCCGGATTGATGCCGCGTGCGTCAGCGGCTACTTCGACGACCGTCGCAACGTCTGGCAGGAACCGATTGATCGCAATGTCTTCGGCCTGCTCAACCAGTTCACCGACGCCGACCTCGCCGCAATGATCGCGCCGCGCCGACTGATTGTAGCCGCCGCGCCCGGCCCCGAACTCATCCTCCCAAGCCAGGGCGGCGCGCCCGGCCGCCTCGTCGGCCCCAAACTGGACACCGTGAAAAAGGAAATCGCGCGGGCGCCTGTTCCCGTGGAACTGACGCTGAACGAAGAGGCTGCGTTGCGAACATTACTCCGCATGGAGCCGTCGCCTGCCGACCCACTACCGCAGCCGCCGGATCCGAGTTTGCGCCAGGCCCGACAGTTCCACGAGATGGACCGTCATAACCAATGGTTGCTCCGTGAAAGCGAATACGTCCGTAAAGAGTTCATGAAGAAGCTCGACACCTCGTCGTTGGAGAACTATTCGAAGAGCGTCGCGTGGTATCGCGATTATTTTTACAACGAAGTCATCGGCCGATTCGACCAGCCGCTGTTGCCGGCCAATCCGCGCAGTCGTCTGTGGAAGGAAACCGACCGATGGACCGCTTACGAGGTCATGCTCGATGTCTTTCCCGACGTGTTCGCCTACGGAATCCTGCTGCTGCCGAAAAACATCAAGCCCGGCGAGAAACGTCCGGTCGTCGTCTGCCAACACGGACTGGAGGGCCGTCCCGAACAAACTATCATCGGCAACCACCGCGCCTATCGGGATTTCGCTGCCACGCTGGCTGAGCGCGGCTTCATTACGTTTGCGCCGCAAAACCCCTACATCGGCGGCGACCGCTTCCGCACGCTCCAGCGCAAAGCCAACCCGCTCGGCAAAACGTTGTTCTCGATCATCGTCCCGCAACACCAGCAGATCACCGACTGGCTCAAGACGCTGCCGTCGGTGGACCCGCAGCGGATCGCGTTTTACGGCCTCAGCTACGGCGGAAAAACGGCGATGCGAGTGCCGCCGTTGGTGAACAACTATTGCCTCTCGATCTGCTCCGGCGACTTCAACGAATGGGTCGCCAAAAACGCCTCGACGCGTCTGCCCTACAGTTACGTCTGGACCGGCGAGTACGAAATCTTCGAGTTCGATCTTGGCAGCACCTTCAACTACGCCGAGATGGCGGCGTTGATTGCGCCGCGCCCGTTCATGGTCGAGCGCGGCCACTTCGATGGCGTCGGCTCCGATGAAGCCGTGGCCTACGAATTCGCCAAAGTCCGTCATCTTTATCAAGCCAAACTCGGCATCGGCGACCGCTGCGAGATCGAATGGTTCGTCGGCGGCCACATCATCAACGGCAAAGGCGCCTTCGATTTCCTCCACAAACACCTCCACTGGCCGAAACCTTGAACCCCCATGAGGTTTCCATGAATCAGCCTGTCGGCGAGCGTGAACAAATCACACGACGAGATTTCCTGTTGCGGGCGGCGGGGGCGTTGGCGTTGTGCCAGTTGCCGGTGGGATTGTCATCGTGCGCGGTGAACGCCAGTCATCGTGCGCCTGCGGCGTCTTCGCAGCAGGCGCTCTATTGGGCGTGGTGGGGATGGGAACCGCTCGACCATTATCTTCGGACCGGCGGCGTGGTCGGCGCAGTGGACACGAAATCTCCGTGGCTGAAACCATGGTACGACCGCCTTCATTCCGAGGAAGTCGTGCGGATGATGGCCGAACTCGGCATCAATCTCGGTGTCACGCATTTCTTCAAGGGATTCGGTCTTGTGCACGAACGGGCGGAACAACAGAAAACAGCGCAGCTTGTGAAGTTCGCGCACAAATACGGCATCAAGATTCTCGGTTACTGTCAGTCGCGCTCGATTTACCATGAGCAATTCCTCGCGGAAGTGCCGACGGCCGAGGACTGGATTCAGCGTGACGAGAAAGGCCAATTGCAGTTTTGGGGCGGCGCGAAGTTCCGATGGGCGCCGTGCATTCACTGCGCCGAGTTCCGAGACTACATGAAACGAGCTATCACGGTCGGTCTCAAGGAGATTGGCCTCGACGGCCTCCACTTCGACAACAACTACGCGCCGCCCTGCTACTGCAAACGTTGCGAGCAGAAATTCCGTGAGTGGCTGACAAAGCGATACCCGAAACCGCAGGAGCGTTTTGGCCGGGCGTCATTCGATGATGTCAAACAACCCGCGACCGAGAAGAACCCAACGCGCATTAGCGACCCAATCACCCAAGAGTGGGTGCGCTGGCGCTGCGAAAGTCTCGCCGAATACCAAGCCGACCTTGAGGCGCACGCGCGCCGGGTCAAACCCGACGTCATCCTGCTCGGCAATCCGGGATTTCCGCGCCGTCCAACCACTGCCTACACCAACAGCGTCTGGGCGCCGTGGCAGGGGCGACACCTCGACCTGATGTTCGCCGAGAACAGCAATTTCCCCGGCATCGAAGACGGCATCCTCGTTTCACAGGTGCGCGCTTCTAAATACGGTCACGCCATCGGTTATCGCGTTGTGTCCACCACGTGGAAACACGACAAACTTTCCGGCCTCGGCCTGCCCGACACCGCCGAGGTGGTCGGCCTCCAAATTGCCGAGGCAGCCGCCAACGACGCCTTGCCGGGCACCAACTGGGCGTTGCGTCCGCTGGGCGACCGCGAGCGGATGCGTGTCGAGCGTCCTGACCTGCGGCAAGCGCTCGACAAGTATCTCCGCTTCGTCCGTGAGCACGAATCCCTCTGGCACAACGCCAAACCGGTCCGCGACGTGGCAATGCTGCAGACGTTTGCCTCCGCCGTGTTCGACACGCAAGAATCAGCCCCGCTGGTGAGCGGCGCCGAGGAGATTTTGATTCGTGGCGGGTTCGCGTGGGAAGTGCTCTTTGATGAGCAACTCCCTCGTCTACCGGAATTCCCCGTGCTGATTGTGGCGGGGCAATCGCATTTGAGCCATCAGCAAGTCCAAACCATCCGCCGATTCACAGCGCAGGGCGGCAGCGTGATCCTCGTCGGCGACAATGGCCGCTACGACGAACTCGGACGCGAGCGGTCGAGCAGTCCGTTCCACGATTTGCCTGCGGAGCGCGTGCCGGCGGAGGCCGTGCGCGCATCCGCAAGCGGAACCTACGCTCAGCGCATCGCTTTGCCGAAAGGAGCGAAACAATTCGCCGCCATCATCGAACGCGCGGCAGGCGACCGGTTCAGCGCGCGGCTGCGCGGTTCCGACACCGTAACGCTGAACGCGTACGAGATTGGCAAGCACCAACTGGTCGTTCACCTCGTCAATTACGCGACATCGGAAACACCCGTTGGTTTGAACGTGGAGATGGGCGGTCGCTGGAAGAAATGCCACAAGGCGCGTCTGTTCACGCCAGAGGCGCCCGAACGCGCACTTGCGGCGGGATCGCGCATTGAAATTCCGCCATTTCAGATTTACGCCGTAATGGTGTTGGAGTAGCGGAAACGCTCCTCTTCGAAGTTTCCAATTGCACAGACCGATGCTCACCACTTGCCATTTGGCTGTAACAGGTGTTACACGCAAATGGCAAGAGAGGTGGGACGAAGATAGGGGCTTCTGCTACGGCTGTGACCGTCTTGCGAGAGAACATTGTCATGGATGTCAGGGGAACCGCACTCAAGGGGCGCGGCCGGTTGCATAACAGGCTGAGATTGACTTCGGACACAGAAAACCTACACTCACGGTCAGGATGAACCGCTGTCTGCTTGCCTTTCTTCTGTGTGGTGGTCTGCTGCTCACCACGGGGGCGTCTCCGCGTCCGCAGGTCCAAGCGCGCGTGGATGCGGAATATGCATCGCTGTTTGAGTTCTACAAGGACCTGCACATGCATCCCGAATTGTCGTTTCACGAGCAGCGCACTTCCAAACGATTGGCAGATGAATTGCGGGCTGCTGGTTTGGAGGTGACCGAGAAGGTCGGCGGCTACGGCGTTGTCGGGGTATTCCGGAACGGCCCAGCACCAGTGGTGCTGGTGCGGGCGGACATGGACGCGCTGCCGGTGAAGGAACTGACCGGCCTGCCCTATGCGAGCACGGCCACCACAAAGGATGAGCAGGGACGGGAAGTGCCATTGATGCATGCCTGCGGGCACGATGTTCATGTGACCTGTCTGGTGGGTGTGGCGCGGGTGTTGACGGCGCTGAAGGATCGCTGGCAGGGCACGGTGGTGTTCATTGGTCAACCGGCGGAAGAACGCGGCGCGGGCGCGCGACAAATGCTCGCCGACGGATTGTTCCGCCGGTTTCCAAAGCCGGACTTTTGCATTGCGCAGCATGTCGCCGCCGACCTGCCCACGGGAACCATCGGCTACACCGAAGGCTACGCGATGGCCAACGCCGATTCGGTGGATATCATCGTCCACGGCGCGGGCGGACACGGCGCGATGCCGCACAAGACCAAAGACCCGGTCGTTCTCGCGGCGGAAATCGTGTTGGCATTGCAGACAATCGTCAGCCGCGAAATTGACCCGACCGAGCCGGCGGTGGTCACGGTCGGCTCCATTCACGGCGGCTCCAAACACAACATCATTCCCGACGAGGTCAAACTTCAGTTGACGTTGCGCTCTTACTCCGATGAAGTGCGAGAGCAGCAAATTGCCGCCATCAAACGGATCACGCGCGGTCTGGCGTTGGCGGCGGGACTGCCGGAAGACCGCCTGCCGGAGGTCATTGTCACCGGGGAAGGCACAAAAGCCACCTACAATGATCCGCCGCTTACGAGGCGGCTGGTGAGCGCCTTTGGCGAGTGGTTTGGCAAGGACGCATTGAAGGCCCGCAAACCGATGATGGGCGCGGAGGACTTCGGATTGTACGGTCGCACCACGGAGAAGATTCCGATTTGCATGTTCTGGATCGGCTCGGTGGATCCGAAACGCGTCGAAGAGGCGGCGCGCGGCGGCCCGCCATTGCCGTCGTTGCACTCGCCGCTTTACGCGCCGGTACCGGAGCCGACAATCAAGATGGGTGTCGCCGCCATGACTGCGGCAGCGCTGGAGTTGTTGGGCAAACGATGAGAACCCGACTGCTCTCGGCTCTCGTCGGCTGCGCCACGATGGTGTTTGCCGACGCGCCATTTGTGCCGGACGAGTACACGTTGTTGCTGGCGCACTTTGATCGCGACGCCAACGCTGATCACTCGCTCGGCCTCAGCCTTGCCGATGGCGGCGGCACAATCATTCCGTCAGGCCGATTTGGCGGCGCCGTCCTCCTCGGTCGCCGAAAGACGTTGACGTTCAGCGGCAAGGAAAACTTTCCCGGCCATGAAGGCACGGTGGAATTTTGGATTCAGCCGCAGTGGAACGGCGATGACGGCCAGACGCATTTGATTTGCGCCGCTGCGGCCAGAAATCAGAATCAGATCAGCATCAACAAGCTCGCCACCGGCAAGTTCGGCATCGGCATGTTCGGCACGCCGGCGGGCACGACCAATTTTGTTTATCGGCGAGCCGACCACGACATCCGCTCGTGGAAAGCGGGCGAATGGCACCACGTCGCCGCCTGTTGGGCCAACGGCGAACTGGCGTTGTGGCTGGACGGCAAGAAGGTGGCCTCCAAAACCGGTGCGTTGCCGCCGCAACAGGCACCGGATGCGATCCGTTTTCAAGGCGACGATTACGCGCTGGACGAACTCCGAATCAGTCGCGTGGCGCGTTACACCGACAAAGGCAACGTGGCAGGTCGGCCGGTCCCTGCGCGGGTTCAGCTTGGTCGCGGCTGGAAGTTCAATGAACCGCCGGGCGTTTATCGGTGCGCGTTGCCATCGCAACCGATACTCGTTCTGCCGAAAAATTATCTCGACGAGACCGACCCGGAAAAGCTGCCGACTGCGCGCGAGCCGCAGATTGAATTGTTCGCCGCGCCCGGCGAAACCGAGCCGGCCACGTTCCTCATTGTTGCCGGACAGCCATTGAAACAGGTGTCCATTCACGTCTCCGATTTGGGACCGCTTCCGGGCAAACAGGTCGCCGTCCGTCGGGTGGTGCGGACGCCGATGCGAAAGATTTACACGGCGAAGGCGACGCAAACGGAGATCGTGAACCGTTTTCTGCCACGATGGGAACCGCTGGACACTCCTGCGGGCGAACTGCGCGAGGTGTGGTTGTCGTTCGAGCTGCCGGAAAATCTGCCAGCGGGAAAGTATTCCGGTCACGTTACGATCTCTCACGCAGGCGGCAAGCTGCTGGTGCCGGTGAAGCTGGACGTGTTGCCGATACGGCTGGTCGAGCATCCGCAAAAGAAGCTCGGCTCCTATTATCGGATGAGCCGCGTGATGTCGGACAAGGCGCGCCTGTTGCGCGAGTTGCGCGACATGCGCGAGCACGGCATCCGCAATCTGTTTGCGAATATCGGCATCCGCTACAACGGGGCCACGCCGGACTTCAGTGAAGTCCACGAAGGACTCGCTCTGCTGCGCGAGGCTGGTTGGCCCGGCGGCACGATCATCATCGGAAGCGGTCTGGCAAACCTGGAACGCTCACTCGACGAAAAAGCGTTTCAACAAGCCGCCCGGAATGCGATGCAACAGTTCGTAGAATTGCAGCGAAAGACGCCCGACTTCCGATTATTCGTCACGCATCTGGACGAAGTGTTTGGCAGCCGCGAGCTTCTGGACCGGTATATCCGCCTCAGCCGGGCGGTGCGGCAGGCGCCGGAGGCGAAGCTTTACATCACGTTCCACACGCGCGGCGAGAAAGCGGAAGCGTGGCGCAAGGAACTCGATCCGTTTGTGGACCTGCGCTGCAATCACGGCTACACATTTGAACATTGGCTGGCCGCAGGACACACGATGGACGAATACGAGGCCGAGTTGAAGGCGAGCGGCGACGAGGCGTGGTTCTACCACAACGCGCGCGGCACCTACTGGACGGCGGAATGGTCGCGCATCATCAACGGCGTGTATCTCTGGGCCAGCCCGTTTACGTCGCACTGCCCGTGGACCTATCAGGCGTATCATGAGAACCCGTTCGACGACACTGACGGCCCGGCGATGAAGGGCCACGACTGGGGGTTGTCGTTCCCCGGTATTACTGATCCTGCCGATCTGATTCCGACCCGTTGTTACGAGGCGATGCGCGAAGGCGCGGACGATTTGCGCTACATCGCCACGCTGGAGAAAGCCATTACCAACGCGCGCGTTTCGGCAGCGGGCGCGCAGCAATGTCTGGATCGTTGGCGGAACTTGATCCGCAACGCGCTACCCGCAACGCAAGCGACCTCGCGCGCCGATGTCACCAAAGCCGTGGACGCCGACACGGGCTTGATCATGGGCGAAGCCGGCATCGGCAGCGCCGCCGAATCGCCGCTCATCCACGCGCTTGCCAGACGTTTCAGCGGGGAGCAGTGGCAACAGATGCGACGCGAGATCGCGGATTGGATACTGAAACTGCAATGACCGGGAACGCACCTCACTGTGGCTGCTGCGCTCCGTCGCCGAGCATCCCGTGCACGCTGACAGAGCGGCGTGGCTACAACGCCGGCCGTGTTCTTGCGGCGCTGACGATTTTCAGCAGCGCATTCCTGCTGTTCCTGGTTCAGCCGGTGATTGGCAAATACATTCTGCCGTGGTTTGGCGGAACGCCATCGGTGTGGACGACGTGCATGCTCTTTTTCCAAGTGTTATTGCTCGCGGGCTACGCCTACGCGCACGGAATCACACGATGGTTGTCCCTGCGGCAACAAGTGGCGGTGCACGGGGTTTTGCTGCTGGCGGCGTTGTTGTTGCTTCCCATCACGCCGTCCGCCAAATGGCAACCGGCGGACAGTCAACAGCCGGCATTGCGTATCGTGTTGTTGCTGCTTGGCACGATCGGTTTGCCGTATTTCGTGCTGTCGGCCACCGGGCCGCTCTTGCAAGCGTGGCTGACTCGGCTGCAACCAGAGCGTTCGCCGTATCGGCTCTATGCGTTGTCGAACTTCGGCTCGTTGCTGGCGCTGATCAGTTACCCGTTTGGGTTTGAAGTTCATTTCACCCGTCGCGCTCAAACGCAATGGTGGTCGTGGGGGATGGTGGTGTTTGTGGTTCTGTGCGGTACGATGGCTGGCCTGGTGTGGCGACAGGCCCCGAGCGTGGCCTCGGGCCAATCCCCTTCTGATGCGACTGCATCACGCCTACGCTGGGAGCAGTTTCTTTGGTGGTTGGCGTTGCCGGCCTGCGCTGTCGTTGTGCTGCTGGCCACAACGAACAAACTCTGCGAGGACATTGCCGTTACTCCGCTGTTCTGGGTGTTGCCGCTGGGATTGTATCTAGTGACGTTCATTATTTGTTTTGACAACCCCCGCTGGTATTCGCGAGTGGTTTTTGGGGCAGCGCTTGGTCCGGCGGTGGCCGCCGTGCTCTGGGTCTTGCACCGTGGTGCGGACGCTCCGCTCAAACACCAGGTGCTGGCTCATTGTGGGGTGTTGTTCGTGGCGGGAATGGTGTGCCACGGGGAATTGTATCGGCTCAAACCGCCTTCGCAGTATCTGACGGCTTACTATCTACTGATTGCCGCCGGAGGGGCGCTCGGAGGCATGGCCGTGAGCGTGGTGGCTCCGTTGCTGTTTCGCTCCTACGCGGAACTCCATTGGGGATTGGGGCTGTGTCTGCTGTTGTTCGGTCTGATTTGTTTTCGGGACCGCTCTGGCCTGAGCACGGCGGGTTGGACGGTTTTTGCGTGGTTGCTGGGCTTGTTGTTGATTGGCGGCGCCGAGTGGTATCTGTTCCAACACGGAGCGGCGCGAGTTCGGCAATGGCACTGGACGGTTTGGGTGCTGGTCCCCATCGTCGGGTGGTTGGGCTGGCGCATGGGTCATGCGCATCGCTGGGCGTGCGGGTTGTTGGGTCTGACGACTGCGATCCTTCTGGTTGGAGTTGAAAAACAGGGGCGAGAAGAAACGCGCGATGTCGTGACGGCGGTTCGGAATTTCTACGGGGTCTTGTCCGTGCTGGAGTATGGTCGTGGCGACCCGCAAACTCACTATCGGGTGCTGCAGCATGGTCGAATCACGCACGGGTTGCAGTTTGCCGACGCGGCGCGTGCACGCCGGCCGACGTCGTACTACTCACCGCGCAGCGGGGTTGCCATTGCGCTCAGTCATTTGCCCAATCCCACCAATCGCACCGTGGGCGTTGTCGGCTTGGGGACGGGTACGTTGGCAGTGTACGGAAGGAAAGGCGACCGGTTCCGTTTTTACGAGATCAATCCTGCCGTTGACCGTTTGGCGCGTGAACAGTTTTCCTACCTGTCCAACAGCCTCGCCGAGGTGAGTGTTTCGCTCGGCGATGCGCGTTTGGTGCTGGAACGACAGCCGGCGCAGGGGTTTGATCTTCTCGCGCTGGACGCTTTCAGCAGCGATGCCATTCCGGTGCACCTCCTCACGCGCGAGGCGTTTGAGATTTATCTGCGTCATCTGAAACCGCGGGGGGTGCTTGCGGTGCACATTTCCAATCGCCACATCAATCTGGCGCCGGTGTTGGCCGCCATGGCGGAGCATTTCCAGTTGCACTACGCCATCATCAATACCAGCGCTGACTCCGACGAGAGCTACGATGAAGATTCCGAGGGAGGATGGTGGTTTTACGAATCCGTTTGGGTGTTGCTAAGTCGTGATGAATCCTTTTTCCAGCAACCGGCCATCCGCGATGCCGCCAGCCGCGCCGAATGTCCAACGACATCCGTTTTGTGGACCGACGATTCCACCAGCCTTTTGCCGCTGCTGCAATGAAGCCGTAACGGCGCGCTCTACTTCACCACTTCCGTACCGACGCCTTGGTCGGTGAAGATCTCCAGCAACACACTGTGCGGAGTGCGTCCATCCACAAAGTGAACCCGTCGCACTCCGGCGTGGACGGCCTCCACCGCGCTGTCCACCTTTGGAATCATTCCCCTGTCAATGACCCCGGCCGCTTTCAACTCGGCGACCTCTTTCGTTTCCAGGTGTGAGATCAATGTCGCCGGGTCCTTGGGATCGCGCAACAACCCCGGCACATCGCTCATGAACACCAGCCGCCGCGCGCCAATGGCTACCGCCAGTTTCGCGGCTGCCACGTCCGCGTTGATGTTGTAGGCGTGCCCGTCCTCGATCCCCAACCCGATCGGGCTGATCACGGGTGTCACTTGCGCGCGCAGGCACTTCTTCAGCGCCTCCGTTTCCACCTCCACCACCTCGCCCACATATCCGAGGTCCACTCCCTCCTGCACCAGCTTGCGGCAACGAAACACCTCGCGCCCGTTGAAACTGCGCGCCTTGCCGCCGAGTTGCTGGATCATCTCGACAATCTCGCGGTTGATGACGTTGAACAAAACGTCCTCGACCACCTTCATCGTGGCTTCGTCGGTCACGCGCATTCCCCGGACGAAGCTCGCCTGAATGCCGGCGGCTTCCATCGCGCGGGTGATCGCCTTGCCGCCGCCGTGAACGACGACGGGATTGATCCCGACGGCTTCCAGAAACACAATGTCGGCCGCCACACCGCTGCGCACTTTCGGATCCGGCGAATCCATGAAACTGCCGCCATACTTGATCACGAACGTCGAACTGCGAAACCGCTGGATATACGGCAACGCCTCCAGCAGCACATCCGCTTTCTCAATCAACTCCTTCATCGGCGCGCATCATGCGAAGACGCCGCTGCCATTGCAAGACTATTGAGCAGCCTTGAACCCGGACCATCGCGGAACACAGCGAAAAAGCGCGACAACGTTCTTGAGTTCTTCGGGCGGGAAGACTATCCAATGCGGCCATATCACCATGAATTCCCATTCTCCCCGTTACCTCTGGCTGGTGGTCGCGTTGCTCTGGCCGGTGGCGCTGCTCAATTACCTCGACCGCCAGATGCTGGCGGCGATGAAATTTTCGGTGATGCACGACATTGCCGACATCGGGCTGGAAGCGAACTGGGGACGAATGCTCGGCCAGTTCAAGTGGGTGTATGCGTTTCTGAGTCCCATCGGCGGTTATCTGGCCGACCGTTTCAGTCGCCGGCTGACCATTTGCGGGAGCCTGTTCGTTTGGTCGGCGGTCACCTGGTGGACGGGCCATGTCCACAGCTATGAAGGGTTGCTGTGGACGCGCACGCTCATGGGAATCAGCGAAGCCTTTTACATTCCCGCCGCGCTGGCGCTCATCGCTGATTATCATCGCCACGGGACCCGCTCTCGCGCTGTCGGCATTCACCAGACAGCCATTTACTGCGGCGTCATTGTGGGTGGATTCAGTGGTTACGTCGCCGACGCGCCCAGCCTCGGCTGGCGCTGGGGATTCAACCTGACCGGGTTGATCGGGGTTCTTTACTCGGTGCCGCTGCTCTTGTTGTTGCGCGACGCGCCCCAATCGGACCTCGTCGCCCCGGCGAAGCCTTCGCTGCGACAAGCCGCCGTGGAGTTGCTGACCAACGGATCGTTTATTCTGCTGGTGCTCTACTTTACCCTGCCGGCGTTGGCGGGCTGGGTCGTCAAAGACTGGATGCCGGCGATCTTGAAGGAAAAGTTCGCGATTGGCCAGGGCAAAGCCGGCGTGTCGGCGACGCTGTATGTCAACGTCGCTTCATTGGCAGGCGCGTTTCTCGGAGGATGGTTGGCAGACCGCTGGATGCGGCGCAGCGAACGGGGGCGCATTTACGTCAGCGCCATCGGCATGTGCCTGCTGATTCCGTCCCTGTTCGGTGTCGGCGACGCCTCCACGCTGGTCATCGCGATCCTGTTTCTGGCGGTGTTCGGTTTGGGCTGGGGATTTTTTGACACCAACAACATGCCGATCCTCTCGCAGATTGTGCGCCCCGAATTGCGCGCGACCGGCTACGGCATCATGAATCTGGTCAGCATCAGTTTCGGCGGCGTGGCCGACTGGGGTTTTGGCGCGCTCCGCGACCGTCAGGTGCCGCTGAATGTTATCTTCGGCGTGTTCGCCAGCATCGCCTTTTTCTCCGTCATTCTCGTGTTGCTCATTCGACCGCGCAAAGAGGACGAAAACACGCTCCCCACAAAATCTTGACGGCGCATTCTTGCTCCCATCGCGGGCGTCGCACACACATCTCCGTGGCGCAATCGGACGGATCAAAGGCCGAGCATTTCCCGTTCGAGCCGCTCCAACAACGCGTGCAGCAGAAATCCGTGCGCTTCCTGAATCCGCGCGGTATCCGCGCCTTCCACAATCAGTTCGAGGTCGGCTTTTCCTTTGGCCAGTCCGCCGCCTTTGCCCAGCAAGGCCACCGTCTTGACTCCACGCGCCCTCGCTGTTTCTAGCGCACGGAGAATGTTGACGGAATTGCCGCTAGTGGTGAAACAAATGAGCAGGTCGTTTTTCGATCCCAGCCCCTCGATCTGACGCGAAAAAACCGCGTCGAATCCGTAATCATTGCCGATACACGTCAACAACGTCGGATCGGCGTTCAGGCAGAGCGCCGCCCACGAAGATCGTTCGCGCTGATAACGCCCGACCAGTTCTTCCGCCAGATGCAGCGCGTCGGCGCCGCTGCCACCATTGCCGCACGTGAGGATTTTGCCGCCCCTGCGCAAGGTGTCGAGCATCGCGGTTGCAATCTTCTCGAACGTTGTCTCTTGGTTGACCAGCGATTGCAAGGTTTGGCAGGAGGCAGCAATGAGTGTTGAGAGCATGACCCAATCCTTTCTTTTAGAGCCGTTGCACGGTCAGACCGCCATCCACCAGGATCACTGCGCCGGTCGAATACGGGAAATCTCCCCGCGCCAGCGCCGCCACAACCCTGCCCACATCTTCGGGCGTGCCCCAACGGCGTTGAAGGGCAAGCCCCTCGGCCAGCAATTGGTCGTACTTGGCTGTCACCGCAGCGGTCATGTCGGTTCGGATGATGCCGGGGCGGACTTCATAAACCGGAATGTTGAACTCACCCAGTCGCGCCGCCCAGAGTTTGGTGGCCATGGCGATGCCGGCTTTGGAGATGCAGTAATCGCCGCGATTGACGCTGGCCACGGTGGCCGAGATGGAAGAGATGTTGATGATGCAACCGCGTTTCTGCTCGATCATCCAGCGCGCCACGGCCTGGGTGAGAAAATAAGGGCCTTTCAGATTGGTCCGAATCAACTCGTCGAAACTTTCCTCGGTGGCCTCCAGAATGTCGGCACGGACACGCGGCGCGATGCCGGCGTTGTTGACAAGCACATCGAGCCGACCGAACCGCTGGCGGATGGCTTCCAACATTCGGGCGCGTGCCTCCGCATCGCCCACATCGCATGGGCAGTAGAAGAACTCTTTGTGTTCGCAGGTCGGTCGCACCCCGCAGATGGCCACGTCGAAACCTTCGTTCCGCAGGCATTGCGCGATACCGAAACCGATTCCCCGCGAGCCGCCGGTCACTAACGCGACTTTGTTCATAAGTGCACCATGATTGTCATGCGGAGCCAAGCAAAGAACCGTGTCATCATGCTGGTTGCGCCGTGTTAGTGATGAGGCCCTTCGCTGCGCTTAGGATGACCATGTAAGAATAACTCATGCTTTCAATTTCGGTATGACAATCCACTTTCGTTTTTGCCATGATTCGATGGCTTTCTCGGCCAGTTGGACGCCCTTGGCACCTTCGAGCAGCGTCCAGCGGAACGGCTCGTCTTTGACGACGTGGCGCAGGAACAGTTCCCACTGCGCTTTGAAAGCGTTGTCGTAGGTTTGTTGGTTGGGGACCTTTTGCCAAGTGTCGTAGAAATGAATCGGCTGATCCATATCCGGATTCCAGACGGGGCGCGGGGTGGCGCCGTACGGTTGGACCCAGCAATCGCGCAACCCGGCCACCGCGCTGCCGCGTGTGCCGTCCACCTGAATGGTCAGCAGATCATCACGGCGCACTCGTGTACACCAACTGGCGTTGAAGTGCGCGATGATGTCGCCTTCCAATTCGAAGGTTGCGTAGGCGGAATCGTCCGCGTCGGCTTTGTACAGCGTGCCGTTCTCGTCCCAACGTTGGCGAATGTGCGTGGCGCCGAGGCAGGACACAGCTTTGACTTCGCCGAAGAGATTGTCGAGTACGTACCGGAAATGGGAGAACATATCGAGAATGATCCCGCCGCCCTCGGTTTTTCGGTAGTTCCACGAAGGCCGTTGCGCCGGCACGGTCTCGCCTTCAAACACCCAGTAGCCGAATTCGCCGCGCACGGCGAAAATCTTTCCGAAAAATCCGGTGTCGCGCAGCACCTTCAGTTTCATCAGGCCCGGCAACCAGAGTTTGTCCTGCACGACGCCGTTTTTCACGCCGGCCCGCGCGGCCAGTCGCGCCAATTCCAGGGCGTCCTTCGTGTTCGTGGCGGTTGGTTTCTCGCAGTAAATGTGTTTGCCGGCGGCGATGGCCTGTCGGACAGCGGCGGCGCGGCGGTCGGTGGTCTGCGCGTCGAAGTACACGATGTCGTCCCGGTTGGCCAGGGCGGCTTTGAGGTCGGTGGTCCATCGTTTCACGCCGGTGCGGGCGGCCAGTTGTTCCAATTTGAGCGGGTTGCGTCCCACCAGAATGGGGTCGGGCATGATCGTTTCGGTCTCGCTGATTTTGATGCCGCCCTGTTGGATGATGGTGCAGATGGAGCGCAAGAGGTGTTGGTTGGTTCCCATGCGTCCGGTGACGCCGTTCATGATGATGCCGACTCGGATCATTGTGGTTTCTCCGTGCATTGCGGCCAGGCTCCTTCGGGCAAGGGTGGTGCTTCGAGACCGGCCCGAGGGAGGGTGCCGTTTAATTCTTGTTTCCAGTGGGCGACATCGCCTGCAGGCCCGTAGATGTACATCATGCGCAGCGGGGTGTCGCCGATGTTGGTGAGTTGATGGAAGATGCCGGGCGGAATATAGGCCGCCTGGCCGGTGGTCAGGATTTGTCGTTCGTTGCCGAGACACATTTCGCCGGTGCCTTCGAGGATGAAATAGACTTCTTCCTGTTCCTGATTGTGCCACGGGACCTGGCCGCCTCGTGGGTCGAGCGTGACGTGGCCGACACAGAACGACCGGGCTTGAATGGGCGAAGCGCCTCCAACAAGGTTTTGGGTGCGCCGGCGTGCCGGGTAGCGACGCCCTTCGATTTTGTTCAGATCAGCGATGATCATCTTGTTTGGTGTTATAAAGTCCATGCAAGCTTCTGACAAGGTTTTCCGAATCGAACAATCCGTTTGATCCTCTTACGGCGCCTCTGGCATACTGCCGACATGACTCGGCAATCGTTGGCCTCGCACTGGATGCTCGACCCGACAGTTGTTTTCCTCAATCACGGCTCGTTTGGAGCCTGCCCCCGCGCAGTGCTCCGCGCGCAAGAACAATTCCGCCGTCAAATGGAAGCCAATCCCGTTCGCTTCCTCGCTCGCGACCTCACCGGGCTTCTCGACACTTCTCGTGCCCGTCTCGCTGCCCTGCTCCACACAGACCCGCAAAACCTCGTCTTCGTCCCCAACGCCACCACCGCCGTCAACGCGGTCGTCCGTTCCCTGCGCTTCCGCCGCGGCGACGAAATCCTCACCACCAGCCACGACTACAATGCCTGCCGCAACGCCCTGAAAGAAGCCGCTCGCCGCGCCGGTGCCCGCGTGGTTATTGCGAGACCGCCGTTTCCGGTCCGTGACAACGAACAGATCGTCGAGTCCGTGTTGTCCTGCGTGACCAGACGGACCCGGCTGGTCATGCTCGATCACATCACCAGTTCCACGGCACTGGTGTTTCCCATCGAACGGTTGGTGGGCGAACTGCAACGGCGCGGCGTTGACACATTGGTGGACGGCGCACACGCGCCCGGCATGGTGCCTCTCGATCTCGACGCGTTGCGTCCCGCCTACTACACGGGCAACTGCCACAAATGGCTCTGCGCCCCCAAAGGCGCGGCGTTCCTCTATGCGCGGCCCGACCGGCAAAAACATCTTTTGCCCACCACCGTCAGCCACGGCTACGACAAGCCGTGGCCCGGCCGCTCGCTGTTTCACACGCGGTTTGATTGGGTTGGCACCATGGACCCGACGCCGTGGCTCTGCATCGGCGCGGCAATCGAGTTCTGCGAATCGCTTCTGCCCGGCGGGTTGCCGTCGCTGATGGAACGGAATCACCGGCTCGCAGTCGAGGCGCGCCGCTTGTTGTGCACGGCGCTCGACCTGGAGCCGCCCTGCCCCGAAGAAATGCTCGGCGCCATGGCAACGCTTCCGTTGCCCCCGGCTCCCGCCGCCGGGGCCGACCCGTTGTATCGGCTCGATCCGTTGCATGTGATGCTTTACGAGAAACACAAAATCGAGGTGCCGGTCATCCGGTGGGGCAGCCCCAAGCGCCGCTGGTTCCGCATCAGCGCGCAGGCCTACAACACGATCGCCGACTACGAACGGTTGGCCGTCGCGTTGAAAGTCGCTATTCGAGCGGCATGAATTTTACGCAGACGGCAGCAGGAACTTCGATGGTCTGACCCGTCGGCGTAAGTTTGCCGGTCAGAGCGTCCACACGAAAGACGACGACCGACTCGGAATTCTGGTGCCCCACCACCAGCCAATGGCCGGTCGGATCGAGATTGAAATTGCGCGGGATGGAACCGCGTGTTGGTTCGTGCTGCACCGGCGTCAACTTCCCGCTGGTGCTGTCAATGGAGAAGACCGCGATCGTGTCGTGACCACGGTTGGAACCGTAAAGGAAGCGCCCGCTCGGATGCACCACCACCTCGGCGGTGCTGTAGCCGGGTTGCACGGTCTCTTCGGCGGGTAAGGTGCTGATCGTTTGCACCTCGCTGAGCGCCCCGCGCTCGGCGTCGTACCGAAAGGCCGTGATCGTGCAAAGCATCTCATTGATGACGTAGGCGAACTTGCCGCTCGGATGAAAGGCAAAGTGACGCGGCCCCGAACCGGGCGGCACCGCCGCATACGCGGGATCATTCGGCACCAGCGTGCCCTTTTCGGCGTCGAACTTGTAGATCATCACCTTGTCCAAACCGAGGTCCGGCACGAACGCAAACCGATTCGCAGCATCGAGAAACATCGAGTGCGCATGAGGACCGCTCTGACGCTTCGGATTGACGCTGGAGCCGACGTGTTGAACGAACGCCGTGGCCTCGCCCAGTTTGCCGTCGGGACCAATCGGCAACACGGCGACACTGCCGCCCGCGTAGTTGGCCACGAGGACATGTTTGCCCGCTTTGTCCACGCCGACGTAACACGGGCCGGCGCCAACGCTGGACTGCTGATTCAACAAGGTCAGTCGGCCGCTCGGCTCAATCGCAAACGCGCTGACGCCACCCTGTTTGCCGGGCAGTTCGCCGACCGCGTAGAGAAACTTCCGAGTCGGATGAATCGCAAGGAAAGAGGGATTGGTCGTTTCCGCCGCCAGTTCGGGTTGCCCGAGTTTGCCGCTCGCCACATCAAAGCGCGCGCGATAAATCCCCTTGCTCTTGCCCGTGCGCGTGTACGTGCCGAAATACACAGCGTATGGCCGTCGGAAATGCCGGTCGGCAAACGCGATGTATTGCTGCCAGTCGAACGGAGTGATGCCGTGCCGTCCCTCGCGGCAATGATAACCGATGGTCTGGCCAACCGATGTGTTCAACGGCGGGAATTCGCTCACGCCAAACCCATCGGCGCCGAGCAACCGATACACCGGGTCCGCATGGACGCACGCCAGAAATTCGCCTTTCGGGTCCGCCCACAAATCCTCCGAGGCGCTCGCCACATAGACCGGCCGCGGCGCGCTCAATGCCAGCAGCATATGAGCGTCCACGGGCAAATCGTTCTCGCGGTCGTTGTATTTCTTGTAGTTCGCGCAGAACCAATGGGGAAATGCTGTGTTGATGAGCTTGATCGTCTCGCCAAAACAACGTCGCGTGATCGCCGCGCCACCCTCGCCGGAGTTGTTGGAAATGACAATGGCAAACCGCTCATCCTGCGCCCCGGCCCAGAGCGCAGTTTTCCCCAGTCGCGAATGACCCACGACGATCACGCGGCGGGCGTCCACGCCGGGCTCTCTCTCCAGACAGTCCAGCGCGCGGCTCAGGCTCCAGGCCCACGCGCTGATGCACCCCCAATCCCCCGAATACACACCGCGCACACCATGTCGCCAGCCTTCCGCGTAATCCGGCTCCACATCGGCGCGTGCCACGGTCGCCACACCGTAGCCGCGCGCCAAAATCATCTCCAGCGGCCAACGGTCGGCCTGTTTGCCGCGCGTGTCCTCGCCGGGCCGCACAAGTTTCTCCTGTTTCAACTTGTTATCCCAGCTCCACTGGTCCCGAATCGGGATACCCGGATCGTTGGACACGGTGTGGTTGCCTTCAAAGTTCATGCTCAAAAACATCGGCACCGGCTGCGCGAAATGGTTGGGCAAATACACCAGCAGGTCCATCCCCCACTTCCCGTTGGCCGATGTCAGCCGATACAACTTGCGTGTCGCAATGCCGCCCAGAGCCTGGTTGTCGGTGGAGACCAGCTGTTCGTTCAACGGCGGAATCGGCGGGACATGACCAAAAACTTCCGCGCGGTACAATTCGAGGATTCCCGCTCGACGTTTCTCGCGCCATTGTTGCGCCGTGGTCACACCGGCAAGCGGATCGGGCAACGTGAACGAAGGCACCTTCGATTCGTCCTTGTTCCAAACCCGCTGTTCCGCAGCATCCGATTCGATTTCTGTGTTCATGATCAACAACACCATCATGCAGGCAACTCGGAAACCATGTTTCATATCTTACCTCCCAAGTAAAGCCGCGATTTGTTTCGTCAACTCCGCCGCTTGCTTCTCAGCCTCCGACAAGGGAAGACCCGAAGCCACACCGGGACGTTTGTGGCCCGTGGCGGTAAGCCATGCATCTCGCAGAAGGATCATCCGTTTCTCGACGAGCTTTCGCAGCTCAACGGTATCAGCCGGCGCTTCGGTCCCGCCAAAATACGCCAGCAACGGCTGCGCGATCACGCGGTGGCCCTCTTTGTTCGGATGAATACGGTCACGAGAAAACGTGAACGACGGATCCTTTCGCCGCCGTTCCATCAGTCGCTGTTTCATCCAACCATGCACATCAATCACCTGCCAACCTTTGGCGCGCTGTTGAAGCAACCACGCTGAATATCGCTCCAACACCTCGTCGTAAGAAGGCTGTTCACCGTGCGAATCATACACCGGCGGCGTCAGATGAATGATGTTGGCGCCCGATCGGATCACTTCGTTGTGCAAACGAGTCATCCCATCGCGGAATTTACTGAACCGGCCTTCATCGAAGGGCAGGTAGATGCCACAGTTCATGCCGTAGCAGGCAATCACCAAGTCCGGCCGGGTCGCACGGAGCACTCGCTCCAGCCGCTCGTGAATGCTCGGTCGCGGGAACTTGCCGCCGGCGTGGCCTTCTTCGCTCAGACCGGAGACCGTCTCGCTGCCCAGACCCAAATTGAGGACTTTCACCGAGGAATGTTCCACGGCAAGCCAGCAAGAAAAATCCACGACATACTGCCCGCCATAAGTGATGCTGTCGCCGAGAAACACAATGCGCTGCGCTGGAAGCGGCTCCGCAGCAGAAGCCGCAAACACAAACGTGACGAAGGCCAGCACGAACGCTTTCATGGGGGCATTGTGAAACATCTTTCCCTTTCGCGCAGCAGGATTCAAGCTTGGAATGGCACGGTTGCTCTGCCGCACCGCCCCGACTGTCTCATGAGCCCCTTCCACCCGTCTTACCGTAATAATGCTACATTTGTAGCGTTATTACGGTATATCCAAGGCTCAGAACACAGGCTGCGTCTGAACCGAGGTGCGGTGACCACCTGTCGTCCCCTCAACCGATTTTCCAGCCGTCGCGGTTCTCGCGTTGGAGATACTGATTGAGTTCGGGGTGATTGGTGCAGCGCATCTTTTCGCCATCCCACTGAATCTTTTTGCGCACTCCGGCGCGCATAGCCAGTGTGCCGAGCAACACCATTTCCGTCAACCGCGCTGCCGTCTCGAAGTTGGAGGCGCACGGTTTGCCGTCGCGGCAGGCCCGGAAGAAATCGGCGTGCGGTCCGCCGTTGATCCGGGGCAGGCTCTTCGGCGGCGGAGGAAACGCTTTGTGTTGTTCTTCGGGCACGATGCGAACTTCTTGACCGTAGGTGCCGCTGAACATGATGCCTTTGTCGCCGACAAACAGGCTGCCGTTGCCCCCAAAATTGCGGTTGTATTTCTTTTCCAACTCCACCACCAGCGGCGGACGGTTGGCCGTGCCTTTGATTCCCTTGCCGGACACGATGGCAGGTCGCGGGACGCGCGGGTCGAGTCGGACACCATCATACCAATACAGCGTCAGAGCGGGCATGTCCTCGCGCGCGGCGAACTCGTAGCGGATGCGGTTGCCGACGGGGTATCGTTCCTCGCTGCCACCGCTGGCTTCTTCCAGTTCCACGCCGACGGGTGCTCCCAGTTTCAATGACCAGTGCGGGCAATCGAGGATGTGGCAGCCCATGTTGGCAATCGAGCCGCCGCCGAAATCGTGCCAGCCGTGCCATTCGTGTGGATGGAGGTCGCTGTGGTAGTCTCGATACGGTGCCGGGCCGATCCACGAGTCCCAATGAAGTCCGTCAGGCACCGGTTCAACGGGTGGCCGCGGTCCGATCCCGCCGTTGGTGCGGTTGCTCCACGAATAGACCGTGGTCACCTTGCCAATGGCTCCCGCCCAAATGTATTCGCAGAGGCGGCGGATGCCTTCGCCGCAGTGACCCTGATTGCCCATTTGTGTGGCGACCTTGTATTTGCGAGCATACTCCGCCAAAAGCCGCGCTTCGGCGATGTTGTAGCAGAGCGGTTTTTCGACATAGACGTGGATGCCCAACTGCATCGCCATCAGAGCCGGCAACGCATGATGATGATTCGGTGTGGCAATAATCACCGCATCCAGTTCCCTGCCCATTTCATCGAACAATTTCCGATAGTCGTAGAACGTGCGTATCTTGCGTGGATCAATCTCAGGCGCCATCTCCTTGGCGCGTTTGAGCGCCTTGTTCAGGCATTGCTCATCGGGATCCACCAGCGCCACCAGCCGCTCACGGACCGCCGGCGGCACGTGCGCACTCCGGCCCTGTCCGCCACAACCGATCACGGCCACGCGCAACGGTTTTTCGGCGGTGACCACCGCCGGCGCAGGCGTCTTCTTCGTTTTGGATGCGGCCAACAATTCCCCGCCGCTCAGGCTGCCAGCGACGACCAACGCTGACTTCAAAAAACTGCGTCTGCTTTGGGTGTTCATGTTCACTTCTTGTTCAACGATTGGTCGGCTCTTTTATTCAGTTCCGGCGAGATGTTTTCTCGTTTCACCGCCTCGGCCAGCCTTCTGGCTGTCCCGCGATCCTTCTTGCGCAACGTGTCGGCCAACGACAACGCAGCCTCGGCCGCATCCTTTTTCAACGAAGAATTCGCCAGCAACTGGAGAACGGCCTCTGCCGCCTTGCGATCCGGGATTGTGGCCAACGCAGAAACCGCCTGTTTTCTTTCCTGGTCGCGGCCGGCTGCCTTCAACGCTGCCAACGCGGCATCCACGCGCGCCTGTGCCGACTCGCCGCTGGCGTTGCGGACCAATTGACAAACGGCTTGAATGGCCAGCACTTGATGCACGGGTTTGACGCCGGGCGTTGCCGCGACCGCAATAAGGGGAGCCGTCGCTGAAAAGTCGCGCCACTGACACAGCGCCCGGATGGCCGCGTCCTTCACATCGTCCTCGGCGCTGCTTGCGAATTGGCTGACGCAATCCAGCGCCTGCGGACCGCCGACCAGCGCCATGACATGGAGCAACGCCGCCAATTGCGCGCCGGTGGCGTCGCGTGTTTGAGCCGCAAGCCGCTGCCCGATCAGCGATTTGTTCCCGCTGCGGCTGGCGACCGATTGCAATGCCTCCTTGGCGCCATCCTTGCCCGCGAGCACAAGTTGTATCAGCGCATCCAGCGATTCGTCTCCGCCCAGTTTGCCCACGGCGACGAGCGCTGCCCGACTGACGATTGTCTCCGATTCTGCCGCATACCGTAACAGGGCGGGAACCGCTGCGGTTGCGTTGCGAGCGGCCAGAGCCTGTATGGCCGCCGCCCGCGCCGCGCTGTCGCCTTGCGCTGCTTGCCGTTCAATGGCCTCGCCCGCCCCGCGACCGTTGATGACAGCCAACGAAGCCGCCGCAACCCGCTTCTCCTCCTCGTTCCCCGTGACAGCGGCCTTGATCAACGCGGGCACGCTGGCGGCGCTGCCAATGCGCCCCAGAGCTTCGAGCGCAGCGACACGCACGGACTCGTCCGGGTCCGCCACGCTGTTGATGACCGCTTGCTCCGACTCAATCACACGAAGCGCAAACACTTTGGCCGTGGAAGGCAACCGCGACAAACGCGACGCAAGCGCCGCCGGTTCCGACGCTTCCACCGCGGCCTGTTGCAAACGCAAGTCGCTGCCGATCAGCGCCTCTTCCAGCAGCGCCGGATCGCTTCGGGCCAGCAACGACAACACAGCCGCCCGCGTCGCGGAAGATCGGCTCCGGCTATACAGTCGCCGCGCGATGGCAACGGATTTCAACTGATGAGCAGCGCAAACGAGCGATCCGGCGGCCAACGGTTGTGAATCGAAGACATTCCAAAGCGCGTTGACCGCTTCGGGTGTGGCGATCTGCCCCAATGCCTTCGCCGCTGCGCCGCCCACTTGCGGATCACTCAACAAGGGGGCAATCAACGGCACCGCTTTCGGATCGCGTCGCTCGCCCAACGAATGCACCAGCCCGATCTTCCATGCGCTGTCGCCACCCCGCTGCAACGCCGCGCGCAAACTGTCAGTGGCTTTCGGATCGGGATTTTTCTCCAGCGCACGACGGGCGCACTCTCGCAATTCCGCATCCGATTCATTCAACAGAGCGGTCAGCGCCGACACGGCTTCGCCGCGCCCCATGTATTCGAGCTGGCGGACCATCCAAACGCGCGCCGGTTGCGGCACTCGCGGGTCGGCGGCTTTGGCGGCCAGTGCGGCGCCGAGCACGGCGCGAGCGCGTTCGTTGCCCGGCCGGGAAACCTGAGAAGCCAGCGTCTGCAACTCCATTTGTGCGGCGTAACGGTTGGTGACGATTTCGTCGGCCAGTCGCGGAATCAGGTCGTCGAGAGAGCCTGCCGATGCGACAGCGGTCAGAGCGAGTGCGAGAAGGAACGGTTTCATGGCTCAAATGTAGGTGTAGGGTGCGCGGCGCGGACGATCCAACCAGCGCGATGCTTCGGGGTCGCCGAGGATTTCTTCTTTGACCGGGTCCCACTTCAGCGGGCGACCCAGTCGCTCAGCAATGCCGCAGAGGTGACAGATGGTTGCGGTGCGATGCCCAATCTCAGCGGGGCAAATCGGTTGTTTCCGGGATTTGATGCACTCGATCCAGTTGTCCTCGTGCCCGCGCGTCACAGTGTAAAGATGCACTTCGCCGGGCGACAGCGGACGGTCCTTCAGCGACGGCGGGGTTGTCTCCAATCGGTCGCCACGGCTGACGAGCACCTCGCCCTTCTCGCCGATGAATTGAATCATGTGGTCATTTTTGATGTGATCCACCCGACGCACCTCGGTGCCGTCGGCGTAGATGTGGGTTTGCCATTGCGCGCCCTCATATCCTTTCGGGATGAACTGCACCGGCCCGCTGTGATCCATGCCAAGCGCCCACTGAATGATGTCGAAATGATGCGCGCCCCAGTCGCCGTTCTTGCGCGAGCCGTAGTCCCAGAAGCAGCGCCACCCGCCGCCGTAGTTGCCCTTGACGCGCTCCTCGTTGTACGGATACCACGGCGTTGGACCGAGCCACCGATCATAATCGAATCCTTCGGGAACAGGCTGCTCCGGCAACGTTCTTGGCGGCGGAAATTCGCCCAGCCGAGTGTTGATGGTGTGCACTTTGCCGATCCAGCCGTTTCGAACAATCTCGCAGGCTTTGCGAAACGCGCGTTCGCTTCGCTGCTGCGAGCCGACCTGAACAATGGCGCCGTACTGACGCGCCACGTCGCTCATGATTCGGCCTTCACGAACCGTCAGCGTCATGGGTTTCTGGCAATAAACGTCCTTGCCGTTGCGCATGGCCATGTTGGAAATCGGCGCGTGCCAGTGGTCCGGGGTCACCACGACCACCGCATCAATGTCTTTGCGCTCCATGATGCGCTCGAACTCATTGTACGCATCACAGCCTTTATAGGTCCCCAGCCCGGTCTTCTTCGCATACGCCGCCTCGATGGCCGCTTTTCGTTCCTCGCGGCGTTTCCGATCCACATCGCACACCGCCAAAATCTGGCAATCACCGCGTCCGAGAAAATGTCCCTGATGACTGCCCATCATCAGCCCCATGCCGATCAAACCGAGGCCGATGCGGTTGCTGGGCGCGTTCTGACCGAACACCGATGATGGCACAATCACGGGAAACGCAACCGCCCCCGCCCAGACGGAAGCCTGTTTCAGAAAATCACGGCGTGTGATGAGTTTCATCTGCATCATTCTCCCAAGGCGCGCAGCCTACCTTGCGTCGCCCGGAGCGTCAAGCCGCCATTGCTTCCGCTCATTGCCCAGCATGGCGTATTCATGAAGGGGTTTGGAAGGTGGGATGGTGGGAACGCAGAGCGCAGAGGGCGTAGCGATGATCTTCGGCGTCCATCGCGGCCAAGAAATCGGTCATCGTCTTCTGGTGCGGCCTTCGCTGCCGACTCCGCCAGTGCATCCCAATGCTGACGCTGAAC
>Ga0272448_1001671_pt1 | contig 29231 bp, 25 predicted proteins | sample YNPCB0191_FD_202220 | JGI IMG/M metagenome (GOLD analysis project Ga0272448, IMG submission 202220) | Hot spring sediment microbial communities from Yellowstone National Park, WY, United States - YNP-CB-019-1 | ecosystem: Environmental > Aquatic > Thermal springs > Hot (42-90C) > Sediment...
CTTTTAGTGTTTCAGATTCAATGACTCAAAAATAGAAGAGAAGACTGAAAGAACTCGTTTATTTTTGGTAGTCTAGCTTTTAGTGTTTCAGATTCAATGACTCAAAAATAGAAGAGAAGACTGAAAGAACTCGTTTATTTTTGGTAGTCTAGCTTTTAGTGTTTCAGATTCAATGACTCAAAAATAGAAGAGAAGACTGAAAGTTTATGAGTTTCTGTATTTCTGTAACGTATTGTTTCATTAGATTCAATGACTCAAAAATAGAAGAGAAGACTGAAAGTTTATGAGTTTCTGTATTTCTGTAACGTATTGTTTCATTAGATTCAATGACTCAAAAATAGAAGAGAAGACTGAAAGTCGTGCCGACTTCGTGTAATTTAAGAACTTCATAGCCTTGATTCAATGACTCAAAAATAGAAGAGAAGACTGAAAGCACACCGCTTGAGCCGTGTTAACTATCCAATTCCAAATGAGATTCAATGACTCAAAAATAGAAGAGAAGACTGAAAGGGTTACGAGATGGTTGGAGTGGCACAAACCTTTGGTTACGATTCAATGACTCAAAAATAGAAGAGAAGACTGAAAGTTTAATCAGTCCTCCTTTATTTCTTTTATTTCTTTTAAGATTCAATGACTCAAAAATAGAAGAGAAGACTGAAAGTTCGGTATTGTCACTGCAAGGCTTTTTCCAATCTCAAGATTCAATGACTCAAAAATAGAAGAGAAGACTGAAAGAGGCTTGTTTAGAGCTGTTTCGTCAAGATATGCCACTGAGGATTCAATGACTCAAAAATAGAAGAGAAGACTGAAAGTGCTCTTACCTCGTTCTGTTTGGTTTTACTACGTGATGATTCAATGACTCAAAAATAGAAGAGAAGACTGAAACTAAAAATCAAAGGGTGTAGAAGGGGGTTTCGCTGATATGGAAACTCGACGACTTTGGAAGAGAAAACAGCAAGTGGACACAAGAATTTTAAACATGACTTTATAAATAAAGGAGTGTTTGAAATGAAAGTTCTCGTAATTTCTGTTGGAACCGGCACAAAGCCCTCAAAACAAACGGTTGACAGCTTGGCAAAAGCACTAGCCCAAAGTGTTGACCGCCACCGTCCAGACAAGGTTCTCTTTGTAGTCACAAAGGAAAGCGAAGAAACAACACTTCCCGTAATACTCAAAAACATCAAAAATTACAGATACGAAAAAATAAAAATCGACAACCCCGACAACATACAACAAATATTTGAAGCTCTTCAGCCAAAAATCCGCCAAATTAGGGAAGAACCCAACCACCTTGTTATAGACTATACTTCTGGAACAAAAACCATGACAACCGCCCTAGCGATGCTTGCCACACTCTACGAAGCAAATGAACTGAGCTACATTACTGGCAAAAGGGCAAATGGCATCGTCCAGCCCGGCACGGAACAGATAATCTCCATGCGCCCATACTTTGCAACAACAGAACAAAAAATAAAAACAGCCATCCAATTCTTCAACAAGACACAGTACGAAGCCGCAGCATCCATCCTAAACCAAATCCAAAAAAACATAAAGGACCCGGCAATACTAAATCGAACAGTTCCACTTCTAAACCTAGCAAAAGCTTACGCCCTATGGGACAAATTCCAACACCAAAAAGCCTTCAAAACACTCAAAAAAATAGACATGCCCGAACTAGCCCAGAACAAGCAGTTTTTAGGTCAACTTGTAAATAGGCTGACACAAAACAAGGAACCTGAACCACACCTAATTGCAGACTTAATCTGTAACGCGGAAAGAAGAGGAAATGAACAACAAAAATATGATGATGCAGTAGCCCGACTCTACAGAACCATAGAACTGATAGCCCAATACAAACTTAAAACAAAATACGGCATAAACCCATCAAAAGCAGAGACCTCAAAAATTCCCAAAGAACTCCTCGAGGAATGGAACATACCCAACAAAACAGAAACAATAAAACTATCACTACAAAGAGACTGTGAACTCCTAAAAGCGATGGGAGACAAACTTGGACAAAAATATGAAGAAGACGGACAGCTGAAAAACATGTTATCAAAAAGAAACACATCAATACTCGCCCACGGACTGGAACCAGTAAACAAACAAACATACCGACAACTATACATGAAGACATTAGAATATGCTGAAGACACAGTTGCAAACCTAAAACAACACCTCGAAAACGCAAAATTCGTAAGATGGAAAAACCAGTAAATAACCCAATTTACATTACTAACAACCATTCTCATTGTCTTAAACCCGTTACCAACACTCTATTCGCAATGTTTAACGTAAAATTAGGAACCGCCCTTTTAGGGCGCTTAAACATATATGGTTATGACTAGGACGGCTTAGTAAAATGTGGCAATCACTAAAGAAAAACAACAAACGCAAAAACATCAATAAGAAATAAGAACGAAAATTTTGTTGCTAGGAACTATCAGCATTGCTTTAATATGTTACCTTCATTCAGATAGGTTATATTTTAAGAGAAAAGTGTGCAATTTTTTTGTTGTATAAATGGGGAGTATAAGAAGCCAAAAGAATACTGTTTGGAATTATTTGCAATAGTTGTCTTTTTATTTTTGTTGCTGGTTATCCAATTAAAAAACGTTGGTTGAATGGTATTGTCGACTCCTTGGCGCCCCATTTTGTTGCGGAAACATTGATGCCGCCACCTCTTTTTTTCGCTTCCTTAGAGGTAAAGAGCCCCGAAAAAAGGCTTCTTATTATTCAGCCTTTGGCTGTTTTAAAAAATTTTAGTCTAAATACACGTTTTCTAAAGGATTTGTGTTAATTTCAGCTAATCTATGACCATTTCGAAAGAAGAAAATTATATTAATCAGGGTTATAAAAAATATATAAATATTTTCGAACCATGAGGAGATTTAGTAATGCTCGAGAAATATTTTGGTTGGCTCACGGGTACTGGATTGTTACTATTTTTCTCGATAGTTTCTTTTCCCCAAAATTTTCAAGTCGTGGTAAACTGGTTTGGCCCAATGTTAGGGCAAAATCTTATGCCAGTCCTTATGTTGTCCTATATTTTGTTTGCACCGGCGACAAAATATTTTCCAATACTGATGGCTCATATTGTTTCAGGTTTCGTTTGTGGTGCTGTTGGAAGAGGTGGAATTAAAAGATCTATTCTACTTGCATTTTTAGTTTTCTTAACACTCTTTCTTTTTATTGGAGCAAACATTTACCCTATGATTATTAGAGTATTTAGCTCTTCTGAATCATTGAGATTACCCAATCTGCCTCCTGGTGCATCAATATCTGACCTGCTTTCTCTTCCATTAGTGTCGGATTATTTGCCTTCAATTCTCGAAAACTTGTTCAGTGGAGCATCAGGCGGAATGGGTTTCGGGCTGGGTGGTTTGTTTGGAAACGTTGGAACCGTCACGCAGCTTATAATCAATTTAATCATCAACCCTGTAATATTCTGCGTTTCTAGTGTTGTGGGCGGATTAACAGTCTCAAAGATACTTCCAAGGTTTAGAAAAAAGAAAGTCTTTGCATCACCGTCAAACCTTAGCATAAAAATACTTGCGTTAAGCGTGGTTTGTTTAGTACTTTTTGAAGTTCCACTAGCATCATGCGATACGCCTAAAAAATTTGATAGTGCCTTTAAAGGTTCTCTTGCAACCCAAGATTTGGGTGAAGATTTAGGCGGAGTTCTAGAGATGCTCAAAGGAGATTTTATATGGACTATTATACAAAATGATGGAAGTCTATCGCTGATCTGCGGTTACGGAAGCTCAAATCCTGCAGATATGGGTGTTTCTTTATCGGCTGATGATCTTCAAGGAATCATGTTTGCTGGATTCTTGGTAAGGGGAGGAGAATTAACCTTGCCAGAAGGTATTCCACAGGATCTTCAACAATTTTTACCATTGATTCCAAATCAAGGATTCATAGTGCTATCAACCAATTCAGAATCTGAAACTCAAATTCAAACCGTTGTTTCCAAATTTGAAACAGCTTTGGGAATTCATTTCAAAAAAGTGACCGCTTTACAAATTCCAACAGAGAATCTAGTGTTAAATGTCATGTTTTATGATGTTTCTGAAGGCATGACTATTGAAGAGGGATACTTGAAATTCCGTTCAATGTTACCTGGAAATGGTGTATTATCTTTAGTTTCGCCGGACAAGGTTGTTTCAAAACCTTTCGTTGCTTTAGTAGGGATAATAAACTTAGAAACACTTGGCGGATTTGGTCTTAAAATTGATGATGAGGATGGATTAATTGCTTTAGCGATAAACTATGCGGAGTGGTCCAAAAACTTCTTCACCGGAACTCAAACTTTCACGTTTAGTCTGCAAGAAATTCTGGGATTCACGGGGCAAATCTCATCGAATTTGCCAAACGGCTCTTATATCGTGGTTTCTATTCCTGAAACTGTAAATGCTACTAATTTAAGTGTCAATCCTATAGAGGCTGAAGTTTATGGCAACACTATAATATTGAAGGTTAATCCAAGAGAAGTGTATACTGACCTTCAAATTGGTTTCGTAGCGAGGTTCCCTCCTAACATAGTAATTACAAAAACTGTTTCGCCTTCCATAACAAATGCAGATGGAACAGTCACCGTCACAGTGACTATTAAGAACCTTGGCGATATAACTGTAAACAACGTTAACCTTAACGATTCTAGAACTATTGCATCATATCCACTTACAGCTCTTATTGTTTCAGGTCAAACAAGCGGAAGCTGGGCCAAACTTGAACCAAATGAGACGAAAACAATCTCTTACGTCGTGAAGGTTACATCGAATGGTGTTTACACATTGACACCTGCATCGGCAACATATTCAACTGATTTAGGTGAACAAAGAAAAGAATCTGAGAAATGCGTAATTATTTCGGAGTTTAACTTTGGCAAATATCTTAGCGAATTATTTGTGGATGAAACTTTTGTTATCAACCCATTTATCTTAATTTTTTCTCTGGCTGTCATTATTCCGCCAGTTGTCGAAGCAATAAAGATAGCGTTAAGGAAGCTAAGAAAGAAACCATCAACGCCCTCTCCTGCAACAATAGGCGACACGGAACAAACCGTATGAATATTTTTCCCAAAATATTGTTATGGAAACCAGTTGCCTTTTATCCTCCGATTAAAACTGGCACAAACGTCACAAAATCGCCTTCCTTGAGAATCGTGTCATACCCGTCAAGCGCATGAATGTTACGGCCGTTAACAAGAACGATCATCGTTGAGTCTTCCAGCTTGTAACCACCTAAGTAAGCAGTTTTTGACGTTCTAACATTTCCGCCAAGAGCAACTATGAGGTCTTTAATTTTCGCTCCCTCTTTAAGCTCCAATATTGATTGGTGGCTTAAGAATCGTTTCATGTCTCCATATCCCTTTACAGTCACCCTCATTTTATTGTGGCGCCTTTTTGATTTTTTCAAAGAAAGCAAATTGGTTTCAGAAAGACGGACTATCGAATTTTCTCTAGGGCTTTATCTACATCTTGCAGGTTCAGTCTCTTTAGTACGTCCGATTTAGGTATTCCGTTTCTGTCCCATCCTATTGCTTCGTAGTATTCCTGTTTTCTTTTTTCTATTACTTCTTTACTTATAAACGAGCCTTTAAAGGGTCCAGACGGCAATGGTTCATAGAACCTTGGAGGATTATCGTCATCTTTTGAAGGGTTCCACCTTAAATCTGGTCCACCTAATAATTCAGCTGCCCTTTGAATATGAATGATTCTGTGACTTAATTCTTTTTTCCATTCTTCTTGCGTAATATTCCACCCTGTTATTGATTTAAGGAACTCCCAATCAAGACCATCCAAACCTCCGCCCCAAGCGATTACAGCGCAATAAACAGCAGAATCGTGAAATACAGTGTTCATGTCATCGTAAGCGTCTCTTACGGTTGAGGTATGATCCCCCCCTTGAACTGAACAAGCATAACATATATCGTGAGTATAATCTTCGTCACTTCGTATTCCGTGAGCGCCTACCTCAACGCCCTTAACATGTACAGCATACGGAAGCACATTAATGCCCTTCAACTCTGAGATTTTTAATGCTGCTCTATAGGTTCCTTCAGCTAATATGTTAAAGTATCTACCCTTCCTATTCGTTATTCTCTTGGCTAATTCTGCTAGGCTGTCTACGTCGCCCCATTTTGGCTCCAACCCATCTAGATCATCCTTTGTTAGGATGCCTTTTTCAAATAACTCTGCGGTGAACGCTAAAAGGTTCCCACCGTTAATTCCAGAAATCCCAAGTTCGTCAATCAATGAGCTTAGGTAAATGATGCCTCCAGCATCGAACACACCAAGGTTAGGACCAAGATACGCTTCTAGCTCATAATCTGGATTGTCTGTTATAGCTCCTTTGTATGGACCTGCTTTGACGACTGCTAGTTTCATACAAGTTATTGCACAACCATAATCTCCCCAGTACCGCTTTACCCAATACCTAAGATCAAATCTAGGTCCACCTATTGATTTCTCGTCATGCCACTCTTCCTGCCAGTTTCGAATTGGTTCTGAACTCCTATCAGCTCCCACCTCATAGCCAGCGTATCCTGTTCCCCAACGGCGAACTCGATCCCGTTCTTCAGAAAGCACAACATTTTCATATTTTTCCAATAATTTTTCTAATTTTTCGGGATATGCCACAGCAGGAAGTGGACCGGTTCCCTTAGCTACTATTGCTTTTAAGTTCTTAGACCCCATTACTGCTCCATATCCGCCATATCCGGCAGCGTGGCTCCATTTTTGAAGAACAGCAGCAACTCGAACGCAATTATCGCCCGCTGGGCCATTATAAAGTATGCCAGGTTCTTTCAATACTCCATGCTTTGCATAGCGTTTACCTAATTCTTCCCTAACTTCTTTTATTAGAATTCTTAGTGTCGTTTTGCCATCCTTTTGCCACATATGTTTAGCATTTTTTATTTGGACATCCTCATTGTCAATGAGGAGGTAAATAGGCTCTTCAGCTCTGCCTGAGATAATTATTCCATCCCAACCAGCGCATTTAAGTTCTATAGGAAACTCACCACTCACCGTTGATCCAATTATGCCATTACTTTGGGGAGATTTGCCCGTAATGCATATTCGTGCACCGTGAAAATATCCAGTAAGAGGTCCAGTGAGAGCCAAAAAAAGGTTCTCTGGGCCGAGTGGGTCGATCTCTTCCCATTTTGAACCTAACCTGTCCCAAAGAATTCTTGTTCCTAAACCTCTGCCTCCAATGTATTGCCTTAGGATTTCATTTGGAAAACGGGTCTCAGAAATTTTTTGACTGGTAAGATCTATTTCTAGAAACTTTCCAGCGTATCCTCCAACCATTTCAAATTACCTCCTCAGCTTTTTCGGCATATAAGTTCTCAGCAACATCACAAGTAAGATCTTCGGGCGTTCTGGCAAAAAGGCTTCGATGAATCGATGGAAATTCTTTCACTAATCGTAGGGCATTAAACCCAGCTTTTTCACAAGCTTTTACGCATTTGGGATCGCCTTTGCATAAGTCACAGATAAGTGCATAGTTCTCTTTAGGGTGAATGTGAGGTATCTTACCTGGGCAAGCTTTGATGCATGCTCCACAGGCTGTGCACTTATTTTTGTCGACAATTACTGCTGAAGTTTTTTCATCTACAGATAAAGCTTCAAAAGGGCACGCATTTACACAATAGTATTCTCTGCATTGGGCACAAAAATGTGGGATTTCAACTCCTGGAACAAGCATAAACACTCTTATCCTTGAGGCTTCCGGCCATATTTGGCCTTCATGATGCAAAGAACAAGCAATCTCACATCTTCTGCAACCTGAACATTTTAGATAATCACGGCTTATCCATAATTTCCTTTCAGCTGCCACTTTTCTCACCATTGTTTCTCAAATAATTAACAAAATCAAGTAATAACTTTTTTGAAAATCGAGTATATGAATATGTTTTGAAATGACGGGCCCGGCGGGAATTGAACCCACGACCCCCGGGTTAAAAGCCCGGTGCTCTATCCTTGCTGAGCTACGGGCCCATGTGGTTTCATTTGGGTTACTTGGAAATAAAGATTTTTGATGTTATTTAGAGTTTGCTGTTCGGCAAAGGAAATATAGCTCTAAAAATTACATTATTGTGAGGAAAATATGTTTTCTAAAGTTTGTTTTGAGAAAATCTTGCAGCAAAAAAGTTTAGGACCGTCTTCCTCTTTTACAGTTTTTGATGTTATAAGAGCGTTTGAGGTAATTTCGGATGAAGGTTCAATTGGTCGGGCAATGCTGTCTAAAAAATTAGGGTTAGGTGAAGGAGCAACTAGAACGCTTATTTCTCGTCTTTTGAGAGATCATTTGATCATGTCTTCGCGTACAGGTTGTAGTTTATCTAGGAAGGGTGAAAAACTTTGGAAACATCTAAAGTCCGTTGTTCCTCAAAAGATGAGGATTGAAGCCAATGAATTGACTTTTGCAGCATATAACGTGGCTATTTTAATTAAGAATAAAGCAGGAATTGTAAAAAAAGGGCTGGAGCAACGTGATGCAGCAGTTAAGGCTGGAGCGTTAGGTGCAATAACTCTAGTTAAGAAGGGTGGCAGGATTGTTCTTCCAGCAATTAGTTCAGATATATCTTCGGATTATCCAAAAACATTCAATCAAATACAACAACTTATGAATCCCATGGAAAATGACGTAATAATTATTGGGTGTGCGACAACACTGAAGGATGCTGAGTACGGAGCATTGGCAGCTGCATGGACATTATTACAATAGTTTTTATAGTTTAATAGGTGAATTTTTCTCCTCCAGTAAATACTCTTTCCAAAGCTCCATTCAACTCAATTAACCCTTCATGTGTTTTTGATGAAATGGGAATCATTGGAAAACTCAAATCTAATTCGTGTATAGCTTCACTCATTCTTTGGCTAAGTAGCCTTTTTGTCCCCTCAAGGCTTTCATTGATTGCCAGTTCTAAGGATTCAAAGTTCTCAGACCACTCAAGAATTGATTCTAAATCAGAATCCGAAAGTAAATCGCATTTTGATAAAACATGCAGCTGGGGAAGTAGAAACCGCGTGTAGACAGCTGCTGAAAGTAACATGTTAGAAACGTAATTAAGAGGATTCGAGGAAAAAACTGAGTCAAAAAGATAAACAATTGCCTTTGGTTCATCACTTATGGTTTGAGCTATATAAGGTCCGCTTACTCTAAACGCAAAGAGTTCCATTTGTCCCGGTGTGTCAACGATTAGGAGATCAGGCTCAATGTCCTCAATTTCCCTTTTTAGTCTCTCAATTTCACCAGCAATTAGATCAGCAGCCATCAAAAGTGCTCCATTTGGACCAAGACCATACTCCTCCATTACTGCCTCAATTGTGATGTAGTCTCGAATATCAATGTCGGGAGAATATGGTAAGAAAGTGACGCCAGGATCAAGATTCATGGTAGCGACTTTTTGTTTCTCTTCTATCATTCTTTCTGCAAAGGAGGATGTTAGCTGCGATTTCCCTGAACCTGCGGTTCCTACTATGAATGCGGTAAAAACCATTTTAATCCTCCTTTGACATTATTAATGGTAATATTAGGACATGATGGGCTTAACTTTGCCGCCTTTTCCTTTAATCATTTCGGAGATTTGAACAATCGCTTTACTCATTCTTTGACGGGCAATTTTCGGGTCGTTGGATGTAGTTGAAAGATGAAGTTCAAGATGTGGAACTTTTTCTGAAGCCTGAGGATGAGATTTGATGTAAATGTATGGATTGTCTCGCATGACCTCATCGATTAATGGTGCCAATTGCGACTCAGGCATCTCCTTAACATCAAGACTTGCCTCGAAAAACATTAAGTCTCCTGAATTTTTCCTCATTATTGGTGCAACTGACTCATCAAATATTGCCATCATTTCTGAGGGTACGCCAGGGAGTACAATTATTTTAACTTGACTCTCGTTTATCAAAACTCCCGGGGCTGTACCTACTGGATTTGGCAAGGGCATAGCGTCTTTTGGAAGTTTTGCCATTTTTATTCTGTAAGGCGTCATTTCATACTTGTCTATCCTACCTTCAGCAACATAACGTTCATATTTCTTTCTCACCATGTCCATTGCCTCTTGATTCTCTTCAAGTTCTCTTCCTAATCCCTTCGCTATCCCCTCAAGGGTCATGTCATCAAATGTTGGTCCTAAGCCTCCGGTTGTGATAATAAAACAAGGAGTTCGTTGAATTGCTTCTTTAATTATTGCTGAAATATCATTAAGGTTATCTCCGACAACTGTTATTCTGTTAACGGTTAGTCCAAGAGACGTTATTCTTTTGGCAAGCCAATGTGCATTTGTATTAAGTGTTTTGCCTATGAGTAACTCGTTTCCAACACATATAATCTCAACATTATGATTTGCCATTTTTAACCATCCCGTGAAAGTCATTAAAGACATTGACCATTATTTAGTAAGAAGTTTTCTTTAAAAACCTACAGCATAAAGGGCAAAAATTTAGGCATTGGTTCTGGTTATTCTTATTTCTTTTTTGAAAGCCACCACTCAAGGTATTCTTTCCGCAACCTTTTATGTTCGTCTTCCTTAGGTTCTTCATGGCTTCTTTGTCGATCACGCATTTCCATTAGTTCCTGATGGGTAAGAGTTAACCCGCAACTTTTACATGCATAGCGCTTTGTAACGCTCATATAATGCATCTCGCCTCCACATTCTGGGCAATAGGGCATAGTCTCACTCCAACTATCAATTATGGATATTACATAGAGTCTAGGAGAAATACCTTTTGGAATAATGTTGATGCCAACAAAAATTTAAAAGACACAAACAACGCTTTTGAAATATGAATTTAATCAACGCCGGGAAGACCCGTTGCCAAACCTGCAAAAGGCTCAACAAGGGGTGGCAGAGCGGAAATGCGCTGGACTCGAGATCCAGTGACTCCTCGAGTCGCAAGGGTTCGAATCCCTTCCCCGGCGCCAAATATTTTTGGTTTTTTGGGTTTGTTTTAGGCTTATTTTTGTTGAAGGGTTTGCTTAATTCTTGCTTTTATTTTGCTTTTGTTTTCTATTTTTCTTTAAGGTTTCTATTTTTCGTTTTGTATTCTATTGTTGAGGTTAAGGTGATGGCTGACTTCGCTCGTTCTAGAAGTCTAGTTTTGTCTGCTTTGGCTGGTAATAAGCCGTTGAGTGCTAGAGAGGTTGGTAAGGCTACGAGGCTGAGTGAAGAGGCTGTTTATGGTGCGCTTTTTCGGTGTTGGATGGGCGGTTTTGTTCTTCGCACTGAGAAGCCGATTTATGCTCATGAAAGGATTTTTAAGGGTAGGGGTGGAGTTGCCCAGAACACTAGGCCGTATCACCTCTATGTTCTCAGGCCTGAGGGCTTTGATTCGCTTCTTTTGGATGGCCGTTTGTTCGTCAAGTACGCGAAGGAACACTTGGATGTTCGTGGTGGTGGAGGAAGGAGCAAGGCTAAGCTCATCCTTGAATATTTGAGGGAGCATAGGTACAGGGCTTTCTTCTCTAAGGATTTGGCTGAAGCGTTAAGGGACTATGGGGTAAAGGTTAGGGACGTGATGAGCAACGTTCGGCGGTTCGAGAAGCGCGGCGTAGTCTACGTCCGCGGCTACAAGACTGATGCTGGGCAGACGCCGTTTAAGAAGGGCTACTTAATCACGTGGCTGGACCGAGAGAAACCTAGGGAGACAGCTATCAGGGAGGCGATTGAAAGGACAGACGCTTCTTTGAAGGGAGGGTTGGCTGGAAGCCCGTTTATGGAACGCGTCCACAGGATCAGAGACGTGGTGATTGAGCATACGCAGTTGAGGGAGCTGGTGAGCTTCGCTTACCTGGAGAACGATCTCAACTGTGGACATTACGAGGCTGAACACGCTGTTAAAAGGGCGCTGGAGCTCTATCCAGACCTGAAGGAGGCTAAGCTCTTCAGCATGTATCGATATTATTATCATGCGTCCTTAAGCGAGGAGGATCTTAAGGCGGCTTTGGAGATGAAGAGGAACTACCTGCGCATAGCAAAGGGAAGAGATAACCGTATAGGGCATAACTGGGAGGCGGCTGCGGAGTGGTTTATAGACAAGTTCACGACAGGAGCGAAGTTTTGGACACAGAACCATAGGGCTGGCGGCATGGATCCGAGGCGAGTCACACTGCACTTGATCAGGGGGGTTGGCGGAAGGAGGAACAGCGCCGAAGTTGACAGGGTTTGGGAGGTCACGCCAGGCATATTTGCACCGGCAATAACGTATGTGCTTTCTTGTAAGTGGGGTTTGGTGACGAAGAGGCACGTAGACGACTTCTTGGATGTCTTGAGGTGGAGTAAAGAGTTCGGGGTTGACACGCCTGACGGACGAGACGTTAAGCAGGGAGTTGTCGGAGTCTTCGCAGCCAGCGCCTTCAACCCGAAGGAGAACGTGCAGCTAAAGGACGGTTCAAAAATAAGCTTAACCCAGTATGCTGCTCGGATGAGGCTTCAGCTGCTGAGGGCAAGCGACTTCAACAGGAAACTGCATGAGAGAGGCTGCTCAAAGGGTGTCTCGGTTCAAAAGGTGTGTAGCAGAGCCGAGAACGAAGATGAAGTTAGAGAGACGCTTGATAAGGTGTGGAGTCAAATAGATAGTGCGGAAGAAATACTAAACGAACTCCTCGAAAAGAACAAGAAACTATACGAGTTTGAGAAGATGCTGGAAGAGGCAGAACAATCCGAAGAGTAGTACGTGACGAAGAAAAAGTGGCAGCCTTGGGCTCCGACAATTCACGTATTTTTATGGAATTTCCCGAGTGATTCTGGTCGCCCAAAAATTTTGGTCAAAGTTCCAACGTCAAGTTCACATCATCCTGTTTCTGCTGTCTGCGTTCTGGCAGTTGCGAGTATCTTCCATCAACAGTTCTGTAGGCGGCTAGCCTTCCAACAGTCTCCCATCGATCACCTGAAAGGCGGCGGATCTGCACAGTTATGACTTCAGCTGTTGGATCGGACTTTCCAGGCCAAACAGTCAAAGTCAAAAAATCTCCGTTTGGCAGCCTTGTTCTCATGCTTGCCTTAGGTTGAGGTCGAACAGACACAAACTTCACCATCCAACGAATCAACACGATAATTGGCTTTAGAAGGTATTATTTTTTGTGCACAGATAAAAATGAAAGCTCTGTCTTCTCATGCAGAAAAATACTTAAGCCAGAAACACATATTCCTTCAGATAGCTGTAACATCGGAGAGAAAGTTAACCGATTTAAAGAAGATACCATCGATTAACTTTTTGGACTGTGAGGATAATGGTGCCACGACTATGAGGTTGGGGAAAAAAGACCTTCAACAGTTCCAAAAACTGCACAAGTCACTGCTATTTTACGCAAACCAGAGGCTGAAGATACATAAAGGCGGCGCCACAGTGGACGACTTACTGAGCGCAGGTCCCAAGAAGATTTTGAAGCTCAGAAAAGCACTGTACGGCCAGACAGAACTTATTGACGACTTTATCAAAGAGAACCCCTACGGCTTCAACAGCGAAGAGTTAGAGGTAATCTCAAGCTGGAAAGACCACGTCAAAGGAAGATTCTTCCTTATCCGGTACCTAAAGAAATATGCTGTATTCCTAGATGACCAGTCTCCCCCTAAAGCCTACGGAGTCCTCGCACTCACAAACACCTTTGAGGAAGTACTGGGACCGGTTCTCCCCATACAACTCGAAGCAGTCCTCCTGCCATTCAAGAACCAGATCGTTTACGACGGTTTCCTTATTTCCTACAACATCGTCTTCGGCAGAGGAATCAGAGAGGACCTGAACGAGGAGTACAGCGAAGCAAAGCACAGGTTTGGCATAATTACATCCCTACCCTGGAAAGGGGTGGAGGAAAGATCCGACGCGGAGTTACTCAAGTTCTACATGAAAAACAACAAGACCATCATGAGGTACAGCGAGGAAATCGAAGAACTGATCAGTAAAGACCCAACTCTAATAAAGGATTACAACAGGCATCTTGGTCAGATCCACGCCAGAAAAATCAGGAAGAAGCTACGTGGGTTAGGTGTTAACGATGCATGGTTCGCGGTCATCGATGGGATCACTATCGCCAGTGGAGAAAGTAAGGAACAGGTCACAGACACGTTAAAAGTCCTCCTGCCTGAAGGGAAAAAGGAACTACCCTACATATTTCATTATAAAAAAACTAAGACATAGATACCAACTAGCACGCCCGTTAAGTCTATTGACTATGGTTACGTGCGCTTCAACCATCCAGTCTTGACGAAAAAACAGTTCAAGGATGTAAAAATCTAAAGAAGAAGATGCTTAGAATGGAATATGTAGTGAAATAATCATGGGAAATTACACCCTTATTTCCTTTCCGATACTCCCCAATAACGGAAGTATATTGGAACCTGTGTATTTGGACAGTTTTTTCGGGATGGCTGAAACCCTAATAAAGAGAAGGGTGAAGAAAAACTTGTTCTTCTTAATCTTGGATGTGATTGCCAACATCTTGAATTGTGATGTAGGAAGATTTGAGCTATGTTTATATTTTTGGTGTTAATCAAGAGAGGCGAGGAATGATTATGGCTTATCTGACGCAGACTCAAAGTGGGCAGCCAGTGCTCATTTTGAAGGAAGGTTCTTCTCGAAGCAGGGGAAAAGAAGCGCAGAGGAACAACATTATGGCGGCTAAAATAGTGGCTGAGGCAGTCAGAAGTTCTATGGGGCCTAAAGGCATGGACAAGATGTTAGTGGACAGTTTGGGGGACGTCACTATCACTAGTGATGGTTACACGATACTTAAGGAGATGGAGGTTGAGCATCCGTCAGCGAAGATGATGGTTGAGGTTGCTAAGACGCAGGATGACGAGGTTGGTGATGGAACCACCTCAGCTGTGGTTGTGGCTGGAGAACTACTTTCTAAAGCGGAAGAGCTTCTGGAGAAGAACCTTCACCCGACTGTGATCGTTGAGGGTTACAGGAGAGCTGCGAATAAGGCTCTTGAAGTCTTGGAAAAGATAGCGTTGCCAGTTGAGCCTAGGGACAGAGAATCCTTGGGAAAGGTTGCTATGACTTCTATGGCGAGTAAACTTGTTTCTGAAAGTCGTGAACAGCTCGCCGAGATAGCGGTTGACGCTATTTTGCACGTAGCCGAAGAAGTTGGAGGAGCATACAGAGCAGACCTTGAAGATATCTTAGTGGAGAAGAAGCCTGGAGAATCCGTCACATCTACCAAACTCGTTAAAGGCGTAATTCTCAGCAAAGAAGTTGTTCATCCGGGCATGCCTAAACGAGTGGAAAACGCCAAGATTGCCCTTCTGAATTCGGCGTTGGAAGTTAAGAAGACCGAATTCGACGCAAAGATTAACATAGATAATCCGCAGCAGATGGAGGCATTTCTCCACGAAGAAGAAAACATGCTGCGAACGATGATTGAAAAGATATCTTCAGCTGGCGCAAACGTTGTTGTCTGCCAGAAAGGCATAGACGACATGGCCCAACACTTCTTGGCTAAGAAAGGAATAGCAGCCGTGAAGCAAGCTAAAGAATCGGACATGGAAAAACTCGCTAAAGCCACTGGAGGCAAACTGGTTACAAACTTAAACGACCTATCAAAAAATGATTTGGGCTACGCAGAGCTTTTGGAGGAACGCAAGATCGGCGACGACAAAATGACCTTCATCGAAGGATGTAAGAATCCACGTTCCGTAGCTATACTGATCCGAGGCGGAACCGAAAGAATCGTAGACGAAGCGGAAAGATCCATACACGACGCTCTCTGCGTAGTCCGAGATGTGGTTCAAGAGCCCAAAATAGTGATGGGAGGGGGTGCCCCGGAAGAAGAAATATCTAGAGCCCTCAGAGAATATGCTGAGGCTTTGCCGGGAAGGGAACAGTTGGCTGTTCAAAGTTTTGCTGAAGCAATGGAGATCGTGCCTTTAACCCTCGGTGAAAACGCAGGTCTCGACCCCATAGACATACTTTCAGAAATCAGATCTCAACACGAAAAAGGAAAAATATGGGCTGGCGTAAACGTCTTCAGCGGCAAAGTTGAAGATATGGAGAAAAACGCAGTATACGAACCATTAGCCGTAAAGAAGCAGATGATCAAATCAGCCACAGAAGCAGCCACAATGATCCTTAGGATCGACGACGTAATAGCTGGCGGAAAGACGAAGGCCCCGCCCACGCCTCCAAGCGGTCCAGGCGGAATGCCCGGAGGCGGCTACGGCGGAATGCCCCCAGAATATTAAATTAGCCAAGAAGGCAACGTGAACCTGAGGAAGCACTACGTACCTATCCCAAGCGTAGCGATTCAAGCCACTGTTAGAGATTAATTAAGGATGAAAACTTTTCATTCCGAAAACTGTGCATATCAGAAGTCGTTCCCGAAATGTATATTTAGCGATTCCTGCGAGATGCCCTTAAAAGGCGCCAAATATCTGAATAAGCTACCTCTGATAAACTTTGAGTAGAAATCTTTTGGTAGTTTACCTAGCATACATGGCTTTCTTAAAGCTCTCTTTTCTCAGTTTCAGTTTCGTATTGGGTTTTGATTTTCCTGCCTTCCTAAGTATCGCATCTAATCTTTGCGTAGGCAAGATGCATGGTCTTCTTTAGATGCTGAATCTCAACCCAATATCCTTCTTGGACTAAACACTGGAAAGGAATTCTGCTCCCAATCCTTCTTCCAATATCTCCTTATCTTGGCAACAAACTCTTTTGCATCTGCATTTCTGTTCCGGCGGCTGGCGTTGGCTTCACGATTGTGAATGTTATGTATCCGCCTGTCGTCAGTTTGGTTCCGACTGCTTCAGCTTCAACCGTGGCGGGCACGGTGTACTCGCCTAGAGGCGCGTCGCTGGGCACTAATATGCGGATTCCCACTTCGCTGTATCCTTCTCTTGCGCCGATGTCTTTCATGACCGTTTTGGGGAGTGTTTCAGACAGCGTGATCCAGCCGGCGGCTGCGCCGCTGAACCTTACGTTGGTGATTGTGATCTCGTTTGTACCTATCCATGTGAAGTTTAGCTTTGCGTCCACGACCGTGCCGGGGCTGGTTTTGAATAGAAGCGTGCCGACTGTGAAGGTGACTACTGGAGTTGGTCCTCCGCTTACGCCGCCGGCGGGCAATGTGAAATCAAGCGTTATGGTGACTTGGCTTGCGAAGGTGTATTGTCCAGAAAGGATCTTGGTTATGCTGTTGTATTCTGGCGTGGCTGAGAAGCCGCTTGTGCTTTTAGGCATGCCTCTGCTTCCGCAGTAGACGGTGAGCGTTCCAGATCCTACAGTTCCGTTCAAAACGACTGTTAACTTCTGGTCTGTCCAGTAAATGTCTTCCAGCCAGCCTTGGTTTAAGCCGCGTATGTAGACGTCTCCCCAAGTGGGCCAAGCGACCACGATGTCTCTTTCTCCGAGATGTGACAGTGTTAGGTAGGTTGTGTAGTCCGTGGACAGGTCGTAGTCTATGCCTTTCACGTAGACTGGCTGAGTCCCCGAAACCTTCAGTGTCCAAGCACCCGTGTTAGCGAAGGCTAGTGTGAGTTTCACGCCGTCCCAGCTTAAGCTTGAAATCTCGGCGTCGCTTTCTATGAAATGGGTCTTCTTGGCGATTGGAAGCGTCTGATTCTGAGTTTTGTAGGTTATTCCGTAGGCGCCGTCTGTGGTGCCGTAGGCTGTCTGGCTCCAAGTGAAGTCTGATCCCGTTGAGAAGTCGAAGGCTGCCCAGCCTGTGCTGTTAGTGTCTGCTGTTTTTCCAGCCAGAGCCACCGTTCCGCCGCTGATTGCTGAACTGTCGTAGGCGTACTTCATGCGGGCGTAAACCTTAGCTGACGCTACGTCTATGCTGTAACTGTCAACTTTTAAGCCGTCCCAGATCACGTATGCTTCGTTGGTCGCGAAGACCGTTAACCCGTAGGTTGGGTCGCTGATACTTGCCACTTTGTAGCCTCTCTTCCCAGCCGTCGCATAGAGGTACTGAGTGCTGTTCAAGGCAAAGGACCCACTGAAGGCTGTGCTGTCGTACTCGTAGGTTCCAGAAACGGTTATGGAAGCGTTCTCTCCCATGTTTATTCTGCTGTCTGAAACGGATATTGTGACTTGAACCCTGTCCCAAATTATGGATGTGGAGTCTTCCCTGTGTGGCAAACGTGGGGGAACGTAATCGAAGTCCAGTTTTTGAACGCCGTTCTCTCTGAAGACGGAGCCTCGCCCAGGATACTTCACATTCATCCCCTGTTTCCCCTGTTAAGACACTCAGGAAAACCCTGCTTCTTTCGTGAGCCCTCAGGACGGAGGTTCACGGAGACTCTGGTGAAGGATGCGTTAAGCTTTCTTTAGCTTGTGTTGTAGACTCTTCTGCGTTCTTCAGCCCCTTCACTCGACAGACGATTTCAATCATCTCGTCTAAAAGTTCGGGGTTACCCCAAAAAGTGTAGGTGAAGAGAGACCGCCCCTTCTGAAGGTTAACTGTTTCCTTCATCTTCCAAGAACTCCTCCGGCGGCTCGTTAATCGTCGGGGCCGTCCTCTACGCCCTTTCCGGTGATCTTGAACCTCGCCTTTTCTTCCGGCAAACTTGGACTGTCAATCACCGTTGCCAGCCTTGTTCCTTCCTTTCCTCTACGGAGGATCACCCTGTGTGTGCACGCGTGAGCCATTATGTTTCCGCCGGCAGGCCTGTTCGGGTCGCCGAAGAATGACGTCGGGTCTGCTTGAACCTGATTCGTTATTACTACTGCTACGTTGTAGGCTTCAGCCAGCCTGATGAGCTTGTGTAGGTAATGGTTCAACAGTTGCTGCCTCTCTGCAAGGGTTTCTCTTCCAGAGTATTCCCCTCTGAAGTGGCTTATCATGCTGTCCACGACTACGAGCTTCACGTTGTTCTCTTTGCAGAGCGTGAACAGCCTATCAATGAGCAGGCACTGGTGGCTGCTGTTGTAGGCCCTAGCCACAAAAATGTTTTTGGCAACCGCAGACGAGTCTAATCCCATATTTGACGCTATCTCGTAGACGCGTTCAGGCATGAATGTGCCCTCGGTATCTATGAACGCTACGCTTCCCCCTAGGCCTCCTCGTTCAGAAGGAAGCTGGGCTGTCACGGAAAGGACGAGGCATAACTGCGTCTTACCCGTGCCGAACTCGCCTATCAGCTCTGTTAGGGCTTGGGTCTCCACTCCCCCGCCAAGTATCTTGTCGAGTTTTGGGCTTCCAGTGGTGCACTTCAGCATCGCCTTCCTCTTTTCGTAGGCTTCCTGAGCAGTCTTGAAGTCGACTGAAAACATCTCCCTCGCTGCTTTCTGAATCTCCAGTATCTTGTTGAACCCTATGTTGGTCTTCTCCATTATCTCCCTAGGCGGCGTTACGGCGACTGACTCGATCGTGGGGTAACCTGCGTCTTTAAGCTGCTGCGCTATTTTAGAACCAACTCCCGGAACTGCTTCAAGTTCGTCGTCAAGCACCTCTACTCTCCTCCTCAGGCCGTCTGTTCAATTCCGTACTTTCTTTGGTGAGGATGTTGAACCTGCAGTGAACATACTATTTGGTTGTAGATCCTCCTCCAGTTCCAGTCGTCTCTATCCCAGTCAATGTACACTAGGATCTTCTTTTCCCCTTCTTTTGCGTATACTCCGATGCTGTAGACGTTTCCCCTCCTAGCCTCAACGCGTTCCGCTCCCAAGTCTTCAGATGCTTCCATAACCGCCTGCATAACAGCCCTTTCCCGCCCCGGTCTTCTAAAGCAACGAGAGGAAAGAACAAGAAACTCCATCTAGTCACATCTCCACTCAACATTGTCAGAGGCGATCTCCGTCCAGCAACCCCTGCATATTGGAAGCCTCCTGCCCCCGTAGAATATGTATAGCGCGATATCCGTGTTCCCGCACCCGCCGTTCCAAGGGTTCATGCACGCTTCCCCTTTGGGCTGTAATTGTTCAGACAACGTTCTCTTTAGCGCTTTTTTTCTCTCCACTTCATACTCGCCTCTGAACAAGCCGAACTCTACGAAAAACGTATTTAAGCCGTCTGTGAATTCTTGGGGAGGGGGGGTCCCAGCCTGCAACTTAAGGCCGCTACTTTGGAACCTCTGAACCCAATTTTCCACGCCGAAAAAAACCGGTACGCGTTCACTACCTAGCCGTTGGAGAAAGTTTTAACTTCATTCGTGTAGACATGTTAGTGGAGGTTTACCGATTGTCTGAGGAGAAGATTGCGGACTTCCTTAGGGCCGGCAAGGATTGGAGCAGGCTTAGAACAAGCGTAGCAGGAGTCTTCGTTTTGAAGCTTCCGGCTTACAGGTCCTCTCCAACCCGCCTAGCCGTTGAACTCAACCCTGTCGACGACTCAGGCAACCCCAAGAAGAGGCGTGGAATAGTCTTAAGGTCCACGGCTGAGCTTGAAGACTTCAAGAAAATAATCCAGGACGAGAAGCTCAGCAGACTGCTTGGAATAATCGACAAGGTTAACCCTAAGGTTGAAGCTGCGAAGGCAAAGAAGGGAGAAGAAATCATAGAGCTGTAGCCTATGCTGCAGGGTTATAGTAAGCGTTTCCTTGAGCACCCTCTAATCTGGCCTGACACTGTAGAGTATAGGCTCTACCAAAAAAGCATAGCGGAAGCGGCTCTTGAAAGAAACACGCTCGTCATTCTCCCAACTGCTTTGGGCAAGACAGTCATATCCGCCATCGTAGCTGCGGAAATCCTCTACAATTACAGGGACAGCAAAATACTGGTTATGGCTCCCACGAGACCGTTGATAATGCAGCATAGGGAAAGCTTCATGAGAATCCTAAAGCTGAGAGAGAAAGACACGGCTCTCTTAACAGGCAAAACCCCTCCGAGCCACAGAAGCCTTTTCTGGAACGGCGAAGCAAGAGTTTACTTTTCAACCCCGCAGGTTGTTAGGAACGACGTTGCCGAACATAAACTTTCACTGGAAAAGTTCAGGCTGCTCGTCTTCGACGAGTGCCACAGGACAGTTAAGGAATACGCCTACACTGACATAGCAAGATATTACGTTTCCCAGGCAGGTTACCCCCTCATCTTGGGCATGACGGCTTCTCCAGGCTCAGACCTGAACAGGGTTCTAGATGTTTGCAGAAACCTATACGTCGAACGTGTCGAGTACAGGTCTGAAGAAGACCCAGACGTCAAACCCTACATACACGCGATTGAGGTTGAATGGAAAAGGGTTAACCTCCCACCAGAATACTTGGAAATAAGGTTCCAGATAAGGAAGATGCTTGAAAAAAGGGTTAACTGGCTGGTCAGCAGGGGCGTAATAAACCGCAAACCAGACTTTGTTACGAGGAAGCTCCTGATAAAGGCTGGAGAAGAACTCAGGTACATGCTTGAAGCCGAAAGCATCGAGGAGGAGAGGGGAAGAATATTCTCAGACATAATCAACCAGTCGTTGGCTTTAACCCTTTTCCACATGCAGGAACTGCTTGAAACGCAGGGACTGCACACGCTGAAAGAATTCATGAAGAAAGTTGAGATTGAAAAAAAAGAAAAGAAAAGCTACGCAATACTTGCCAGCGACCCAGAATACGTTAAACTAAAGTTCAGGGTGGAAAACACCGCGACGGAACATCCCAAAACCAACCTGTTAATCGAGGACGTAAAGGAGCAGCTGGAAAAAAAGCCTTCAAGCCGAACGCTCATATTCACGCAGTACAGGGACACGGCGGCCCACCTAGTCAACGTGCTTAACGCGGTTCAAGGAGTCAGGGCTGAAAGGTTTGTCGGCCAAGCCTCAAAACTGAACGACAAAGGCTTAACGCAGGAAGAACAGGCTGAAAGAATAAGGATGCTTGAAAACGGCGAACTGAACGTCCTCGTGGCAACATCAATCGCTGAGGAAGGCTTGGACATTCCAGCAGTGGACCACGTAATATTCTACGAACCCATACCAAGCGAGATAAGGTACATTCAAAGAAGGGGAAGAACCGGCAGAAAGGCGCCTGGAAAAGTAACGATACTAGCAGCAAACGAAAGCCTAGACACGGCGTACCTATACGCCAGCAGAAAAAGAACAGAAAGAATGCGCATAATAGGCGGAACAGTAAACACGAAGCTCCAAGCAATAATCAGAAAAAAACCGAAGCCGCCGCCAAACCCGTTAACACCCACAGAACTAGAAACCCTAGAACAAGAAGCTAAACAAGTTAAAGCTGAACCAGAAACCCTGAAGACAGAAGCAGAAACTGTGAAGGAACTTCAACGAAAGGCTGAGAGAGCAGCAAGAACCCTCTACATGAAACTTTTAGAAAGAGGACCTTTAGGAGCAACACTTAACCAGCTCACGTCAGACATAGAGTATGAAACAAGCATCCCCACAGTAACGGCAGCCCTAAAACTTCTAGTGAAACAGGGCATCGTTGCAGAAACAGGTAAAAACCAGTACGCCGCAGCCTCAGCAGTCAAGTTAAAAAACAAAAAAACATACGACGTCACAGTTGAAAAAATATACCCCGGCCTAGCAGTCGTAATAGTCAACGACAAATGGAGAGCCCGCCTAACACCTGAAGAATACAACGGACCAAAATCACTAATAAAAAAGAACTCAAAGTTCAGGGCAGTAGCAGACCTCTACAGGACGGGTGGAAAACTATGCATCCAAATAAAAGAAGTAACAGAAACACTAAAGTAAAATAATCCATTCACACAAGTTTCCGCCAAAAAACAGACAAAAACTTGCCTTCTCCAAAAAATTTAAACGAAAACAAGCATCTATTCCCGGCGCCATGTATTGATTATTTATTTTATCTTTGTGAATTTTGGCTAGATCAATATGACGTAATTTTAATCCTGTTTTCTCTGGGTCTTTTAATATGTTGGTGACAATAAGTTTTTATGAAGTGAACAATACTATGTAAAAGGCCACACTGTTGTCTGTCTTGATTTTATGTTCGTAACTATTAATAATCACGATGTTATTCTTTTTAAAGAATTCACGATAATAAGTTGAATCGAAATGGTTGAAATTGATCTGTGGAAGAAGTACTGCAGTTTCTACGAGAAACCTTCTCGGAACAGCTAGAATACAACAAACACCGAATGAAGAAATACTTCGAAAAATGGAAAGAAACCGACCTGGCAAAAATGCTATGCAAAAGCGATGTTCAGAGCCATCGTGATGTGCTCGTAACAACATATAATGACTATTCAATGTTAGCTGAATTCGGTCAAAAGATGACTGGGGTGGTGGAGAAAAATCCAAGAGGGCCAAATGAGCTTCTTGGGAATTATTATCTACGTGTTAGTCGTCAAGCGGGGGCTTTTCTTGACCGTTACATGGTTGAGCCCTTTGAGTTTTGTGCCAAGACAACTGGTACTACTGGACTTAGTAAATGGATTGCAAATGGAAGAACGCTTCGTGAAAATTTCGATAAGATGGTTATGGCAACTATTTTGGTTTCCTGCAGCGATTCTTGGGGTGAAACTAAATTAAAGGCAGGAGACACCGCTCTGAATTTGACGGCGCCTGTACCTTATACTTCTGGTTGGGGTACATTAATTACGCGTAATTATTTCAATTTGGTTCCGCCACTTGAGGTTACTGATAACCTTACGGATATGAAGAAGAAGTTCTATCTTATGCTTAAACTGATTGAGAAGGGAAAAAAGCTCGATGTAGCCGGCGGCGTAGGATCAATGTTTTACATGATTTGTAAATATTTCGTTGATCCAGAGGAATTTTATCAAGAATATTATCAATCAATGAGTTTTGGCTTGAAGAAAATCTTGCTCATGCTTAAATTAATGCAATGTAAGTTAAGTGGGAAACAAAAAAAGGCAATAACGGATTATATGCCGCTAAAAGGCATAGTTGTAGGCGGAATGGACACACAATTGTATATAGAGTTTTTCAATAGAGAGTTCAATTTGGTACCTTTACATGCTTATGGAGCAACTGAAGCTGGTAATTTAATGAAAGGTGATCCGGATAGAAAAACGGATCTTATTCCGAACTTGATCACCAGCTACTTAGAGTTTCAAACTGAAGATGGGGAAATTAAGGATCTGGATGAGTTGAAAAAAGGAGAAACTTATAATTTAATAATAACTCCCTTTGGATCTATTATTTTCAGATACTCGATGGATGACTATTTTAGAGTAATTGATTTCAGAGACGATGGAATGCCTGTTTTCAGTTTTGAGGGACGAAAACAAGACATCATTGACGTTTATGGTTATTACCGTGTAACTCCACAAATGATAGTTCAAGTTCTTGTTAAAGCTGGTTTAAAATCGTCAGATAAATGGGCTGTTGCCAAGCTTCTAAAGCCTAAAGAGCGTCTTTGCTTTCTAATGGAAAAAGTGTGGCCGTATCCGGAGGAAAAAGCTGAGAAAATTATCTTTGAAGCGTTAAAAGATACAGTTGGAGACTTTAGAAAATACGTTACTGACTTTAATATTAAAGACCCTTCTGAAGCTATAAAAGTTGAATATTTGCGACCAGGAGCTTTTCTTCGATACTCAGCAATCAAAGCAAAAATGGGCGTTCCAATGGGTCAATACAAGCCGCCTCAATTGATTCCGCCTGATAGAATGGAAGTCTACGAAACGTTGAGAAGTGCTTAGCCTTGTCAGGAATAGTTTTTTCATTATGGCTTTTTCAATATTTGGTTGCTGGAGCGCTTTCGCTTTTAACTTCAATATATTTGTTACTTAGGTATCCAAGAACGTTTGCCCTAAAGTGCATTTTTACGTTTGGTATACTTGTTTCTTTATGGGAGATTGCCACTTTTCTTCATAGAACAGCTTCCAGTGCTGAAGTTTCTGCTTTTTATTATGCTGCTGTGTTGGTTGTTAATAATCTTAGGTTTGCTCCTTATCTATTGACTTTCTTAAGTATCCAAAAGAAAAAGAGAGTTTTATACATAATTTCTATTCTTACTACTATAAGCGTGCTTCTTGCTGTTTCATCTTTACCTTCCCACGAATTTGTCTTGACGGAATTTGGTTGGTCTTATCGTTTAATTGAATTTAGTCCTCAAGTGGTCGTATTTTCCATTTTTTACATAGGATACATTGCTGCGATTATTTTCGCTCTATTTAATCTTTTGATGAAAGCAAGGTCAAGTTCGCTTAGAAAAAAATATCTCATTCTTCTTTCTAGTTTCGTGTCTTTTCAAGCTGTTGGATTTTCGTTGACTAATTTTCTTTTCACTTTGTATCCAAGTTTTCCACCTCTTGGCGGGGTTCTCAATTTATTGACTTTTCTTTTTTTAGTGTATGCTGTTCGTATTGAGGAAGAAAAGATTCCTGTTTTGATGCGAGGTGAAGCTAGAGACTTCTCTACGGTTTATTCTTCATTTCTTACAATTCTCTACAATTTCACGTCGGGCACAAGTTTAGGTGAAGAATCATTCAAGTTTATTGACTTCATAAATGACTCTGGAATTAGAAACCAAGTTGCGATATCTGAAAACAAAATATCGTTTACACTAACTGAAGGTTTTGACATTCACCAATTGATTAACAGAAATCTAAAGTTTTTAAGCTGGATTTTTAAGGGAACTGAAGTTGTTGACTTTTACTTGCGCGTTCTTAACTCAGCATACCATATTCTGGGGGATGAAATTAAGAAGGTTGTAACTGAGAATGAGGATTTTCTTAGGGAATCAGACTTGATCTACGGAATTGCTGGTGGAAAGCTTCTGTTCTGGATTGATGAAGATAGATCTTTGGAAGGCTTAGATCCCATAGACGCAAGTTTGAAAATCTTTAAGCGCATCTTGCTTCCTGTATTGGCAAAAATGTCGAATCCGTCAGAACTCAGAAAGCAACTTTCTATGTATCGCGCAACAAGAGATGTTAAGATAAGTGAGTATGGCGAAATATCTGTGGCTGACGTAAAAAATTCCTTAGCGAACATTCCGAAAGAGGAGCGGCTGCCAATTCTTATTGAAGGGTTTAACGCCTTTGCCACATGGGTGTATGAAAGAATTCTAACAAGTCCCGATGTTGAGACATGGGATATATTTGATGTGCTTCAACGAGTTTTTTCGTTGAATAAGGATAAGGCGAATGAGTTAAACATTTACTATCTATTTTTAGAAAGGCTGGCTGTTAAGGTTCCCCGGGTTCAAGTTCAGCAGTTGTATTATGATTATCTAAAAGGGTTGGTTGAAACTAGGACGTCAGAGCTCAAGGAAGCTCAAAAGCGGCTTCTGGAAAGTGAACGCTTGGCTGCAATAGGGGAGACGGCGGGGATGGTTGGGCATGATTTACGTAATCCTCTCCAAGTCATTTTCTATTCCGTATATTTGTTAAGAAAGATGATTGATTCGGCTTCTATTCCATCTGAGCAGAAAAAGTCTCTCCATGAACAAGTTGGCATAATAAGTGAGCAGGCACAATATATGAACAAAATCGTCTCAGACCTTCAGGATTTCGCTAAACCTATTAAGGTTGAGCCAAGGGAGGTTAACCTTCGAAAACTTGTTGATGAAGCTCTTTCATCAATTCAAATAAAAGAAAACATTGGGGTTCATGTCAGAATACCTGAAGATTTTCCAAGTTTGATGCTGGATACTTTGTTGATGAGAAGAGTTTTTGTTAACCTTTTTACAAACGCAGTTCAAGCCATGCCTGATGGTGGAAAATTAACGGTTTCCGCCTCTAAAGGAAAGGATAATGTAACAATTTATGTGTCTGATACTGGAGTGGGTATTATTAGGGAGAATTTGGGGAAAATGTTTACTCCCTTGTTTACAACTAAGGCTAAAGGTCAAGGGTTTGGGTTGGCTGTTTGTAAACGTTTAGTTGAAGCTCATGGAGGCACTATTAATGTTGAAAGTGAGGTCGGAAAGGGCTCGACATTTGTAATTTCCTTACCTTTAGAGAGAGAGTGTTCTAAAGAGATTAAATAAAACAAATTTGGTTTATTGTTTTACGGGTCTTGTATGAAAAGGTTTTTTATTATATACTGTTATTTATTGGATGTGGGAAAAACGTGGCGCGAAAGTCTCTCATGAACCTGACAGTTGAATATTTTATGAGAAGAGGATATGAGGTTAAAAGAAACCAAGTTAATGATGACAACTTTTCTGAATTCGATCTTGTTGTCAGTAAGCGAAAAGAAGTTCACCCTGTTAGGATTAAAGATTGGAACAGAACTGTGGGAGTTAATATAGTCATCAATATGGATAAGGCTTCGCAACACGCTGGATTTTCAAATCCAATTTTGGTTGCGGAAAAATTTAGTGAACATGCAAAAGCTTATGCTAATCGAAGAGGAATTGTGCTTCTATCAAGATTTGAAATCATGAGAAGTTTGATGTAACCGTCATGTCTATTTATTAATGACTTATATAATCCTTTACAAGATTCTAAGTTGAATTTATGTGCAGTAGTTCTGACATTAACAGTAATTCTGCTCTGAGCCTTAGAGGGGGGAGGCTATATATACCTTTATAAATTGAAGGCTAGATTTTTTGACATTTTTACAGACTTAGACTTTTTAAGTTGCTGTTTTATTTTTCATAGAAGTTGGAGTAAATCTTAATTGCTACGAGGTAGATTCAGAATTACGTAGATTCTTGCGAGGTTTATGTGTTATGCCTGTTGCGAAAGGTTTCCAAGTTGAAGAACAAGCCATTTTAGCCGCTGCAAATTTGATTGCTGCTAGTGCTAGGACTGCGCCTAAAGCTCGTGGAGTTGACAACATTAAGATAGCCATCGTTTATGGTGAGGAAAAAGACCAGTTAGCAGACATGATGGAACGTCGCGTGGAACAAAAAAGAAATCCTCTTTCAGCGTTTAAAAGAGACGCTCAGTCAGTGAGAAAATCGCCTGTCATAGTGCTTATCGGGGTCAAAGGAACCCTGCCTAAGATTCCTGAAAATCCGCTTAATTGTGGAGCTTGTGGCAACCTGTCTTGCGCAGACTTTATTAAAGTGCAGAAAAAGAAGGGTGAGGACTATGCTGGTCCAATATGTATTTTTGAGGCAATGGATCTAGGAATCGCATTAGGGTCTGCAGTGAAGATGGCAAGTGAGCTAAATGTCGATAACAGAATCATGTACACCGCTGGTGCAGCAGCAAAGGACTTGCAACTTTTAGACGCCGATGTTATAATTGGGATACCGCTTTCAATATCTGGGAAAAACATCTTTTTTGACAGGTAAACATTCAACGTTAAACATTGCTGGAACACTAATTTCAGAAATCTTTTAAAAATTCATCAATTTTCTCCTCAATATAAAGTTTGCCAAGCCAATCGACAATTCGTATTCTACATCTCTTTTTTTCCTGCATAATTTTTAAAATTTCCTCGGTTACTTCCTCAACTGTTTTTCCTGTAACATTGATTTCGCATACCTTGTTTATGCCGCATTTTTTAATTGCATCATATAGGCAAACGTCCAAGATCTCCGCAACAAGATTCTCGTGTATTTTACCGTTTCCGTATCCGCGGTTTCTTAGTGTTTCTCTCAATTCCTTTGGGTCACGCCTTAACACAAAAACCTTACTCACGTCTTTTTTTGGAACAACGTCGACGGCGTAATGCCCTTCGATAATTAACGCTTTTGTTGAGCACAAAATGATTTTCCTAATTCGGTTCGAAACTTTTTTTAAGTCAGCAACAATTGTTTGCCTTTTCTCGTCTATTTCGGTGTACAACTTTTCTTTCTTCACTAATTCGCCTATGGAAACTAATTTCGCGTCAATCTTAGATGCTAATAATTCTGAAACAACCGTCTTTCCAACTCCAGGAGTTCCAGTAATAATCAATACTTTAGGTGTATTGTGCATTTTTAAATATGATTCTCCATTTTCATCTTCTTTTTGAATAGAATTACGTAGTTTCGAGTAATAATGGGTTTCTCTTAGGTTTTTCATAATACTTACACATAATGTTTGAGTGCCAATCAAACGCTGTACTGGAAAACCTATAGACTCAAAATTCATAATAATTATATAGATTTTCTAAAAGTATTTTTAATAAAGTGAAATCAACATCTTTATGTGGCATTCTTTAATGAGTCGGGAAATTGAGGTAATTCCAGTTACTACTGAAGAAATTGTCTGGTTATTGGGTGCATTAACATATAATGAATTGGAAAGAATTTTAGACGACATAAAAGAGCTGAGAAAAGAAAAAATTTTAGACAAAATCCTAATTCTGGTGAATACCTAAAAACGTTAGGCAAACATCAGTAGTTCCGAAAGTGCTTTTTGAGGAGCGTTTTTTGGGTAGGGGGAGTTAGTTTTTGTGGGTGTGAGCCATATGCCTCTCTTGTGAAAACTATGAAACAGAGACATATGGTTCACGGTATCAAT
>Ga0272448_1001672_pt1 | contig 29228 bp, 23 predicted proteins | sample YNPCB0191_FD_202220 | JGI IMG/M metagenome (GOLD analysis project Ga0272448, IMG submission 202220) | Hot spring sediment microbial communities from Yellowstone National Park, WY, United States - YNP-CB-019-1 | ecosystem: Environmental > Aquatic > Thermal springs > Hot (42-90C) > Sediment...
CGCCTGATGTGCACGCGCCAGAGCCGAAATCATGAGGCCGTTCCAGGCGGTAATGACTTTATCGTCCAGCTCCGGAGGCGGACGCCGCGAGCGTCGCTCAGCCAGCAGCACCCGGGCGCGGTCCAAGGCGGCGCTTACCTCCTCGGCCGGGCGCTGGGCGGCCTGTGCTATTTCTTCCACGCTGCACGCTTCATAAAGGACCGCCGCCTGGTCGCCCGCCACGCCGTAGCGGGCGCAAAACCACTGGGCGACCGTTGGGTCCAGCGCTGCGTGAATCTCAGCGGCGGTCCAGAGGTAGTACGCGCCTTCCTGACTGCCCGCCTCAGCGGCACCGTCCGGTTCACTGTCGGCGTCCTGGGCCGAGCAGAAGCCGCCTTCCGGATGACTCATTTCCCGCAAGACATAATCCAGCGTTTCCTTGCTGACGGCGGCGTAACGCGCCTCGCCCGTGATCTGCCAGGCCTTCAGGTACGCTGCGGCCAGTTGCGCTTGGTCGTAAAGCATTTTCTCGAAATGCGGCACGCGCCAGGCTTCGTCCACGGCGTAACGGTGGAAACCGCCCCCCAGGTGGTCGCGCAGGCCTCCCCGGGCCATGGCGTCCAGAGTCGCCAGAACCATCTGTCGGGCTTCCGGGTTCCCCGTGCGCTGGTAATAACCGAGCAAGAAGACCAGCACGGCGGGATGAGGGAACTTCGGCGCGCCGCCGAAGCCGCCGTTCGCCGGGTCAAAGATGCGGCGAAAAGCGTTGAAGCCGGCGTTCAGGGATTGCTCCACTGCCACGAATTGTCCGGCCGGCGGCTCGGCGTAGCGGCGCAACTGCTCGAGGGCCGTCGCGGCGACGGCATTCACTTGCTCGGGATCGGATTCCCAAATCTGAGCCACCTGCTCGACCACCTTCCGAAATCCTGGGAGCCCGTGACGGTCCTCGGGTGGAAAGTATGTACCGCCGAAGAACGGCTTGCCTTCCGGCGTCAGGAAAACCGACATCGGCCAGCCGCCGGCGCCGGTTGCGGCCTGCACGAAGGTCATGTAGAGCCGGTCCACGTCCGGGCGTTCTTCGCGATCCACTTTCACCGGCACGAAATGACGATTCAGCAAAGCTGCGATGTCCTGATCTTGGAAGCATTCCCGCTCCATCACGTGGCACCAGTGACAGCTTGAATAACCCACCGAGAGAAAGATAAGCTTGTCTTCACGACGCGCCTTCCGGAAGGCCTCCTCGCCCCAGGGATACCAGTCCACCGGGTTATGGCTGTGCCGAAGAAGGTAAGGACTCTTCTCGTGAATGAGACGATTGGCGTGCATCCCCATGTGTCGGCTTTAGCCCCTCGCGCCTATTATCGCTCAACAGGGTTCGGCCGGTTCAGCGCTCGGAGGCGGGAGCGATCAGTTCAGGCAACAATCCCTCATCCCTCAGCTTCGCAATGATAACGGACAGCTCCCTGCGCGCTTGATCCGAGGCAGGACCCACCGGACGGCGGCAGCGGCCCGCCGGCACTCCCGCCATGGCCATAGCTTCCTTTATCACCGAAGGAAACGTGGCCAGTGAGAAGGCGCGCCGCAAGGGCTCCACCAGAGCCTGAAGCCTTGCCGCCCGCTCCAGCTCGCCTGCTTGATAGGCGCGGTAAAGCTCCACGAAGGCCCGGGGCGCCACATTGGCGCAGGCCGTCACGGCCCCCACGCAGCCGCGCTGAAGTCCCTCCAGAATCATGTGGTCTCGCCCGATGAGGACTTTCAAACCCGCAGCCCGGTACTCTTCGATCCGCTCAAGCTGCCCGCTGGAGTCTTTCAGACCCACCAAATTTTCCCGGACTTCGGCAAGCCGGCGCACGATGGCGGGCGTCAGATCCACGCCGGTGCGTTCGGGAATGTTGTAAGCCAGCACCGGCAGGCGAACGCTGCGGCACACCTCACGGTAGTGTTGGATCAACTCCTCGGCTGTGGGACGCACGTAGTACGGCGTGATCACCACCAGGTAATCCACACCGTCGGCCTCGGCGCGCTCGGCCAGCCGGACGGTCTGCCGGGTGGTCACGGCGCCCACGTTAGCGTAAACCGGAACACGCCCGGCGACGGTCTGCACGCAGAAGCGGGTGGCCACTTGGCGCTCTTCATCATCCAGCGCAAAAAACTCCCCCTGCCCCCCGATCACAAACAGACCGTGCACTCCGCTGGCGATCAGCATCTCCAGGATGCGCTGCCAGGCGGTGTAGTCTATGCGTTCGTCTTCCCGGAACGGCGTCACCACCGCAGGAACGATGCCCCCAATCCGCTCAACCATGACGCCTATTGTAAATCCGACTCACAAGACGTCTGCGGTTGGGTGCGCCCGGCAGCGTCGCGGCCTGGCGGATCTCGACCTGCATTGCTAGAATTAGCCGCATGGACTGGGGACCGGGAACCTGGGCGCGCTTGCAGCAGAGTGTCCACCGCAAGATCCTCAGGGCCGCCTCCGAAGCTGACGCCTTCTGCATCATCGTCCGAGCCGCCCGCTCCGTGTTGCGCGCCTACAGCAGCAGCTTCTTTCTGGTCACTCGCTTCCTGCCCCCCGTCAAGCGCGCCGAAGTAGAGGTAGTATATGCAGCCGTCCGCTACCCGGACGAGGTTGTCGACAGCTTCCCGTGGCCCGCAGATTGCAAGCTGGCCCGGCTGAACGACTGGGAGCTACATTACCGCTCCGCGCTGCAAGCGGGAGGCATCAAGCAGCAGATCCAGGCAGGGATTCCCTGGATCCTGGCCGGTTTCGCCCGCGTGGTTTCGCACCGAGGCATTCCTCCGGAACATTACCTTGCTTTCCTTGATGCCATGCGGCGCGACGCGCGACCGGCGATTTTCGCCGATTTTGACGAACTGATCAGAAGCTACGTTTACGGAAGCGCGGTGGTGGTGGGTTACTTTCTCACCCACATCTACGGGACCGCCGATGGGACCTCGCTCGAGCAGGCGCTCGGCTGCGCGCGGGAACTGGGCATCGCCTTACAACTGACCAACTTCGCCCGTGACGGCGAAGAAGACCGCCGGCAGGGCCGTGTTTACATCCCCCTGGACGCGCTGAGCCGGGCAGGATTCCGCCTGGAGGAGTTCTTGCGCTGCGGCAACCCAGAGGCGCTGCGCACCGCAACTCGGTGGCTCGCCGAACAAGCCGAACCACGCTATCTCTACGCGCGGCTTCACCTGCCGGCCTTCTCGGCGGACTGCCGTACAGCCATTCATGCCTGCATTGACGTTTACCAGGCGATCAACCGAAGGTTGCTCGACGGAGGAGCTTCTGCCGGCCGCCGCGTCCGCCTGAACGCCTTCGAGAAGTTTCGCATGCTGCCGCCCGGCAAGTACTGGCGCGTGCCTCTGGCGTACGCCCGGCTGGTGTGAGCGGCAAGGCGGCGTAGTCGGCCGGGACTGAGCGATGGGACGAAAGCTGCCGGAGGTTACGGTGATCGGCGCCGGGCTGGGCGGATTGAGCGCCGCCATCCACCTCCGATTAGCCGGTCACCGGGTCAGCGTCCTGGAAGCGAACGCGGCGACAGGAGGACGCGCCGGTTGCTTGAGCCTGAACGGGCACCGCTTCGATGCCGGGCCCACCCTGTTGAACTATCCCTGGGTTTTCGACCAGCTATTTCAGGCCGCCGGCAGGCGGCTGGCGGACTATGTCGAACTCACTCGGATCGAACCTACTATCACCTATTTCTGGCCCGACGGGCAGCACCTGACCTTGTTCAGCGAGCGGGAGCCGCTGCGCGCCGAGCTGGCTCGCTTTGAGCCTTCCGCAGGCCCCAACTTGGACCGTTTCTTCGCAGACGCGAAAGAGAAATTCCGGATCGCTTTTGAGAAGCTGATTCCCCAAGACCATCAGAACCCGCTTCGATATTTTTCCGTTCTAACTGCACGCGAGTTGTTGAAGACCGGCCTTTGGCGCTCGATGTACTCCGAGCTGGGCCGCTTCTTTTCTTCCCGTTATATTCGTGAAGCCTTCGGCTCCTACGCCATGTATTTGGGCGGCTCGCCGTTCCGCCTGCCGGGACTTTTCTCTATACTGCCCTACGGGGAACTGGCGCACGGCTTATGGCTGCCGCGCGGCGGCATTTATGCGCTGGTCGAAGCGGTCGAAAGGTTGGCCCGCGAAGTAGGCGTTCAGATTTATACCTGCCGCAGGGTTACACGCATTCTGGTTTCGGGCGAGCGGGTTCGCGGCGTGCGTCTGGAAAGCGGCGAGGTGTCACCTGCGGAGCTGCTAGTGTGCAACGCAGATCTGCCCGCCGCCCTGGTGGATCTACTGGGTGAAAACCCGCCGCGGCTTACCATGTCGCCTGCCGTGCTGACGTACTATTGGGTCGTGCGGGAACGCCCAGCGGGTCTTCCTCACCACACGATTTTCCTCCCCGGAGACTTCCGGGCGGCGTTCCGGCACTTGCAATCTGGTTCGGGCCTGCCCGCCGAGCCGGCCTTCTACTTGGCGGCGCCCCCGTCAGATCAACCGCAGGCAGCGATCTCCGCACCCGCCCGCATCTTCGTGCTGGTTCCGCTGCCGCTGTTGAGCCGGCTGCGCGGAGTGGCGTGGGCCGAGGCGACCGCCCGCATTCGCGAGCACGTCTTGAAACGGATGGCCGAAGCGGGTGTAGCGCTGGGGGGGAGCAGCATACTTGCCGAACAGGTCTGGACCCCGCTGGACTGGACCCGCCGCCTGACTCTGTTCGATGGTTCCGCTTTTGGAGTGGCGCATACTCTCGGGCAAATGGGCCCGTTTCGTCCTCCCAACCACAGCCGCCGCATCCGGGGGCTGTTCTTCGCGGGCGCCGGCACAAATCCAGGCACGGGCCTGCCCATGGTAGTCCTCAGCGGTATTTTCACAGCCCGCAGGATCGCCCGCCATGTACGTTGAGAAGTACGGGGAAGGCCCGCGTCATCTGCTGGGATTGCACGGCTGGAGCGGCGATCACCGCACTTTCGAACCGCTCGTTCCCTACCTGCCTGCGGGCGTCACGCTCTATGCGCCCGATCTGCCAGGGTGCGGTCAGAGCCCCCCGCCGGCGGAATGGCGGCTCACGGTGATTACTGAGGAGCTGGCGAGTCTTGTGCGAGGACTGGCCCCGGCGCCGCTGGTTGTCATCGGCAATTGCAGCGGGGCCATCCTGGGACTGTGCCTGGCGCGCCGCTTGCGTGAGCAACGTGACCAGGGTTTGCTTGAGCGTTTGGTTCTGATTGATCCGTTCGCTTACTGGCCCTGGTACTTCCGCGTATTCTCCTCGGAGACCGTGGGGCGATATGCTTACGGCGTTTCCTTCGGCAATCCGATCGGGCGCCGGCTGATAAACCTGGCCCTGGCCGGCAAGCGAAGGCGCAATACGGACTTGACCGAGGGCCTGTCCGCAGTCTCACCCGCCGTTGCCTTGACGTACTTGCGTATGTTGCGCGAGATCCGAAGTCCGGCGGAGTTCGCCGAGCTTGACCTGCCCATTCAGGTCTTGCACGGCGAGAGAACTTTCGGGGCAGTACGGCGTTCGCTCGCCCGGTTTCAGAGCCAGTGGCCGCAACTGGAATGCCGGGTCATCCCCGGCGCCGGGCACCTGCCGCTGCGCGAAGCGCCGCAGGCGGTTGCAGAATCCATCTTTGGGGGGAGCATGAACGAGCGGCTCACTAACTTCCGCCTGTTGAACTTGCCGCGGATCGAAGCCCAACTCCGCGCCCGCCTCCCGCTTTCCAGCTTCGAAGGCGCAGACCGCTTGAACGAGGCCTTGCGGTATGCGGTCAACTCAGGGGGCAAAAGAATTCGCCCGCTGCTGACCTTGCTGAGTTCGGAGATCTGCGGCATTCCCGCCGGCGACGCGGACGCCTTGGCTTGTGCGGTTGAGTACCTGCACCTGGCCTCGGTCATCTTCGACGATCTGCCGGCGATGGACGACGCGCGCATGCGGCGCCATCTTCCCGCCCTTCATCTGGCCTTCGGCGAAGGCGTCGCCACGCTGGCCGCGCTAAGCCTTTACGCGCGCGCTTTCGAAATCCTTGCAGGTTGGCCCGCCCTGGTCACCGAAGCCGCCAGGGCCGTAGGAGCCGAGGGAATGGCCGGCGGCCAAGCGGCCGATCTCGGCGGAGTCCACAGCGCGCGCTTGCGCAAGACCGCGCCGCTGATCTGCCTTGCTCTCCAAGGGCCGGCGCACGCTGCCGGGGCAGGGCAGGATGAGTTGGCAGCGCTGGCAGAGCTCGGCGAATTGCTGGGCGAGGCCTACCAGATTCTCGATGACCTGCTCGATGCATTGGCGGCGGAATCGGAAACCGGGAAGACCGCCGGGCAGGATCGCCGACATGCGCGCCAGAGTCTGACACCCGAATTCGGCGCCGTGGAAGCTTTCAATGAGGTACGGCGACTGACGTCGCTGGCTGCCGCCACGGCGCGCCTGAAGCTGCCGCAATGCGGGGCCTCCGAGCTGCTGGCGGACTTCGCGTGCTGGCTCGGGCAGCGAGCCGTAGAGTTGATGCATGGCAACCACGCTGATTCTGCTGACGATAGGGGTGCTGGTGCTGGTGGCGGCCAACGCGGCGCTGTGGCCGAAGGTTAGCCCCGAGCGGCACTCGCCGGGCGAGGTGTCGGTGCTCATCCCGGCACGAAACGAGGCGGCCAATCTCCCGCAGTGTCTGGCGAGCGTCCTTATCCAGGACGGCATCCGCGAGGTACTCGTCTACGACGATCACTCCGACGATGCGACACCCGAGGTGGTTCGCCGCTACGCCGAGCGTGACCCGCGCGTACGGCTGCTGTCGGCGCGCCCGCTGCCTGAAGGGTGGCGCGGAAAGACTTTCGCCTGCCACACGCTGGCCGCTGAGGCCGGCGCGGAGTGGCTCTTGTTCCTGGACGCGGACGCGGTTCTGGCCCCGGGAGCGCTCGCAGGCGTGCTGGCCGAAGCCCGGCGGCGCAGCCTCAGCTTGCTGTCCTGCTGGCCCGGCCTGCGCCTGCAAAGCTTCTGGGAAAAGCTGCTCATGCCCATGCTCAACTTCGTCGTGTTCACGCTGTACCCGGCTCCCCTGGCGGCCAGGCGTCCTTTAGAAGCTTCCTTGGGACTGGCTCACGGGGTCATGATGCTGGCACGACGGGATTCCTATGAGCGTGTTGGAGGTCACGCCGCGGTCCGCAATGAGCTGTTTGAGGACACGCTGCTGGCACGCTGGTGGAGGAAACGCGGGGAACGCTCTCTTTGCCTGGACGGGCAGCACGTCGTACAGACTCGCATGTACCGCAGCTTTCGCGAAATCTGGAGGGGATTCCAGAAGAACTTCTATCCAGCCTTTCGGTCCCCGGTGTCTTTCTGGGTGTTCCTTGCCTTCCACACAGTCGTTTTCCTGGGGCCGTTCCTCGCGGCAAATTGGGTGGCAGCCGGCTGCGTCATCGCCATGCGGTTGCTGCTGGCAGTTCGATTCCGCCACCCGGCCTGGAGCTGTGCGCTGCACCCGCTGGCCGAAACCCTACTCATCGCGTTGGGCTTGGTGAGCTGGTGGCGCTACCGCCATGGGGGCGGCGTGGAGTGGAAAGGCCGGAGGTATGCCGCATGATCAAGGCGGTGGTCGTCGGCGGCGGCGTAGCGGGGCTGGCGGTGGCGCTCCGCTTGCGTTCGTTGCGATTTCACGTGACGGTCTGCGACAACGGACCGGCCATGGGCGGCAAGATGAACCGCTGGGAGGCGCATGGGTTCCGTTTCGATACCGGCCCCACTTTGCTTACTATGCCCGAAGTCCTGCGGCGGCTGTTCGCGGATCTCGGCGAGCGCCTGGAGGATCACCTGGAGCTTTACCCGCTCGATCCGCACGCCGAGTATGTCTTCGCTGACGGCTTCCGCCTCGGCGTTCCGGCGCTGTGGGAAAAGTGGGTGGAAGCCGCCCGGCTGGTTGAGCCTCGCGATGCAGCGGGCCTGGAAAAACTGCGGGAGATCGGAGAGCGGATCTTCCTGCTCTCCCAGGAGACTTTCTTTCGCGGTCACCCGCTGGTCCCCCTGCGACTGCCGCCCCTGCGGGCTCTCAGGCGCTTTCCCCTGCGCCACGCCTGGGGCAACTATGCCCGCACCATCGAAGGGATGCTGCGCAGCGACCGCCTGCGGCGCATATACCTCCGCTATCCCACCTACGTCGGGTCCTCGCCGTATCTATGCCCGGCGACGCTGCTCGTCATCCCCTACCTCGAACATGCTTTCGGGGTTTGGCGCGTGAAGGGCGGAATGTACCGGATCGTGGAAGCTCTGCTCGCGGTGGCCGCGGCGCGCGGCATCGAGCGGCTTTCCGGGGTCCGAGTGACAGGGATCGAGCAGAGAGAAGGAAGCGTACGCGGGGTTCAACTCGATAACGGCGCGCCTCTGGCGGCGGATGTCGTGGTTTACACCGGCGACGCCGCCGAATTACCCGTTCTACTGGGCAGAACGGCGCACGCCAGCGCCGCGGACCGGTCGCTGTCAGGGTTGGTGATCCTGCTGGGCTTGCCGCAGAAGATTGCGGGGCTGCGGCCTCACGCCGTCTTCTTTTCCGAGGACTACCGTGAGGAATTCGGCTGCCTGTTCGGCGAGCGCCGGTTCCCGCGCGACCCGACGGTCTACGTCCACGCCCCAGACGACGAGACCATGGCCCCTCCCGGCGGCCAGGCGCTTTTCCTGATGGCAAACGCGCCCGGCGACCCGTCGTCCCGCTGGGACGGGGAAGCCGTGTCTGCGGCCACCGAGCGAGTGTTTGAGCGCCTGGAGCGATCCGGGCTGGGCGGGCTTAGGCAGCGCGCCGCTTTCCTCGAAGTCTGGCACCCGGGCCGCTTGCAAGCGCGATATCTGGCGCCCGGCGGCGCTATCTACGGCGGCAACTCGCACGGCGCCAGAAGGGCCTTCTTACGCCCACCGAACCGCGTCAGGCGACCGCGGGGGCTGTATTGCGCCGGGGGCAGCTTCCATCCCGGGGGTGGAATTCCCATGGTCTTGCTTTCGGCAGAGATTACCGCCAGACTCATTGAGCGCGACTGGATCGCTTAGATGACTGGCCGGGCCTTGCATCTTGCCCTGTTGTCCGCCTATGCGGTGCTGTGGTTGGGGGGCCTCGCAACCTGTTGCCGCCCGGCGCCGCCCGTCCAGCCGTCCTGGGGCGCTACCGGCTTCCTGCTCTGCGGCGCCGCCCTGGTTTGGCTGAACGCTCCGGGCGCACGGGCGTGGCTGTTGCTGGTCGGCTGCGGGGGCTGGCTCGCGGAGCTGGTGGGGTCCAGATTCGGGGTGCCTTTCGGCCCCTACTCCTACACCGGCGCTTTACAACCCCAGCTAGCCGGCGTGCCGCTGGTGATGTCTTGCGCCTGGATCGTGCTTGTCGCTTATGTCAAGAGTCTCGAGCCGGCGCTGAGGGCGCCCGCTGCCCTGCGCGTGTTCGCCGGCGCCGCATGGATGGCGGTGATTGATCTGGCGATAGAGCCGGTCGCTACCCACATGCTCGCGTACTGGCGCTGGCACGCGCCCGGCGTCTACCACGGCGTGCCTTGGTCGAATTTCGCAGGATGGCTGGTTGTGAGCGCCCTCTTGCTGGCGGCAGGCCTTCGGGTGCGGCTAAGCAGCGGCTGGGTGCGGAGGATCGGTCTCAGCGTGGTCGCCTTCTTTGGAGCGCTGGGCGCTGCGGGCGGCATACGAGCCTCTGCGGGTGTCGCTCTCCTATTGCTCGCGCTGCACGCCGCGTTGAGCCGCTTAGGCGGAGTCCGCGCCGCGGGAACCGTTGCTAAACTGTAGGGGACCGCCATGCTGAATTACTACCGCGACCATCAGCAAGAGTTTTTGGAAGGGCTGAAAGCCTGGCTGCGCATCCCTTCCATCAGCACCCTTCCTGAGCATGCGGCGGATGTCCGCCGCGCAGCCGAGTTTCTGCGCCAGGCCCTGGCCGACGCCGGCCTCGAAAACGCCGAACTCATCGGGGGCGCCGGCCATCCTCTGGTGTACGCCGAATGGCTCGGGGCCCCCGGCAAGCCCACCCTGCTTCTTTACGGCCATTACGACGTGCAGCCGCCCGACCCTTTGGATGAGTGGCGCTCGGCGCCTTTCGAGCCGGAAATCCGGGACGACAACATTTACGCTCGCGGGGCCTCCGATGACAAGGGGCAGACCTGGCTGCTGGTCAAGGCCGTCGAGGGTCTGTTGAAGACAAACGGCCGGTTGCCCGTGAACGTCCGCTTCCTTATCGAGGGTGAAGAGGAATCCGGCGGCGGGCACATTTCGGCCTACGTCGCCTCGCGCCCGGCGCGTCTGGCGGCGGATGCCGCCGTAATCTGCGACACCGAGATGTTCGCGCCGGATCTGCCGACGATTTGCATAGGGCTGCGCGGCATCGTTTACGCCGAGATCGAAGTCTGCGGCGCCAGCCACGACCTGCACTCCGGCGTCTACGGCGGCGTGGCGCCAAACCCCGTCCAGGCAGTCGCGGAGATTCTTTGCGCCTTGAAGGATAGTGACGGGCGCATCCGGATCCCGGGCTTTTACGACCGCGTGATTCCGCCCAGCCCTAAGGAGAAAGAGGCTTGGGCGCGCCTGCCCTTCGACGAGCGCGCGTACCGCGACAAGGATCTGGGCGTTCGGGAACTCACCGGCGAGCCCGGTTACTCAGTATTCGAGCGCATCTGGGCGCGGCCGACCTTCGAAGTACACGGCATCCGCGGGGGCTTCACGGGCGAGGGCGCCAAGACCGTCATACCGGCTCGCGCGGTGGCCAAGGTGAGCACGCGCCTGGTGGCGAACCAGCAGCCCGAGGAGGCCGCCGAGCAACTCAAGCGAGCGGTAGCCGCAGCCTGTCCGCGCGGCGTGAGCGCCGAGGTGCGCATCCTGCACGCCGCCGGGCCTTCGCTGGTGGATCCGGACAATCGTTTTATACGGGCGGCGGCACAGGCGCTGGAGGAGACCTTTGGCAAGCGGGCGGTCTTTATCCGCTCGGGCGGCTCGATTCCGATCGTGGGCTTGTTCCAGCAACATTTGGGCATCCCCAGCGTGCTGGCGGGCTTCGGCCTGCCCGACGACAACCTGCACGCCCCCAACGAGAAATTCCACCTGCCGAACTTTTACCGCGGCATCGAAGCCGTTGCGCGCTTCCTGGAGAAGGCAGGGGAGTGAAGGCCGGTAAGCCGCCGAGGCCAGGGCTTGCACAGCGAGCCTCGCAGCTCTCCATGCCCCCCCGCGGGGAATACTCGCAGCGCCGACGGCGACTGGCCGCCGAACTGGAGCGGCGCAAACTGGATGCGGTGATCGTGACCGCGCTCCCTAACATCCGCTACTTGAGCGGTTTCACCGGAAGCAACGCGGCGCTGTTGGCCACGGCCGCCGGGGACGCCGTCCTATTCACCGATCCTCGCTACCAGATTCAGGCCGCCGACGAGGCTGACTGCCGTGTCCGCGTAGTCAAGGGGTCGCTGCTGAAAGCGCTGCTCGAAACCGCGCGCCGCAAGGGGTTGTGCAGGCTCGGCTTTGAAGCCCAACGGCTCAGCTTTGCCGAACATGAGATGCTGCGGGCCGGCCTCTGGCTGGGAGCCTGGCTGGAGCCGCAGACGGGCTTGATTGAGGACCTTCGCATGGTGAAATCCCCGGCCGAGCTCGAAGCCATCCGGGGCGCCATGCAGATTGCCTCGCGGGCTTTCTGCGAGGCCCTGTGCATCGCTCGGCCCGGGGTGCTGGAGATCGAACTGGCTGCCGAGATAGAGTATCGGATGCGGCGACTGGGAGCCGAGAAACCGGCGTTTGATTCGATTGTGCTCGGGGGCGCGCGGACCGCGTTGCCGCACGCGCGCGCCGGGCGGGAGCCGCTGAGGGCGAATGAGCTAGTATTGGTAGATGTGGGCGCCGTCAAGGCGGGTTATTCAAGCGACATGACGCGAATGGCGTTCCTGGGTCGCCCCGACGAGAGGGTGAAGCGGCTGTATGAAGCCGTCCGGGAGGCGCAGCAGGCCGCGCTGGAGGCGGTTCGGCCTGGGTTGGCGGCGGACGTCGTGGACCGCGCTGCCCGCCGGCTGCTCGCCGGCCACGGCTTGGAACGCGCGTTCGTCCACTCGACCGGACATGGCTTGGGCCTGGAAATCCACGAGGCGCCGCGGCTCGGAAAAGGCGAAAGGCTGCGCCTGGCGGCCGGAATGGTGGTTACGGTGGAGCCGGGCGCCTATTTGGAAGGCTTCGGCGGAGTGCGGATCGAGGACACGATTGTGGTAACCTCTAACGGATGTGAGATCCTGACGCCGGCTTCCAAGGAATTGCTGGCGCTTTAGGCCCGGCGTCGCGCGGCTGTTGATCCGCCCGAGGTTTCCGATGACCATCGAGGAAATCCGCGAACTAATCAAGGTTGTGGCCGAAACCGGCATCAGCGAGCTCGAGGTGCAGCGAGGCGAGAACCGCGTCCGCATCCGGCGCACGCCGGAGGTGAACGCGCACAACATAGTGCTGCCCGCGCAGTCGGCCGCGCCTGTGGCGGCTCCCGTGCAAGCTGCCGTACCGCCGATGCCCGCCGTCCCACCGCCGACGCCCGCCGGTCCGGCGGCGGAGACCGCTGAGCCGGCCTTGGACAGTTCGCTTGTCCTGGTCAAATCGCCGATCGTGGGCACCTTTTACGAGGCGCCCGCCCCGGGCGCCCCGCCGTTCGTACAGGTGGGCGATACGGTGCGGCCCGGCCAGGTGCTTTGCATTATCGAATCCATGAAGCTGATGAACGAAATCGAAGCGGAAATCGCGGGTGTGATCGTCAACCGCATGGTCGCCAACGCCCAGCCGGTCGAATACGGCGAGGCGCTGTTCGCCATCCGCCCAATCTGACCGGCTGCCGTTATGTTCCGAAAGGTCCTCATCGCCAACCGGGGAGAAATTGCGCTGCGTGTGATCTGCGCCTGCAAGGAGCTCGGAATCCCGACGGTGGCGGTTTACTCCGAGGCCGACCGGCACAGCTTGCACGTGCGCTTCGCCGACGAAGCCATTTGTATCGGCCCGGCCAAGAGCGCGCTCAGCTACCTGGATTTCACCAAGGTCATCAGCGCCGCCGAGATCACCGACGCCGACGCCATCCATCCGGGTTACGGGTTCTTGAGCGAGAACGCGGATTTCGCCGAAGTATGCCAGGCTTGCGGCATCAAGTTCATCGGCCCCAGCCCGGAGGTGATCCGCCTGATGGGTTTGAAGGAGCGGGCCCGCGCCGCGATGCGGAAGGCAGGCGTACCGGTGCTGCCCGGATCAGACGGCGTTCTGAAGTCGGCCGAGCAGGCCGGCCAGGTGGCGGCCGCGATCGGATACCCCGTGATCTTGAAAGCCTCCGCAGGCGGCGGAGGGCGTGGCATGCGGGTGGTCAACGGGCCTGAAGATTTGCCCGCCCTGTTCGCACAAGCTCAGTCGGAGGCCGCGGCGGCGTTCGATTGCCCGGACCTGTATGTGGAGAAGTTTATCCGCGCCCCGCGCCACATCGAGTTTCAGATTCTGGCCGACGAGCATGGCGAGGTCGAGGTGCTCGGCGAGCGCGAATGCACCATACAACGCCGGCATCAGAAGCTGATCGAAGAGGCCCCTTCGCCGGTCTTGCCGGAGGCCGAGCGCCAGCGGATTGCCGACGCTCTGCGGCGCGCCTTGCGCGAGGTCGGCTACACCAATGCGGGCACCGTGGAATTCCTGATGGATGAAGATGGGCGTCTGTACTTCATCGAGGTCAACGCGCGCGTGCAGGTTGAACACCCGGTGACTGAGCAGGTGACCGGCGTTGACATCGTCAAGACCCAAATCCAGATTGCCGCCGGCCGACGTCTGTCCGAGCTGTTGCCTTCGCCCATACCGGTGTGCGGTCACGCGCTGGAGTGTCGCATCAACGCCGAGCACCCGGAGAGCTTCGCGCCTTCGCCCGGCAGGATCACGGCCTTGAACCTTCCGGGGGGCATCGGCGTGCGCGTGGACACCGCGGTTTACGCGGAGTGCACTATCCCGCCGTATTACGATTCGCTGGTGGCCAAGCTGATCAGCCATGGGCGGGATCGCGCCGAGGCCATCGCCCGCATGCGCCGGGCCCTGGAAATGTTCGTCGTCGAGGGGATCCAGACCTCGATTCCCCTGCACCAGCGCATCCTGGCGGATCCGGATTTTCTGGCCGCCCGCTTCGACACCAACTTCATCAAGCGCTTTCAGACGGGGGCGGCTCAGCCGGCTGCGGGGTCGTCACCTACGCTCTGACGGATCCCTCTGACCGATCAGAAAATTCTGGTGGAGGCGGCGGGAGTCGAACCCGCGTCCGAGAAAGCCTGCCCCCAAGAGCCTACGTGCGTAGCCGGTTCGGAAAATTCGGCAGCCGCTTCGGAGCCGGCAAGCGGCGCGGCGTCCTAGTCCGATTGCTGTCGGCCTTCAGCTCCGGACCGAAGCCTTCGACCCAGCCTGCACTAATGACGCCCCTACGCCGGCCGGCAGGCGAACCGGCGGGAGCGGCCACCTAACAATTAGGCGGCGTAAGCAAACTGCGTGTTGGCAGTTTTTGGTTTCCGATCGTTTTACGGGAGCTCGGAACCCGGCACGCCTCTTGAGCGCAGATTCAATCCCGTCGAATCCGTTACGCCCCCTTTTCTCCAACACGATTATAACCCGGAATGCGTTCGCAGAGGGCAGCAAAGCGCCCGCGCGCGCAATTGCTGCTAAGATAATGACATCGCCACCATCGGGCCATGTCAACCCAGGTCGCACCTGACACCGAAGTCCGGCAGCGCGATTGGCTGGCGCCCCTTTACAACGTCGTACTGCTGGACGACGACAAGCACACCTATGACTACGTGGTCGAAATGCTGACCCGCCTGTTCTTGTTCTCCGAGGCTGAGGCCTTCGCCCACGCCGTCGAGGTGGACACCACCGGGCGCACCGTCGTCATTACCTGCGAGTTGCCGCAAGCCGAGTTTGCCCGGGACCAGATCCAGTCTTACGGGCCGGACTGGCGCATTCCGGATTCGCAAGGCTCGATGACCGCTATCCTGGAGCCGGCCACCGGTGGAGAGGACGTATAAGGGTGAATGCGGATCAGGCGCCCGGCTGTGTCGCAACCAGCCGGCCGGTCCCAAAGCCCTTGTGGCGCTCCCCGGTTTCCGACATATAATGCGTGATGTTCCAGGCGGCAGGACCGCTGTGGGCAGGAGGCGAGCGATGAGGACCACACGTAGAGAGCTTCTGGCGGGCGCAGCAGGACTGCTGGCGGCGCAAGTGTCGCGAACTGCGCCCCGACCGTTGGAAGGCTTGCGAATCGGCGTAACGGATTGGAACTTGAGGCAGGCGGGACGGATAGAAGCCGTGACCCTGGCTGCCCGCTTGGGGTTCGAGGGCGTAGAGGTAAGCCTGGGCCGCCGGCCGCTGGAAGGCAAGCTCCCGCTGGACGACACCGAACTGCAACAGCGCTATGTGACCGAAGCCGGCCGGCACAAGATCGCCTTGGCTGGGACCTGCCTGGACGTGCTGCACGTGAATTACCTCAAGAGCGATCCCTTGGGTCGCAAGTGGGTGGCCGAGGGCATCCCGATCACCCGCAAGCTCAATGCCCGTGTCATGCTGCTGCCCTTCTTCGGCAAGGGAGCCCTGACAACCCACCAGGAAATGGACTACGTAGGCGACGTGCTGCGCGAGCTGGCGCCGGAAGCCGAGAAGGCGGGCGTCATCCTGGCCTTGGAGAACACCTGTTCGGCGCGTGACAACGCTCGCATCATGGAGCGGTGTCGCTCCCAAGCCGTGCGTGTGTACTACGACGTGGGCAATTCGACTAATGCCGGCTACAACATACTGGAGGAGATGCGCTGGTTGGGCCGGGAGCGCATTTGCCAGATTCATCTGAAAGACAAGGGCTACCTGGGCGAAGGGGCTATTGATTTCCCGGCTGTGATGCGCACCATCGCCGAAATCGGCTATGAAGGCTTCGCCAACCTGGAGACCTCCTCGCCTTCCGGTTCCATCGAGGATGACATGCGCCGCAACCTCAGCTACGTGAGGCGCTTGATTGAGCAGGTACGCCAAGGCTAGAGCCGGCGCCGGATTGTGGCACGTCGTTTGCACCGCGAGTTCACCCTCAGCGAGTGTATGCCTGCGCCGGTTCGCCGCCGGAGCGGCACCGGCGGCTGTCGTCCGTGAATCGCGGTTCATCTTACCGATCTTTGAAAAATGCCCGATTTTATCGTTTTTTTGCGATTTTCCGGGTTGACATCCGGGCCGATTCCGGTTACTATGCGGTCTTAACTTGGTTCGCTTGAGATGTAAACCACTGGTCGGTGTATAAGGGGTCAGGGCATGCCCTCCTTTCAAGTCGGCGAGAAGGTGGTTTATCCGAATCAGGGAATCGGGGTCATCGAGAACATCAGCATCCGCAGCTTCGGCTCGCAGTGTGAGAGGTTCTACCTGTTGCGGCTGCTGTACAACCACATGACGGTGATGGTTCCCTTCTCCCATGTTGCAGACGTCGGCCTGCGCAAGCTCTCCCGCAACGGCGAGTTGGAGCGCGTGCTGAATTTCCTGGCTTGCGGCTCTTGCAAGTCGCGACAGGACTGGAAGAACCGATTCAAAGAGAACTCCGAGAAGATGCGGGTGGGCGGCTTGCTTCAGATTGCCGAAGTGCTGAAAAGCCTCTTGCTGCTGCAACTGGAGAAGCCGCTGTCATTCCGTGAGAAGAAGATGCTGGACCGCGCGCGGCAGATGCTGGTCTCGGAAATCGCGATTTCGCGCGGCCTGCGTGAATCCGAAGCGCTGGAACTGATTCAGCGGGCCTTGGCCAAAGCATCACTCACACTGCCGCCCGCGCTGTAGACGATTACGTGAACCAACCCAGGATAAGCCCGGCACCCTGCCAGCTTGCCGCCGCCAGCCAGGGTCCCAGTCGCGTCAAGCTCATTGCTGCGATCAGCAGCAGAAAACCGAAACGGGCCAGCTCCTGATAAAGCGCCGCCGGCATTTGCATCGCCAGCAGCAGCTTGGAACCATCCAGCGGGGGCACCGGAATCAGGTTGAAGAGCGCTAAGTATAGGCTGAGCACAACCCCGCGTGCCGCTAAATCCTCCAACCAAGGCAACCTTCCGGTGGAGAAGGCGGACACCGCGCCCAGCAGCACCGCCATGAACACGTTGCTGAAAGGCCCGGCCAGAGCCACCAACGCCAAGCCGTTTCGACCGCCACGCAACGCCCAGGGGTCTGTGTTAACCGCACGCCCCCAACCCAGGAAACCGCCCCCGGCCAGTGAAGTTGTCAGAGGCAGTAACACGGTGCCGAGCCAGTCTACGTGAGCCAAGGGGTTCAGCGTCAGCCGCCCTTCGCGTCCAGGCGTCGGGTCGCCGAGCCTGGAAGCAACCCAGGCGTGGGCGTACTCATGGGGCGTCGTTAAGACCCAAAACATCCCGACATTCAACAAGGCCGAATCCAAGTTCACAGTAACCGCCTCCGGTTGAGCGGCCCGCGCCGACGCCGCCATCACGGCCGCTGGCACGATTCTAGCAGCTCATCAGTAGTGGTCCGCAGCGGGCCTGCGCGATGGATGCACGCGGAAGTCTCCAGCCGCCGTGACCGTGTTTCCACCCATCGGATACCTGGGGAATAATCCGAGTCTTTCCCTGTGAAATGACCGATCGAATCCACGGGCCAGCCATCCGTACAATTAAGCCGGGAGTGCAACTCGGTCTGATGCCCTGCCTCTATTGCGGTAAGAGTGTCCCGGTACTACGGAAGTTGCGCGACCCGGAATTCTGCTGCGACGAGCACCGCGAGCGTTACCGAGAGCTGGCCAAGGTCGCGGTTGACCGCCTGCGCAGTAGCAGACCGAGACGCGCCGGGGGTCATAGCGCCCGCGCAGCCTCTTTAGGACAGCGGCCGGCCCCGCAGGCGGCGGCGCCCCTGGCGCCGGCCGTGCTTCCCAACCCCAAGCAGTACTTGCCCGCATCATCCCCGCCTCATACGGTCGCCGTCCGGCAGGCGATGGACTGGGGCTTTGCTTGGATCTGGCTACCTGCCGAGGTCGCACAAGCGGGAATTAGGGCGGCGCGGGAGCCTCCGCCGGCCCCGGCAATGCCAGCCGTAAACCAGACTCACGCCGCCGGTTCACTGCCGGGTTCGGGCCTGAGCCCGGCTGTCGGTCCGCCATGCTTGTTCGCATCAACGGCAAAACTGAGTCTGCGCCGGCCCGCGCTGAGTGAGCAGCTCCGTGCTCTTCTGGTCCAGGGCGCTCCGCTCGGCTCTGTGCCGGCGCCGATCGACGTCTTAGGGAAGGCCAAAGTCCCGCCCGCTGAAATCCTGCCGTGGATTCCTGCTACGGTCCTCACTGAACCACGGCGTTGCTTGCTGTTTGCCGCCTGTGCGCCAAGTGCTCCGCCGCCCCGGGGCGCTCCGGTGAGGCTCCTGCCTGCACCTCCGGCAAAGGCCGGACGGAAGCCTCCGGCCAGAGCGGACGGCGATAGATGGAGATTGTCCTCGGCCCCGATGCAGTTGCCGAGCCGCTCGCAGGCCGCCCCGTGCAAACCGAGCATTCCGCCGCGCTTGTGCACCTTCCTTAGAGCTGCTGCTGCGGCCCCTTTGGCGACGAGTCGCTGCGTCAAGCCTCAGAAACCGATCGGCGAACGGCAGATCTTTGCGCTCTCTCGTCTGGCGGTTCCGCTACGCATATCGAGGATCTTCGGCGAGGCGAGCATGCTGTCGGCGCCAGTTGCAGCAGACCTGCCGGGATGGCCGACCGGCCACTGGCTTCATAGATACGCTGCCAGTTGGAAGGGAGGCGCTCCGGCCCCGGTTCTGCCAGAAGCAGCTCCGCCCGTGCGACCGTCCCTGCCGAGGCCTCGTGCGGCGAGCGCAGCGGCGCGGATGGCGGGGCCCAAGCTCGCCCCGGCGGTGTTGGCAGGGCCAAGACCCGACGCGGAGACCCGGGCGCAAGGGTCCTTCGGGTTGCGAGCGGCTGAATTGCTCCCGGCGGATGCCGGCCGGCCGCGCGATCCGGCCGGCAAACCAGCGGTGATGCCCGCCGAGCCGCCGCAGGTTCCCTTGGCGGGTCTGCGCCTACCTTGCTTCGCGGCTCCTGCGATGCGAGTGCCGGGCTTAGCGGGCCCTACACCGGCGAGCTGCGTCGCTCGGTTGCCGGCTGCGAGGAGTTGGACCTCTTTACAGCCTGTCCTGACGCAGCCGCCTATAAGGGAACCCGCTACCCAAGCGCCACAAAAAACGGGGGCCCTGCGGTCGTGCCCCGCAATCCCACTCAGCACTGAGCCTTCGCGCGGCCTATGTCGGGCGAGCCCGCCGGCCCCGCCGGATTCACAAGTCAGCCTCGCGACGCCGCAATCGCCGGAGGGTGCGGCGAGGACCGATTGGCCGCGGTTAGTTGGGACGGTCACCCCCGGCGTGAGCTGCCGCCCGACAGACGGAATGCGATCCCCCTGGTGGGCGCCGGCCGCGAACGCGCTGGAAGTCCGGCCTGTGACAAAGGCGTCTGATCTGGTGCTGCGTCCGGCGGCAGCTCTGCCGGACCCCCTAGGAGCAATACCTGGGCACCCAGGGCCATGTACGGGAGCAACTGGCCGGGCCGTTTTGGAACCTGCGGGCGTACCCGCGGTGACCGGAAGCCCCTGCACGCCCAGCGGACAGGTCCAGCTTGTGACTGTTCAATTCGAGCTGCCACCGCCTGAGCCCATTCGTTTGCGGGTTCTTAAGGCTTGGACAGCCCTGCCGGGCTTGCTCAGGCTGGCGATTGCGATGCTGATGCTTCTAGCCGCCCCGGGGTATCTGTTGTGGCGCTGGGCGGGGGATTCATTCAGCGAGGCTGTCCGCAGCCGGTCTGCCATCCGTGTTTCTGAGGATTTTCGGGGTGGCCTTGAGGCGTGGACCGGCCTTCCGGGTTGGCAAAAAACCTGGTCGCGAGGCCCGGCAGGGTATGTCGAGGTGGGTCACTTGGCCCTGCTTGCTCCTACCCTTCTGCTGACCGATTACCAATGCGAGTTCCTGTGCGCGATCACGGGCAGGAGCATTGGATGGGTCTACCGGGCCAAGGACCTAGAAAACTATTACGCTGCCGAGCTGGCGATCGTCAAGCCCGGCCCTCTGCCTGCGGTCTCATTAATCCGATATACGGTAACAGGCGGGCGCAGTATGCAAAGAGCGGAAGTCCCGATCCGTGAAGCGATTCAAAAGGACCGGCCCGTGCGCGTTCGCCTGCGGGTCGAGGGCAACGGCTTCACCACCTGGATCGGCGACAAGATCGTGGATTTCTGGCAGGACGACCGGTTTAGCGCCGGCGGCGTGGGCTTCTTTGGTCCGACGCGGGACCAGCCCCAGCTTTACTGGGTGAGAGTTTCGCACCAGGACGATACGCTGGGGAAACTTTGCCGGTTCCTGGCGCCCGGGCGTCCGGAGGATTTCAAGCGATGAATGTGCGAAAGACAACCGTACCCCCACCATCCGAGTCCCCTGCGGCGGCCGGACCGGATAAGCCGGCAGGCGTGAAGCCGGTCTCGCGCCGTTTGGCGAGGGCGGTGGCGCGGCACTTGGAGGGCAACCGCGAGGGAGCCTTGAAAGAGTTAGAGCAGGCCGTCGCCGACGGGGATAGGTCCGCAGAGATTTACCAAGCCCTGGGACAGGTGCAGTTTGAGCTGGAACGCTACCAAGACAGCGCCGCCAGTTTCTTGGAGCTGCTCAAGCTGGAACCATCCAACAGCGAGGCCTGCTTCAACGTGGCGGTCTGTTATGAGCGTCTGGGCTGCTGGCAGGAGGCGGCCGAGCACTACAAGAGAGCGGCCGAGGCCGGCTTTCAGCGGGCGCAAGCTCATTTGGGCTTGGGGATCTGTCTGCTTCATCTAGGCCTCCACAAGCAGGCGGTGGCGGCTTTCGACAAGGCTCTCGAACGGGATCCTGAGATGGAGGTTGCCTGGCTCGGCAAGGCGGTCGCCTTGCAACAGGAAGGACACGGCGCGGAAGCCGCCGCGCTCTACCGCCGGGTGCTCCAGCGCAACCCCTGCTCGCGAGAGTCCCTGAACAACTTGATCGCCCTGGGCCTCGCTGAGAGGGACTACCAAATGGTCAGGGAATCCGCCGAAAAGCTCCTGGAGCTGGATTCGCAGTCGCTGACAGCCTTGCAGGGGCTGGCGGCTTGCGCGTTTGCCTCCGAGGACTACGAACTGGCGGCCAAGTATTGCGCCAAGCTGACCTCCCTGGCTCCGGACAACTTTCAAGGCTGGTACAACCTCGGCCTGGCGCGTCACAAGGGCGGGCTCCTCGAAGAGGCTGTGGAAGCCTACGAGCAGGCCGTGCGCCTCAGCCCGGATTCCGTTCAAGCCTTCACCAACCTGGGAATCGCCCGCCAGGAATTGGGGCACCTGGAGGCTGCCCGCCAGGCATATGAACGCGCAGCCCAGCTCGACGCCGCTGCGACGACCCCGCTGTGGAATCTCGGTTTGGCCTTGGAAAGCGCCGGCGAACTGGATGAGGCGGCCAACGCTTATGCAGAATTGCTGAAGCGCAGCCCAAACTCGGAAGAAGCCAGATTCCGCCTGGGCTTCGTGCAACTCCAGCGTGGCGACTACCAAGGCAGCGCTGAGAACTTCCAAGGTTGCTTGAGGCTGCGCAAGGATTGGCCCGAGGCGCAGTTGAATCTCGCTCTAGCTTGCTGGAAGCTGGGCAAGCCTGAGCTGGCCGAGGCCGCCTACCATCAGGTTCTAGAATCCGACCCTGAATGCTTGGACGCCTTGCGCGGGCTGGCCGCCCTGGCCCTTGAACAGAACGACTTCGAACAGGCTCTGGAATATCACAAGCGGCTGATTAGCCTGGGTGAACGCTCGCCGGAAGTGCTTTACAACGCGGCCGTGCTGCTGCAAAAGGCCGGGCAGGTGGAGGCGGCGGCCGAGCTTTACCAGCAGGCTATCAGCGAGAAGGCCGATTTCGCGGAAGCCTTGCTTAATCTGGGTCACGCGCTGCACGCGCTGGGCCGTGAGCAGGAGGCTCTGAGTTGCTGGAGCAAGGCCCTCGAAGCCAAACCTGAACTGGCGCAGGGCTACTTCGCGCCCGGCCAGAACTGAGCCGGCCCCCGGCGCGCATCGCCACAGAGTCGGCGCACCCTCAAATCTTGCCGGGACGCCCTGTCAAATCACGTCCGCGAAGTTTTTCCGCAGCTTGTAAAACCAAGCGTGGCCGGCAAAGAACATGATGGCCGACAGGCACAGCAGCTTCCAGAACGACCCCGCCGCCGGAGCGGTGTTCTCCAGCAGCACGCCGCGGTAAGCGTGCACCAGCACGAAAAGCGGGTTCTTGGACAGTATCGGCAGGGCGGCGGCCGGCAACGACTCCACCGGGTAGCAGATCGGGGTCAGGAAAAACCACAAAGTGAGCAGAAAGCCGATCACCTGGCCCAGGTCGCGCAGATAAACGCCTAGGGCCGAGAGGAACCAGCAAATGCCCGTGGTGAACAGCACTTGGGGAATCAGTAGCACCGGCAACCAGAAAACGGTAAGGGGGATTGTCCCGCGGAAGACCAGCAGGCCGAGCAAGAACACAGCCAGCGCGAAAACCTCGGTCACCAGCCCCGCCGCCACCAAGTTGACCGGCAGCGTCTCCAGCGGAAAGACAAGCTTCTTGACGAAATTTCGGTGCTCAAGGATCACAAATGGCGACCGTCCGGCGGCCTCGCTGAAGGCCAGCCAGGGCAACATGCCCGCCAAAAAGTACAAGGCGAAGCCCGCGCGGCTGGGATCGTTGCCCAGACGCGCGCGCAGCACGATCCCGAAAACAAAGAAGTAGGTGAGCATCAACAGCAGCGGGTTGAGCACGGTCCAGAACAAGCCCGCGAAAGAGCCGCGGTATCGCCCGCTGATGTCGCGGCGGACCATCGAGCGAATCAGGCTGCGGTTGCGCCAGATGCCGGCTATAGGATAGCGGAAGGCCCGTCCCAAGGCCCGCAGCCAGCGCTCCCGGCGCAGCCGGCCGCGAGTGGCCAGCCGCCAGCCCGCCAGGCGCGCGCGTCCTCCGGAAACTTCTGCTTCAACCAGCAAGAACGGCCAGCCGCGGTCATAGTGCCAGCAGACTTCCTCCTGGAGCAGGGAGACGAACAGGCGATAACGACCCGGCTCCGGCGGCAGTTCGCACTCAATCTGGAAGCAGCGTTGTTCACCCGGCTTAAGCTCGGGTTCCAGCGGGCAGCGCGCGCCGTCCAGAACCAGCGTGTCGGTCTGCGGATCGAACAGTTGGTAGCCCAGTGCGAAGCCCTGCTCGGCGCTCCAGGCTGAAGCCGAGGCGTTCTGCATTCGCACTTGGATGGTGAGACGCCTGGCAGCCGAGTCCAGCTCGAGGGAGGGTTCGTGAAACGCCACGCTCATTCGGCCCTTCCCACGTAAAGCCACTCCGGATACCGCCGGCGAACGCCGGAGACCTTGCGCCCTAATGCGTATATGCCATCGTCCCGCAGCTCTGCCGACAGGCGGTAGCGATCCAGTAAATGGCGCACCCAGATCAGCTCCGGGCGGGGCTGCTCGCGGAACGGGCCGGTCTCGAGCCGCACGACTTCAAAGCCGGCGGCCTCGAGTAGCTGCTGAATCTCGCGCGGGGTGTACTCTCGGTGGTGGCGCGGCTCGGCCGGGCTGTCCCGGCGAGGGCGCACGTATTGCGCAAACAGCCCGGGATGATATCCCTGGAGGATGGCCGCAATAGCGCGCAGTGAGGCGATATTGGGCGTGGTCAGCACCAAATGTCCGCCTGAGCGCAGTACGCGGTTTATCTCCGCCAGCATGTGCATCGGATCGGCAGCCAGATGCTCGAGAACCTCGCAGCAGAGCACGGTGGCGAAGTGGCCGTCCGGGTATGGGAAGGGATCGCGCTCGGCGTCGAATAAGTCTACGTCGCATTGGAAGACCTCGCCCTGCTCGGAAATCGCCCGCCGGTGGTCAACTGCCGGCGCCGGGCCATAGTAGCAGCCGCGCACCTCGCCGTAACCCAGGTGGGTCTTCAACGCGGCAGTTATGTGCAAGTAGGCGCCCATCTCCAGGATGCGATCCTCGGGACCGCCGGGCGGGGTGATGGCCAGGGTCTTCTCCAGGCGGCTGAGGTGGGTCTCGACATACCGGCGGCTCTCCGGCTCCGTTGCCCAACCCAGGATGTATTCCGGTTCCGGCGCAGCATGTTCGGCAACCGGCGCCGGCGCAGGTTCTCGCGCAGGCTCGTCCTCGTCCTTCCAAGCTCGTCTTGCCGCGACGGCCTCCAGAAATTGCGCGTATCGCCTGGCCACCAGATCCCAACGGCACTCTCGCTCCACCCAGGCGCGCGCGCGCTCGCCCAAGGCGCGCGCCAACTCCGGCCGTGATACCAGCAGATTCAGATACTCGAAAATCAGGTCCTCTTCGCCGGAGCCGACCGGGACCTTCAGGCACACATCATCCGGCAACTCCGAAAAAGCCCCCACATCGGAGACTAGGACCGCCTTGCCCAAACCCAGGGCTCGCAGCAGGCTCCCCGAAGTCTCACCCACGGTGGGATAGCGGAGGTTTAAAGTGATGTCGCAAGCCGCCAGGTAGCCAGTGAAATCCTCGATGGGCGTGAAACCCAGCAGGCGCACGTTGGCCTCGAGATCCAGCGAGCGGATCAATGGTCTCAAGGGCAAGTCCGGATGTGGCTCGCCGGCCAGAATCATCCGAGCGCCCGGCTCCAAGCGTACCAGGCGGCGAAAGGCGCGCAGTGATTCGACGATGCGCTTGTAGGGCTTTAGAAAGCCGAAGATGCCCACTAGGGGAACCCCTTCCGCCAGGCCCAGCCGTGCTCTGTAGGCCATGCGGTCGGCCTGCGGGATCCAGGCGCCGTGCGGGATGCGAGCTACCGGGCCCTTGAAGCCGGCCTCCCGGAGCCTGCGCGCAACGAACCGGCTGTGGACGATTGCCGCCCGGCTGACCTCGAGCAAGCGGCGGATCATAGGCACGCCGTCGTAGTCCGGTCCGGCTTCTCCGGCTTGCACCCGCCGCCCGTGGGCCGCAGCTTCGGGCCCGCCTTCATACTCCAACTCGCGCAGGTAAGTCGCCCAGTCGCCCCGGCGGATGGTGAGGTCGGCGATCAAGTGATGCAGGTTCGCCTCGTGCATCACGATCACGCCCGGCCGACGCAGGGCCAGCTCATAGACGAAGCCGTGATAAGGATTGTTGCCCAACTGGTACAAGATGAGGTCGAAAGCCTCCCAGTCCAAGCACGCAGGCTTGCAGCCTACAACCTCCAGATCCACGATGGGCGCCAGATGCTCTAGTAAGGCCGCCGAGTAATCGGCTATGCCCGTCTTGGAAGGCGGCATCGGCGAAACGAACGCCACCCGCATGCTTACCGCACCAACTCCATGCTGAATACGCCCGTAGGCAGGCTGACCCGCACCATCACCGGCGTGCGGGCGGCATCGCGGGCGAAAAACAAATCAAAGGAGTGTTGCGAGGCGGGACCCTTCAAAGCCACTTGCAAGCGTTCGGCTTCGGTAGCAACATCGTTGACGCGCACGGTCTGCACGCCAAGATATTGGAAGCCGACCTGATAGCGCGCGCCGAAGAAGATCTCCTGTGGGGGCGGCAGTCTGCCCTGGCGCAGCTCGCGGCGCAAGTAGTATAGAAACGCCAGCGCGTCGCGCGCGCAGGCCGGCGCCGGGATTTCGCTCTGACCTCCCCCGCCCAGGGTCTGGCGGACTGCCACGCCGCGCGCGGAATCGAAGCTGGTCCGCTCGTGCCCCTGCCGGTTGCCGCGCCGGAAACGCTTCTCCAGCTCCACAGAGCAGAACTCTTCGCCGGCGACCGAACGGTGTGAATCGTTAACGGAGAAGCCCGGCACGGCGGCCTCCAGCGTGAATTCCAGTTCCCAGCGATCGCCGGCGCGGCGGGCGCGCAGAACGGCCTCGCCGAGGCTCAAGCCGCTGGGCCAGTTAACGGTATAGTTCAGAGTTTCTTCGGCAGGGGCGTCAGCCGGCGGGACTGCCTGCAATGCGCTCAACACCAACAGCGGCCAGATCATCGGTGCGAAGCCGAGACTGCCCGGGAGGGCGCCGGCAGCGAAGCCGCTTCCGCGGCCACCGCTTGATAGACCTCCAGGGTCCTGCCGGCGGTCCTATGCCAGCAGAACTGGGCGGCCCGCTGGAGGCCCAGCCGCTCCATGCGAGCCCGCAACTCGCGGTCCAGCAGCAGCTCCAGCATTACCCGGGCCATATCTTCAATAGAGTGGGGATCAAACAGCAGGGCGGCGGCGTCGGCCACCTCCGGCAGAGCGGAGTTGTCCGCGCAGGCGACCGCCTTGCCGCAGGCCATGGCCTCCAACAAGGGAAGCCCGAAGCCTTCATAATACGACGGAAAAACGAACAACTCACAAGCGTTGTACAGGTGCAGCAGGTCTTCGTCGGTGACGAACCCCGTAAAGTGAACGCAGCGGCCCGCCCCGGAACGTTCAGCGGCCCTGCGAACTTGCGGGCCGTACCAGGTTTCCTTGCCGGCCAGCACCAGGCGCAGGTTCGGCCCCGGCCAGGCCCGTAACAGCTCGGCAAACGCCCGTATCAGCCCGATATGGTTCTTGCGCGGCTGAAGGTCGCCCACCGTAAGTATGTAAGGCGGCTCAATCTGGAAGCGCGCGCGAACGTAGGCGGCAGCCACGCCGGGTGAAATCGGGCGGAACACGGCAGAGGCCGCATTGGGGACCACAATTATGTCTTCAGGGTCTCGGCCGTAGTGACGGGCGATGGCCCGGGCCGAGAATTGACTTCCTGTCAAGATGCGCGCGGCGCGTTGCACGGTGCGTCGCACGGTGAGCCGCAATTGTCGTGCGCGCCAGCGTGGAAAATACTCCGGATGCTCCAGGAAGCTGACATCATGCACGCTCACCACCACCGGCGCGGGACAAACCACCGGGGCGGTGTATTGCACATGCAACAACGCCGGGCGGTCACGGCGAAGGCGGCGCGGCAGATCCCAACCCAGACGCAGGAAGGGGTTGGGCGACACGCGATCGAAGCGGAAACGCCCGGGAACCCAACTGGCGGCGTCGCTCTGGGAGACGTAGGCGATCAGATCCCAACCCTCGCCTGCGCCGGCCAGCGCTTGCAGCAGGCTGCGGATGTAAACCTCGTTGCCGGTTAACCGCCGTCCGATTGCATGGGCATCAACCGCGAAGAGCATGAATTCTCTCAGTATAGTTCAGAGCCGCGGCAAGGATTACCTTCTGTAAACCTGCCGGTTTGCGGGCAGCACTCGTTGGATCGCCAACCCCGCGCCAATTACTACCAAGCTCCCCACAACGTTGTACCACAGGAAAGATATGCCCGTACTAAAGTGGGACCACAGAATGGCCGCCTCGCCCGCCAGCACGCCCAGGAAGGCGGCGGTCCCACCCACCCGCGGAAAGAAAAACGCGAGCACAAAAACCCCCAGCATCGAGCCGTAAAACAGCGAGCCCACCATGTTTACCGCTTCAATCAGCGAGCCTAAGTTTCGACCATACTGCGCGAATGCCACCGCGTAGCAGCCCCAGAAAACAGTGGCCAGGCGCGAGGCGCGCAAGTAGCGGCGATCCTCGGCCTGGCGCCGCCAATGGCGGCGGTAAAGGTCCATCACCGTGACTGTGGCCAGTGAGTTAATCTCGGCGGAAATCGTGGACATTGCAGCGGCGAAAACGGCCGCCAGAATCAGCCCTACCAGTCCGGCCGGCAGATAACGCGTTACGAAGGAAAGGAATATGTAGTTGGCGTCGTTTATCCCACCTATGGCTTGGCGGCGCACGGTTTCAAGCTCCGCCCCGGCTTGCTGGAAAGCCCGCTGCTGATCCCGCCAGGGGCGCCCGCGGCGTCGCGCTTCGAGCAGATCCCAAGCCGCCCGGCGTCGTTGAAGAAAAGCCTCTTCGAACCGGCGCTCGATAGCGCTCCAGGACGGCTCGCCGGCGCGCAGGCGCGCCAGCTCGCTGGGGTGGAACAGCAGCGGAGGCCGCTCGAATATGAAGAACACAAACACCAGCGCGCCTATCAGCAGCACCAGAAACTGCATGGGCACCTTGGCGACGGCGTTGAACAGCAGGCTTAACCGGCTCTGCGCCACCGAGCGCCCGGTCAAGTAGCGCTGCACCTGGGATTGATCCGTGCCGAAATAGGACAAGGCCAGGAACATTCCGCCGATCAGGCCGCTCCACAGCGTGTAGCGGTTGTTGGGATCCAAGCTCAGATCTACGGCGTTGAGCTTGCCTGCCGCGCCCGCCAGGCGCAGGGCATCCACAATCGAGACGCCGGGCGGCAAGAGCCACAGCGCGGCCGCCAGCGCGGCCAGCAGCCCGGCGAAGATGATCAGCATCTGCTGTACGTCGGTCCAGGTGACCGCCTTTATCCCGCCCAGAGCCGTGTAAAGAATTACCAGTCCTCCCATCAGCAGGATCGTTAGGCGGTCCGGCCAGCCCAAGATCACGGTCAGTACGACCGCCGGGGCGTACAGCGCCAGTCCCACGCCGAGACCCCGCTGAATCAGGAAGATCACGCTCACCAGCGTGCGCGTTTTGGCGTCGAAGCGCAGCTCGAGATACTCGTAAGCGGTGTAGACATTGGCGCGGTGAAAGACCGGTACGGCGGTGGCCGACAGTATGACCATGGCCAGCGGCAAGCCGAAGTAGAATTGCACGAAGCGCATCCCGTCCACGTAGGCTTGCCCGGTGGTCGAGATGAAGGTGATGGCGCTGGCTTGGGTGGCCATTATGGAAAGCGCCATGGCGTACCAGGGCATGGTCTTGCCGGCCAGCAGGTAGTCGCGGGTTGTGGTGTTGCCGCGGCCTTTGTGCAAGCCGTAGGCGACAATCCCCGCCAGGGAAAGCGCCAACACGGCCCAGTCCAGCGGTCTCATGGCGCAAAGATCTTCGTGAACGCGTACATCAAGCCGATCAACATGCCCAGATACAGGACTACCGCAGCGTAAATGCGGCGCCAGCTTCCCAACAGCGGCGGCGGCTCATCCGATCCGCAGGACTTCATCGCAGCGTCTTGCCCGCGCTGAGCAGGTTCGCAAAGATCCGAAACGCTCCCGGCACGCCCGCAGGGAGCTGCCGAAACCAGGCATAGGCAGTGAAGATGTATGCGCCCTTGCCGTAGCGCGCCGCCAGCATCCCCCCGGCCAGCGGCTTCTCGCCCGGGTCCGCGCACGTCAGCAAAGGCTCGTAGCGCGGATCCCATTCGGAGGCAAAATACAGACCGCGCTCCTGCACCCAACCCTCGAAGTCCGCCGGACCTATCGAATTGGGGGCGCGCAACAAGGGATGCGCAGGATTGGGAAAGCTGACGGA
>Ga0272448_1001674_pt1 | contig 29219 bp, 30 predicted proteins | sample YNPCB0191_FD_202220 | JGI IMG/M metagenome (GOLD analysis project Ga0272448, IMG submission 202220) | Hot spring sediment microbial communities from Yellowstone National Park, WY, United States - YNP-CB-019-1 | ecosystem: Environmental > Aquatic > Thermal springs > Hot (42-90C) > Sediment...
CTAGAATGTCTGCTTTAATCTGTCGCCAGATCTTGCTTCTCGCCCCACCGCCGATTCCCCTGACTTCATCGCATGTAACTCCTGTGATCTTTCTCCATCTATCTAAATCTGCTTTAAGCTTAAATGCGATCCCCTCCATTATGGCTCTAATTATTTCACCCCTTTTTGTAGTTAGGGTGAGCCCGTAAATTAACCCTCTTGAGTTGGGGTTTTCAGGCCTTCTCTGCCCGCCAAAGTTTGGTGGTATAAGAAGACCTCTTGAACCAGGAGGGGTTGCCTCTGCCTCAATATCCATCAGCTTATAAGATGATAGGTTATATTTTTCAGCTACACTTTTTTCGTAGCAGAATAACTCATCTCTAAACCATCTTAGTATTGAACCAGCGTGCTGGGTCCCACCCCAAGCGCCAGAATAGAGACCAGGAACTATATGAGTAAGTCCGCTAACCCCGTTTTCGAAGTCGAGCATAAATTTGTCTGAGGCTACCATAATCGCATCCACTGTGCCCGTCATGTCTACACCTCTACCGGGTTTAGTAAAACCTGCGCCATAGAAGGTACAAGCCCAGTCACCACCTCCTGCAACAACTGGTGTCCCATTCTTCAACCCTACTTCATCAGCTACGGTCTCTAAGACTTCCCCTACAATTTCCCATGGTTCATGTATTTCAGGTAGCATGTCCACAGGTATATCGTATTCCCGTAAAAGCTCATCGGACCATCTGTTCTTCTTTATGTCAAACAAGTTGGTTGCAAAGGCGTCTGTACGATCCGTAGAAAACGCCCCTGTCAGTTTGAAGACTATAAAGTCTTTAGGTAATAAGAACTTGTAAGTATTTCTATAAACATCTAACGCGTTCTCTTTGATCCAGAGAATCTTTGAAGCTGTATATGCAGCGTCTAGTGGATAACCATTTATTTCGAAGACCCTGCGCGCGCCAACTTTTTCTGCGATCCTCTTAACCTGAGGTTCTGATCTCCGATCTACCCATGTTATACAAGGGAGCAATGGTTTCCCATCTCTGGAAATAGCAGAGGGACCATGACTTTGGCCGCATGCACCTATTGCTACGACATCATCGGGCGATATCTTTGCTTGTTTGAAACATTCCTTTATTGTTGATACAGTTGATTTCCACCAAAGGTTTTGATCTTGTTGAGCCCAACCCGGGTATGGGGAGTCTAGTGGATATTCTTTATACGAGGATCCGGCGACCTTTCCTTCTGTCGTATATATTGTGGATTTAACTCCCATTGTGCCTAGGTCGATTCCGAGGAGATAAATATCACTGTTCATGGTTGAGATGATTGTTTTTAGACTATTTAGATTTTTTTGTTATATTCGTTTATACCGTTTAAGTTTAACTTTGAAAAGCAGAAATATCCCCAGTTTAGTATAAGGTAGATCGGTGATCTAATGGAGTATGTAGAATACTTTAAAGGAAGCGGGGAATGGACTGAACAAGTCCTTGAAATAGCTAAAAGATATGCTGAAGCAAATGGAGTAAGAGATATCGTGGTCGCATCGACAACTGGGGCTACAGGAGTAAAAGCCTCTGAAGTCTTCAAGGGCTATAACCTAGTCGTCGTAACACATTCTGCAGGGTTTAAAGAACCAGGGAAGGTTGAACTCTTAGAGGAGAATAGAGCTATTATAGAGAAGAACGGAGGGCGGATACTGACTACCACCCATGCTTTAAGTGGAATAGAAAGGAGTCTTAGAAAGAAGTTCAATGTTATAGGCCCCTTAGAGCAGATAGCTTATACACTTCGACTTTTTGGCCAAGGCACAAAAGTCTGCGTAGAAGCTGCCGTGATGGCTGCTGATTCAGGTTTAATACCAATAGACAAGGACATTATATGCATAGGAGGAACATCTAGAGGTGCGGATACAGCCATTATAATCAAGCCAGCCTACTCAAGTGACTTCTTCGATCTGAAGGTCAGGAAAATATTATGTAAACCTTCAAACTTTTAACAAGAACCCTAGCCTTTAAAAGCTTTCGATAAATCTACCTAGATGGTTGTAACCATGTTAAATGGTATCCACGCTGTCTTCTTAGATTTAGATGGGTCTGTGTACAGGGGAAACACCGCTATTCCACATGTTGGAGAAACGATTGCCAACCTTAAGAGTAAGGGGTATAAAATACTCTACGTCACGAACAACGCTTCCAGGACCCGTGAAGAGTATGTTGAGCATTTCAAGAAAATAGGGTTGCAAGCTGAAGAGGATGAATTCTACACCTCTGCGATGGCTACATCTGCCTATATGCTCCAACGATATGGTTCCAAGAGACGAATTTATGTGATAGGTGCTGACTCTTTAAAGAGAGAATTAGAAGATAAGGGGTTTACCATTCTCAGCGAAGAAGATGCGAAAAAGGCGGAGTTTGTTATACTATGCCTGGATACCAATGTCACATACAAACGTCTATGTGCTGCTTGCTATGCGATACAAAATGGAGCTAAGTATATTGCAACTAACCTTGATAAGACTTTGCCTGTTGAAGACGGTTACAGGCCTGGTGCAGGTGCCATCTCCGCTGCGATAACCACTACAACTAATGTTAGACCTTTCTTGATAGGGAAGCCTTCAAAGATCATAATAGAAATGGCTTTAAAGTATATGGGGCTAAGCAAAGATGAAGTTCTTCTAGTTGGGGATAAGTACGAAACTGATATTAAGGTTGCGAAGAAGCTTAATATGAAATCCGTTCTAGTTCTAACAGGTGTTACAAGGGCCGAGCAGTTAAAGAAGGTACCTGAACATATGCGACCAGACTACGTCATTCCCAGCTTGAATGAGATATTTAGCATTCTCAAATAATATGATCGCGTATAAGCCAAAGGTATAAACAATCTGACAACACGTCAAATGCTGATATGTATTTTGACTCGGAGAAGAAAATAGTAGAGCTGGCTCAAGATCTTAGTAGAAATAATCAAAGATGTGTTGGAAATGGTATGTTTTGCTTTGGGAAAGAAGACTAATATCCAGGCCACTGTTCTTTCTTAATCTGCGCTGATGGAATGTTTAGCTGGGCTAAGAGAACGTCCATAGCTTTCACCATAGCAGGAGGCCCACATGTATAAAATGTTCTCTCATGGTAATCGGGTACCTCTTTCCTAATCATGTCTGCGCTTATTACGCCGGAATATCCCTTCCAATTAAGGCTTGGTTCGTCTAACGTTAAAACTACTTTAAGGTTAGGGTTTTGTCTTGACATCTGCTCCAACTCCTCTCTGAATACGATATCTCTTTCTGTCCGATTGCCATAAAGTAGTGTTATTTTGGTAGCGAGCTTCATGTCCGTTGCATACCTGCAAATACTTCTTAAAGGCGTTATACCGATGCCTCCAGATAGTAAGGCTATTTTTTCGTACTCTCCTGTAAAGGTGAAGTTTCCAAACGGGCCCTCTATCTTTACCCAATCACCAACTCTCAAAGCGTCAAGTGCGTTAGAAAATTCGTGCCCAGTAAGCTTTTTAGTGAATTCAACATACCCCTTTTCTGTAGGGCTGCATGAGATTGAGAAGGGTTTCCTTACAAGCGTGTCGTTGATCTTTATGGTAACAAACATAAACTGCCCCGGTTTGTGAGTAAAACCATTAGGGGTTTTAAATCTGAAGCTCTTTACATTATATGTTCTTTGGATTATTTCCATCACAGTTGTTTCAAAGTCCATTATAACCCACCTAACGAACGTTCCTCCATAATAACTCGTGAGTTTCTCTTAAATAAATTTACATACTTCTAATGCCCTTAAAAAGGGTCGTCAAGCATATGGAGAAGGCGAAGCTGACCCGCCATATCCATGGCAGAGCTGTTCAAACGATGGGAGGAGGATGCGTATGGTTGACAGGGCCATAGGCAGGTGCATAGTAGCGCTGAAGACATGCCTCTACAGGGTGAACGACGTAATACAGGGTGTGAGGGCGAGTGGGCTGTAAAAGAAGTGCTCTGGCAGCACAGGGAAAGCTTGAACGAGCAGATAGACAGCCTGATAAAGCTGAAGAAGAGCAAGCACTAGAACTCCCGCTAGCCTACAAACAAAGGACAGGACGATTGGGACGACAACTTAAAATAGAAAGTCTTCCTCATAAATTCAACTAAAAAGTTCTATTCATCCTCTTTAATGTGGAATCTTAAATGTTATGGTACGCTTATCCAAATTATTAAAATCCAGAAGACGAAAAGGCTTCCTAACGCTGAAACAACTTTAACCTTTTTATCGACTTTTCGCGTAAAACAAAAAATACTAAGAACAACTGCACATAAGCTTAAGCCAAAAATTGGGATAATACATATTCCATTAAATGTTCCTAAGAGGTATGGTACCCATACTATTAGACCGCTTAATAGGTAAATGGTTCCACTAGCATGCATTAATTGAGTTGGGTAGCTTTTTTGCGTAAGGCTATCCATATAGTCTAAGATTATCGTTGACCCTAAGTTGAAAAAACTAACAATCAGCGCCAAAACAATTATCTTCACACTAAAACCACCTGCCGTTGGAAAGACTAAACCTATCAATGTTGCTACGATCACCATTTTAAAGATCGTTTGCATCGAAAATGTCCTAATTATTTTGTGAATATTTATGGCAACAAGCCCAAGTACAATGTATATGAGTGTCATAGCCGATAATGCAAAATCCCCTTCAGCGCATATCTTTACAGAAGAAATGCCAATAGCAGTAGCGAGAGATAGAATGCCAATTCTTAGCACAGCATGTGAATTTAGCAACCCTGAGGCTATGACCCTCTTTGGGTGAACGATTTTGTCATAATCACGGTCTACATAATCATCTATGGCCCATAAGCCTAATGTTATAAAAAAAAGAGTTAGTGTAGCAATTGATATGTCTAGAATATTTTGCTTGCCTGCAAGTCCTGCAAGGATCGCTGTTAGGAAAATTGCTGGCGCTTGAATTCTTAAAAGTTTTAAGTACTTAATCATTCCAATACCAAATATTTTATCCTATTTAAGAAGTTGTCGATGTTTTCCTTCGCGGATAATCGTTATTGTATGGGTGGCGCATGATATGCACGGGTCGTAGGCCCTTATCACAGCACCTGTCTCATGCCAAAGCTTTGTTTCGTCCACTTTTCCTTTCCGTATGGACCTTTCTACAACCTTTTTCATTGAAGCATCTATTGGATAGGAGTTTTGTGTGGTTGGGACGATAAGGTTTGCCATTGTTATGTACCCGTTCGAATCCCACCTGTAATGGTGTATGAGCATCCCTCTAGGTGCTTCAACAATTCCAACACCTTCACCTGACTTGATGTTCACAGGGGATCTTATGTTCATGCTGACTATTTTATCATCTTCTAGAAGCTGTTCAGCACGCTCGACAGCATACACTAAACATATGTACCGAGCAAAGTGATAAGCTAGAGTCTCTTGTGCTGGTGCACCATATTTGCTTTTAAATTCCTTTAAAAGTTTGGCTGAGTGTTCTCCTAGAGAATTTTCTGCTACATTTACTCTTGCAAGTGGGCCTACACGATACATACCATCTTGCAGCCCTGCGGACTTAATATAGCAGCGTTTGGCATAACTATACTCTACAGTTCTTTCGGCAACGTATTTGAGGTAGTCTGAGGGTTCGAATTCAGTAGCTGCGCCCTTTTTGTCAACTATCCTAGGTCGTCCATTATATAGGTCCAGGTTGTCATCATTTACTAAGCCTACGAAATTTGTCTCAAGCCCCCCTAGACCTTTGTATCCATCGGCAAATTTTTCAAATACTGGTATAACTTTGTCATACCAACCGATAACCTTTTCCTTTGTCTCCTTAACCTGATTCAAGAGATTATCACGATCTTTTTTGGAAAGATTCTTTGATATCCCTCCTGGTACTGCAGTGCAGGGATGTGTTGCTTGCACTCCTAAGGTTGCTACAATTCTTTGGCCTACAGCCCTCACACCTACAACTTCTTTGACGACTTCTGGAAACCTATTGTTAAGTTCCACAAAACCTCTACGTTCTGGTGGCATGTCCGCAAGCAAAATGTCCGGCCCGGCGAGGACGAACAAATGCAGTGTATGATCATGTATGAAACCACCAGTTAACATTAGTTCTCGAAGCATCTTAGCTGTTTCTGTCGTTTCAACCTGTAACCCCGCATCTATAGCTTTAGCACTTGCTAGATGATGGGGTGTTGGGCATACGCCACATATTCTTGGCACGATGAAAGGAACCCTTGTTATATGCCTTCCGATCAGGAAAGTTTCAAAGCCTCTAAACTCTGTCAGGTGAGCATGCGCGTCGACAACATCACCAACTTCGTCTAATTCTATTCTAACTTTAATGTTGCCCTCAATCCTCGTAACAGGTTCTAAATTAATCTCTTTTTTCATCAAACATTCACCCTTGCAGCTTATTTAAGAGCGCTACGATGGTGTCCTTTATGATGGGCGGCGGCGGAGGGCAGCCTGGGATGAAGTAGTCCACCTTCACATGCTCTGATACTGGTAAAACCTTTTCTACCAAACCTGGGACATGTGAGCTTGGTGTGACGGTTTTTTCCTCTATCGACGGGGCATTTTCATAAGCATTAGCCAATAGTTCTTCCTTTCCATACATATTTGCAAGTGATGGAATGCCACCAAAGCATGCGCAGGAACCACAGGCTATTAGAACCTTAGAGTTCTCCCTAGCCCTCTTAATCAATTTAATGTCATGCTCGTTCCTCGCAGCACCGATCACCAAAGCCACATCTACTTGATCATATTCTCTCGAGCTCATAAGTATTGGAGCGTAAACAAGTTCTATTTTTTCTTGCAAGAGCTTTAAAAGGTCCTCGCCCAAGTCTGCAATAGCGACTTCACATCCCCCGCAATATGCTATATCCTCTATAGCCATTTTTATTTTTTCAGGCAAATTACCTTCTGATTGTATCTAATTATCGTGTAGTATAAAAATTTTGCTCTGTTTTCCCAAAAAAGTTTATAAAGGATAAACCAGACCATATAAAATATGATTTTCCATGAGCAGTGGTAGAAAAATCGAGCTTGACAGAAGAAAATTTCTAACCGCTTCTATTGGATTAGCAAGTATAATGGTTTTAGACGTCTCTACCGCAAAGAGGTTACTGGCCGACATGCCAGAGGAAGAGGCAAATAGGGTTGGGATGCTGGTCACCCCATCGCAATGCATTGGATGCAGGGCCTGTGTTGAAGCCTGCAAGAACGTTCATGGGGGAAAGACTGGAACACTATATACCGATGTAAAGGAAATAAAACGCTACAACTTAAATGTGCCAATACTTTGCATGCACTGTGAAGACCCTCCCTGCGCTAACATATGCTTAACTGGTGCCCTAACTAAGCTTGGGAACGGCCCTGTAGCTTTAGACCAAAGCAAGTGTATCGGGTGCACACTTTGTACAGGTGCATGCCCATTTAATAGGATACAATACGATCAAAGCCAAAGAGTAGCGTTTAAATGTGACATGTGCCAAGAGCGGGTATCTAAGGGTTTAGTACCGGCATGCGTTGAAGCCTGTCCTGTGAGCCCCAAAGCACGATTATTTGGAACCTACAAGGAAGTACTGAATGAAGGTGTGAAGAATGCTGAGAAGATAGATGGACTTTTAGTTTTCCCTCAAGAGACTTCAACATTGTATGTTGTAAAGAAAGAATGGTTGGAAGAGCTGAGCAATCCACCAATAAAATTAAGTGACAAATACCCCCAGGAGGCAAGGCTTATGGCGAACATTTCTAAATATTCAGAATGGGGGTTAGTGCCTGTTGCTCTCGGAGTTATTGGATACGCATTAATGTGGAGGAAGGAAAAATTCAGGTGAGAAACTTTGGTCAGATGGTTTGATAAAAAGTATAAGTTGTCCTCCCTCGAACTAAAGCCGCCAGGGTTAATAGAGCTGTTGACCAAAAGGGCGACAAAGACAGACATGCTATTCCATTGGAGTATGATCGGAGCTTTGATTACGGCATTGGTAATGGAACTAATTTACTTTATTTCGCCACCTTCAACATTGGGTATGTCCTTTTTATGGGCGCATGGTATCTTAGGCTCATTCCTTGTACTTGGTGGGCTAGCATATTTTGTAAAGTACTGGAGGGACAACTACTTCTTATTAGTTACAGACCGAATATTCTTAGTTGACACATTATTTATCGCGGCAATAGCTACTTCGGGAATGATACTATCTCTTAAGGTGTTAGGAATTTTACCTACAACAGCGCTTGGATTAGAAGGAACGCTACATATACTTCTGACTTATACATGGTTTGTCGTATCACTATTCTTTAACGGAGCTGTTAGACACGCTCTTGCAACAATAGTTTGGAGAATCTATGGTACAACGAAGACAATGTCGAATCCATCGATATTCAGCGACGCATGTGGAAGGTGTGGTAAATGTGTTGAGGCATGCCCACTTTTTGAGGCATATGAGAGGGAAGAGGAAGCTCCGGCATTAAAGCTGAGAAAGTATCTAAAGAAGTTGGCTACAGAAGACCTAAGCGTTGAGGAGAAGAAAAAGATCGTCGAAGACGTTTACGTATGCACCTTATGCGGTCTTTGCGTGGGAGTCTGCCCCTACTCATTCAACTTTGTCGACCTATACAAGAAACTCTTGGCACAAGTAAACGAGCTATACGCGCAAATAAGGGTAGGAAAAACTAAAACTGCGAGCATATAAAAATAACATTTTTCCTTCCACTCTTTTTTTGGATTAACCTTGATTTTTCAGATCAGTGGCATATAAATAGACTTTGCCTTACTCTTTTCTCTACTTGAATTGACCACGTATTCCCTTATATAAACGTAGAACCCTTGTCTTTATCAAGGCACCATAATGTATTTTTTTAAGGGGGATTTCTAATAAAAAAGACTTTTTTATTAGAAAAAATCATAATTATAAAAAAATTTATTAATATGCAATATAAATGTTTATATATTATCTTGTTTTATTTGCAAAGTAACATGAGTGAACATAAGAAGGTTGATAGAAGGAACTTTATCAAGGGCTTGGGTACAGGGATAATCGTTGGGGCGGGTGTGACAGCTGGCGCGACGATGCTGGTGCCCGCTCCGACACAGACGCTAACTGAGACGGAGACCACGTCGAAGACCATCACATCTCAGACGACCGTCACCATGCCGACCACCACAACAGCTACGACAACCGCTACAAAAACTACTACGACGACGGCGCCACTTACATTCGCCTCTTCGAAAGGCTACATCGTTGTAGACCCTAAGAAGTGCGTTGGTTGCCTAAGCTGCATGGCGGCCTGCTCCCTTGTCCACGAGGGTAAGGTTAGCCTTTCGCTGTCGAGGATACAGGTCCTAAACAACCCATTCGAAAGGTTCCCAGAGGATATCACACAGGAGCAGTGCAAGCAATGCGTTAACCCACCATGCGTAACAGCATGTCCGACAGGGGCTCTGCACATCGACCCAGCCACAGGGGTAAGAGTTGTAGATAAAGAGAAGTGTATACTTTGCCTCAGGTGCTTCGCAGCATGCCGCAACGTGCCATCAATGATGATACCCAACGCCGCAGGGAAGTACATGCAGAAGTGCGACCTCTGCATGGACACACCATACTGGGGTGAGAAGGGTGGGGTGGACGGGAAGCACGCGTGTGAGGAAGCATGCCCAGTTAAGGCCATAAAGTTTGTGAAGGAGGTGCCAGAACAGCTCGACATGAGCGGGTACTACGTCAACCTCAGGAGCAAGAGGTGGGAGGAGCTGGGGCTAGGCCCAGCGGAGGACTGATGGCATGAAGGGACACATGGGTAAAATCCTAAGAGTAAACCTCACAAACAAGACAGTGAAGACCATCGACACTACGCAGTACGAGGAATGGGGTGGAGGACATGGCATAGGCTCAGCGATCTTCTGGGACCTCGTAGCAAGCCAGCTACCAATAAGTCCATACGACCCCAAGAACGTCGTAACCATAATGACATCACCACTGGCTGGAACGCTAGCTCCAACCACAGGCAGGACTGAAGTCCAAGGCCTAGGGCCACAGCCATACCCGATAGAATGGTTCACAAGAAGCAACTTCGGCGGAAGGTTCGCGGTCATGCTGAAGAACGCAGGCTGGGATGGCATAGTCATAGAAGGGAAAGCGGATAAACCATGCTGGGTGAACATAGTAGACGACGACGTAGACATACCGGATGCAGCAGACCTATGGGGCCTAGACGCGTGGGAGACGCAGGAGGAAATATGGAGAGAAGTGAGCGGGGGCAAGTTCGGGAAATGGGTCGAAACGAGCACAGGAAGGTACACGACCCAGAGGCCAGCGGTCATAGCGATAAGCCAGCTGGGTGAAGTGCAGTCGAGGATAGCGTGCCTAATGCACGACGCGGGAAACGGAGCAGGACAAGGAGGCTTCGGAGGCGTATTTGGCGCAAAAAACCTTAAAGCGGTGAGCGTGATAGGGGCGAAGGGAGCGATAGAGGTAGCTGACCCCAAAGCCTTATTCGAGACGTGGAAGTGGGCATTAGAAAACTACAGAGGCAACATAGAAACACGCAAACCCCTCGCAAGTTTGGGATCAGGGGAACTTCTTACGTTTGGAGGATCCCCTACTGTGGGATACATGGGCTTAAGGGAGAAAAATATGAGACCGAGTGGTTGTACAGGTTGTCCTAAAGCTTGCCGTGCACATCTTGGAAGCGGTATTGGCAACGAACAGCAATGTGTAGAAAGCGTATACTATGGCAGTTATGTTGGAGCGAGATATGGTGCCATCACAATCGAAAATGATATAGCCGCAGATCTAACAGGAAAGTTTGCTATAAACGCCTATGAACTAATGAAAATAATACCATACTTGCAAGCTCTTAACGCAATGGGTGTTCTAGGTAAAGGCAAGCCTATAGACACTGACCTATCCTTCGACATGCTTGGAACAGCGGCCTTCGTCGAAGAGCTTGTGAGGAAGATGATCAAGGGGAAGGACATTGGTTTAGCGCTTCGCGAGGGCGGTGTTAGAGCAGCGAAGCAGTGGGGGAGGATGGAGGCTGACCTAAAGACAGGCCTGCTTCCATATGCATACTGGGGTTATCCTGAGCACGGCTACGACCCAAGGACGGAGGCTGAGTGGGGGTACGGCAGCATCCTAGGCGAGAGGGATATAAACGAGCACGACTTTAACTCGTTTGTGTTTTGGTACCCACTGTCATTCTTCGCGACAGGCGACTACCCCATATCGGCGAAGGAAGTTGCTCAAATCTGCTCGGAGAAGCTGGTTCCATACACGGGAGACCCCCTCATGCTCGATTACAGCAACGAAGGCATCTACTCAGACCATTTTGTCAAACTCGTCGCATGGCACAGGCATTACACCAGGTTCTGGAAGCAGTCGATAGGTTTCTGCGACTGGGCCTTCGCTGACCTAGTGAACAACTACGCGCCTAACAACCGTGGTATGACCCCAGATGGTGAGGTAAGGTTCTTCAACGCGGTAACAGGGAAGAACATCACCTTCGCCGAGGGCATGGAGATAGGCAGGAGGATATGGAACCTCGACAACGCGATCTGGATCCTGCAGGGAAGACATCGTGACATGGTAAAGTACTCGGACTACATATACGACGTGCCATGGGCCGGTGGCATAGGTGGTCCTGCTTACCCTCTGCCAATGTACGTGAACGGCGAGTGGAAGTTTGCGAACGCAGTGGGTAGGAAGATTGACAGAGCCAAGTTTGAAGATTTCAAGACCAAGTTCTACACGCTTGAAGGATGGAACACGAGCAGCGGCTGGCCCACGAGAAGCACCCTAGAAGCGCTTAACCTGAAGCACGTAGCAGACCAACTCGCGGCAAAAGGCAAGCTAGGGTAGAGCACCCATGAACCTCTCAGAACCTGCAACAGAGCTGGCTAAGAAGATCCTAAGCAAGGTTCCATGGCAAAACCGCCTAGTCGCATCAATAACCCGCCAAATGACCGGCATCACAATGATCGACATCTACAGCTTTGAGGAAGCCGTTAACTTTCTGAGAAGCTGCAGATCAGACTACAGCCTAGACGAGCTCCTCATAAGTGGGAGCAGCGCGACTATAAACTACCTTGACCTAAGCGCTCTAGCCAACTGGGTTGGAGATGTGTTAGGGGACAGTGAGCTATCGCAGGCTCTAAGGGAAGTTGTGGGAGGAGAAAGCGAGAACCCCCTGCTAGCCTTCAGGGAGAAGGTGAAGCCCGTATTAGAGTTGATGGAGCAGAGGCTGGAGCAGTGCAAAGCGAAGCTGCCAGAAGCTCCATAAACCTCTATTTTTTAATTTTCGAATTTTTATGCACGGAGTAGTTTTGTTCAACTCGCCGGTTTTCAAGGTTACATATCATTCCATGTTAGGGCCTCCCCTAGGTCTAGCCTATGTAGCCTCCTACCTTTTACACACAGGCTACGAGGTCACCGCCATCGACTTCAATGTCAGTGGCCTAAACCTTGCCAGGGTTAAGAGGGTCATAGAAAACGAGAAGCCTTCCTTAGTGGGAATATCTTCCTCAACCGAAACCTACCCAAACGCATTAGAGATCGCGAAGTGCGTTAAATCCGTTGGCAGAGACGTCAAGGTCGCTATGGGCGGCCCTCATCCGACAACCCTCCCAGAGCATGTTTTAGCAGAAGATTACGTTGATTTTGTTGTCGTAGGGGAAGGGGAGAAAACAATGCTCGAACTCTCAAAATACATATTAAAGGAAGAGGGTGAATTGGAGAACATTAAAGGACTTTGTTATAAAGGCGATGCCAATACGATAAAGATAAACGAGAGAAGGGCCCCCTCCGACCCAGACGAGTTCCCCTACCCTGCTAGGGAGCTGTTTCCATTGGAATTCTACCCACTTAAGTGGACCATCTTGACTTCTAGGGGGGGTTGCCCGTTCAAGTGCCCATTTTGTTCGGTTTCAGTCATATGCCCTTATCCTAAGAAGTATAGAAGTCCAGAAAAGATATTTTACGAGCTGAAAATGCTTATTGAGACACAAGATGTTGAGTACGTCTTCTTTACGGATGATTTATTTACCTTCAATAAGAAGTGGGTTTACGATCTTCTGAACCTTCTTAAGGAACTAGAATATCCACTTAAATGGGGCTGTTCTACCAGAGTAGACTTAGTAGATAAAGGTCTTTTGAAGGAAATGGCTAGTGCCGGATGCTGTACAATTCAATATGGCGTTGAATCTGGCGCTCAAAAAATTCTAGATTCTGTTAAAGGTATCAAAAAGGAGCAAGTCTTAGAGGCAGTTCAAGCGGCTAAGGAAGAGGAAATGGACGTATCATGCTCTTTTATGATCCCTTTTCCAGAGGATACTAAAGAAACAATATATGAAACTAAAGAATTCATGAAAAAGATCTATGAGAAAGGAGCGCAAATTCTATTATCTTATACAGTTCCTTTCCCAGGCACATATTTTTACGAGCATTCAAAAGAGCTTGGGATCAGGATACTCGCTAAAGATTGGGGTGAATTCGACGCTAAGCACAACATAATAGAGACGATGCACCTTTCTAAGGAGGAAATAGAAGAACTCGTTAAGGAGGTTGTAGAGGGCCTCGGCCTAAAGAGTAGTTTAGACACGTCCTTATACCACTCCTTTTCCTAAGCATTCCATAGTTTGCCAAAGTATCTTATCATCCTGATGATAAGTTATTGGTGTGTTCTCACTTCTATAGCTTCGTTTCCGTCTATCTCTACGCCCTTGAGTGTTGAAATCATCCCCAGAACCGATTTTCGTATGATCTCTGAAACGAAGGGTTGTATGTGGACTTCTTTATCATTTACGATAATTTTGCATTTGAGTTCGTTTTTCAATCTTATCGGTACACATTTTTCTATTGAAGCCTTTCCTTCTTTTACAGCCCTAGCTAGGCTCAAGCATGAATTGTAACCGCATTTGCCACAATCCAGTCCTGCGAGTTTATCCAAAATATTAATGGTTTCCATCTCATTGTTTACGAAGTTTATAACCCTATCAGTAATAGTATACAAATCTCTTTTAATGTTTAAAACGTTCATATTTTCGTTAAATGCTTCAAGGGGGGAATAGCTACAAATACAAAGTAATGGTTCAATATGCTTTCTCATACTTTCTTCGTATTCTAGTTTATCCTTTACAATAAGTACCTTGGCTACTGACAGGTCTTCTAGAATCTGGCCTGAAAAATTCTCTAGTAAGATTAGATCTGCAACCTTTTTTGCGCACTTTGATAATTCCTTTAAACTAAATTCTGCCCCCTTTTTATGCGCCAGCTTTATTAACATGACGTTTAAGCCTCGGTTTTGAAGTTCGGCAATTAAGTCTCCTGTAAAATTTGTCTTTAAACTATCCTTCTGCCTAATTATAGAGATTGTCGGTATCATTACTTTAGCTTATATGTGGTTGTCATTTAAAGTCTTCCCAGCTCCAGCTTCTCCAAATTAATGGAAGTCAAAGTTCTTCTGGTGTTGTTGATGGATTTTCGGGATTAAAAATTTATTTAAATCTTTATAAGAAGGGTTATATATTGATGTTTTCCTTTGACTGAACTAATTGCGAAAGTAAAAGCTCTTGAAGTGGATTTGATTAATCGTGAAAAAAGGTTTTTGGAGGAAGAGTTGGCTGTGGAGGAGCCTGTATTTGTTTTTGTAAATGGCCAACACCTTGTAACCTTGATAGCGAGTCCTACTATGAAAAAAGAACTTGCTTTAGGCCATCTCGTCGCTGAAGGGTTGATAGATTCTTTAAAAGAGGTTAAAAAAGTTCAAGTTGAGGGTTCAAAAGTGAAGATCACGTTGACTAAGGCTTTAGATTACGAGCATAAGACTTCAAAGCTCATCACGCCTGTGGTCGACACGGCATCCGGTGCTACCAGCCCAGATTTCCTGAAAGTTTTAGACGGAATTCGAGAAAAGATAGTACGTTCAAAGACAAGGTTTGCACTCTCTAAGGTCCATAAGATGATGTGCGACTTCGACAAAAAAGGCGGAGTTCATAGGAAGACTCGCGGCACCCATTCTGCTGCAATATTTAGGTTTGATGGAAAACTTGTTTCTTTTACAGAAGATGTAGGCAGGCACAACGCTGTAGACAAGGCAATAGGCTGTGCGTTATCAGTGTTGGAAGATTTTTCGGAGACGGCTCTATTCAGCTCTGGAAGACAGCCTGCTTATATGGTTTTAAAAGCTGCTAGGGCTCGAATACCAATTGTCGTATCAATCGCATGTCCTTTAGAGTCCGGTGTGAGGGCTGCAGAGAAGGCGGGTCTGACATTGGTTCACATTTCAGGAAGGCTTATGAAAGTGTATACGAACCCGGAAAGGCTGGAGTTTAGTCTATAAAGGGGAGAGATAAAAATTTCAATACGACAACACCTAGGACTTTTACTAAAAAATAGTAAGAGGGGTTTTTGGTAGACGGATAATGGGCATCACACCATTCTTTAACATAGCTGGAGTGGAATGGTTTTGGGTGCTTTAGTTGTTATCGTACTGCTTTTTGGGGTGAGCAAGATCCCGGAAATCGCAAGGGCTATAGTTGGAAGGTGTGAGATACTCAAAAGCTGAAGTCGGGAGCTTATCTAAGCAGCCTTCTCTATCTCCTTTTCTATTTCGAGCCTTCCTCTCTGAAATTCTCCAGTAGTCCTACCCTCACACCTTCCAACAATTCGTATCACAGTTAAAACTGTAGGCTTTCTTGTAATTTTTGAGGAAAGTTTAAAATGCTTTCTCGCCGAAATGTTTTAGGATGACAGGGGATAGTTTACATGTTATAGAAGGCGTTGAGAGTGTTATGGACACATCTGTAGCGATCTCTGTAGCGCATTCCGACGTTAATGTAGCTAAAGACGCTATAAAGTCTGCTTTCCTTGAAATGCGTAGGATCGAAGATTTAATGAGTGTTTTTAAAAGGGATAGTGAAGTGTATCTGCTAAACAAAGATGGTTTTACCGAAAACGCGAGCGAAGAAGTCTCGTATGTTATTGAGAGGGCGAGGTATTATTCGAAGTTAAGTGATGGTGCGTTTGCTGTCACAGTACTTCCGCTACTAAACTTATGGAAGAAGAGGCTTGATGCTGGAACATTTCCTACAGAAAAAGAAGTAGGGGAAGCATTATCGTTGGCGGACTATAGAAACGTTAAGGTTGAGGATAGATGTGTAAGATTTTTGAAGGCTAACGTGGGTATAACTTTAGGGGGGATCGCGAAGGGATACGCTGTCGACAGGACGGTTGAAGTCTTAAAGCAGAAGGGTGTAAGCCATGCGCTCGTTAACGCTGGCGGTGACATAAAAGCTCTTGGAGACAAGACCCCTAAAGCCCCCTGGAAGATCGGGGTTCGAGACCCTAGAGAAAAGAACAGGCTTCTAACAATCGTTAATCTTAGAGATATGGCTATTGCGACGAGCGGTGGCTACGAAAGGTTTATCGGTAGAACGATTAGGGTCCCACATATAATAAATGCTAGAACCGGATATCCCGCTCAAGGTGTTTTGAGCGCGACTGTGATTGCGAAGGATGCGATCGACGCAGACGCCCTGTCAACGATCGTTTTCCTTCTCGGCCCAGAAAAAGGTATGGAAGTTGTTGAACGGCTTGAAGGTGTAGAGGCGCTCATTATAACAGAAGAAACGATGGTTAGATCTACTGGTTTCCACTGTTACGAAGGTTGAACGTTCTTACTTTTGCATTATTTCTTGGATCTTAAGTTTTATAGCCTCAGTCACAGCTTTCGAAGACATGGTCGCGCCTGTTACACCATCGACCTTTCCACCGTCTTTTGCTAATTCAAGCTCTCCAACAGATAGGCCTACGAATTGATTTTCAAATTCAGTCCCACAGATTTCTTGTTTCCAAACGTTTGTGCTGATCGCTTCCACGTCTACCGCAACCACCTTATAATCTAAGTCTACAGCACCTACTACCTCTAATTGGTCGGTGGGGGCTTTGGCTTCGGCGACGAAGGTGTAGCCGATTAAGGCCCCTTTATCGTCATAAGCTTCGTAATAGAGAACTTCCTCATTCTTCAACACCGGCTTAAAGTTGGTCGCGCTTGGAAGGACCTTTAAGAACTTTTCCTTTAACTCAGGATTGATGGGAATTTCTGTCGTTGTAGTTGTCATAGTAGTGCTTGTAGAGGGGGTTGAAGTAGATGTTATAGAAGTCGTAGGAGAGGAGGTTGTGGTTGTTGTGGTACTGGAGGTTGTGGAGGTCATAGGAGTGGATGTTGTAGTAGATGTAGGGCTCACCCCTTTCTCGCTTAGCAGCCACCAATATGTCCCAAAAGCTGCAATCGGGGCCACCACCAGCAATGTCGCAATAAAACGTCTTCGAGAAATCTTTCCACTTTTATAGGATTCTACAAGGTTTTTAACATCCATATTATGTCATAACAATAACAATAAATTCTTATATATAAATATTATATTGTTTAAGGACGAATGTGATGAGCCAAGGTGCCCGAAGTGTGGCAAGTCGATAAAAAGGGCTGGAGTACCGGTCGACGGGAAGCATTTCGCCAGCCTCCCATTGCACATCTACTCCATAGCCATCATCGTAAGAATCGAATGTATCTCCAAGCTGAGGCATGTGGAAAGTATTGTGTCCTTGCAGGTTAAAGACTTCTTTAAAAACTTGATGTGAAAGAAGAATGTAAAACCATTTTTGATGAAATTCGAAGGCTCATAGAGGGAAATGTTGATAGAAAAAAGCTAAATAACGCATAAAAATCAAATAACAGCAGAAAGAATCTTAATCCTATGATAAAGAAGCAGGGGAGAATTTGTCGTCCGTGTATAAAATAAGGATTTATAAATAACCGTTATCAAATAAGCTACAATGTCAAAGATTTCTCTTAAAGGGCTAAGATACGGCGAATACGGTTTCATATTATTAATAGCTATAATAGGGTTATTAGGAATTTTCTATTACGGTGGTATAATTCCATTCTACATCGAAATTTACTTAGGTTTGCTACTAGCAGCTTTCGGCGTTTATACAATAATTTTTGTCTTGTATTATAGAAAAAGAGCAACTAAAGGTGAAAGGAATTATATGTTCTCTTGGGGTTATATATCTGCAGCCTTAGGAATTGCCCTCCTTACATACAGGTACACATATAATCTTCTGCTCAACATTAGCATTGCAGTACTTGTTGGAGCTATCATAGCCTTTTTAAGTATAAAATATTCGGCATAATCGTTTAAACCTATATGTATCCATTAAGATAATTGCTCTTCTGCCTTAAACCTTGTTCTCTTAGTGTAACCTGTCAATCGGAGCTACTACCAAGCGTTGGGTTTAGATTTCTAAATCTTTAAAACTCTTATTTTAAGCACGCCATTTTTGAAGTGTGAAGTTGCCTTTGTTGGGTCTATTTTATGAGGTAGTTTTATCACTTTCCTAAAATATCTGGATTCTGTCCTCTTTTGTGTGAAACCCCATCTTTCAAACTTTATCGCCTTAGAACATTCTGCTACAACGAGGAGAGCATCTTCAGAAAACCTAACCTCTATGCTTTCCCCCTTAACATATGGTAGATCAAGGTATATTTCGAAAGCGTTGTGCGTTTCTCTAAGTTCAACCAAAGGCTCTAAACACCCTTCAACGTCTTCCCATAGTGAATCAAAATCTTCTGGAAAACCCATCTTTTATCTCACCTGTACATTAGTGGGAGTTCACCCTCCACATTTCTGTAGGTGCTAGGTGCCACCTTTTCTGTCTGCTTAATAAGGTCTCTTGCTTTTAAACGTATCTCTTCAGCATTTTCAAGTAAAGGTTTCACGTCTATGCTTACCGAAAGGATTGCGCTTAAAGAAGTAAGAAGCTCCGCAGCAGCACCAGGGTCAGGGTATTTTAAGAAAGATTGGGCGATTAACGCTATTGCAGGGAGCCCTGCCTTCAAACATTCTTTCAAAAAAAGCGCGTATATTCCCGAAATAAAACCTTCTTGTAGTACTTCAATTTTATGCTTTGAAAGCAGGTCGGCGTGCTCTTTGTTTGAGACAACGCCATATACAGCTGGTTTTTCTATCTCAAATCTGTTTTCAACAGGAATGCCTGTTAAAGCGATGAGCATGGTAGCATTAACAGAACTCAACCATTCGACAACCTTTTTTGTAAGAGAGTTCAATAGCGTTAGAGGTAAAGCTATTTCAGACGTTAAAACAATGTAATTCTTATTGCCATATATCCTTATTGGATTCAAAAGTTCACCGTTATGGACAACCATTATAGGGGGCAGTAAAGGAGTTTCCACATAAGCAATCTCTTCTAAACCCCAGTTTTCTATTAAGTGCATTGATGCTATTGCTCCAGCTAAACCGACATCAGGAAAACCTTCAATTGCAACAGGATTCTCGAACTTCAAGTCCTTTTTCACGACGATCTGTAAAGGCTCTTCAGACATATGACCCAATACATACATTGAAAATAACATATTAAAATATTTTTTATAACATTATCGTCGTTCTTCTAATTAGCCTCTTATGAATATTATATTTATAAGTACCCTGTTTGATAATTTTTGATAAGATAAAAGATGACTGACATAGTTGAAAAAGTAAAAGAGGAAAGATCGTTTTTTGAGAAGGTCGCATCTTACATCCCCGGGTACCATGGCTACAAAGAGAAGGAACTTAGAAGGGAATCGGATAAAATGATTCGAGAAAACATTGTTAGGATGTTAAAAGAAGCTAAGACCGCATTAAACGAATCTATTAGAGAAGTCTCTGACTCAGGAAATGTGAACGCTTTCCAGTACGCAAACCGCGCATTAGCCGTCTTAGATAGAGTAACCAGCAAGATAGAACATGCAGACTACGGGTATTCTGGCTTTTTTGACGCTGTAAAGGTTAAAGAAGATAAACTCGATAAGCTTATTGAATTTGACCTAAATTTATTAGATACTGCCAAAGCAATCAAAGATTATTCTCAAGCAGTATCGGGGCAACCTGATATGAGTAAATCGTTTGATGAATTTAGGAAAAAGGTACTTGAACTAGAAAGCACGCTTAATAACCGAGAAAGCGTTATTTTTGAGGTGAGTAAGTGATGCCAGACATAATTGAATGGGCAACACAAGACGAAGACGATATGGTATACAGATACCCAAAGAACATAATTGGATGGGGTAGCCAACTAGTTGTAAGAGAGTTTCAAGTGGCAGTATTTTTCAGAGATGGAAAAGCATATGACCTATTTCAAGCAGGAAGACACACAATAACCACCCAGAATCTACCATTATTAACTGGAATACTGAATAAAATAACAGGGTTCGATAAATCACCTTTTACCGCAGACATAATCTTTGTATCTACAAAGCAGTTCAAAGGGCTTTTTGGTGCTAGTGGCCAAACAAACGACCTTGCTCCACTAAAGTTCTTCGGAGCTTACTGGTTCAAAGTCTCCGATGCGAAGCTTTTTGTTATGGAAGTTGTTGGAGGGCAAAATGTCTTCGAAACACCTCAAGTCAACAGCTTCTTAAGGGGATATATGAATGAACGTCTCATATCTCAGCTTTCAAAATACGACATCGCAACAGTATTCACTAAATTAGAAGAAGTATCCTTTAAAGTAAAATCTGCAATACTAGACGAATTTTCCAGGATAGGCATCGAGTTAACAGATCTAAAGTTCGAAGGAATCGACACAACCCCAGAATATAGAGAGAGACTGTTCTGGCTTAAACAGACAGGCGCTGCAACAACCGTTCTCCAAATGGATACTACAAAATCTGTAGCTGAATCACTCTCTAAGTCACCTGGAGCAGCGCTTGGTGCAGGCATGGTGATAATTCCGCCACTAATGCAACCACAAACACAACCACAACCGCAACCCTCAGCCCCTCCTGCACAAGCCCCTGCGCCACAACCAACAGCAGCTCCAACAGCGACAACAGTCACTGCCCCAACAGGTAAGATTAACTACTGTTACAATTGCGGTATGGACCTAAGGAACCTACCAACTACGCCTAAATTCTGCCCAAACTGCGGCACTAAGTTGACTTGAAACATGAAAATGGTTCATAAACATGAACTAATTGGGCTACATCTATAAAATTCGGTCTAGTGATTAAATTTCGGTGACCAATACTCCCCTGCCTTTTATTTGGCTTCTTTTTAGCTTAAGTAAAACTTCATTTGCTTCCTTTAGTTGATGTTTTTGAATCGTTACCTTGATCTTTCCCTCAGAAGCTATTTGAAGAACTTTTTGCATGTCTAGTCTTGTCCCTATAACACTGCCTTTTATAATGTGTTCTTTGTTAAATGCAAAGTTCTTTATGTTTCCTCTAACTCCAAGCACTATTATGCCTCCTTTCTTTGTTACATTAAGAGCGTTAGAAATAGCCTCGTCCGATGGCGCAAAAACTATTGAGGCGTCTACAAAGCCCTCTTTTGCTATGGTTCTGACAGGGTCCTCTTCGCTCGAAGCGATTATTCTGTTAGCTCCGATTTCCTCCGCAAGGTCCAGGTGCTCTTTAGTTCGACTCACTGCAATGACTTTTGCACCTCCAAGTCTAGCATATTGTATAGCTAAGTGACCTACACCTCCTACTCCAAAGACTGCTATGGTCTTTCCTAGCGCAGCTTCGCTTAGTTTAACCGCTCGGTAGGCTGTTACTCCAGGACAAAAAAGTGGTGCTGCTTCTGAATAGTCAAGATTACTCGGTATTTTATATATGTAGTCTGCGGGAGCTTTCATGTATTCAGCGTATCCTCCGTTGACTGTTTCTCCTGTTATTTCTGGGTTTAGACATAAATTTTCTCTCCCCGACATACAGTATTCACATTTTCCACAAGCCTTCAAAAGTGGTTGTACCCCTACTCTATCACCGATCTTGATGTTGGTTACATAATCTCCTATTTCTTCTACAACGCCTGTAACTTCATGCCCCGGTATGATTGGGTACTTGGATGGAACACCCCAATCAAGCCAATCGCCTTCTATCATGTGCAGGTTTGATCTGCACACTCCACAAGCGACTACTTTTATGAGAACCTCGTCTCCCTTTATTTTAGGTATTTCAACATCTTCATAAGAAAGTGGTTTTTGTTCAATAGGTGCTGTTTTATATAATAACATGGCTTTCATTTAAACCACAAAGAGTCATTTTCGTTTTAGATTATTTTAACTTTACTTATTTAGTTATTTCGAAAGGCTTTTATAAGGAAATCTGTAGAATTTTAGATTATGCCTTCGTTAAAGACTGTTGTTGTCGACTGGAATGGGAAGCTGCGTTTCAAAGGGAAAAACGAGAATGGGCTGTCTGTAAATTTCGACGTTCCTGTTGAAAGTGGTGGTGATGGGACTGCGATGACACCGATGGAAACATTATTAGCGTGTTTGGGCGCATGCACCGGGATAGATATCGTATTAATTATGAAGAAGAAAAGACAAGACCTACGTGGTCTAACCATAGAGGTCTCAGGTAATAGGAGGGACGAAGATCCTAGGATTTACACAGAAATTGGAATTAAATACATCCTGAGGGGAAGGTCTTTGAACAAGGAAGTGGTTGAACGTTCTATCCAACTTTCTGAATCTAAGTATTGTTCAGTTTCTGGTATGATAAAGAATAATGCGAAGATAACCACATCCTATGAGATTGTCGAGTTATAGATACCCGTTAAATTGGCTAACTTAATAAAACACCGTTCTCTTCTAACTTGTGAACTATAAAGTCCAATCCTAAGCCTTTCAACGTGTTCTTTTTAGGGTGACCATTTCCGTCCCAGCAGTGGTGTTCGTAGTATTTGTCTAACAACAACTCGTACTGTTGAAGGTCCAGATGATACCTTCCAGCTAAAGGGTTACTAAAAAATATCGCAGGTGGTATATCGTTCTTCCTACTCCAACCTATATGCAGTATGTTATAAGATCTTTCTATTGTTTGAACCTTTTCCCCTAATAAAAGTAGGTCGGAGGCTGTGAATCCTTCACCTGTAGCTGTCGCAAGCAGGCTTGCATAATGGTCAGGTAACAGCATGGTGACTCTGCTACTATGCGTAAACATACACATACCAAGGCAATCTAGAGCAGCATTAAGTCTCTCCATGTAAACAACTAATTTTTCTTTGTTTACGTATGATTGTGGTTCCTCAATAACTGGGATGCCGAAAAGCTTGATTAATATCTCAGCAGGTGCGCCTCTTAACCTCTCCTCAATGATGCCCCCTCTTGTATGTGTCCCGCCCCTAGGTGATACCGTTACACCTAACGCCCACGCGACCGAAGTCCATAGGCATTCGAAAAGGTCATTACCATTCACATGAACACATAACGCCTCAGAGCCCCTACCGATCTTTTTTGAAGCCCTTAAGCACCCTTCCGAGAGTAGGTCTCCAAACTCTCCTTTCCTGTAAGCAATCTGCTCTATAATATTGTTTATCAAGTCTCCATCACCCCATACCAATTTCTGGCCGTCAGTGATTTTATTGTTGATGAGTCCTTTTTGATAGCAGTCGATTGCCCATGCTATCACATTGGAGGTCACATCTTCGTCTAAACCATATTCGTTGCATAAGTAATGCGCTTTCAGCACCTTCTTCGGTTCACTTATACCAAGCTTAGCTCCAAAGTTATGGATCGTGTTGCCTTGGATTGCTTCAACGGTCAAATCACCTTCCTTATCGATAACCTCATGTATCGCCCAACATCCTATTGGACAGCCTTTACAGGTTTTATTGCCGACTTTAAACTTATAGAATTCATCAGGCATAAGTTTCTCTTTCAAAGCCTCAGGAGGTACTTCCCCTGAAAAGTTATGATAAGGCGATTCTACACCCCATGGTTCCATGTAACAGTATACTCCATACTTCATCCGCCTCCTATTAAATTCGTCTCCATAAAGAGCTTCTATACAACTTTCTTTAGCTTTATCGAATCCATCGCGGTCTACGACATCAATCGTCTTCGTCCCCCTAACAGCGATCGCCTTAAGGTTCTTTGAGCCAAAGATAGCGCCTTGACCACACCTACTAGCTGACCGGCTTCCGCTAACTATCACGCAAGCGCTGTAAACAATGTTCTCTCCTGCAGGTCCAATACATAGGACTTCAAAATCTTCTCCTTCACTTTCCTTAATTAATTTATTAGTTTCCGAAACCGTTTTAAACCTAAGTTCTGGCGACTTGACAATTCTAGCACATCCATCATCAATTACAATATACGATAACTCTTCCGCCCTCCCCTTTACAACTATGTTTGTTAAACCTGACTTCTTCATAGCATAACCAAAATCGCCTCCAGCGTTGGCAGACCCTATCCCCTCAGTAAAGGGGTTCCTTGAATCTATGCTTATTCGCGATGCACCAGGAGCGTCTGTTCCACATAACAAACCCGCACCTATCACTAAAAGATTAGACGGATCGAAGCAAGAGTTTCCAATAGGGTTTTCATTAAGTAAGATGTATTGATTGACTCCTCTCCCTCCAAGGAACATTTTGTAGTATTGTTTAAAGTCTTCATAAACAGATTTGCCATTTGATAGGTCCAACCTAACTATTTGCCCTTCTAAAACATGCATCTATGGCAATCTTCACATTTACGTATTAAAGGTTTATTATAGCTTTCTTGTGTTTTTAGCGTTACATATAATATCGAGCTTGATATCAAGTTTGATGTTTAGGCTTTTTAAGACGACTTGCAGATAAAGCTTGTTTATGAAAAATTAAGTGTACCATATATTATTTAATGCCAACACCAATGCTAAACATTATTCCCCAATCACTGTTACCATGACCGTCCTATTCCTAGGCCATGGCTCGACTTCTACCCAAAGAATACTTTGCCAAGTACCAAGAACCAAGTGACCATCGTAGATAGGAATATTGTGAGAGGGAGTAAATAAGGATGATATTATGTGGGATGGAGCGTTTTGAGGGTGGTCATAAAAACCATTTTGTGGGACTAGCTTTTCAAGGAAACTTTTAATATCATTTAATAACGCGTCATCGTTCTCGTTGATTATGATCGCACCGGTAGCATGTGGTGCGAAGATAAAGACCATACCGTCGCGAACCTTAGACTTAACTACGATATTTTCTACATCACCTGTAATATCTAAGAAGCTTATGCCTTTACTCGTTTGAAAATGTATCGAATCCTTCCAAATCTTCATAGTTAATAAAAGCGGACAACCACCTTAAAATATTTTCTAAATAAATAGTTATCGTAGAGCGTAAGCGAAACCTTCTGATCTGTGGGCAACTATAATTCTTATCTTTTTACGTTTTGCATGCCTAATAGTCTGTTAAAAAATTTATTTTTTTGATCTGAGTGACTAGAGTTATTATTCCAACCGCGCCTAGGAATCCCATGAACGCAAAGGCAGGGATGAATGAATTGAAATAATCTATTATATATCCTACGACAGCTGTCCAGAGGGAAACTACTGAAAAGAGAATTGTGAAGTAAATGCCTACCGTCAGATCCCTTGAAGACTTCTGAGTTACCTGAACAAGATGTGATTGAACTAGGGTTGTAAATGAAAAGCAGAAGAACCCCACAATGAAGAGGTGAATTGCCAAGATCATGTTAGCTGATGGATATGCTGAAAGCAAAACCACACTTGTAACTGCAAAAACCGTGGAGACGATCGCAGTATTCATGTACCCTCGCTTAGCTCCAATCCTACCTAGAACAAGCGGCCCGAGCACCCCACCTGTAAGCTCGATTGTGAAGAAGACGCTTCGACCGAAGTCGTCAAGTTTTAACTGATCTGTTAAAAACATGGGTGTATATGTGGTTATCATCACGATATCTATTGCCCCTGCAATAAAAACCTGTGCTAAAAGGATTGACAAAACACCCTTTGTTTTAAGAATCGCTATGACATCAGACTTTAGTGTGCTGCCTTCTGTGTTCACTGTTATCTTCTTGCTCTCATTTAGGTACCATGCCATTGTTAAACCAACAATAAGAGGGGGGATCGCGAACACAAATAATGATATCCTCCAGTTAAAGGCAACAGCAAGAAATGTCATGAGTATTGGCCCGACAATGTTTCCTATGTAAGCCAACCCGTAATGAACACCTAATGCCCAACCAATTTGCTTGTCTTCAAACTTGGTCGATATGATAGCGGTACCCATCGGATGCGTTGGCGCAGTTCCAATATTCGATACTACTCTGGCACCTAGAAAGTCAAAGACACTACGCGATAAGCCTGTTAGGAAGGTTCCAATTGACAAGAGCACGTTTCCCACTCCAAGTATTATGTGTCTAGCTATTCTTCTACTAATGATGCTTGGAATAAGTTGGAAAAGCCCACCTACCATAGAAGAGAGGGCTACAGCAGCTCCAAACTCTGTATAGCTAAGGTTCAATTCATCTCTTATCAGAGGGTATAAGACAGAAGTACCTATGAATATATGCTGCATCATGTGAGATATTGTTACGATGGCTAATGTCCTGTTCGCGGATACATTTCTTTGCCCTCTATCGTCACCCAATTGCTGTCGTAATTCCCTCAAATTGTAAACAGATAAAGTTTATCAACATAATGCGTATTCACAGATCGAACGATACCGAGTTCAGCAAAAAGTTATATATCATAAAATAAACATTAAACGTTGTGAGAAAAGAAGAAATTAAAAAATTGTTGGAGAGATCAAAAAAATTTAAAGACGCAGCTGAATTCCATTTTTCAAGAGGGGACTTTGACCTAGCAGTCTTCAATTTAGAACAGTCTCTGCAACTATTCTTAAAAGGTATGTTGCTTAAGAAAGGGATAGAGTTTCCTAAAGCTCATACCCTAAGAAAGCTTTTTTCACTTTTGGGTGAAGGCTTAAAAAACTCCAAAGAATTTAAAGAATTTATAGCTAAAAATTCTTTAGAATTTGCTAGTTTAGAGGACGCCTATATTACTGCTAGATACTTTTTAAGAGACTTTGAAAAAGAAGAGTCGGAAAGGTTAAAAAAGTTCGCCGAGGAAGTTGAGAACTTTGTTAGAAGATATTTTGATCAAAGAAGCTAATAGAAGGGAAGAAGTTTTTAAAAACTTACCTTTCTACTTAAAGAATTTAAAATCTTTCCTTAAGAAAGTTGATAAGAATTGCAAAGTTTTTCTCTTCGGCTCTGTAGCGAAAAACGATTATGTTTTGATAAGTGACATCGATATTTTAATTGAGACAAAGCTTAAGCCGAAGGAAGTTATTAAAAAGTTAAGAGACGCTGGGTTTGACGAGCCCTTCGAATTCCACGTAGTTGATAGGGGTGAGTTTGAAGTTTACAGGTACTTCGTGCAGGAGTTAAGAGAAATCTAACTTAAACATCTATGAACTTGGGTAAAATCTTCTCGGCACTAATTTTTATTATGTCTGATGCTGTTAGAACACCTTCGATAACTCGCTCTTCTATGTTATTTACAATAAATACGTGGTCCTCATTTTCCTTTAACATCAGTTCGGTTACCTCCTTAAGATTTTTGTCTTTTGGTAATAAAAATGGTTTTTTAGTTTCTAACTTTGAAAGTTGGATGTCCCATTTTTCTTTTCCTACCGCGAAAATTGATTCAATGTCTACGACACCTATAACTTGATTTTGCTTATTGATAAGAGGGTATATTCTATAAACGTGCGCCTTTAGCACTTTCAATGCGTCCAATACACGTGTGTCTTCGGTAAAGCAGATTGGTTTATTTAATTTTATAGAAGTCAAGTTTATATTCTCCATCAAATTTTTGCTCTGCTTTAAAACATCTTCCAATTCCATTAAAGCCTCCACTTTACTAGAAGATCTTTTCTTTAGTTGGCTCGGATAGAATGATAAGTCTCCAGTAAGGAAATAGCTGATAGACGCTGATAACACTATGAACATTATTGGGCCTGCACCTACTGTTTCTGCAACAAATACTATACCTGTCATTAAACTCTTTGAGACAGCGGCTACAATAGCGCCCATTGCGATAATAGCATAAACATTTGCTGGATTGAGCCCAAATATGTTTGCATAAAGTAAGCCGAAGACTCCTCCAACATACAGTGAGGGAATAAAGAGCCCTACATTACCCCCTAAAGCAAGAGTTAATGACGTAGCAATAATTTTGAATAAGAGTAGCGCAAACAAAGTTTCGACCGCAGCTTTGCTAATTGATGGGTCACTTGCCATTCGAATTACATCATAGCCGACACCAAGAACTTGAGGGTAAAAGTACCCGATCAGACCTAGAAAAAGTCCTCCTAAAAGGAATGTTAGCCAAATATTTATTTTATAATTTGCTGTTTTAACAATTTCTTTTGTCTTCTCAAGGGTTTTAATAAACAAGATGGCTACGAATGATATAGCGATGCCTAAAAATATTGCATGCCAAAAAAGATAGGTTGGGACAAATACATTTAAATTTGAAAAGAATACGTTTTCTCCTCCAAAAAGCAGTACAGTTAGTATGTAGGAGGAGAGTGATGAAAGTGCTGCTGGAATAAAAGCGTCTCTTTCGATATCCTTTTTATAAGGAATTTCTAAGGCTAAAAGTATGCCTGTTAACGGTGCTTTGAACAAAGCCGTAAAGCCGGCTGCTGCGCCACATAAGTAAAGCAACTTTAGATCCTTCGGTTTTATCTTTAATTTTTGAAGGATCCAAGAGGACACGCCTCCCCCTAAAAGGAGACTGGGCCCTTCTAATCCACCACTCCCACCTAACCCCAAGGTTATTGTAGAAGAAAGTGTTTTAAATAATACATCTCTCATGCCAATTATACCGTTTTTGTGATGATATGTTTCCACCATTAAATCTGTCCCACAGCCTCCTTCTTTGTTTTCAGTAAAAAATCGGTTTATAATAAGTGATATTAAAAGTCCTATGCCAGGAAGGCATATGATTAGATAAAAAGAAAAGTTGGTTGCCATTGAAAAAATTAAGTTAAATAAATAATACGATCGAACCATTACAGCGACTGCTAAAGCTGAGGTGAGCCCCAGAATTAAAGGGATCAAAGTAAATTTATGTAATTCAACAAAATTGACGCTGCCAATTTTCCAAAGCTTCCTTAGCATTGTCTATAGGGCGGTTTGAAGATAAGAAATAAAGTTTATCCTCACAATTTCGCTGTCTCAAATGTTTTTTATTCACTTGAGTTGAAAGCACGTAGAACTAATGATTTAAGTTTAATTCCGTCTGCATGAAAAGTTTAATTAGCCCGTCTATCCATTTTTATATGAAGTTTATGCTCTCAAAAATTCCTTTGGACCTTAATAAGGTGAAAAAAGAGTGGTTGGATAGAGAAATATTGAGGTGTGGAATGATC
>Ga0272448_1001677_pt1 | contig 29212 bp, 17 predicted proteins | sample YNPCB0191_FD_202220 | JGI IMG/M metagenome (GOLD analysis project Ga0272448, IMG submission 202220) | Hot spring sediment microbial communities from Yellowstone National Park, WY, United States - YNP-CB-019-1 | ecosystem: Environmental > Aquatic > Thermal springs > Hot (42-90C) > Sediment...
GGGGGACGTCTATGCCTGCAACGCTTCGGCTTGGAGTGACCTGGCCTCGAAAACGGTTTGGACTTCGTTGTCCAACGTCCCACAGGCAGCCGAAGATAGTCAGGCGTTTCTGGTGAGGATCATGCGCCAGTGGTACGAAGTCCGCAAAAACGCCATCCGCCGGTATGACCGGAACCATCTCGTTCTTGGGGACAAATTGAATATGAACCGGGATTCCAAGTATCCGGAAAAACTGGTCGAGAGTTTGCGCGTAATGATCCCTTATGTGGATGTGATCAATATTCAGTATTACGGGACGTTTGATAGGCAGCGTGAAACCCTGGCGTTGCTTTACCGAGAGACGCAGAAACCCATTCTCAATGGGGACACCACCTTTCACCCGATCTGGAAAGATTCCACAGACGATGCCTATTACCGGCAATTGGGCCAGACCTATGCCAAGGAAATCCTGAAACTGTTTTCGCTGCCTTATTTCATCGGTTGGCATCACTGTGGTTACATGCGTGGACTGCGACGGCCATACGTCGAGGCATTGAAGCGCGGTGATCAGAAAACCATCGAGTTTCACGTGAAAAGCAAGTCCACGTACCGGGAGGGCTTTATCACGGAGTTTGAGGAGCCGATTAATCCGCTCATCAAGCCCTTGAGGGATGCCATTTCGAAATGCGAGACGGTGCATCGCTCTTCCGTCGCGCCAAATTAAGTTGCACGGCTTCCGTGGCGGCGGGAATCTGCGCGGCAGACACGCCCGCCTGCAGCAGTGGGCGAGGTGTCTCGACAATGCACACTTTGCTTTTCCGAGGCTTCGGTCGGTTCTGAAATGACGCCGTCGTTTCGACATTGGAGGAAATTCCCGCCTCACGCGGGGTAAGCTCAGGTATTCCGGCGGCTTTGGCGCAGACAGTGGCCAGAACTCACCGCTGGACACCGCGCAGATTTACAATGGAACGCTGAAACAGCAACGAATCTGCGTAACAGAAACATCACGCCAGACGTATGTAGTGGTATGCACAACCACAGTCTTCATTTGCGCTTGGTTTTGTTGTCGGCCTTGTTCGGTCTCGCCGCCGCGCACGCGGCCCAGCAATCATTCCGGCCCGCCGCCCCGGCCTTGTTCGATCTGAAGTTCACCAAGGATTACTTTCCCGGCACGCGAGACGTGAACGGGCAGTGGAGCGGCGGCACAGAGACTCTTGAACTCTGTTCGCACAATGGGAAGCTGTTCGCCAGCATCGGCTATTGGATGGATGAGCCTTACCTTGAACCGAAGGGCGATGAGCCGTGGACCGGTGCGCAGGTGTTGGTGAAAGATTCCGCAACGGCGCCGTGGCGCGTGGATGTCAGTTTCGGCAAGGAATACAAGCGCACGGAGGCGCTGGTGGAAATCACGTTCACGACGGACGCTAAAGGCGCGCCATTGACCCCGCCCGTCCGAATGCTCGTCGCGGCGCCGGACTACATTGACATCTCGCGTGAAGGCTGGGCGACGGCTTGGACGCGCGATGACTCGACCGGCAAGTGGCAGAAATCCGACATTGCCCACGAGCGCTATCAGCCCAGCGCGCGTTCGCTCACCTCCTACCGGGATAAAGTCACCGGTATCCACCACATTTTTGCCGGGGTTTCTCGCGGCGCCATCTATCGCGGAGTCTATGATCCCACCGCTCCGGGCCGACTGCGTTGGAATGACAAGCCGGAGTTGGAAGGCACCGGCAGAGTGCTGGCCTTTGCGGAGGCCAACGGCGTGCTCTACGCCGCCTGCAGCCTGAAGAACGCGCCGCCGCACCCCGGTGGAATCTACCGCCGCATAGACGGCCCGCAGCCGAAATGGGAATTGGTCTATCGTTGGCCTTTTCGCATCATCGGGCGGTCCACCGAGTGGAAAAATATGCGTGGCCTGACCGCAGTGCCGGATCCGAAGGGCGGCGGCCATCAAGTGCTGTTGGCGGCGCGCAGTTACGGCAGCGTTATCGAACGCATTGACCCGGCGAAAAACTTCGCCGTCACGGCGGAGTTGAACATCCGCGACTTCTTCGCGAAACAATGGGGCTTGACTGCGCTGCGCGGGCCGGTTCTGGCTGCCTACAACCGGATCGTGCCGGTCACGCATCCAGTGACGGGCGAGAAGATTCATCTCATCGGTGTTGCCGTGGCCCACCCGAAGGGAGACACGCCGCCGCACAACGGTTCCTACTTCCTCATTCGGCGCGCCGATGGCCGCTATGAGGCCGGGGAGATTTACGATCCCGCCCATCCGGTGCCGGCCGGCAGCAGTTTGGTAGCTACCCGCGCCATCGAGGTCTCGCCGTTCCCGGAGGATCGGGGCCGGGTATTTTACTTCGGCGGCTACGACTGCGGCTTTCGCAAGAGCCACAACACCGCCTGGATTTATCGCGGCGAGATTCAGGCCGCAACCGCCAAAGAGCGCACGATTTCCGCCCCCATACCAGCCCTGCTGCCGCTCGATTTCAAGAAGGACTACTTCCCCGGCACGAAGGACGCGGCTGGCAAGTTCATGGGCGGCACCGAAACCGTGCGGCTCATCGGACACGGCGGACGACTCTTTGCCGGTATCGGTTTTTGGAATGACGCACCCGATGGTGATCCCAGACGGAGGACACTGGGGGCGCAGGTGCTGCGCAAGGACTTGGCAGACGCGGTGTGGGTGGTGGACAGGAGTTGGGGAAAAACTTACTGGCGAGTCAACGCGATGCTCTCCGTCACCTTCACCGCCGACGCCGAAGGCAAACCGCTTGTGAAGCCCGCGTCGCTCTTGCTGGCAGCTATCGGCGGTCTGGGCGGCGACAAGGCGGCGACCGTCTGGGTGCGGGATGACGCGGGGAGATGGACGGAATCGGTGGTGGCAACCGGGCACGGCTACGCTCGTTCGCTGATCGCTTACCGCGACAAGGTGACCGGCAGAAATCACCTGTTCGCAGGCACGGTGAAGGGCATTGTCCGGGGAAGTTACGATCCTGCGTCTCCGGGCAAGATTCGCTGGGAGCCGCGTCCGGAGATCGAAGGACACACCGAGCACACCTTCCAGAAGGGCAACTTCACTCGCACGTATCACCCCCGCACCGTCGCCTTCGCCGAAGTGAACGGGCGACTGTATGCTTCGCAGCAGGTCGTGAAGGGTTCCACTGACGAAGGCGGGCTGCTGGTCCGAACGGATGGCCCGAATCCCTCGTGGCAGGTCGTCTATCGTCGTGAACTGCCGCCGCAGGCGGTCACGGGCTACACGGCGTTTCGCGGCATCACGGCGATCCCTCATCCGAAGCACGCCGGCAAACAGGCCATCCTCGGTGCTTGGGAATGGTCGGGACTGATCGAACTCGTGGACCCGCTGGCGAACCACGCGGTCACTCAGGAACTTGATGTGCTGGCTCATTTCAAGGCCGCCTTCGGCTCGCTGAAGAAGCCAGCGATTTTCCCGGCCTACAACGAGTTCACCCCGTTCACTCATCCCGGCAACGGCTCGACGATGCATCTGTGCGGTATCTGGGTCTGGCCGCCCGGCTGGGACAAACCGCCGACGAACGGCTCATGGTTCCTGATTCGCCGCGCCGATGGCAGTTACGAGCACCAGCCCATCTACGATCCCGCCCATCCGCTTCCCGAAGGACAAAGTCTTGGTGCCTGCCGCACCATCACAGTTTCGCCATTTCCAGAAGATCGCGGTCGCGTCCTCTACTTCGGCGGCTACGACGCCGGCGCCGCCAAGTGCCACAACACCGCGTGGATTTACAAAGGAACACTGAAATAGCGAAGAATCTGTGTAACAGAAACATGGTGCCGGGCGTTTGTAGTGGTATGCACCACTACGGTCTTCGTTTGCGTTTGGTTTTGTTGGTGGCCTTGGTCGCTCTCGCCGCCGACGGCAGCGTCCTCCCCGAGCGGTTCAAGCAACCTGACCGCAATGGCGATGGCAAACTGACGCGCGAAGAAGGACCTTCGGTCGCGACTTTGTTTGAGCGTATCCAAGTGGCAGGTTTGACCGATCAGATCGTTTCCACGACCTCGCTCGCGATCACCGACTTCAATCGAGACGGGCGCCCCGATATTCTGCTCGTCGAGCGCAACCCGCGCAATGAGCGCGGCGGGCGCGCGCCATTTCGCCGCCTGCGCCTGCTGCTCAATCAAGGCGACTGGCGTTTCACCGAGCATCCGCTCGCCATCGAAGGTTCCGCGCTCTCCGCCAGCGACATCGGGTTGGGAGCGGCGGTGCTGAATCTCGCCGACTTCAACCGCGATGGTTTTTCCGACATCTTCCTCACCCGCGCGGATGGGGCGCGCGGCATGGGCAACACCTTGCTCGTCTCCAGCGGCGCATTTGACCGCTTCCGCGATGTCTCGGCAGTCATGGGCATCGGCAACGTGGGCGCTTACAACCGCCAATCCTCCATTGGCGATGTGAACCGGGATGGCTGGCTGGACATCGCCGTGGCCGCCGACAACATCGGCAACACGCACGCCGGATTCCCGCGCCAGCGTCTGTATCTGTTTCAACCGGCGGGACCGCGGTTTGAGGACGGCAGCTTTCACGACATCGGCGGCACCGACGCCGTGCCCGGCTTCGGCGGACCCTACGCCGCCGACGCGACGAAGGATAAAGCCGGTCCGCAGATCACCCTGCGCGATCTCGACAACGACGGCGATCTTGATCTGATTCAGTCTTACCATTGCGACATGCTCAGGGCCAAATGGAGCGATCCCAAGGCTTCGGGGCAATGCGCCTTTGGCGTCTTTGTCTGGCTGAACCGGCTCGCCGAGACCGGCGCGTTGCGCTTCGAGCGCGTGCGCGACAACGGCCTCGCCGAGGAGGGCCGTATGCGCTACCGCCCCGACCTGAGCCGCTACGAAGCTGTCCAGCACGCCGTGGGACATCCCTACCTGTGCCTTGCCGACGTGGACAACAACGGCTGGCAGGACGTGATCAGCGTTGGCCCCACCGACCTTGAATGGCATGTCCATTCCGACCAGATCGCCGGCCGGTTCTGGCGCGGACTTGGCGGCGGGCGTTTCCAAGAGGCCACCACCGCCGCCGGGTTGGACGCTCTCAACTGGACCTACCGCGAGTGGGAACGCTTCTGGGAGGTGCGATTCCCGGCGCACTCTCGCGTGCTTGACAACGTCGGGCGCTTTTCGAATCAAAAGCCGTTGCTGAAGGGACTGACTCTTGCCGACCACCAGCCCTACGCCGCCGATGTTGTCTTCGGCGACTTCGACAACGACGGCTGGGTGGACTTCCTCCACGTCAACCGCCACGAACTCGGGACCGAGCCGGGCATCGTGCGCAACGTCCTGTTCATGAACAACGGCGACGGCGCCTTTCGCCCCACCCCGACACGATTCTCCGGGATTGATCGCAACTCCATCGCCGCCGAGACCGCCGACCTCGACGGCGACGGCCTGCTCGACCTCATCTTTGTCAACCAGCCCGATATGTCCGGCGGCCAGGACGCGCCCGATGACGCCTACATGACGAAGTGTTACCGCAATACCGGCCTCCACGGCGCGCGGCAAAACCACTGGCTCCATCTCACCTTTACCGGCGTGACCGACGCCGAGTTGATCGGCGCGCGCGTGGAACTCACTGCCGGCGGCAAGAAGCAATACCGTTGGATTCACTCCAACCACAGCTACCGCACCGGCGGCGCGCTCGACGCCCACTTCGGTCTTGGCAAACAGACCAAAGCGGACGTGAAGGTGACTTTGCTGAGTGGAAACGAAATGACCTTCACCGGCATCGCCGCAGACAAAACTCACTCACTGTCACTGAAACCGAAATGAAAACTCCTCGCCACCGACATGCGCGCGTTTGTCCGAAAGCTTCGCTCACGATGAAATCTACAACTCTCATCGTCCTGATCCCGATTCTCGGCGTGTTCCTTGCGTCCTCCAGCCGCCAACTCGACGCGCAAACCACGCCGGAGTGGCCACAGTTTCGCGGTCCCGGAGGCTCTGCGCAAGGGACGGGCACAACGCCGGTCGAGTTCGGACCGGAGCGAAATGTCTTGTGGAAAACGCCGCTGCCGCCGGGTCATTCTTCGCCCATCATCGCCGGAAACCGCATCTTTCTCACCGCTTTCAACCGTCCCGCGCTGGAAACGATTTGCCTGGACCGCGCCAGCGGCAGAATCCTGTGGCGTCGCGCCGCTCCGGCGTGCCAGATCGAAAAACATCATCGCACCAACAACCCCGCCGCCTCCACGCCCTGCACGGACGGTCGGCGTGTGTTCAGTTACTTTGGTTCGTTCGGCCTCCTTGCGTATGATTTCGATGGCAATGAACTGTGGCGGGTGCCGCTCCCGACACCCAAGCTCGAGTTCGGCACCGGCACGTCGCCGATCTGTGTTCGAGGAAAGGTCATCCTCTGTGTGGATCAGGACTCCGACTCTTTTCTGCTCGCGCTCGATGCGGCGACAGGCCGGCCAATTTGGAAGGTGGACCGCTCCGAGTATCGCCGTTCGTGGTCCACGCCCTTTGTCTGGACACACGACCGGGGCGAGGAACTCATCATTCTCGGCTCGGCGATCCTGACCTCGTATGCGCTGGACAACGGCGCGATGAACTGGACGGTGGAGGGCACTGCCATGATGACCTGCACGACACCGGCGTCGGGCGGCGGGCTGCTCTTTGCCGCCTCGATGGTGACGGGGGACGGCGGCCGCCATGAGGAAACGGACGCCCCTCCAAAGCAGCGCCGCCAAGGCCCGTCCTTCTCGTGGTATTTGCAGCGATACGACCGCGACAAAGACGGACGACTGAGCCAGGCGGAAGGCGGCGCCTTGGGTTACGCCTTCCGCTTCGATCCGCTCGACTTGAACAAGGATGGTTTCATCACGGCGGCGGAGTTTGAAAAGTTGGGAAGCATCCGTGCCCGCTCGGAGAACTCCGTGTTCGCTGTGCGGCCCGGCGGACGCGGCGAAGTGACCGCCACACACGTCGTCTGGAAGGGAACACAAGGCGTTCCCTATGTGCCCTCCCCGTTGTATTACGACGGCCATCTCTACCTCGTCAAAACCGGCGGGATGTTGAACTGTCTTGATGCGAAGACGGGAACACCTCGCTACCCACAGGTGCGTCTGAAAGCCGGCGGCGACTACTACGCCTCGCCGGTGGCCGCCGATGGACGCATCTACGTCGCGTCCGTGCCGGGGATCGTGACCGTGTTCAGGGCCGGTCCCGCCTTTGAACTGCTCGCCACGAACAAATTCGACGACCGAATCTTCAGCACACCAGCCATTGTGGATGGAGTCATTTACCTGCGGACGGAGCACGCGCTCTATGCCTTTGGCAACCGCAATCAACCCAATCAAACTAGAACCGCAAAGGAATCCAAACCATGAAACCAACAATCTTGTGTCTCGTGGCACTCGCCATTGCCTCGCCCGTTCTGGGGCAAACCGCCCCGGTGCCCGACCGCTTCAAGCAGCTCGACAAGAACGGCGACGGAAAACTCACGCGCAACGAGGTGGCCGATGCCGCTGCCTTCGCCGCCGCCGATGCGGACAAGGACGGCGCGGTGACGGTCGAGGAGTATCGCCGATACGTGGCCACGCGGCAAAAAACTTCCACGCCGAAGCCCGCGCCTGCCACCGCGAAGCCTGCTCCCGCCGCGCCCCCTCCGGTCAATGGCCGGCCCGTGCTCAAACAATTGCCCGACTGCGACGCCGTGCGCGATGCGGCGGGCACCGGCCAACTCTTCGAGTGCGTCCATGTGCCCGGCATCACCGATGTGCGCGAAGGGATGAACGGCTTCGCGCTGGCGGATTTGAACCGCGATGGACGGCCCGACCTCGTCGCCACTTTCTCGCCCCCGCAGTCGCACAGCGCGACGCGGCTGGTCGTGTTGCTCAACGAGGGCGGCTTCCGTTTCACGCCGCATGCGATCACAATCCGCGACTCCGCGCTCACGATGCAGGAGTTCGGCGCTTCGGGGCAGATTCCCAATCTCGCGGACTTCAATGGCGACGGATTCCTCGACATCGTCGTCACTCGCAGCGCCCCGATGTTTGGCGGCAAGCTGCTCCCAGGCGCGAAGCCGCTCGGAGTCACTTTCCTGCTCAGTGACGGCGCGTGGGACCGTTTCGTGGATGTCTCGGAGCGCATGGGCGCACGCAACGAACACGGCTACAACCGCCAGACCAGCTTCGGCGACGTGAACGGCGACGGCTGGCTGGACATCGCCATCGGCTGCGACAACATCAAGAACGCCCACGGCGGTTTGCCGCACAGCCGACTTTACATCTACAAGCCCGGCGGGAAGAGTTTCACCGACGGCCACTTTGAAGACATCGGCGGCACCGACCTCGTCCCCGACTTCGGCGGGTTCTACCATGACTCCGCAAAAGACAAAGCCGGTCCCGACATCAACCTCCGCGACCTCGACAACGACGGCGACCTCGATTTGCTCCAGAGTTACCATGTGGATGTTCGTCAGCCGCTGCTGCCATACTGGCCCGGCGAATACCGTCAGGGCGTGTTCTGTTGGAAGAACCTGTTGCGCGAGACCGGCAAGCTACGCTTCGAGAAGATCACCGGCAACGGCCTCGCCTGCGAGGCGCGCCTGCGTTACAACCGCCAGAAACAACTCTACGAGCCGGCCAGCGACGCCCGCGCACCGGGGCTGCCGTATGTCTCGCTGGCCGACGTGAACAGCGACGGTTTGCAGGACGTGCTCGCGGTCGGCCCGGACTCGGACTTCTGGGCGCCGCGCGTTGAACACGTCAACGGCCGGTTCTGGCGCAACCTTGGCGGATTCCGGTTCCGAGAATGCACCGATGCGGCCGGTTTGGGGCCGCTGAATTACACCTACGGCCAGTGGATGGTCTTCTTCGACGAGCCAAAACCCGCCCGCTGGAAAAACTGGCAGCCGCGCGGCACCTACGAAAGCCAGCCCGGTTTGACGCCGAAACACCCCTCAAAAAACACGCCCTACTTTGCCGACGCGATCTTCGGCGACTTCAACAACGATGGCGCGCTCGACGTCGTGGTCCTGAACCGCAGCGAGAGTGTCATGACTCGTTCCTTCCTTTTCATGGGTAAAGGCGACGGCACGTTCGAGGTGAAGCCCACCACCTTCAGCGGCCTCGACGCGAGCGGCATCAGCGGCGAAGCCGCCGACCTCGACGGCGACGGCCTGCTCGACCTCGTGTTTGCCGCCGATCCCGACAACAGCCTCGCCCCCGGCCAGACCGTCGCCCCGGAACGTTACGAGAGCAAGGTCTATTGGAACACCGGCGCGCACGGCGCGAAGGACAATCACTGGCTGCGGTTGCGGTTCAGTGGCGTGAAGGACGCCGAGTTGATCGGCGCGCGCGTGGAACTGACCGCCGGTGGCAAGAAGCAATACCGCTGGATTCACTCCAACCACAGCTACAAGAGCGGTTGCGCGCTCGAAGCTCACTTCGGCCTTGGCAAAGCAACCGTTGCCGACCTGAAAGTCACGCTGCTCAACGGCAAAACCGTCACCTTCCCCGGCGTGAAGGCCGATCAGTTTCTCGATCTCAATCTCAAAACCAACCAAACAACAGAGGTGAAACCATGAACACGCACAACGGCCAGCTCACACGCTGCGAGTTCTTGAAAACGGCAGTGGCTTTCGTTTCACAATGAATCGCCGCCGTAGAACCACCGTTTGTGATCTGTTGAGAAAATGGGCACGGCGGCATGCCAGCGGAATGTTTGTCCATGTTTCGCCGTTTCATCGGACAAGCGGTTGAATATGTCTGTCGAATCTGAAGCCATTCAGCGGGCGGCGGCCGAGTTCATTCGCGACCGGCACCGGCTGGGCGCGTTTGTGAACGGGCTGCTGCGGGATTCGCACGCGGCGGAGGATGTGTTGCAGGAGGTGTGGGTGCGGCTGGCGGCGGAATTGGGAAAAGGGACGCGGTTGGAGAATCAGGCGGCATGGTGCCGTGGCGTGGCGAGGAACCTTATCCGCAAGCATTGGGAGCGGCGCCAAACAGCGAAGGTTGTGGCGGACGACACCGTGTTGGAGGCGTTTCTCGAACGCGTGGAGGAATCCTTTGCCGAGACCGATGGCGCGACGGACGAATGGGCGGCGCGACAGCAGGCGTTGAACGAATGCGTCGCCGCGCTGCCCGAACGGATGCGGCGGATGATTTCGCTGCGTTACGAGTCCCGCGCCTCAATCGAGGAGATTGCGGCTGCGGTGGGGCAGAAGTTCGAGGCCGTGACCAAGGCGCTCTACCGTGTTCGCCGGGCGCTGTTGGAGTGCGTGGAGCGGAAACTATCCCGGAGTTGAAAACATGAACATACAACTGGATGAACTGCTGCGCCGCTGGCGTGAAGGAACCATCTCCGACGAGGAGATGCGCCAACTCACCGAATCGCTCGTCACCCAGGAAGGACGCGAGGCATTGCGAAACGATTGGTTTCTGGAGGAAGTCCTGCCGGAGGCGTTGCGCACATCGCCGGTGCTGGGAATGTTGTCGCGCCCGTCCTTGATGGCCCGGTGGACGGAATGGTTGCGCTTGAAAACGGGGGCGACGTCCTATCGCGAAGAAGACGACGTCTTGTTTGGGTTGCGCCTGTGGGCGCGAGGGTCGCTCGCGGCGGTGCCATTGGGGATGGCTGTGGCGTGCGTCGCCCTCTGGCTGGCTTGGCAGAAACCTTACGCCGACACGTCGCTTTCAGAACCCTCTTTCCTCGCCCAATGTCTGCTGGAAAACGATCTCCCGTGAATCCCATGAAAACAAAACTCCTTGTTCAGATTGTTCTTACATTGGCCGTGTTGTTCGGCCTCGGTTGTCTCTGCGGCTATTCCTTGTCCGTCCGCATTCCAGCGAAACGACCATCCTGGTTGTGCAGTTCCGCGTGGGCCGAGCAATGGCTGCAGCAACGCATGACGGAAGACTTTGAGCGCATCGGCGCCACGCCGGAACAGCGCCAGCAACTCGAGCCGCTCTACCGTCGTTTCCTTACCGACTTCTACGCCATCCAGCGGGATGCTTCGGCTCGACTTGATGCCAGCCTGAAGCGTCTTTACGACGACCTTTGCGAACAGGTCAGCCCCGATCAAGGCGACGTGATGAAAGCCCTTGTCGAGGAACGGCTTCGACAAAGGCAGATCAAGAAAACGAGCAATCTGAGGAAGGAGACCCAGCCGTGAAAGCCGGGATTCGATTGATGATCCTCTGCGCCGCGCTGGCTGCGCCGGCGCTTGCCGCCGCGCCCAACATCATCGTGATCCTTGCCGATGACCTCGGTTACGCGGACCTTGGGTGTCAAGGCGGCGGCATCAACGGCGATTTCGCGGCGCTCACACCACAGATTGATTCGCTGGCCACACAGGGCGTGCGATTCAGCAACGGCTACGTCTCCGGCGCCATTTGCAGTCCGACTCGCGCCGGCCTACTGACCGGGCTGTATCAGCAACGGTTTGGACACGAGAGCAATATCGGCAATGAAGCGGGTGCCGGGTTGCCAACCAATCAGGTGACGGTGGCTCAGATTCTGAAGTCGTTGAACTACCGGACCTACTGCGTCGGCAAATGGCATCTTGGGGAAGACCCGCAGTTTCATCCTAATGCGCGGGGGTTCGACGAGTTTTTTGGATTTCTCAGCGGTGAGCGGAGTTACTTTGCGATCAGCAGTCCGCCCAAAGACCGGCTGCAACGCAACGGCGTGTATGTGACGGAACCCAGCGGTCTCTATACCACCGACCGTTTCGGCGCAGAAGCGGCAGCCTACATTGCCAATCACGCGACCAACTACCCCACCCAGCCGTTCTTCATGTATCTGGCGTTCAATGCCGTGCATACGCCGATGGACGCCGACCCAGCGCGGCTTGCCGATCCTCGCGTGGCGGCGATTACCGACACCAATCGTCAAAAGCTGGCGGCGATGACGTTGGCGATGGACGATGCCGTGGGCACGGTGCTCAACACGCTGAGCAATCACGGCATGGTAAGCAACACGTTGATCTGTTTCCTCAGCGACAACGGCGGTCCGGAAGATCAGGTCTCCTACGCCAAGAACTACTCCGACAACGGCCCGTTGCGCGGCTACAAGACGTTGCTGTACGAGGGCGGCATCCGGGTGCCGTTCATCGTCACGTGGCCGGGGAGATTTCCCGGCGGCCGAGTTCTCCCCGACCCGGTGATACAACTGGATTTGCTGCCGACGTTTGTGGCGGCGGCCAACGAGACACTCCTTCCTGTGTTGCAAACCGACGGCGTCAATCTGTTGCCCCGGCTCACGGGCGTATCGCCGACGCCGATGCAGCGCACGCTGTTCTGGCGGACCGGTGGCAGCACAGCCGGACAAAGCGCCATTCGTCAAGGCGACTGGAAACTGGTGCGAAACGACAACACCGGCGCCGTCGAGCTGTTCCATCTCGCCACCGACATCGGCGAGACGAATGATCTCGCCGCCACGATGCCGGAAAAGGTGGCCGAACTGGTTGCGGCGCACGCAAAATGGGAATCACAAATGGTTGAGCCGCTCTGGGGCAACAACACGCCCACGTTTTCCAACACGAACATGGTGTGGAATGCGAGCACATCGGTCTATGAATTGGAAAAGACCGGGACCGGCTACAGCTACATGGGCTACGAGATGCGCAACCCGTTGTCGCTCACCAACGATTGGGAACTGGAGTGGACGATGGAAAGCGTTTCCAAGAGCGGCTATTCCCGCAACGGCGGCATCGTGCTGGGCGACCGGCTTTCGGCGTCCCGCTTCATCCGCGTCCACTGCGGATTTGCCACCGGCAATGCCAGCATTACCGAACTGCTCAATAGTGCGGCAAGCTCGAACACTTGGCCCGCCATCGCCGCCGGCACGACCAACGAGTTTCGTCTTCAATACGCCGCCGCGACGCGCACCCTGACCTTCCGCTACGGCACCAACACGGTTTCGCACGTCCTCACCGGCGCCTACGACAACGACCTGCTCGACTTCGCCGGCTACGACTTGCAGTCAAGCTCGCTGACCCGATTCAGCCCGATCAGACGACACATCACGCCGCGCGCGCCGACCATCACGCCCACATGGGCGCAGATGGAGATGAAGCGGGATTACCAACCCGGCGCCTACGACACGAACGGCAACTTCATGGGCGGCACCGAAGGCATGTCGCTTGTGGCGCACAAGGGCAAACTCTTCGCCAGAATCGGTTACTGGAACGACATCTACTATGGCGCTGGGACGAACGACCCCCATCCGGGAGCGCAAGTGCTGGTGAAAGAAGCGCACGATGCGCCTTGGAAACAGGACTTGGCGGCGGGCACTCCTTTTATGCGCATCGAAAATCTCCGTTCGGTGACCCTGACCACCGACAAGAACGGCGCACCGCTCGATCCGCCGGTGACGCTGCTCCTCGCCGGTTCGGGGGAACTGCCTCCGCCCTACGGCCCGTCGTGGGACCGGCGCCCGGTCGTCTGGATTCGCAATGACACCAATGGCACATGGACGGCCACCTATCCGGCTCCACCATCGAGGGGCGGCAAGCAGACACGTACAATCGTAGATCACGTTGACACCGTCACCGGCATCCACCATGTCTTCGTTGGTTTCGGCGAAGCCAGCAACAGATTCGTGCGCGGCGGCTACAACGCAGCCACCGGTCTGATTGATTGGGAAGCTGACACTCCCGAACTCACCGGCAGCGAGCGGATGCTCAGCGCGGGCGAGTGCAACGGCGTGCTCTACGCCTGCATCGGCTCCGACGGCAACCCGACCAACAACATCGGCGGCATCTTCTGGCGTGAGGACGGACCGAACCCGCAGTGGCATTTTGTCTGCGAGTGGCCGGTGAACGACAAGAACCCCGACATCCGCGGTTTCACTGCCGTGCCACATCCGAAAGGCTTCGACTACGATGTGGCTCTTGTGACGCTAGAGAGTTTCGGCAAGGTCTTTTGCATTGATCCCATCGGCGGCGACCCGCGCAACGGTCACATCGTCACTGAGGAACTCAACATCCAGACCTTCCTCGGCGACGAGTGGAACAACGGCGCATCCATCGGTTTCCCCACGCTCTCCGCCTACAATGACATGCCGGAACTGATTCACCCCGGCACCAAACAGCCGGTGAACTTGATCGGCGTCGCCGTGAAGCACCCCGATGGCTACGGCACGGAGAAGGGCAACAGCAGCTATTATCTCATCCGCCACCGCGACGCAACCTACGAGTGGGGCCGCGTCTTCGATCCCGCCGAGCCGTTGCCCAACAACGACCCCGGCGAGTACGGCCTGCGCGCCACGCGCGCCATCTGTCTCTCGCCGTTCCCCGAAGACTGCGGGCGCGTGCTCTTCTTCAGCGGCTTCGACGCCGCCGCGCAGGTTAACAACACCTATCACAACACCTCCTGGATTTATCGCGGCGAACTGCCCGGCGGCCGGATCAAACTCAGCACCAATGCCGTCACCGTTTCCGAAACCGCCACCAATCTCACCATCGAGGTCTCCCGCATCGGCAGCAGCACCGGCGTCGTCAGCGTGGACTACAGCACGGTTGACGGCACGGCGGTTGCCAGCAGCGATTACACCGCCATCTCCGGCACGCTCACATGGAACGACGGCGACGCCACCAACAAAACTATCACCATCCCCATCGCCAAAGACGGCCTGCCCGAAGGCAGCGAGACGTTCACCCTCTCGCTCGCCAATCCCACCGGCGGCGCGGCTTGCGGCGTCTTCAGCAACCTCACCGTCACCATCCTCGATGCGCCTTACGACGACTGGCGGTTCGCGCATTTCACCTCCGACGAATTGCTCGACCCGGCCATCAGCGGTCACAACGCCGACCCCGATGGCGATGGACTGGTGAATCTGCTCGAATACCCCTTCGGTCTGGAACCGAAACTCGCCAACGCCGCCGCCGGCCCGAGGTGCTCGCAGCAAGACGGTTATTTGTGTCTGACCTACCGGCAAAGCAAATCCGCGACGGATGTGACTTACACGGTCGAGGCGTGTTCGGATCTGAAGCTCGGCGACTGGTCCAGCGTCGGACTGGTGGAATTGAGCCGAGAGGACAAGGGCGAGCATTGGGAGGTGACCGTGCGCGACGTTGTCCCGATCAGCAATACCCCGCAACGGTTCCTGCGCCTGAAAGTCAGTTCACCATGAAATCCAATCCCGCATAGAAAGGAAACCAAGCCATGAAGAACAACACATCGTTTATTAAGACAAACAAGACCGCATCCTGTAGCCACGCCGCTCTGTCGGCGTGCGGGTGTGACACAGTGAAATTGAGGAGGCGCGGCGACAGAGCGCCGCGGCTACAGTGGTTGCCGGTGATGTTGTTGGGCGCTCTTTGCGCCCTCGCGTCGTCATTGGCCGGCGAGCGCAAACCCAACGTGATCATCTTTCTCGCTGATGATCTCGGTTATGCGGACCTCGGTTGTCAGGGCTGCAAGGACATCCCGACGCCGCACATTGACAGCATCGCCCGCAACGGCGTCCGATTCACCGACGGCTACGCCACGCACCCGGTCTGCTCGCCATCGCGCGCCGGGTTGATGAGCGGCATGTATCAGCACCGGTTCGGCTTCGAGCACAACTCCGGGCCGGAGCGTTACGCCGCGCCGAATTTCGGGCTGCCGCGCTCAGTGCCGACGTTGGCCGAGAAACTCAAAGCGGCCGGTTACGCCACTGGCATGGTCGGTAAATGGCACATTGGGTTCAAGGAAGGGTTGCGTCCGCACGAGCGCGGCTTTGATTATCATTACGGTTTTTTGAGCGGCGCGCGCAGTTATTACCCGGACAACCCGCGCGAGAACGACCCGCTCATTCGCAACGGCCAGATCGTCAGGGACGAGAAGGAATATCTCACCGACGCCTTTGCCCGCGAGGCCGTCTCGTTCATTGACCGCAGCAAGCAAAAGCCGTGGTTCCTCTACTTCGCGTTCAACGCCGTCCACTCGCCGCTGGAGGCCACGAAAGCTTACGAGGCGCGTTTCCCGCACATCACCGACCCGAAACGCAAGACCTACGCGGGCATGTTGAGCGCGCTCGACGACGCCGTCGGGCGCGTGATGGCAAAGGTGCGCGAGTTGAAACAGGAAGAAAACACGCTGGTCTTTTTCTACAGCGACAACGGCGGCCCAACCTTCGAGACGACTTCCAGCAACTACCCCTTGCGCGGCTACAAGGGGCAAATGTTCGAGGGCGGCATCCGCGTGCCGTTTGTCATGCAGTGGAAAGGAGTTGTGCCCGCTGGCCAGACGTATCGGGAAATGGTGATGGGCTTTGATTGCCACGCCACGGCGCTGGTCGCCGCCGGCATTGCGCCCGAAACGAAACTCGACGGCGTCAACCTGATTCCCTTCCTCACCGGCAAACAAACCGGTCGGCCTCACGACCGCCTGTTCTGGCGCGCCGGGCCGCAGCATGCGGTTCGTGTTGGCGACTGGAAACTCGTTCACAGTCCGCGCGACGCCGCCACGATGCTGTTCAACCTCAAGGACGACATGGGCGAGAAGAACGACCTTGCGCAGAAAAACCCCGAGAAACTCAAGGAATTGGAAGCCATTTACGCCGCGTGGGACAAACAGATGATGCCCGCCCAGTGGGTTCGGCAAGACGCGCGCAACGCGGAAATCGGCGGCAAGCTGAAGACCGGTGGCTCAACGGCCGCCCCGCGACGCGGCGGCACCATTGAAGAGCGGTTCAAACAACTCGACAAGAACAACGACGGGAAACTGACTCCCGACGAGTTCACGTTGCCCTCCTTCAAACAGGTGGACAAAAACAACGACGGCGTCCTGACGCTGGACGAAGTGAAAGCGTACTACGGCGGCGCCCGCCGTCAGAAAACTGGGCAGGAGAAACAGAAATGAAAATCACAGGATCCGTTGCAAGCGCCTGTTGTGCGAGGCGTAACTGTGAGGAGTAACACATGAAAAAATTGTTCAAGTGGCTGGTGGTTCTGCTGGTGCTGGCCGGGGCAGGTGGAGGCGGGGCTTGGTGGTATTTGACTCGCACGCGCAAAGCGGGGCCGGTCTTTGAGACCGTGGAGCTGACGCGCGGCCCTCTTGTCGTCAGCGTCAGCGCCAACGGCACGCTCAATCCCGTCGCCACGGTGCTTGTGGGCAGTCAGGTCAGCGGGCGCATCGAGTCGCTGAAGGCGGGCTTCAACTCGGTGGTCAAACGCGGCCAAGTGATCGCTCAAATCGAGCAGTCGCCGTTCATCAGCAAGGTGCGACAGTGTGAAGCGGCGTCAGCTACTGCGGCGTGGAAGGTTCAGGACACAAGGACGATCTCCCGATGATCCCCGAAATGCACCGGGGCGCGGCTGAGGAAATGAATTGGCTCGGACGTCCCGTGGGGCCGATGGTGTTTTTGCCAAAGACCACTCCCGACCTCCTCAACGGGAAAGGCCGGTCCATGACAACCGAATTCGTCCGCCGCCTTGAAACCAAGCGATGCCGGGTCAGCGCCAGCCCGGATGGCTCACTGCTGATTCAGGGGACAAGCCAGAATCCGTATGACACAATGGAGGTCACACTGCGAGGCATTCCGATCAAGAAGGGCGACCTGACGATTTTCTTCGAGGCGGCGGCGGTGGACCCGTTGCAAGGTTTCGACCGAAACGATCGCATCCCGCGCTTGATCACAATCCACGCCGACGGTCTGCCCCGCTACGCTGACCAGCGCGGTCGGCTGAGCATGTACAACGACACGATGGCTTACATGGGCACTGCGGGGTTCACTCCACAATACGGCTACTTCCGCCGGGCGGGCGACGGCCGCGGCGTGATTGACCTGACCTTCACGTTTGAGGATCAAGGTAGCTGCCGGCTTCGGAACCTCGCTGTCCACAACGCGCCCCTTGCGATTGCGCGCGAATTCGAAAAAGGCGTGGTACTGGTCAACCCGTCGCAGGAAACTGTCGTCTTCGATCTGACCCGCCTGCTTCCTGCGCTTCGCGGCGCGCGGCTACAGCGAATCAAAGCCGATCCTGCCGCCTATGTGAAAAGTTCGGTAATGGAACAAATGCTCGCCTACAATGACGGCCGGCCCGAAACTCCCGACCGCGTCGAAGTCTCGGCTCTCGACGGATTGTTCTTGGAAAAACGCCCGAACCGCTGATCCGGAAACGCCGGCTTGAGCCGCTCATCACAGAGGCGACGCCGAAACCCAACGATTCTGTAACCAGCATCTCGTCTCTAACGTCATAGGAAGTGATATGATCGGACTACTTCTGGCCCTTAGTGTGACCAACCTCACGTGGCACGACGCGACGCGCCACCGGGACATCCCGGTGAAAATATACGCGCCTGTGGGCGCGACGAATGCGCCGCTGATTGTGTTTTCGCACGGACTGGGCGGAACACGCGAGGGATACCGGTTCCTCGCGGAACACTGGGCCACCAACGGTTACGTGTGCGTCGTTGTCCAGCATCCCGGTAGTGACGACTCCGTCTGGCGCGGCCAGCGCGACAAACTCGGCGCGATGCGCAAGGCCGGTAATTGGGAGAATGCGCGCGCCCGGCCACTCGATGTCAGTTTCGTCATCACACAAATGTGCCGCGACCCGCGCATCAACACCAACGCCATCGGCGTTGCGGGGCACTCTTTCGGCGCGCAGACCACATTGCTTATGATCGGCCAACGGCTCGCGGGAAAGAGCTACCGGGACCCGCGTGTGAAGGCGGCAATTCCGATGTCTTCGCCGCGCCCTCTGCTCGGCGACGTGTACCGCGACGTGACGATCCCTTGTCTGCACCTGACGGGCACGAAAGACGACAGCCCGATTTTCAATACCACCGCGAAGGATCGGCGATTTGCGTTCGATAACATCCACAACGCCGAGCAATGGCTTGTCACCTTCAACGACGCGACGCACATGACATTTGCCGGGCGCGGCACTGCGAAGCACCTGGATTTGGTCCGCGAGATCACAACGAAATTTTGGGACGCGCACCTCAAGCGGGATCGCGCGGCCCAAACGTGGCTGTTGGACGGCGGGCTGGAGAAACTTGTCGCGTCCAACGGTGTTGTAGAACAGAAGAAACCAACCCAACTCATGAAGGAGGAACGACCATGAGAACCACACTGATCGCCGTGCTGTTGTGCGGGGCGCTGAGCCTGACAACCAGCGTTCGTGCTGCCGAAGCAGCGCGCGGTGAACGCGCGGAGAAAGCGCGCGAACGAGTGCAGGAATTCGTCGAGAAACTCGGCTTGAACGACAGCCAGAAGGAAAAATTCCGGTCCCTCTGGCAGGCGCAGATGGAGAAGATGAAAGAGGTGTTTGGCAACGCCGACCTCTCGCGCGAACAGAAGGCGGAGAAGATGAAGGCGATCCGCGAAGAGTTCGCACCGAAGTTCAAGGAGATTCTCACGCCCGAACAGTTTGAGAAGTGGCAGAAGATGCGCGAAGAGATGCGCGGCAAAATCGGCGACCGCGTCAAACAACGTCGCGGCGGCGCCGCAAACAAGTAGTCAAGATCGTTACTGGATCTGTTTCAGCACAGTCGGCTCGAACAGCCCGTAGCCGACCGTGTTGTACTCCGCACCGGGGGGCGGCGTTTTCGGCGCGGTCTGAAACATGCGCGGCCAGGCGCTGCCGAGCGGCGGGCGCCCGTGATGCGGGCCAAGCGTGTTTTTCAACGTGCCGATCACCGTCACCTCGATCGTGTTCGTCCCACGACGAACCAACTCGGTCACGTCGCACTCCCACGGCGGCGCCGTGATGTAACCCGCGGTTTTGCCGTTGATCTTCACTTTGGCGACACTCCCGTACCACGACGGCAACGCCACCACCAACCGCCCGTTGCGTGTCGGTACATGGCAGACGGCCCGATACGATACGCCGGCGCTGTAGAAAGGATGCCCCTGTTCGTTCCAGCGACCGAGTTTCAACGGTTGGTCGGGCATGACCACAAACCCTTTTTCTGACGGGCGCAACGTGAAATCACCAAGCAAATAGGCCGGTTCGAGTTCGTGGAAGACCGTGAACGGAGCCGCCTGGATGGTAACAACGTTTTCGCCAACACGCGCCCACCGCGCGATCGCGATTCGTCCAAACGCCTTGTCGAGCCACCAGTCCCCTTTTTTCCCGCTGACCGGCTGGCCGTTACAGGTGATCGTATAGAGGTCGGGGCGTTCGATGACGATGGCGAGGTTGGGTGGAATCCGTTCCGCAATAGTGAACTTGTAGCTCGCCTCAAAACCGGGACTGTTGGTGAGATTTCGGGAAATGATCTCATCCTTGAACTGCACGGCACTGTCCCACGGGTTGCGTGCAAAACCGTTTTTCTGAAACGCGAACTGATTCGCTTCGTAGAAATAGACATCCTTCTTCGTCTCGCCGCCGGCGGCGATGTCCACATAATCGAGCGTCAACACATTCGGCGCGATGCGACGAATCTCCGTCACCTCCACGGGGTGTACAACAGTTTTCTCGCTGCGCGGCGGCGGAGGCGGTGGCAGTGCCCGTTGGGAAAGCCACAACAACAGGCTGCCAGACGGCGGAAGGCAGAACGAAAAGGTGGTCGGACGGGTTTGACCTGTAAAAAGGTCCCATTGTTCCACGCCAGGCAAATCCGTCTCAATGGTGCCGGACGACGGGTGTTCGAGGCTGGTGTTGACGAGGAACAGCAACTGACCATCGTCCAGTTGTCGGCGATGATGGAAGAGAATTCCTTTGTCGCCGGGAGTCCGTCGGATGGCCAATCCTTCCGTGTGCAACGCCGACGCCTCGAAGGAACGCCCCAGCGTGGCGGCAAGCTCGGAAGGCGCGCCATCCACACGGCGGATGGGATCGCCACATCGGAACAAAGCTCCGCGAAACTCCTTCAACAACGCCAACGTCGAACTTTCAAGGTTTTCGGTTCCGGGCGGCAAAATGACGGTGTGGTAACTTCGCTGGCCAATGACCAACTCGCCGTTTCGAACCGAACCGTGGCGGGCCATGATGTCTTCATCGCCGAGGTCATATTCGATCTGCGAGGATTCTAGGGTCATCAGGAAATGGAAGAAATCGTCGCCGAGTTCTTTCAAGCGTTTTTTGTTGCCGAGATACATCCACGCTGTGGTGGTGGGTTCGAGCACGAGAATGCGGTTGACCTGTTTCCCCTGCGAGAGCGCGCAGGACAGGCGCGTGAGGTAGCGGGCGTGGACGTGATAGGCTTCCCACCAGGGTTCGTGGTAGCTGAATGATTGCGGGTGATCCCGTTTGCGAGCACCGCGCAAGCTGATGTAGGAGAGGTGTTCATCGAACAAATTCACGCCAAGCACTGCCAGCCAATCGGCGATGCGTTTCATGTCTTCAAAGCGCAAGTCCCAGCCGCCGGCACCGTAGATTTCGCACAGGGCACGGCGGCGTCCAAGCTGGTTGGCTACGCTGGCCAGTTCGCGGACCATGCGGACATTGCCAAACTGGGCGTTGCAGTCTTCCCGGTATTGGTTCATGAGGCAATCAATGCCGGGGATTTGTTGCCAGGCGGCCATTGCCATGTTGTCTGGAACGCCGATACCACTCGGCCATGCATGATCCCAATAATGGCCGGTGAAGGCGAGGTTGTGACGGGCGCACCAGTCCGAATACGGTTTGGCCCAGCGCTCGATAAAAAGCTCGTTGAGCAAGTGAAGGTAGTCGTGGCGGACTTTGCGCCAATCACCAACTTCCTCCTTGAGCGAGGGCAGGCTGGCGAGGAGGCTGTAGCCCCAACGTTTTTGAAACTGATGTGGCAGGTCTTCCGTCCACGGCAATCCGCCCGCCGATAACAGTTCCGGTTCATCGGTGAAAGAGCCGGGAATGCGTTTACCGAATTCGCGTCCCACCTCGCGGCGGTAGGCTTCCAATGTCACGTCCAGAAACTTCTCCGTCACGCCGGGATAAAGCAGGTCCACATAGCAACGATCCCCGTGCCAGCCCCGATTCGGCGCACGCAACAGGCTCGCCACGAGGTAACGACCGTCGTCCAGACGCGCGACAGCAAGCGTGTTGGTCTGTGTCGGCGGCGGAGCGGCGACAACGCGCAGGTCGAGGCCGCGTCCGCGCGATTCGGGCATCAGCTCCGGCACCCAGCCGCCGGCAAAACCGGACGGATAGGAGTTTTCGTCGTAAATCCAGACATTCATGTCGAGGCGTTCCGCCTCGCGTAACGCGACTTTCCAGAGACGGAACCAATCCTGGCCGAGATAGGGCGTCATCAGACCGGGACGCGGGTGAACGAAAACCTGTTTGACCTGTTGGGAGGCGAGGTCGCGCATCGTATCGCGGATTTGCTGTTCGGTGAGCCAATCATTCCAGACCCACAGGGGCGCGCTGGAATATTCGCGTGGCGGATTGGCAAAAAGCTTCTTGACTGCGATGGAGTCCACAGCGGCGGCGGACAAGCCGAACCAGAACGACAGACCGATCAATGAAAGTTTCATGGAATCTTCTGCCCCGTAGTGTAGTGCAAACCGGCTTGTTTGTGCCAGCCAGAACGTTTAGGCTCACTGCCAGCTTGAACTCCTCCGACTCGAATCGTCGCTGGTGGTTGTGCGGACTGTTGTTCGTCGCCACCGCACTGAGTTTTCTGGATCGGCAGGTGTTGTCGGTGCTTGCGCCGGCCATCACGGAACAATTGGGAATGAGCAATGTCCAGTATTCCCACGTCACCACGGCATTTCTGATCAGCTACGCGGTGATGTTTGTGGTGGGCGGACGATGGATGGACGTGCTCGGAACCCGGCTCGGCATGGCGCTGTCGGTCGGGCTGTGGTCGCTGGCCAGCGCGGCGCACGCGGCGGTGCAGAATGCGTTTCAACTCGGTTGCTGGCGGTTTTTGCTCGGCGTCGGCGAAGGCGGCTGTTTCCCCGGCGCGGCCAAAGGCGTCGCCGAATGGTTCCCGCAACGCGAACGTGCATTGGCGATGGGCATCGCCATCGGCGGCGCCAGTCTCGGCGCGGTTGTCGCGCCGCCGTTGACGGTCTGGCTGGCGAAACTCGTCGGCTGGCGCGGCGCGTTCTTGACCACTGGATTGATGGGCGCCGCGTGGGTGGCGGGTTGGTGGCTGTTGTCGCGCGGTGCGACGGCGACGAAAGAAGGTTCGGCGACAGTGGAACGCCCGTCGTTGCTCTCGCTCCTGCGGCGCGGCGATGTGTGGGCTTTGGCGTTGATGCGGTTCATCTTTGATCCGGTGTTTTACTTCTACATGTTTTGGATACCGAAATACCTGCATCAGGAACGCGGTGTTTCGCAGCAGGCCATCGGCGATCTGGTGTGGATTCCGTTTCTCGCGCTCGGCATCTCCAACGCCGTCGGCGGCTGGGTCTCCGACCGCCTGATCCGGCGCGGCCTGCCGGCGTTGACGGCGCGCAAAACGATCATGGGAGCGGCGGCGCTGGTGACAATCGCATCGAGCCTTGCGGGGCAAGTCAGGACGGTGCCGATGGCGCTGGCCATGATGTCGCTGTTGATGTTCGCGCACGGTTTCTGGATTACCAACTACGTCACCCTCATCAGCGATCGTTTTCCCAAGAACGCGGTCGGCACGGTGATGGGCTTCGCCGGCACCGTCGGCGCGGTGGGCGGCATTCTCGCCAACACCAGCACCGGCTGGGTCGTGGACAAGTTTTCCTACGGCCCGCTCTGGCTGGCTTCCGGCGTCATGTATCCGCTGGCATTTCTGGTGTTGCTGTTGACGATTCGCGGCGCGGGCAGGCATAATGAGGCATCGGCATGATGACGTTGCGCCAGTTCGGGGCGGGAGTCGAGAAACTACCTGCGATGTGCGGGTGGTATCTGGCTGACCTCGGCGAGGCTCGCGGGAAGCAAGAGTTGTTTCTAAAGCAGTCGCCGCAGAAATTGAAGGTGTTACGGGAGCATGCAATTATCGAGAGCGCGATTTCGTCAAACCGGATCGAAGGGGTCACAATTGACGCGAAGCGGGTCCAAGCGGTGTTGTTGGGCAACAAGCCGGTATTGCGCGACCGCAACGAACAGGAGGTGCGCGGGTATCGGGATGCGTTGAAGTTGATCCACGAGCAGGCCGGCAAGCAGACAGTGTCAGAAGAGACAATTCTGCGATTGCACGCGATGTGTCGGCCGGAAGTCGAGGATGCCGGCCAATACAAGACGCAGGACGTGGACATCATCGAGACGTATGCAGACGGTCGGTCGCGGGTGCGGTTCCAGTCGGCGCCGGCCACCAAGACACCGGCGGCGATGCGGGAGTTGGTGGAACAATCGCAGGAAGCGATGAAGACGCGCGTGGTGCATCCGTTGGTGGCGGTGGCGGCGTGCAATCTGGATTTCCTCTGTATCCATCCGTTCCGCGACGGCAATGGCCGGGTGTCGCGTCTGTTGCTGTTGCTGCAATCGTTGTATCACTGCGGTTTTGAAGTGGGCCGCTACATCAGCCTCGGACGACTCATCGAGGACAACAAGGAACGCTACTACGAGACCCTCGAACAATCCTCCGCGCGCTGGCACGAGGGCAAAGACGACCCTTGGCCGTACTTGAATTACGTTCTGTACATCCTCGCGCAGGCGTACAAGGAGTTCGAGCGGCGTGTCGGCGAGGTGAAATCACCGCGTGGCGCGAAGACCGAGCTGGTCGAACATGCCATTGAAACCATCGCCGGTGAGTTTGGCATCACCGATTTGGAACGGCTTTGCCCCGCAGTCAGTCGTGACATGATTCGCCATTTGCTTCGCGGTTTGAAGGCAGCGGGTCGCGTGGAGTGTCTTGGGCGCGGGCCGGGCGCGAAATGGCGAAAGAGGGTAATACCCGTAAAAAAGGTAATAAAGAGGGTAATGTCGCAGCATGAGCAGGCATTTCACTGCCGCATTGATTGTCGCTTGCTTGGCTGGGAGCGGTGCACTGGCGCAAAAGACGAAACCGGAAGTCATGGCCGTCTATTATCCGCACTGGCACAACTACGATCACGGCAGCGCGTGGAAAGGCGAGGGCTGGACGGAATGGGAGGGACTCAAGGCAGCGGTTCCGCGTTTCCCCGGCCACGAGCAGCCGAAGAAACCAGTCTGGGGCTGCTTCGATGAGAGCGACCCGAAATGGGTCGCGCGGGAGATTGACCTCGCTGCCGACCACGGGATCACTGTGTTTCTCTACGACTGGTACTGGTACAGCGGCGTCAAGAACATGGAAGAGGCATTGGAAAAAGGTTTCCTGCGCACTCCCAACCGCCACCGGATGAAGTTCGCCCTGATGTGGGCCAATCACGACCGGCGCGACCAGTTCTGTCCAGAGTTTGGGAAACCGCGCACGGTGTGGCTGCCAGCGCGCCACTCGCCGCGCGACCTTCAACGCGTGATGGATTACTGCATCGAACATTACTTCCGCCAACCGAACTACTGGCAGGTCAACGGCGGCCTGTTCTTCAGCGTCTTTCACGCGGAAGATTTCGTGAAACAACTCGGCGGTCCGCAGAAAACTCGCGCGCTGTTCCAGCAGATGGATGCCCATCTGCACAAGGCGAAGCTGCCGCCGATGCACTGGAACGCGATGGTGGCGAGTCCGGCCGCGGCCGCCGTGATGGAGCAGGCCGGCTTTCAAAGCACCTGCCGATACAACATCACCACCGCCGGCAAGGTTCGGCCGGATTTCACCGAACAATACGAGGACGTGATGGATGCGCATCGCCAGCATTGGAAGAAAATGCTCGCATCGCCGCTGGTGAATCTTCCCGTGGTGACAATGGGCTGGGACTCGACGCCGCGCTGTCGCCCCGATGTGCCGTGGCCGTTTCCCAGGTCGGAATATCCCTACACGCCGGTCGTTGTCGGCAACACACCGGAGCGTTTCGAGCAACTGCTGCGCGATGCCGCCCGTCACATCGAGAGCGACCCGCGCAAACCGTTCGGCGTGCTGATCAACGCATGGAACGAATGGACCGAAGGCAGCTACCTGCTGCCCGAAGAACGCACCGGCACCGCGTACCTCGAAGCCATTCAACGAGTATTCAAAACACCATGAAAATCCCTCGACGAAAACCGCTCACCGCCAACATCGGCATCTTCAGTGTCGGCCACTACAACTACTGGCCGCAGTTCCCCGGCCTGCTCGACGAGATGCACCGCAAACTCGATCATCTCGTCCGCAAAGTTCACGCGCACGGCGTCACCGCGACCAACTTCGGCCTCGTGGACAGCGCTCTCGGCGCAGCCGAATTGCTTCCGAAACTCAAGGCCGCCGACCTCGACCTCGTCTTCGTTGACATGGTGACCTACGCCACGTCGTCCACCGTCGGCGCCATCCTGCGCGGGTTGGACGTGCCGATGGTGCTCGTCGCGCTCCAGCCGCTCAAGGCGATGGACTACGAGCGCGCCTCGACCTACATGCAACTTTGCAACGACGACTTCTGTTCGGTGCCGGAATTTCTGGGCGTCGCTATCCGACTCGGACGCCGTCCGCCGGAGGTGATTCTCGGCACATTGGACGACGATCCGGCAGCGGAAGCGGAACTGGCGGAGTGGTGCAGCATTGCGAAGGCGTTGCACGACCTTCGCCGGGCGCGGATCGGCCACATGGGGCACGTGCTGGAATCCATGCTCGACATGCACACCGATCCGACAGCGGTCACAAGGGAATTCGGTTGCCACGTCGTGCAGTGCGAGCCGGACGAAATTCTTCGCCACTACCGCGACGAATACGCCGCCGAGATTGAGGCGAAGAAACGTGAGATACTCGATTTCTTCGACACGCCCGATCCGAAGTCCGACCCGATCACAACGAGGCTCACCGACAAAGACCTTCACATCGCCGCGAAGGCGGCGGTGGCGCTGGAGAAATTCATCGCCGAAAAGAAACTTGACGGACTTGCCTACTACTACGAAGCCGAGGCGGGGACGCCGATGCGCGAGTTGGTGACCAATCTCGTCGTCGGCAACTCCTTGCTCACCGCTGCCGGTTTCCCCATGTGCGGAGAGTTCGACATCAAGACCTGCATGGCCATGCTCATCATGGACCGACTCGACATCGGCGGCAGTTTCGCCGAGTTTCATCCTGTGGATTTTGTGCGCGACACCGTGCTGGTCGGCCACGACGGGCCGCACCACCTCAACATCGCCGATGGCAAGCCGGTATTGCGGAGCCTGAAGAAGTATCACGGCAAACCCGGCGCTGGCGCGAGCGTCGAGTTCAGCCTCAAGACCGGTCCGATTACAATGCTCAGCATCGGCGTGAAAGCCGATGGCCGGTTCAAGTTCATCATTGCCGAGGGTGAATCGCTGAAAGGTCCGATTCCGCCGACGGGCAACACCAACACACACGGGCGTTTCCAGCCGGATGTGCGGACGTTCTTGAAACGCTGGGTGGCCGAAGGCCCGACGCATCATTTTGCGCTCGGCATCGGCCATCGCGCCCGCGCGCTGCGGCGAATCGCCGACGCGCTGGGAATCGAGAGCGCAATCGTTACGCCCACGTGACCCGGCCTTTATCCCCGCGTTGCGGTTGGGCGGCATCTGGCCCGCGGCACTTTTTTAAGTCCACTCGAAATGTCCGGGCTTCGAGAGCTTCCTCGGGAATCTCCGCGTATCGAGTGATAGCGACTTGGTTGGTATCATCTTCTGCCAAGTGTTCCACGTTCCACAGTTCCCAGCGGTATCCTTGCTTTTGCTGAAGGAAATACTCAAGGTATTCCCGATGCGTTAGCTCCGCGACGGTTGCTCGACCGCTGTGAGCCTTGACCTCAACATGTAATTCCTCGTTGTCCTTTTTCGCCAGAAGGTCAAAACCGGGATTGTCCGGCCGCATCTTCGCGACTGAGTAACCCATCTTCTCCAGCTCGCCTACCGCAAACTTAATGCCTACTGCCTCCAACTTCCCTCTTTCCTCCTCGGTCAGCAAGGGCCCCTCTTGTCCCGTTCCCCCGCCACCCGTACCACCACCGATCGCGCCAGGCACGCCACGCGGGCCACCTACAACAACCCCAGCCGTGCTAGGGTTTTTGAGGCGCAAGGGCTTTTGTATTGGCGTCGTGGGTAGCACCGCGGGGGAAGGCGGCACAGTCGGAGGCGGCGAAGCCGGTGGTCGGTCGGGTGGCGATTCCTGATACTGTCGGAGGCATCTGTCTATCTCGGCATCCGGTATCCCCTTGCTCAGAAGCTTCTTCTTCCGCTGCGAGTCGTCAGCGCAACGGAGAAGATTCTCGTAGAAATCCGCCTCTAACCGTACATCAAGTGCTTTCGCCAGCGCCAGCGCCAACTCGGCCTCGTTTTGGTGGTCTTTATGCAGGTAGATTGTGTTGCCCTCGACATGCCAGCGTCGTTCGACCTCGTGATGCACGCCACCCAAAGACAGGCTCGCTTTCAGGGTGGGCACGACCTGCACCTTCAAACACTTCAGGCGATTCAATAGCCCTTCGGTGTCCTGTTCGCTCTGCGATGATCTCCAAGCCCACACATAGGGCAAAGATTCGCTGAACCTTATGTTCAGTTCATTTGGCAATGGCGACTGCGGTTCCCCCGGTGTGACATCCGCTTTGACAGACTGCGACAGAGACAGAACACCGAAGTATTTCACGGCATCAGAGTGCAGTCGCGGAAGGATATGAAAGAGCCAGATGTCCTGAGCAAATGCTGTCGCAAGGTCGTTATCATCATTCAGGTATCTCAGTTCCGTTTCCGTATCCACGTACTTCCATGAGCCGGCCTTCACGCAAAGGAGAGGGTATGACGCGAAAGCCTTCTGTGCGATGTTCTCCTGTTCTGCCACAGTCTCCAGGCACGCCTCGTACCATTTCGTGACCTTGTCCCGACGCAGTTCGTCGGATATTAGGCATTCTGCTGGAGCTTTGCTGGGAATGCGCGTGGACAGGAGTTCTTTCCATTCCTCCACGGTTAATTGTTCCATCCGCGTGCGAAGGCCGACGGCATTGATGAGCCAGTTGCGTACCACCTCCTTGTCATCCCCGAAGGCGTCAAGGTCAACGACGGGCAGCAGATCTCCTATCGCCCGCTCTGTTCGCTTGTCGGGCAGCCATAACGCCGAAAGCACGATGCGGTCAGCGCACTCGTCACGGGTTGGCAAAGATAATCTATCACAGATTTCCCACCACCACTTGGCCTTCACCTCCCACTGTCTATCGTATCGCCGGCGTGAAGACCTGCCTTCGGCGTAAACTGCGGCACAACTGCAGTAGTATGCTTCCCAGTTTTTAGCAATTAAACGAATTAGCAATACGGCACGCCCTGCGTCGAGATTTTCTATCGCAATATGGTCTAGCGCGGACACCGTGGCAACCTGTTGAACATGTCGTCCCTCATAGTCTGTTGCCCTCA
>Ga0272448_1001678_pt1 | contig 29206 bp, 20 predicted proteins | sample YNPCB0191_FD_202220 | JGI IMG/M metagenome (GOLD analysis project Ga0272448, IMG submission 202220) | Hot spring sediment microbial communities from Yellowstone National Park, WY, United States - YNP-CB-019-1 | ecosystem: Environmental > Aquatic > Thermal springs > Hot (42-90C) > Sediment...
GGCCGAGATCTACAAAGAACTTCCCCCGCTCACTGTTATGTACAACCTGGTTACCGTCAGAAAGCTGGCCAAGGGAGACAGACTGCGCCGGCGCTCCATCAACGGTGTGACCGTCAGCTGGGGCAAGCTGGAAACCGGTGCTACGCTTACCGAGAACACCTTCACCCCTCAACTTTCCGACTATCAGTACGTAGAGGATCTCTACGGGCTGGCCAAAGTAGGAGAGGATGAGCTTGCTGACAGCGAAGTCAACATCGAGGCTCTCCTCAACGAGGCCTTCACCGATGCTTTCGCTGCAGCGATTGACAATGCGATCATGGTCGGAAAAGGACACACTTCTGAGGAGCCGGAAGGACTGCTGCTCGGCTCTACCCTCACCAGAGTTACTGGATCCACAGCCAAGGCCATCAAGTATGACGATGTGCTTGACCTGGTTTACGCCGTTGATCCTCGTTACCGCAACAATGCAGTTTTTATCTGCCATTCCAACACCGAGCTTCAGCTGCGCAAGATCAAAGACGGCGAGGGACGGTATCTCTGGATGCCTACTGTAGCCGTAGGTATGCCCAATACCTTCCTCGGCTACAAGCTCTACAACCAGAGCCAGGTTCCTTATGTCACCAGTACCATGACCGAAGCCGCTGACGTCCTGCTCTTCGGTGACTTCAAAGCCTGCTACCGCTGGATCGAGCGCCAGGGTCTTCAGCTGAAGAGATTAAATGAACTCTATGCTGAGGACGGAATGATCGGGCTCCGTCTGAACATGCGCGTCGGCGGCGGAGTCATACGCCCTGCTGCTGTCAAGGTACTGCAGGTTCCTGCTTCTTAAAGTCTTAATTTCGGGGCTGGGTTAACAGCCCAGCCCCTTTTTCAAGGAGGATAATGTTCCTCAGACTGGACGATGTAAAAGAGTTCCTCTTTCCCGGGGCTGGCGAAGACGATAGCTCATACGATGCCGAGATCGTTTCTTTGATACCCATCGTGCAGGCGATCATCGAAACCAAGTGCAATAGAAAGTTCGAATCGTACACAGCAACGTACACGTACCTTGGTAACAATAAGAGCTATCTGCCAATCGATGACCTGCTCGTTCTGGACAGCATCACAGTCGATGATAAAGCTTTGGACGAGGACGAATATTACCTTTATCCCCTAAACGAGATGCCCAAACAGGAGGTCAGATTGGCCAACGGTGTATTCTACAAGGACTCTGTGATCACAATTACCGGTATGTGGGGTTACAGCCAGACCGTGCCGGAAGAAATAAAACTTTTGGCTATGATGCTCATTCGCCAGCTTTTGTTCCTGGGAATGCGCTTCAAGGAGGTCAAAGAAAGAGGAGGAATCGCCAACCCTGAGGGCGAGCCACCCAACAGATCACCTGAAGGCTATGTCCTCTGGACTGAGGACATGAAGGAGATCATCAACCGCTATAAACGCAGGAAGTACAGATGCTAGAAAGCACAACGACGGCAGTCTGGAATGCCTTGTACGACATTATCGCTCACGACCCTGACATCATAGAACTGGGAATCCAAGGCAGGAGGACGATACCTGATCAGACGGAAATTATAGAGGGTCAGACAGTTTGGGGCATTGGTCTGGTTCGCATCTCTGAGGACAAATTCGGCTGGGATGAGGTCGAGGTAAACGGGACGATCGCCAATTATCCACACGTTACCCAGTACTTGACCTTTGTGCTCTGGGTGAGATCAAAAGCACCAACACCAGAAGAGCTGGAAAATTTTCAGATGCAGTCCGTAGCTTTAATGGACAAAATGAAAGATGCTATCAGGACTGATTCTACTTTGGGCGGTCTGGTCTGCACGACTCTTCTGGACAGCACTCAGATGGAATACATGATCCAGCCCGATAAGCTCGAAGTTTCCCTGACATGCAGGGTTGTTTGCCGTCGTGATTTTTCTGAAATGCCCGAGGAGGTTTAAATAGATGAGAGCTTCAAAAAGCACTGTTTCCAGAACACCATATACTGTGTTGTGGGATATGGACAGCGCTGCTAACGGACACGTCTACACGGGAACAGGCGCCAGCTACTTAACAGAAGTCTTCTACGAGTCTCCCAGTTCAGTGCAAGCCGGATATACGTGCATTGAATTCACGTACCAGAAGACAGGTTTCGAACCAGTCCGCATCACTATGGTATCCACCAACGCTTCTACCATCTGCACAGTAACCTAATAATGGAGGTCAAAAATGGGAACTATAATTGAAACCGGTACGACTACAACTGCTGTAGGCAAGGGCGTCCTCCGTGTAGAAAACTGGTCAACCGAGATCGGCATAGATAGTTCGCTTATTTCTACAGCGCTTTCGACGCCCACGAACAGCACTTTCGGTTACACAGTCTCTCGCAGGATGAATTTCAACACGATCTACAGCACGGCCGGACAAGCCTATATCATCCCGCAAGGAACGACTACCACAACCAGATCGGTTACTATGAACTGCTTGTAGACAGCTAGATGAACGTCAACAAGGCAGAACTTGAAGGGCTCATGAAGGAGCTCGAAAGTATAGCCAGAGACATAAAAAGCATACTACGGGCAACCAGGATGCTTGGCCAGAGAGTAGCGGAGCTGAAGTCCTGGTTGCCCGATTTATTGAAGGAGGAATATGGAAGACGAGATCAAGACAGAACAGACCCAACAGACAGGAAAAGTTGAGACTGTAGAGTCACATCAGAATATCACCGTAGTACCAACACAGGAACACTTCGAGAGAAGATGGCATCAGATCATCGATGGACGTGCATACCCTGTGGTACAGTCCTTCCCCGGCATTCGCTTCAACCCAATTACCAGAAAAGAGCGAGCCATCAGCCAGAGAATCTACGAGGAAAAGCTTGCTGAGCTGCGCGAGGAAGACAAGAAGCTGAGAGCACAGGGCAAGCCTGGTTATCTCGATGAGCTGGATATCGAACTGGAATTGCGTGATTGGTGCAGTAACAGAGGATGGAACCTGCAGCACATTCGCGAAAAGCACTCCATGTATTTGAAGAAAATCATCGCTGAAGCACCGTTCGACCGCACGCGCACATCACTGCAGCAGTTCTCACCAGAGGAACTGGAAAACCTATCGCCAGAGGCCCGTGAAAAGTACGAAAAGGAAGAAGCAGAGCTTCAGAAACGGTATGCCGAATGGGTGCTGGAGAACACCACTCCAGAGGAAGCGGACATCAGGGAAAAAGCTTGGCTGGTGGAGATGAAGTACCGAGAGCTGCAGAGGATATGCTTGCAGAAGATGGCCAAGGCTTATGCTGACCTGTGTTTGATGCTGATTAACGCCACCGACGAGTACGGCAATCCGTACTTCAGGATCAAAGGCCAGGAAATGCCAGCGAAGGACAACACTCCAGATTACCGCGCAGCTATAAGGAAAATCGCAGACGATTGGGATAACCTGGAGGTTCCGGAAACTGATGCTGATCTTCTGTACAAGAAGTGGGTCCAGTGGATGGAAGGTAGACAACTGGATTTTATGTTCCCGTAGTCCTGCAGGTCCTGGAATTCAGACAGGCCGCAGCGGCTACGGGTGGTGCCCTCTTTGAAGGACATCCCACGGAGTGGACCGCAGACCAGAGAAACCTGCTCGAGGTCTGGCGGACCTACGAATACTTCAAGCAGATGCCGATTCCCCTTGAAAGCAAGCCTCCGTCTTACATCTTCGAGAACTGGCAGAGGCTGATCATTTGGATCGAGTCCTACCAGGAAGAGGCTATGGCCCAAGGCATGATCAGGATCGGTACTTACGATTACATTACCCAGCCTAAGGATTTCGGGAGCGGAGTGTCATACGAGCACGTGCAGTTTAAACCAGAGTGAGAAGAGTTAGTTCGTCCAGAGGGCTTAAAAGGTATTTTCCGAAGAAAACGACGGCGTCTGAACCAGCACAGGTTATCCGCGTAGTGGACGGCGATACGATTCTCGTGCGCTTCGCCAACGGCCAGCAGTCATATGTCAGGATGCTCGGCATCAATGCTCCTGAGCTGCATTCCAAGGACACCCTGGAAACATGGTACGGTGGTGAAGCATCCAAATGGCTGGAGAAGTACCTTAACGAATATAGCTTTGCGGATCCTGCGCAGCTCGTACCAGAAGGCATTACGGTTTACCTTGCTCCTGATCCGGGCAGCAGCGATCGCGACGAGTACGGGCGCTTGCTGCGGTACGTTTACATCCAGCACGACCTTACAGGGCACATCGAAGATACGGTTCAATACGCCGTGGCCAGGCAGGGACTCGCCGTGCCTCTTTACAACGACTACAACATGACCTTAGCTGCGGCCAGAGCTTTTACCAACAAAGAAGGAATCTGGGGCGAACCGTTTATCCTTGACTTAATTGATGACCTTAAGCAGCGCGGCTTATGGTACGTTAACCAGCCGGTTGATTACGTTGAGCAGGCCAAATTCCTCAACGAGTACGGATTCCAGACCGACTACTACAAGTACATGCTCAACGATGCCTGGCGGTTTGAACGCCTGGAGAACCTTCAGGCCTGGACACCAAGTGGTTCTTCATATTACTCCTACCTGATCAACATGATGCCTGAATACCACCCTTCGATACCTACAAAGGACGACATTGCTAGATTCAAGCAGTTCTTCGACACTCGGGCTACGCAGCTCATGCCCACGATCAGCTCCTTCATCGGTGTCGAAAAACTGTTAACGTACATCGAATCTCAAACTGGGATCGAACTAACTCAATATTGGCAGGAATATCCTCCCGCAGGTCCACCTTTAACCCTGTCAATACCAGGGTGGATCTGGGTCAACTTGCCGTTCCTCAACCAGGGGTGGTATTTTGACCCGGATATCGGTGGCAGGTTCCTCGGCTATGATACCTTCTTCAAGATGCCTTGGGACTTGAGGAGGGGGCAGAACGCCTTTATCGGACTTCCATTCGGCGGACTCACCGGACTAATCTCCAGATCGATATACTACGGAGACTTTGGCTATTTCCTCAACAACCTGATTTATCAGGGCAATCCGCCGTTAGGCTGGCCTGCTTTTCCGGAGCGGGAAGATCGGCCTGAACTTCCTTCTTACCAGCATGTTGCGGCACGCGAATTTTCCATCACAGAGCGCGAATTTATCTGGCGAATGCTACAGGCAACACCAGATTGGAACCCACACACAAGAACATGGCGTTCTTACTCGTTTAACGACATCATGTCCATGGATTCGCTTAGCTTACGTAAGACGCTACAGGACGGCATCTTTGCCCTGGAGCCAACCCCTGAGAACTATTTTTTAGGCATTTTGGCACCTCAGTCCCCATACTACAGATATCCGACAGCTGAAGAGACTGTTTACGGCAATCTTTTTGTGAACATCCCTGCACCTGCAATCAATGACTATTATGAAGGTTATGCTTATCCAACCGGAGAAGCAGTTAACGAGTGGGCAGAGTCTGCTTACAGGAGAGGTGTAACTGACTGGCTTCTTCATCCAGATCGCAGAAAATCAGCTTACGAGGGCGGTTTCGACCCCACATGGGGGCCATGGGGCATGTTTGATATTGATACTTTCACGGGCGCAGTTGACACCGTGTTGAATAAATTTTTGGGGAGCTACTACCAGCTGCTTGGCCGGCATGCGATTGCTGACGCAGCAAGTTGGGTTACAAATCTGTTCAGCGGCATTTCCCTTTTCAACTTCGCAGAAGCTGCTCTGGAAGAAGCGCAGGCCAGAGGGGAAACAGGTGTGGTTAATATGCCCATCATCAACCAGGATTTTTACGAGGACATTAACCGCGAAGCCAGAACAGCAGTTATTACGGGTCTGGTTAACATTGCTCTCTTTGGATTGTGGCCTCTGGCACCTGCAGGTACATGGCTGGGAGAAGGTATTATCGGCGAAGCTTTTTTAGCCATAGCCCCGGCTATCAAGAACGCTGTAGCCAAAGGTATCAGGGTGGCTATAGATAAGATCAAGTCAATCCCAGCCGGTGCTGGGGTTATCAGCAATATGGTGCTGGACAAGGCAGGTATGAACGAACTGCGCACATACATCAAGAACATGGACGAGTTTTACAAGCAGTACTATGTTAGGCCGGAAACAGCTGAGATCTTTTCCGATTTGGATGCACTTTTGGGATCATTTAAGGGCGAGTTTGAGAAGATCGCTACTGGCACAAAGGTCAACACAGACATATATTCCCTCAGCAGCGCGGAATCGATTCTGGATGCATTGAAGCGGATATCAAATGAAGTTAACCTGGGCGTAGATGCCACCTCACACATCAACAGCTTGGAGAAAGCAGTTGAGGAGTACACGGGACTTGCATCAAAGATAGATGAGAAGATAAAGCGCTTCGAAGAGCTCGATCAACGGGCGAGGGTGAACACACTTACGCCAGCTGAGCTCCAGGAATATGCTGATCTGAGGGATACTCTCGCCACCGGGCGCATGTTCAGCACAGACGAAGCAGCACGCATGACCCAGGCAAGGCTCGCAGCAGCGGCGGAAATTAGCTGGTTTAAGTCCAACTTCGGTGATACGATTCAGAACTACGTCATTGCCAACAAAGACGTGCAGCCGCTGTACTACTGGATTGACTTGATGGACTTTGCTAATGCCCGCCACTATACGCTCGAAGAGCTTCTCGCAATGGGTCCGCACGGGCTGGCAAATACTGTGCGCTCTGCAGCAGGTGACTACGGACCTGGCTCCAAGCTCAAAGCACTTTTTTCTACAATGAGCGAGGGCGACGCCTACGACCGCTTGCTAAGTTCTATTAGAGCTAACGTGTCCTCCAACGTCATTCCAGGCATGGAGATCGGCACAATACCAGGCTGGGAAGTTAGCTCCAAAGCACAGGAGATCATTGCGAACAATGAGATATCCCTTGATGCTTTTCCCGCATACAGCAGAGTCAGGAAACCTATATACACATACACACTGCGCGATGATCTCGAAGCATATCTGGAAAGAACCGAATGGCCTGAGGAAGTTAAGCAGAGGATCAGGGAAAAATACAACGAAGTCGAGAAACTGGTTGCAAAATACGGCAGTTGGAACACGCCCTTGGCGCAGCAGAAACTTCACGAACTCTACACATCCACAGAGGAGATAGCCAGCACAGACACAACATCCATTCTCTATAACCGCATTATTTCCAGGAACGAAGACATCGCCCGCACAGCGCCGTTCTTCCCATTCTGGGTGCATGTTGAGGAACCAGCAGCCACACGCATGGCCACGGATGCGCTCACAAAATTGGCTGCAAAGCGTGGGATGAACCTTACTAATACCAATGAGCTGCACGAGATGCTGAACGACATTTACTATCTCGTGCACGGATTGAGCCAGATCAGCAATGACCAAAGAATAGCCCTCTTCAAAGAGCCCATCATGAAAATGGCAGAAGATCCACATACGGTGCTGGAAATACTCAAGGCCCCCATGTGGACTCCAGAAATGGGAGAGAAGCTTGTGATTGCCATGTTCGGCGATAAAGGGAAGCAGCTTCTTGCCAAATCAACAAGCGGGCAGCTGGTCATGAAATTCCTGCTCAGCGAACAGCTGGAGAACCTCGATCAATACGCTTACCAGATAAGAGACAAGGCGATCAAGAAATGGCTGGAAACAGGGCAGCTCGAGTACGAGGACTTTAGCAAGCTCATCAATGACTTTGCCTATGAACAGGGAGACTACGGCATGCTGTCGAAGCTTCTACCTGAGCAAACTGCCGCTTTGCAGGCTTACTTCGTCGAAATTGTGGATTACACCAAAAAGCTGAAACAGTCATTAGAAGGACTTGGGACGCAGGTCTCCGTAGTCTCGCGCAAGGTAAGCGGATTGTCCCCAGAGCTTCCCGTTATTTCTCCCACGAAGATCCAGGAACTGTTCCCCTACAGGTTTATCGAGGAGTTCAAACCTGCTGTTCAAGGAGACGTAGGCTCTCAGATCACACAGCAGTTGGAGTTCGCTTTCGGCAATGCGGTGCATAAGTTTGCTGAGTATGCGGCAACACTGCTCAAAGGCGGATTCAGCGGTGACATCGTCGCAGAATCGACAAAAGTATTTGAGCAAACTCTGGAGCAGGAACTGTCGCAGGCCAAACTCACAATCGAGCAGTTGGTAGGCGGACCTGGCAGTTTTGAGCAAGCCTTTGCCCAAGCCATGCATGGCGTGTCTTTCGATACCATCAGAGAAAATCAACTCAAATCAGGCCAGGAGATAATTAAAGAGTTCTTCGATAAGATAGGTACAGACTGGGCTAAAAAATTATTGGCTGTAGAGAAGCGAATATACAGCGAGGAAGAGAAGTTTAAGTTCTCCGGTATTGCGGACATGATACTAGGTAATCTTGATCAGGCCACTGGGAAGCTGGACGAACTGACATACGTCGATATTAAGAGTACCTTGGCAATTGCCAGCGGAAAGGAATTCCAGCTGGCCAGCTATGCTTATTTCGATAAGGACTTCCAAACAGCGATTAAAAAGTTGGAATACTGGGTGCTGGCAAAGCGCAGGGATGAACTGATAAACGGTGTGCTTGCCTACACTGGGAAGTATGATCCTGAGTTTAAAAAGCTTTCGTACATACTTCAGGGAAGAAATGTCGTGGAAGAAGGGACCGGAAACATCACTACGACCATCGATGATATTTACCGCACACTGGAGGAAGCTTCAGACACGCTTCGCCTCGCTTATGATGTGCAGGTAGAGCTCAAGATCGGCACTGACGTGGTCAGAGGAACCGGCAAGACAGAGCTCGAGGCTACGTACAATGCCTTGACTGACTACATTCAGAATCTGCGCAAGATTGATCCAGCACTGCTCAAGGCACAGGGCACGCTGGTGGCACTCAAAGAAATCGGGCAGATCACTGACCGGGATTACATCGGATACTTCGCCGGAATACAACCGCTGGAAAATGGCATGTACAGGCCGCTTGTTTTCACAGTTACCAAGGACGAAACATTTTCTACCACAACAGAATGGGCAGAAAAAGATCTCTTGACAAGAGGCGTAAGAGTTTACTGGGATGTGAGCCGCACAGCTGACGGTAAATACCTTGCGAGAGCACTTTTATATAACAAGGATTTAGGTGTATTCGAGGAAGACGTTGGGCTTAGGCATACGTTCTCAAATGCAAACGAGGTTCTGGAGTGGACTACTGCCAATCAGCTCAGACTGCTGAACGAACTTGACGTTGTCAACTATGCTGAAGAAGACACTGCAAAGCAAGCAGCGCTCGCAGAAGAGCAGCTCGGCGCGGGCGAAGCTCTGTCTACCGGCAAACAGCTCTACACATCGCTGTACAAATACGGCGTGGTGTTCCGCGAAAGCGCTGCTGCCAACGCCGAGGTAGCAGCTCTCGTTGACGAAATAAAGCAGGCAAAAGCCGATTTGGAAGCGCTTAAAGCGCGCAAGGCGCCCACAGAAGAGCTGGAGGCCTGCATGGAAAGAATGCGGGCAGCAGCTGAAAAGCTGTATGACTTGGGCATAGACGAAACCAACATAGCCGGCATGGGCGAAGCGCTCACGCGCATAAAAGCCGAAATTTTCACCGCTGATGCGCTGACTCAATATACTGAGATAGACAAGTCCACAACAGAACTGGCACTGCCGGAAGTCACATCAATTGAAGAAGCGATAGATTGGCTGTTAACAAATGGAGAAATAGCCAAATATGTCGATAGAAGGGACGTAATCGATGTCCTACAGGCTATAAAGGCCAAGCTTTACCTCGATGCCATCATGGGGACAACGTTTAAGGATCCCGCAATATACAGCGCTTTCGACACCATCAAGAATATCGTTGATCATGTCAAGGACATTGACGAAAAACAACTGCAACTGCTGGTCGCAATCAGAACATCTTTGGCAAAAGCCGGAACCGCGCTTGAAGAAAACTTGAAGAGTCCGCTCTCAGAATTAGTTGAGCTTCTTTCGCAGACGGAGGAAGTGCCCTCACCGATAAAAGGCCTGAGACCTACACAGGCTTGGAGACTTCTTTTGGCACTCAAGGAGCGCGGTGGAAGCCAGGAAATGATTGCCAAACTCTACGCCTACTACGTTTCAGCTTCCAAAAGGCAAAGAGCGCTGAGAAGTGTCATCGGCACACTGGCCAGCGCAGGCTATTTTGACATGCACCCCGAGCTTATCGGAATTATCGGCAAGGCAGCTAGGGAGACCGGCTTTGTTCCAGAGGTCTATAAAGACATCAGATATGAGGCCATCGAGGACCTGCGTGAAAGACCATGGGATCCAAGCAGCCCGATTCAGTATGCGAAGGGTTCGGTGCTGACGCATGAAGAGGCTCTCACTTATTGGGCCAAAATCGAGGCGATGGAAGCCTTCATGAACTACAGCATTGGGTTTGGCGAGTTCAGGCTCTCTCCCTACGAATGGTTCAACTTGGCTCCACGCTACATCGGCGGCAAGTGGCAGTGGCCGAGACGCTATCTTGGTTCTCAGTTCAAAACTGGTCTGGAATTTCTGGTGATGCCAGAGTACATGTTCATTAAATACTTCGGTCCGTATTTCTCGAAAACTTTGCGCACCGCCAAGCAGTTCACAAGAATCTACAGCGAAGTCGGAAAATACATGCCGGAAGCGTTCGCCAAAAAGATGGCCTCATATTATTCATTTGGCCGACTTGCAAGAAACGAAATAGCTCGTAACTTGAGAAACTGGTACATCGACACAATGTGGTCCTACAGGCTGCTGGGTTCGATGTATTCCAGGGCGCACAACATTTTCAACGCTATTATGAGCTGGATTCCAGGCATGGACCTTATGCAGGGACTGATGAGATACACCAAAACGCTCCAGGGAGAATACAAGACCGAGTGGGAGAGCAGATATCAGTACTACATGACCGCTGCCATATTGGCTCAAAGCTACTTCAAATACGATCAGGAAACATACAATAAAGCGATAAAGACCATAAACGAGATCCTATCTTTGACCTATGAAGCACTTGTCCGTGAGCAGGCACAGGCTGAAAAGCAGAGAATAAAACAGCGACAACCCGTGAAAACGACAGGAAGATTCGGTCTTGATCGGGATCAAGCCCTAATGGACACAGAGTACAAGATAAATGAGATCTACGGGAAGATCGCCATCAAAGAGCAAGAACTCAACAAGATGTTTGAAGAAGGCGATACGATGGCGAAATATCAGAAATACACCGAGGAATCGCTGGCTATTGATATCCAAGGCACAATACAGTCAGTCTTCCCGGAGTTCTCATTCACGGAGCAGTGGAGACCACAGTATCAGTTCTTAACACAGTACTACAAGTATATGGCCAACCCGCGCCTGGCAACGCCTGAAGCTTTACGCGCAGTGGAGGACGTTTACAACTTCGCTATGTCCGTGGTGGGCGAGGAATTATTCGGCCCAGGCAGTGCAGAGATGCAAGCAAAAGTGCAGACCGCACTGGATGCTGCCGCAAAATTATCAGGACTTGGAGTGTACCTTCCTGCCTCTCTAATTGAGGATGTTATTGGCTGGAGCAAGGTTGTCGACCAATTTAAGAGCAAACTCACAAACATTCCAGAGGAGATCAAACAGTCCGGCAAACCAGCAACTGCCTTTGCATACATCAATTACATGAACATGTATGGTAAGGCACTGGCGCTGGCGGAAGAGCAAAGGACGTCAGCGATCATGAACCTGGTTTCAGTATCCAGCCAGCTGAAGAACATACAGGATGTATCCCTAGCTTACAGCAACGTTGCTGCGAGCTACGGATACATGAATGCCCTTTCGAGCACGGAATCGTTGTACTCTACACTTTCTCGTACAGACGACATTGACTACAACACATGGTTTTCGAAATATGCTTTGCTGCTCGACCAGTTGGAATTCGCAAAGGCCACGGAAAATTACTACGCCAAGGGCGGAGACGAATACGCCAGTGAACTGCACAAAGCAAAGCTCACCAGGATCCAGACCGAGATCGAAATTGAGAAATGGAAAAAGCGGTATCCAAGATCAGAAATGCTGCTGCCGATTTTCTTTAAAGGCCAGTACGTGCAGCAGGATGTGGAAGCCGCTGTGCGCAGTATGTACGGAATTAGCGAATACAATCTCGAAGGAACGCCCTATGTGCCTCATTCTTCAGGCGCACAGGTAACCATCACGCCGAATATCACCACTACCACCACCACATCACCAACAGCAGGATGGCTGGATGCAGGGGCCTCGGCGCAGAGAAGGGAGAACATTATCGGAGCAGTTGGTACCTTCTTCGGTCTGGGTTCAGGCCAAAAGAAAAATAATATTATTAAGGTAGTGGGATACAAAGGTAATCCTGCTGAGTTATATAAAGAGCTGGTAAAGCAGGCGGCGAATTTCGGTTCGCTGTTAAGGGGGAAAATACAAGCATGAATGCCTCACTTCTTTCGCGACTTGTTGGTATAAGCCAAGATGCATTAGGAGCACAGCTTATCGGCGCCGACTCCAGCGACATCGGAAAAACCTTAGCAACACTGGGCTCCAACTTGTTTTCCTTCAACAGGGCAGAGCAGCAGCGCTCGGCTACTGTAATGGAGCAGCAGCAAGCACAGGGCACTTCTTCCAACAGCCTTGATGCACTTGCTCAGCAGATGGGAAATGTTGCCACAGCTGTGAATCAGCTGATCAGCATATTGACTTCCAGCGCACCAACTGTTATCAGTCCTGTAGCGCAGCCCTCTGGGACAGCAGGTTCGGGAATGATAACCGTCCAGATGCCGCAGCTTGAGCAGGCTGCATCCGGATCGGTTAACGTTAATGTTTCGCAGACATCGCAGGCCGCAGTCGGCGGAGGAGCCGGAGGAGCTGCGTCTCTGGCATTGGCGCCCGCTGGTGGTGGCGGTGGCGGTGCCGTAAGTCCAGTTCTGTCTACTCCTGTCTATCAACTGCCTCAGGCTGGAGGCGGTGGTGCGCTGACAGCTGGAATTAGTGCTGCGATACCAACCACAACTGGCACAATCCAAACAGCTAGTGCAGCCGCAGCCGCTTCACCAGCTGCAGTTATGAGCACGATGCCCATCATTGCAACCAGCTTTGGCGGCGGCGGGGCAGCAGCTGCTCAAGAAACACTAGCATCCACAGCATGGTTCAACGTAGGGGATCTAGCACCGACACTGAGAGAAAGCCTTACGCAGGCCCTGCATGAAAAGCTTGGCGGCAAGGAGCTGGCTACAGCTACGATAGGCCAAGAGCAGTATGTAGGTGTTCCTTATGCCCTGCTTGATCAGACCATGATGGGCATGGCTCTGCCAACTGCTGAGGCAGGGGCAATCGGTCTAGACCTGAACGCATATCAGGGTCTTTTTACGGCGCCAGCAGCATTAGGCGAACAAGGACCCTTTTACGTGGCATCAAAATGGCCTACCGCAACGATGACAGTGCCAGTAGCAGCTGCTGGTATTTCGGCGCCTGCATTTCCCGAACAGGTGCAGAGAACAGCAATAACGCCAGCAGAAGATTGGATATACCAAAAGTTTGTATCTGAAACCGAGCAGTTATACGGATATAACCCGGCGTACGACAGGACTTCTGCATTTACCAGATCGGTCTTAAGCGAAGAGACGCTCGGTGCTGCAATTACTGCGGCTACAGAACCGTTCAATTTATCTCCAGACGTTCAGCAGCTTCTCTTCCCAACGCTGCAGGAAGTCAGCAAAGTCGATGTCAACCAAATGATGCAGGCACTGATGCAGGGCGATACAAACTGGATGGCCAAGAACCTTCCTGCAGTTACGCAGGCAGCCTCGCAGTATCCGGAGCAGTTCCAAGGACTGCTTCAGCTCTGGGGCAGAACAGCAGCAGCTTTGGAGCCGCCATCAGGAGCGCCAGAAGCCGTACAGGTTCAGTATCAGCAGGCTCAGGAAGCCATGACTCCGCTGTTGATGAATGTGATGTTTGGTTTCCCGGACTACATGAAAGCCAAAGCTGATATCGAGAAGTGGGTACCTGGAGGAGCGGAAATCCTTGCTGGCGGCATTACGGAGCAAGAGATCGCGCAGATCGGCACAACATACGGAAGCAGATTGGCCACAGAGGCGCAAACTGTAGCTACTTGGGAAAGAAGCTACAGCGCATTAACCAATCTCACCGGTCAGCTCGAGCAGTTCAGGTACGAATACACTAACAGAGAAAGACTGAGCACAGAACTTCTGACAAAAGTTGCTCCATCCGTGGACTGGACACGCGGCGGAGCAACTTCGATATCAGATACATACAGCCTGGCAAATTACTGGATGCAGTCTCAAGCTCAGTACTGGCCGGTAACGGCACAGACGCAGGCTGCAGCGCAGACGATCGGCTTATTCGGCGCCAGGGTAATCACTGCAGAACTTGGTCTGACACCCAAAATATCGCCAGAAGAGATGACAAAACTCCAAGGTGATATCAATTCCGCTCTTTCCACACTCCAAGCTTCGGGTGTAATGGTCCCATCGCTGCCGTTCCAGCAGCTGTTTGAGACCTGGACAGCTCGGGAATCACTGGCCCAGCAGATGGCTGCTGCTCAGCGGAGCGGATGGAGCGATGTCGGCGCTAACATAAGCGGAAGCCCAGTTCTGACAACAGCGTATGAACAGGCTGACAAAGCCTATCAGGAAGCCCTGAACAAAGCAGTTTCCTACAGCTTCAACATTGCTAATCTGGGAACCAGCGGCGGAGGAACAAGACTAACTTACGAGCAGGAACTCGGGCAGCAGTTCACTCCATATACACGCGGTATCGAACTGACGGAGAAAATGATTCAGCTCCGCAAAATCAGAGGAGAGGATTACAGCGATCTTACAAAGAGCCTGACATCGCAAATAGACGAGTTCCAGAGCTTCGTAACGCAGGAAGCAAAAAAGCTTTACGAGCAGTACGGTGAACAAGTTCCGGCTGATAAACTGGCAACGATCAGACAGTGGCAGCAGACAGCAACGGAACTTGAAATAGTCAAACAGCAGATGGGTTCAACCGGGCCAACGTATCCAGAGGGAGCTTGGGGTGTGATGGACGAACAACTGAGAGGAATCCCTCTAGCATTAGCGAAAGCTGGCACGCCTGTTGCCGGTAGTTTTATGCTAGCTGGAACCGAGAGCAAAAAACTTCCTGGCACTCAATACCCATGGATTGAGGCTCTTCCACTTTCTGTAAAACCTGGCCCCGCTACTGTTTACGATTCAGGAGGCGGTGGAGTAGACTGGACTAGTGTTCTAAATCAGTGGCTGCAAGACCAACAGGGTCAGAGCCAGCAGAGAAGGCAAACTGTGGATACCTCCAGCACAGGCTGGCTGGCTATCACTACACTCAGACCAGATACGCGCACAATTGGTTGGCAGGACGTGGGAGCTGCTCGTGGCGGAGGCGGATGGGGCGCAATCACCGGTACACTCAGCGGTTGGCGAGATGCAGGTGCTTCTGCCCGCGGAGCGAATATCACAGTCAACAACTTAATTGTGGTTGATGTAACTGGTCAAAATGCCTCGCAAGCCGCTTCCACAATCCTGAATTCCGCTGCCAATGTAAGTGTTGTGGACATCAATACCATGAGCGCGGTTGCAGTGCTGACACCATAAAGGAGATGTATAAATGGCAGTTCTAGTAAAGGTTACAAAACAAGCTTTTTGCTCTCCAAGCCTGGTAAGGTATTATAACTCCACAACTTATAAGTATGACCTTCGATACAAGATCCGCAGAGGCAATATAATCATTACAAACACATACATTGCATCAACCAGCGAAACATCTTCGGATTGGACAGAATCCAAGGCATCTAAAAGAACAGTTTCTAAGCAGGCTATCGGGCATAATACTCTCAGGATTGATGTAACGACTAGAGACAGAGAAGTTCCGGTTGACGATTACTTCGAGGTGTGGTAAATGGCTGTAACTCCAGCTTACACATTTGCAAACAAGCAAAGTTTGTTTGGCACTGGGGGATATCTAATAAGCCGTAAGGTAGATTACACATGGGACGGTCATATCGATACAGAGAAAGGCTCGAGCGACAACAGGATATACACGTGGCGATACACCTACATTGGTCTTTTGGCTGATAAATCCGGACCCTACTCGTTTACCTGGAATGGCAAAACAAAACAAAATATCCAGTCTCTTTCGGATCTTTTGCTTTACCTGTGTGAGGATTGCGCGTACGTCCAATTCCAGTTTGAAAGCTCAGATAACAATTATCTTGAAGGTTTTCTTGAATCCGTGACGCTGGAGCAGTCATTTGACCAATCAGGTGGTACAGACAAGTACGTGGCTACAATTGTTCTAGTTCGCTGGTCGCCGGACGAAAAATATGCAAGTGGACGATATGATCTGCTGCCAAGCACAGAGGGTTATCCGCAGGAGATCCATATCTCATATTCAATCGGCTCGCCGTCAGTGGCTATTGTTACCACGCCAAAAAGTACGCCGTTTGGCGGAGTTGGGGAAACGATAGTCGCTGACGGGACAAAAACAATCAAGTATGGCAACAATATTATCTTCCGTGGGCAGGTACGGGAGTACAGTGAATGGGCCCAAAAAATAACACGTTACGATAAAACTACAGAGACGTTAACAACAACAACCGCTACTTATATGCGCATGGTAATTTACGATGGTATGGAAATCATCAGCAGAAGCTACATACCATCACCAAGATACTTCCCGGGAACAAACGATTTCAAAGTGCCCTCATACATATACAATGCTTCCTGTTCTGTTCAGCAGGTGATTCAAACACTTTTTGGTGCCTGCCTAATACCAAGTTCCACAAGCACCAGCACAATGCAGCCCGAATTTCTCACGCCTAGCGGCTCTGCATACAATCTGCCTTCAACCTTGTACTTTTATACGCAAGAAGGCGGTGTTGGAATCTTCTCCGTAGCTGTCGGTGCACCTGAAAGGCTGATTGACGTAATAGCACGATTTATACAGGCTGGAATCGGCTGGCTGTACTGCATTCCAGACCCTAATGCCGATACAGGCGGAGGCGATTTTGGAATTCGTTACATTTTTGGCCCGCTTTGGGACTCAAGCGATGGCAAAGTTCAATTAAATAACACATGGATCAACACAGGCAAGGGTTGGGATACTCGCAATAGATTAAGGCATCTTGTGCTATATGGCGGCTCTGATGTCCAGCTTGTTGACACCCAGGAGAGTTCTTACCCAATATCTGTAGTATCCTTTCCGACACTGGATGCAAGCCAGCTGCAAACAGTTGCTGCCACAATATGGAACAACGGCAAAAATCCCATATACTACCGCATAGTACGAGGGTCACTTGCTGCCGGTTGCATGATACCACAGCTTGTTTCAGACGTACTGTCCATGGAAGTGCATTATAAGTCAGTGCTTCTTTCCCCCAACCAAGCGGCGCAACCAATCAAACTCGATTACGGCACTCCAGTGCTGGACGAAATTGAACTCAAACTTAGAATATCAAAAAGCCAATACGACAGCATCCAAGTTTAAACTATGGGACTTCAGACTGCTTACTCAACAAGCACACATTACTACGGTTTGTTCAACAGACACATTGTAGCGGGGATAATGGTGAAATTAAGCGGCTTTCGGAGCAGCGCTATCGCCACTGGGAGTCAAATCCTTTTTCCGTATTTTGGTTTTGCTAGATCTCCATGCTGTGGGACTCCACACTTAGTAATTGCTGCAGATAACTCCGGATATTATACGCTACATGCCGGTGTAGAAACATTTCTTTACAACAGTGATTGGGTTTGCATTGGTTTTATTCCATTGGTATACATGAAGTATCTTCCGAATGGGACATCCCCCGGAGACGAAGCAACATTCAAGAATCGGGTTTTTACCGTATACATTCCTTTCACATTTGTAGGAGTACCTGTATTCACCCAAAACCGCACTGTGGTCCATTCAGAGACTGCATACGCTGATCGGCTGGATGTTGCGTAAGACGCTCCATTTTAATAGAGAAGTATGGATTTAAAACCGGCTTTTTCCACCTATACGCATTATTATGGACTATTCAATCGCGTGGCCGTACTTGGAATAGCGATAAAACACCTTGGCTGGGCATACAGCCAAGTATACGATTACTTCGGTTCTTCAGGCACTGTTTACTTCAAATACTTCGGTTTTGCTAGACCACCTTTTATTTCTACACCGGGGTTAGTGAAGGATCTTTCCAACGGTTATTACTATACTGTTTATGCTGGAGCCAGTCAGTTTTACTTTAATTCGGATGGAGTATGCATTGCATTCAAGCCAATGTGTTATTTAAGACGCATAGCTAACGAGAATGCTGTGCCTTACGATGAAGTGGCCATAAGCGGAATCACAGTGTTCATTGTAGTACCGTTTATCATCTGCGGCGTCCCAGTTTTTACACAAAGTCGCACTGCGAGTTACTGGAAGATTGCATACAGCAATTGGACATAAATGCCATTAAGGAAACATTTATACAAAGATATAGGCACAAGTGAAGGCATTACAGTCCATGAGTGGCTGCTGAGCACTGTAGAATTCAACTTTGAGACATTACAGTCGATAGCCACAGCAAAGGGCTGGGTTGCCAACAGTTACTCAACAGCAACAAACCCGTCATTTACGTATACCAGCCTGAGCACCATATTCCAAAATTTTAGTGAGACTGCGACCAATATATTCAGCATATTTCAGGAAGCTTTTCTGCCAGCTGTTTACGTCTCCACAGTTATGGGCGGAGAACCATGGCGTGACATAAACTATCAGTATCGGTTCTTTTTCAGCGCGACACGGAATGCTCCGGATGCAAACAACTGTCCACGCGTGCTTTTGAAAGTAGGCGAAAGCAGCACAGCAACTGGGTGCGATTTTCATTTATACGGACTGAGCGCAGATTTCCCTAATGCACCGGGATACAGCGGTGATCTAGTATTCTACGATCAGGATGGCGACAAGCTCGAGTATTTTGTGGAAAATGTTGTTGGCAGCTCACCAAATAGAATAGCCTATGTATGGCTTAAGGTACTGTATGCAGGTAACATTTGGTGCTACTTTGGGCGGAAATACAGCAGCGCTGGTACCAGTCCAAGCAGTGTTTTCCAAATAGTGGGGAACTTCGAAAACGGATTGGATAGTGGATGGCAGGTCTCGTCAAACGCTGTAGGAACATCTGCATCCGGCTCTCTTGTTGGTGGTGTAGCCAGCATTGCCGGATTATCGCTTGCCGACGAAGGAACATACCAATGGTTCTATGTAACCTACACAACCAGTACTGTTACATCTTGCCAGTTGATTGCATACGTTCAGCCCTCAGCTCAAGACGTAATTGCAGAAGTCGATGTGCGCAACCTTTCATTCGGGATGGAAGGCAGACCAACAAGCGGTTACAGCATTGTTTTGCCATATTCCGGCTCGAACGTGGCAAAGATAGTTAAACTCTCTGGACTTCACTCGACGGAAACTGTGTTAGCTACAAAATATGCACAACCATCAACTGCAGTAGCAAGAGTGAAAATCAACTGCTACGGTTCAGAAATATATGCAGCTATCGAACGGCCTGTTGGCACTTTGCTTGCTACGCTCTATACAAACGCAGCGACTGATTATACTTCTGGTTATATTGGCGCATCCTCTTACGGGCCCGCAGCTTTCGACTTGATCGCTGCAGAAACTTATACGGTTACCGCGAGTTACGGCGGCACCACGGCTACAACCTACGAGACGTATACTCCGACAGAAGAAAAAATCGAGTGGAACCCTCTAACTGTGAAGTACAACCAAATACCACCATCATGCTATGCATACGTTAGCGAGAGCTGATCCGCGATGAAATATTATCTTCAGACCAACACAATCTCCAGCTCACGTGCCAGCAACATTGGTCTGACTTTTTGGAAGATCATCAGTGGAAAATTTGACTTCATAAATGGCTCTGCTAATTTTGTACTCGGCGGCTGGGTGTCGAGCACTAGCTACACTTCGGGATACAAAGCAATTGATTTTAGATACACTTCTATTGGCCCAGACAAGTTTTGGGATATTTTTACCAGTTCGACTACGCCGTGCATGCAGCTAGTTTATGCGTACATCAAGACTGCAACATATCTAACTTACATCGATACAAGCACAACCACGGTGGCATACACTTATCCTGAGTTTGTAACTTCTACAATATGTACACTGTGAGATGGCGTTAACGGCTCAACTTCTTAGTACGTGGACGCTTAGTCATGATTTGATCGGCATAGCGTTTGCTCCAAGCATTGCACCGTCATCCTCGAATTACATAGCAAAGATACGCCATCACGAAACCAGCACAGGCCAATATTATGCGGATTTGTATGCTAGAGCGAATAATAACTGGGACAGTTCAGGATGGACCTACTATCCCAATTCTCTTTCTCCCTTGGGACCAACACATGCTGCGTTTACAGGTGCCTTAAATAACGGATCATCTCCAGACATATTTTCTGCATACTGGATCACTTACAATGCAATTATGAATAATGCATACTATGCAGTCCTTTATACCAACAGGCTCAATCAGCCGTCGACAGGCTATATAACCATACTGTCTGCTACATATACAACAATTTGGCACACGAGCGGCGGTGGTCCGTACTGCTTTATATGTTTAAAAAATCCATCTTCTGGAACATATTGGTATTACATAATGCGATGGCGTACATCTGAGACATACCCAACGGTTGTTACAAGCTACTCTAGTCCTTCCCCAATAGAGCATAAAGAGATAGGGCCGCAGATTTCTATGTCGGGTAATTATGCTATAGCAAAATACAACAGTGGCACATCGGTTTCATATACTACATATGACTGGAACGGCAACTACATTTCAGATAATACTGTTGAAGTGCTTCCTTTTACACCATATAACGAAAAAATTGCTTTTTGGGGACACAGAAGCACTAACTATACGTTTGCATATTTTTGGTCAGTGATGCTTTGGAGTGGTTACTTGAGGGTGTATCGACATCCAGGTGTAACTTGGGTACATACATACGACGATATGCTTTTCGGCGGCATAAACTTGCAGAAATTGTCTTTCTGCAATAGTTATCCGCTTACGTCGGATAAGAATTGTTACATTCTAATTGTTGAACAAGCAAGCGATGGAGTGCAAGTCCATGCTGCGATAGCAGGAGTTGGCTATTGCAGTACTTGGGAGAAACCACAAACAATCTTAAAACTGAGCGGAACCTTCGCATTTTTTTGGGCAGACCAGGAGAGACCAGTATTCTTTATAGCCACTTATGATTCAAGAGATAAATGCATGTGCTATTACTTCTACGAAATTGTGTATGAAACTCCCGGTGACCCAGGTGGACCGGGCACTGGTGTAGGCAAAAGCGGCAGCCTTTTATACAACGCGGTTAACGGTTGAGGTGGAGAAATGATCCATTTATATAAAGGGAACGTAACTTACGGAGAAAAGGATGGCGAATTGGTATCTGAAGGCACGATGATCAACCCAGTAGAAGCCTACGTCGCACCAGCATACAAGATCGCAGTATTCAAATGCGCAGTGAGGTGCGACGAAGGAGAATTTGCAAGTCTCGTCACTATTAAGCCAACTGGAACAAACGCAGACTGCTGGTCGCTGAGTACTATACGTACAGTTGAAAACTGGGGAGGTATGCTGGAGCTCGAGAACGTCGGGGATACCAACGTTACGTTCTGGGTAAAAGCCAGAAGCAAACCAGGCGAAAAGCCAGGCGTGGATACAAGTGTGAAGTTTGAAATAACAGCGGAGTCCTTACAATGACAAATTTTAATTTCACGAATGTGAAAAACAAAGCAAGAGGACGGATCGCCAGCTCAATGACATCCAGCGATACCTCTTTTTCTTATGTTACTGGCGACGGGAGTAATTTCCCAAACCCTCCATATAAAGTAACCATTGGCAATGAAGTTATCAGGGTTTTGTCGCAATCAGGCGATGATGTGCTTGTCTGTGAACGTGGCGTTGAAGACACAGTGCCAGAACCACATATTGCAGGATCATATGCCAAGCTCAATGTTTATGCCGGAGATATTCAGGAGCTCCAGGAAGCAATTATGGATCTGGAAAAGCGCTCTGGCTACAAGCATGTGCAGAGCACACCGTCGGATACATGGGAAATCCAGCACAACCTTCACCGTGTACCATCGGTAATAGTGATGGATTCTGCCAATGAACTCGTAATTGGCGAGATAGAAGTCGTAAATGACGACATTATAGTTCTGCATTTTACGTCAGGTTTTTCTGGCAAAGCATACCTGAATTAGGGAGAGGATAAAGAATGAAATACGTAACCACGTTAGATTTAAATAAGAACGAGCTTTTAAACGCGCGCATCCAAAATTTAAGCTCAGCGCCATCATCACCAGTAGAGGGGCAGATCTACTACAATACATCAGATCACAAGTTTTACGTTTACAACGGCACGACCTGGCAGGCTCTTAACGAGGAAGCGATAACCAGCTTAACAGTCACTGCTCCGCTGAGCTCCACCGGTGGGAAAACACCTCAGATCAGCATTCCAGCTGCGACAAGTTCCCAAGACGGTTACATGTCAAGCACTGATAAGGCCAAGCTCGATAATGCGACATCAAGCGCTACAGCTAATACACTTATATTCCGCGACTCAAACGGGCGGGCAAAGGTAGCTGACCCGTCGGACAATTCGGATATCGCGACCAAAGGCTACGTAGATTCAGTAGCACAGGGGCTTGACCCAAAGTCATCAGTAAGGGCAGCGACTACCGCAGCAGCTGGGAACATCACGCTCAGCGGACTGCAAACTATCGATGGAGTTTCGCTGACCAATGGCGATAGGGTGCTTGTTAAGAACCAGACAAATGCGGCCGAGAACGGTATTTATGTGGCTTCCTCCTCTAACTGGACACGGGCAAGCGATGCCGACTCCTGGGACGAACTGGTCTCGGCATTCGTTTTTGTCGAAGAGGGTACGTTAAACGCAGACACGTCATGGGTTTGCACAGTAGATAGGGGTGGAACGCTTGGCTCCACTGCTGTTACCTGGACTCAATTTGCCGGGCCGGGTACCTATACAGCTGGAGATGCGCTGCAGCTTTCCGGCACGCAGTTTAACGTTCTCTACGACGATACTACCATCGGCAAGAATGTAGACAACGAGCTGTATGTTAAGAATAACAGCATCACCGCAACTCAGTTAGCGGATGGTGCTTGCCTTGCAGAAATCCTAGATGATGACGGCCACGGCTCGCTACTCGATGCCGACACGATTGACGGTATTGAAGGAACGGACATCGTAACAAAATCACGTGAGATCGTTGCTGGAGATGGTCTAAGCGGCGGCGGCACGCTAGCAAACGATATTACTCTCAACGTTAATGTTGATAACTCCTCAATTGAGATTTCTTCAGACTCTCTGCGCGTCAAACCAGGCGGTCTCACGGATGCTCACATCGCTGCTGCCAACAAGGATGGAGCCGCTAATGTACCCAGCATGCGCACTCTCGGTACCGGATCCAACCAAGCAGCTGCCGGCGACCATACACACAGCAATTACGCCAAATTCTACGCTGCTACACTCTCAGGCGGAGATACTTATGAGGTCATTACTCACAACCTCGGCACACGTGACGTGATCGTTCAAATTTATGAGCTGAATTCGCCATATTCGCAAGTAATAGCTGATGTAGAGCACACGAGCACAAGCTCAATCACCATCAGAATGGCGAACACAATACCCTCAAGCACATACCGTGTTGTTATTATGGCTGTGCAGTAGGTGAGGAATCATGCCCAAGTTTGTCAGTAAAGTACACTCTGACATAGATCTCGATGCTGGCAACCTGTACAAAATTAACGGCTCATCCCACACTCACGTCAAAGCAGACATTACAGACCTAGAAGAGCAGAGTGGTTTACACACACACCTTAAATCGGATATCACAGACCTTGAAACGATAACAACTACCCCAACGGCCTCCGCTGTACCCAAAGCCGACACTTCCGGAAAAATTGATAACGGCTGGCTAAATACAGGTTCTGAGAGTGGGCTTGATGCCGATAAGGTGGACGGACAACACGCTTCCGCTTTTGCTACAGCTTCCCACACTCATGTGGGCTCAGATATTACATCGCAGGTACCAGATAGCGACAAATTAGACGGCCAGCATGCTTCCGACTTCGCTTCAGCCTCCCATACCCACGCAAAATCTAACATCACAGACTTGGAGACCATTACTACTACGCCCTCAGCCTCTGCCATCCCCAAGGCCGATGCTTCGGGCAAGATCGATACTGGTTGGCTCAGCACCGGTTCTGGAAGTGGGTTTGATGCAGATAAGCTGGATGGTTTACATGCCTCCGCCTTCGCTGCTGCTTCTCATGATCATACGAAATCGGACATTACCGATCTCGAAACGATTACAATTACGCCAGCAGCCTCTGCTATTCCGAAAGCTGATGCTTCTGGGAAAATAAGCAGCGGTTGGTTGAGCACTGGTTCGGGGAGCGGCCTCGATGCCGATAAGGTAGACGGTAAAGAAGCTTCTGACTTCGCTTTAGCTTCTCACACCCACTCTGGTACAGATATCACTTCCCAAGTATCGGACAGCGATAAACTGGACGGCCAACATGCCTCAGCTTTTGCCTTGGCCTCACATACCCATGCAGGAGCTGATATTACTTCACAAGTAGCAGACAGCGATAAATTAGACGGACAACATGCTTCTGATTTTGCCGCTGCTTCCCATACTCACTCTGGAACCGATATTATCTCGCAGGTGTCTGATAGTGATAAACTCGACGGCCAGCATGCATCTGCTTTTGCTCTATCGTCCCATACACATACAAAATCTAACATTACTGATTTAGAGACAATTACCACCACACCCTCTGCCTCGGCTGTCCCGAAGGCCGATGCCTCCGGTAAGATTGATACCGGCTGGTTAGAAACTGGCGCAGGAAGTGGACTGGATGCTGATAAATTGGACGGGCAGCACGCCTCCGACTTTGCTCCAGTCTCCCATACGCACAGCAAGTCAAACATTACCGACCTTGAAACGATAACTACCACACCAGCCGCTTCTGCAGTGCCGAAAGCTGATAACACCGGGAAAATAGACACTGGCTGGTTGAACACAGGCCCCGGCAGTGAGTTTGATGCTGATACATTAGACAGCAAGCATGCTTCGGACTTTGCTCTTGCATCTCATACACATTCAGGAACGGATATTACTTCGCAAGTAGCTGATGCCGATAAACTGGATGGTCAGCATGCCTCTGATTTTGCTTCTGTTTCTCATACGCACACTAAATCAAACATTATCGATCTGGAGACCATTACTAACACTCCATCTGCTTTGGCAGTTCCGAAAGCTGATGTTACCGGGAAGATAGACAGCAACTGGCTAAAGGCAGGATCTGGAAGCGGTATCGATGCTGACAAAGTAGATGGGAAGGATGCTTCAGATTTTGCTAGTGCCTCGCATACACATGCAGGAGCTGACATCACTTCTCAAGTATCCGATAGCGACAAGTTGGATGGGCAGCACGCTTCTGATTTTGCCTCCGCTTCGCATGCTCACACGAAATCAAACATTACCGACTTGGAAATTATCACCACAGCGCCTACGGCTTCTGCCGTCCCAAAAGCTGACACTTCTGGGAAATTGGACAATGGTTGGCTGAAAACAGGTTCCGGGAGTGGTCTTAATGCAGATCAAGTCGATGGTTATGATGCTGGTAATAGCAGCGGGCAGATTCCTATTTCCAATGGAACGGTATGCACTAGCCTGAACGCCGATAAAGTTGATGGTTATGATGCTTCGGCTTTTGCGACTTCTTCGCACACGCATACAAAATCAAATATTACAGATCTGGAGACAATAACCACCACACCAACAATTTCTGCAATCCCTAAAGCAGATGCTTCCGGGAAGCTGGATAACAATTGGCTGAAGACAGGTCACGGTAATGGGCTCGATGCCGACACAATTGATGGCCTGCATGCTTCAGAGCTTGGCGGCGCTGCGCAGAATTTCGATCCCGTATATGTAAAGATAGCTACACCAGACACAATAACTGCAGTTCATACATTTAACCCCACAAGTACAAGTGCGCCATTTATACTTGGTGCGAATGCCAGGGGGCAATTAGTCACTGGTCTAAATGCCGATAAGGTCGATGGTTACGATGCCTCGTCCTTTGCTACCTCTTCACATACACACACAAAATCAAACATCACGGATTTGGAAACTATTACTGCCACTCCCGCTGCCTCAGCGATCCCCAAAGCCAATACTTCAGGAAAAATCGATAACGGCTGGCTGAATACAGGCTCTGGTAATGGGCTTGATGCTGATAAACTAGACGGCCAGCATGCTTCTGCTTTTGCTGCAGCTTCTCATACGCATGCAGGAACTGATATCACTTCGCAAGTATCAGACAGCGATAAGCTCGACGGGCAACATGCTTCTGCTTTTGCAGCAGCTTCTCATACACATACCAAGTCAAATATTACAGATTTGGAGACGATTACTGTAACGGCTACTGCTTCTGCTGTCCCAAAGGCCGATGCTTCAGGAAAAATCGATAACGCTTGGCTGAAAACAGGTTCGGGGAATGGTCTCGATGCTGACACGGTCGACGGTTCGCATGCTTCTGCTTTTGCAAGTGCGTCGCATAACCATGACGCTACATACGTTAAGATAGCCTCAGCAAACACAATTACAGCTGTTCATACGTTCAATCCGGGGACTGCGGGAGCACCATTTATACTTGGTGCAAACGCAAGTGGGCAATTAGTTACTGGTCTAAATGCTGATAAAGTTGATGGTTACGATGCCTCATCTTTTGCTACCTCTTCTCACACACACACCAAATCAAATATTACAGATCTTGAAACGATAACTGCTACTCCAACAGCTTCTACAGTTCCAAAAGCTAATGCCTCTGGCAAGTTGGATAACGGGTGGTTAAATACTGGTTCTGGAAACGGACTTGATGCTGACACGGTCGATGGTTCGCATGCTTCTGCTTTCGCAACAGCTTCTCATAACCACGATGCTACATACGTCAAGATAGCCTCGGCAAATACAATTACAGCCGTTCATACATTTAATCCTGCAAGCGCAGGAGCACCATTTACACTTGGTGCGAATGCCAGCGGACAATTAGTCACTGGTCTAAATGCCGATAAGGTTGACGGCTATGATGCTTCATCTTTTGCTACTTCCTCTCATACTCACACGAAATCGAACATCACTGACCTGGAAGCCATTACAACTACGCCAACGGCTTCCACTGTTCCGAAGGCTGATGCTTCTGGCAAATTGGACAATGGCTGGTTGAAAACGGGTTCTGGAAACGGACTTGATGCTGACACGGTCGATGGTTCGCATGCTTCTGCTTTCGCAACAGCTTCTCATAACCACGATGCTACATACGTCAAGATAGCCTCGGCAAATACAATTACAGCCGTTCATACATTTAATCCTGCAAGCGCAGGAGCACCATTTACACTTGGCACAAACGCAAGTGGGCAATTAGTTACTGGTCTAAATGCCGATAAGGTTGACGGCTATGATGCTTCATCTTTTGCCGCTTCTTCACATACACATACCAAATCCAACATCACAGACTTGGAAACCATCACCACTACTCCAACTGCCTCCGCCATTCCAAAAGCTAACACTTCTGGGAAATTAGACAACGGTTGGTTAAATACTGGTTCTGGAAGCGGCCTTAATGCAGACCAGGTCGATGGCTATCACTTAAATCAAGATGTGCAAACAACAGCCAGTCCAAGTTTTGTTAAAATGACACTCACACAGGCCACGGGCGCAGCACCTCTCACGGTATCATCTACAACAGTAGTAACAAACTTAAATGCAGATAAAGTGGACGGCTACGATGCTGGCAATAGCAGTGGACAGATTCCTATTTCCAACGGAACGGTATGCACTAACTTAAATGCTGATACAGTTGATGGCTCGCATGCTTCTGCATTCGCTGCCGCTTCACACACACATACAAAAGCCAATATAACCGATTTGGAAACAATTACAGCTACACCAACGGCTTCAGCAATATTAAAAGCTGACAGCTCAGGGAAAATTGACAATGGTTGGTTAAAGACTGGTTCGGGCAACGGCCTTAATGCAGACCAAGTTGACGGTTACCACCTGAACCAAGATGTACAAACAACAGCCAGTCCAAGTTTCACTAAGGTTACACTGACGCAAGCTACTGGTTCAGCACCTCTTACAGTATCTTCTACGACAGTGGTTACAAACTTAAATGCAGACAAAGTAGATGGTTATGATGCAGGAAATAGTAGCGGACAGATTGCACTTTCCAATGGAACAGTTTGCACTAACCTAAATGCAGACACGGTTGATGGCTCACATGCTTCGGCATTCGCAGCTGCTTCGCATAACCATGATTCTGCATACGTGAAGATAGCTACGGCGGATACAATAACTGCAGTGCATACGTTCAATCCATCGACCGCAGGAGCGCCATTTGCGTTAGGCGCAAATGCAAGTGGACGGCTAGTTACCGGTTTAAATGCCGATAAGGTTGATGGTTATGATGCTGGTAACAGTAGTGGACAAATCCCAATTTCCAACGGAACGGTATGTACCAACTTAAATGCTGATACAGTTGATGGTTCACATGCTTCGGCATTCGCTGCTGCCTCACACACACATACGAAAGCCAACATAACTGATTTGGAAACAATTACTACTACGCCAACGGCTTCCACCGTCCCAAAAGCTGACGCTTCGGGAAAAATTGACAATGGCTGGTTAAAGACGGGTTCTGGTAATGGTCTTAATGCTGACCAGGTCGATGGCTATCATTTAAATCAGGATGTGCAAACAACAGCCAGCCCAAGTTTTGTCAAGATTACGCTCACACAAGCTACTGGTACAGCGCCTCTCACGGTATCCTCCACAACGGTGGTGACAAACCTGAACGCAGACAAAGTAGATGGTTATGATGCGGGTAACAGTAGCGGACAGATTGCACTTTCCAATGGAACACTCTGCACTAACTTGAATGCCGATAAGGTGGATGGTTATGATGCTTCATCGTTCCTTTTGCTCAGTGGAGGTGCTCCATCAGGCACCGTTAACTTCGATACCAACAGCACCGCTAGGTTGGTTATACCAGTTGGAACAGATCAATATGCTTAGTGAGGAGTAAGTTATGCCTACAGCAGGATCCATTTGGGTTGATGGGAACTATTTTTGTTACGTTAACTCCTCTGGCAG
>Ga0272448_1001681_pt1 | contig 29159 bp, 20 predicted proteins | sample YNPCB0191_FD_202220 | JGI IMG/M metagenome (GOLD analysis project Ga0272448, IMG submission 202220) | Hot spring sediment microbial communities from Yellowstone National Park, WY, United States - YNP-CB-019-1 | ecosystem: Environmental > Aquatic > Thermal springs > Hot (42-90C) > Sediment...
CTGTAGGTGCTTTCCGGGGGAAAGGCCTCTTCTCCCAAACGGGGAGGGGCCATTCCCTCCCCGCTCCACGGGCAAAGCCCGTGGAGCCTCACCCCACCCTTGGTGCATTCTTCGCCTTCGGCTCGAATGCCCCCAATCCCTTGGCAGGTGAGGGGGTTATTCTTGGAATCGGCAAGGCTATCAAGGATTTGCACCGCCTTTTCGCTTCCCATCGCGGGATTGGGGTTTGGCCCCACCGTTGCGCTCGCCGGCAACTGCTGGTAGCCTCATCGGGGGGCGCTCGCCGCCTGCTGGGGAGTCGCCAAGCGGTAAGGCACCGGTCTTTGGAACCGGCATGCGGTGGTTCGAATCCACCCTCCCCAGCCAACCCGGCGCGAAGGGAGAGGCGATGGACGAAAAGACGGTGATCTTCTCCGGAAGAGGGAACCCGGCGCTGGCGGACCGCATCTCGGAATACCTGGAGATGCCGCTGGGCCGCATCAAGCTGACCAATTTCTCCGACGGCGAGAACTACTGCCAGATCCTGGAAAACGTCCGGGGAAGGGACGTCTTCGTCATCCAACCCACCTGCCAGCCGGTGAACGACAACCTCGTGGAGCTGCTCCTGATCATGGACGCCCTCAAGCGAGCCTCGGCCCAGCGGGTGAACGCGGTGATCCCCTACTACGGCTACGCCCGGCAGGACCGGAAGGACAAGCCTAGGGTGCCCATCACCTCCCGCATGGTGGCCGACCTTCTGGAGGCGGTGGGTATGGACCGCCTCATCTGCGTGGACGTCCACGCGGCCCAGATCCAGGGGTTCTTCGACGTGCCGGTGGACCACCTCTTCGCCGCCCCGGTCCTCATCGCCCACATCGCCAAGATGGGCCTCGAAAACCTCACCGTGATCTCCCCCGACGCCGGGGGGGTGGAGCGGGCCAGGGCCTACGCCAAGCGTCTGGGGGCGCAGCTAGCCATCGTGGACAAGCGGCGGGAGATGGCCAACGTGGCGGAGGTGATGAACGTCATCGGCGAGGTGAAGGGCAAGAACTGCTTCATCGTGGACGACATCATCGACACGGCGGGGACGCTGTGCGAGACGGTGAAGGCCCTCATGGACAAGGGGGCGCGGGCCGTCTACGCCGCCTGCACCCACCCCGTCCTTTCCGGCCCTGCCGTGGACCGGCTCAACGCCTCGGAGATCACCAAGGTCCTCGTCACCGACACCATCCCCATCGGCGACAAAAACGTCCGCTGTCCCAAAATCGAGGTCCTCACCGTGGCGCCCCTCCTGGGTGAGGCCATCCAGCGGATCCACGACGAGTCTTCGGTCTCCTCCCTCTTCGTGTGACGGGAAGCCTAATGGTGGGCGCCCAGGTTCTCCGGCGGAGCGCGGCCCGGGGAGCGGCCCTGGGGCTGGTCCTCGCCCTGGCCGCCGTCTCCGTCTCCGCCGCCGAGGCATTCCCCCCTTCGCCGCCGCCGCCACCGAAGTGACCGTAGAGGACGGCCTCGTCCTCGGTAGCTCCGGATCCGAACCGCTCCGGCGCAACCGGGGTTGGGGCAAGACCAAGTCCCGGACCGAACCCAGGGCCCTGGCGGCGGGCATCCGCTGGACCTTCTAGGGACGGCGACCGGGGTACGGGAAACTACCCACCGAAAGGAACGAGGGGGGCGCAAGCCCCCCTGTTCTTTCAAGGGCTTTTCGCGGTTGCCCGCTCCCACAGGATCCGGCCGGCGTTGCGCCGAAGGCCCGCGAGGCCCGCCCTCCGGAGGGGCGAACCGGTGCTCCGCCTGTCCCATTCGGCGGGAGAGAGTGAAAGGACCCCTTCGGGGGCCGGAGCGAACCATCCCGGCCGCGGCTCCAGTTCCGGCTCGGGGGCCAGCGGCGCCTCCAGGTTGAAGGGGCAGACCTCCTGGCACCGGTCGCAGCCGAAGAGGTGGCCCTTGAGGCGCGGGGCTTCGCCGGGAAAGGGCCCCCGGTGCTCGATGGTCCAGGCGGAGAGGCAGCGGCGGGGGTCCAAAACGTAGGGTTCGGCGAAGGCCTGGGCGGGGCAGGAGCGGAGGCAACGTTCGCAGCCCCAGCAGACGCTGGGTGCCGGGCCCGAATCTTCGAGGGGCAGGTCCGTGACGATCTCCGCCAGAAAGAGGTACGAGCCCCATTCGGCGTGGACGAGGCAGCCGTTCTTCCCGATGAAGCCGAGCCCCGCCTTGACGGCGTAGGCCCGCTCCAGAAGCGGCGCCGAATCCACGCAGATCCGGGCCTTGAAGCCCCTCGCCTCCAGAAAGCGCGCCGCCGGCCGGAGCCTTGCCACCAGCACGCGGTGGTAGTCCCTTCCCCAAGCGTACCGAGAGACCCACGTCCGCCCCCGGCGGATCCAGTGGGCGGAGAAGTCCCTCCGGGTGTTGTAGGGAAGGGCCGCCACGAAGAGGCCCCGGGCCCAGGGAAGCCACTCCCGGAGAGCGGCGCGCCACGGGGCGGTGCGGCCGAGGTAGGAAAGGCCGTCCCCCAGGCCCCGGGCCAGGAAAGCCGCCAGGCGTTCCCGGTCCGCCTCCGGAAGGTCGGGCGAAGCCGTCCCCGCCAGGTGGATCCCCGCCGTCCGGATCCGATCCAGCGTCCCGCGCACCACCGCTTCGTCCATGCCGATAATGTAAGGACCCCCCGCCGAAAGGGCCAGGGGCCGGAGACGCCCATGCCCCCTGGCCGGCCTTCACCCCGGAGCCGCCATGAGGTGAAGACGTGAGGACGGGATGGGGAAAAAACCATACCTTTGAACAACGAGGTCAGGGAGATCGGGGAGGAGTCTGTTCACTTTTCACTCTGTCTTCTTCGCCTGCGCTCGCTCCTTCCGAAGGGCCAAAGAACGGGCCAGATAGGAACTCCGAGAGCCGGGGGAAAGAAAAAAGGGCGCCCCGAGGGGCGCCCTCTTTTCGCCGCGGAGGCCGGACCCTACTGGGCCGTCACCACCACGTCGTCAATGTACATGTTGTTGCCGTAGGCGCTCGTGGCCAGGAAGCCCAGGTACACCGTCTGGCCCTTGTAGGTGGAGATGTCCACCGTGTGCTGCTTCCAGCCGGTGGAGCCGTCGTAGCGGTTGATGGCCGAGCCGACGTTCACCCAGGTGGAACCGTTGGTGGAGACCTGGGGCTGGATCTTGTCGGCGTAGGAGGAGTAGCCGGTGTCGTGGTACATCCAGAAGGTCAGCGTCACCGTCGTGTAGCTGCTCGAGATGGCGAAGCCGGAGGTCTGGTAGTACCGGGTGGCCGAGCCGCTTGAGGCGGAGTAGGAGTTGAACTTCGCCATGTAGCTTCCGCCGTGGGGCGAGCAGGTCGGATAGGTCCCCGAGGTGACGAGCGACCACGTCCCCGCCGTCCCCGAGGTGTTCACCTGCGCCCAGCCGGTGGAGGATTCGAAGCCGTTGGAGAAGAGGGTCGTCGAGCCGCTGCTCGTGGTCACCGTGGCCGTGACGGTGTACGATCCGGCGGCGTAGCCGTAGGCACCGATGCACCATGTGCCCACCGTGGGGTTGGTGTAGGAGAGGGACTCGTTGGTGGTTCCGCTGTTCCAAGAGCGGCCGTAGTAGCTGCTGGTGGTGGGGTGGGTGGTGTTGTTGTTCACATAGAGGTCAATGTCGGCCGAGAGGTTGGTCAGGGTGATGGTGAGCCCCGTGGCGCCGCTCGGGACGGCGATGGTGTAGTAATTCCAGGCCTGGTAGGCCACCGAGCCGTTCACCGGCACGCCGCTGGTCAAGGGCGTGTCGCCGCCGCTGCTGGCCGTCGCCGTGAAGTTCTTGCCGGTGACGTCGGCGCCGCTGACGGTCACCGAGTAGTTGGCCGGGCTGAAGGTGTACCCGCTCTTGCTCGGCGTCACCGTGTAGGTGCCGTCGGCCAGGCCGGAAATGGTGTAGTTGCCGCTGGTGTCGGTGGTGGCCGAGGCCGAGCCGGCGGTCACCGTGACGCCGGAGAGGCCGCCTCCCGTGCTCAGCGTCACCGTGCCGCTGATGGAGTGGGGCGTAGACGTCCCCGAGGTGGGGGTGGCGCTCTTCACGGCCGCCAGGGGGCCGAAGCAGGCGGAGGTGGAGCCTACCGCTTGCACCGAGTAGTAGTAGGTCACGCCGCCGGCCACCGCCGTGTCGGTGTAGGAGGTGGTGGTGGGCTGGGCGATGATGGTGAAGCCCGCGGTGGAGGAGAGCTCGTTCCTCAGCACCAGGTACTTGGAGGCGTTGGTCACGGCGCCCCAGGAGAGGGCCACCTGGCCGGTCCCCGCCGTGGCGGTGAGTGTGGGCTGGCCGATGGAGGGGCAGGTGGAGGAGTTCTGGACGGTGGGGGTGGAGCAGGCGATCGCGTGCCGGTTGAAGGCGTTGTAGATGGCCTGCATGTGCGGCGTTCCGTCGTTGAGGTTGCCGTTGTCGTCGTCCACCGCCAGGAAGGTCTTATACCAGTTGCTCGTGCCGCACCCGTCGGAGGCGAAGGTGGAGGTGTTGCAGGTGAAGCCGGAACCGGAGGTGGAGCGGGAGAGGTAGAAGAGCCGCTCAACGATCTGCCAGGAGGTGGCGGCGCTGTAGCCGGCCGAAGGCAGGTCCCGGGCGGCGAGGTCCCATATGGCCTCGGAGAGGGGGTAAGACTCGCAGTGGCCTTCCCGCCCGCAGGGACCCTTGTAGTTGCTAGAGGTGGGGCAATTGGGCTTGGTGAAGTTCAGCGGGGTGTGGGCCGTCCCCGACGAGTGCTTGGCGTAGTCCACGTCGCGGATGCCGGTGCAGGAGGTGCAGGCGTCGCCGTAGCCCGAGCACTTGGAACCGTTGGTGAAGAAGCCGGTGCCCACGCAGGAGTCGTGGGTCATCAGGAAGCCGTTGGTGTCGCCGTAGGACTCGCCGGTTCCATTGTCGGAGGAGGGGCCGCCGTCGTTGGAGTCAAGGCCGTGGCCCACCTCGTGGAGGAAGACCGTCGGCAGTTCGCCGGTGTTGGCGCAGCCGCCGCCGGACTTGAAGAAGTTCACGCTGGAGCCGTTCCAGTACGCGTTGCAGGTCTGGTTGAGGTTGACGTTGTCGGTGAGCTGGCCGGTGAGCCAGGTGTTGGAGGGGAGCCAGGCCTGGGCCTTCACCTTCCACTGGGTCAGGTGGTAGTAGGTGGAGCGGGCCGCGTGGGTGTTGCCGGCTCCGCCCACGCCGGGGGTGGTGCAGTCGGTTCCGGTGGACTTGGAGAAGGCCAGGTCGCCGGGGGAGGTGGTCGTGGAGAGGGAGGAGGAACCGCAGGAGTCCACCACCTTGACGTACTTGCCGGTGAGGGCGCAGGAGGCGGTGCCTCCGGCGTAGGAGTAGTTCCCGCCCAGGTCCGTGTACTTGGTCGTGCTGTTGGTCACGGTGATCCACGGAAGGGGCCGGATCACTTCGGTGTCGAGGTAGGAGTTGGGGTAGATGCCGCCGGTGACGGAGCCGTACTCGTTGGCGTCGCGGAAGAGGACCACCTCGCCGGTGTGGGCGTCCACCTTGGCTTCCCAGGTGCCCATCACGCCCTCCCGCCGGAAGGCGAGGGTGTACACCAGGCGCCAGGCGATGCCGGAGCCGAGGGCTTCGGAGGCGTCACCGCCGGCGACGGGCAGGAAGGAGAGGGAGCCGTCGTTCACCCAGACGTCGCCGTCCTCGAAGCCGCCGATGTAGCCCGCCAGGATCTCCCGGGCCGTCTCGACGCTGACGTAGGGCTTGGGGTCCACGGAGATGGGGCCCAGGAACTCGCCGCCGAACTGGATCAGGTTGCCGTGGTTCACGCGGAAGACGGCGTAGGATTTCTCCACCGGGATTCCGGCGAAGCGCCGGGGCAGGGTCAGGAACCAGAGGTAGTCCTCCACCTGGAAGACGTTGGCGGGGCTCAGGTCAAACTCCTCGGGGGAAGCGCCGAAGAGGGGCTGGTTGGCGGCCAGGAACTCGGCGGCGCGGCGGAGGAGCACCCGCTCGTTGACCTTGTTGGAGGAGCCCAGGTAGGCCCGGATGTCGGCCTTCTTCAGGGAGTTGCCCGACCCGGGGATCCAGGGGAGGCCCTGCCCCTCGGCCAGGGCCAGCGTTCCGGTCCGGCGGTCTACGGTGGCGGTCCACCCCAGGCCATTCTCGGAGAGGAAGCGGTCCCAGGCCTCGAAGAAGGCCTCCGATTCGGGCCTTGCGGCCAGGCCCTCCGCCCGGAGGGTGTCACCGGAGGCGAGGAGCGGCTGGACGTGGACGCCCCCGCTCTCCATCACCAGGTCGTCCAGGAAGTGGCTTCCCTTCTTGACCGCCTGGGCGGGGGTCCACAGGGCCGCGAGCAACCCCAGGGCCAGACACACGACGACGAGGATGCGACTTCTTCGCATGTGGCTTACCTCCCCTTCAAAAGGCGTTCGACTGGAAAGAATGGGCGACTCCTACCAAGGCAAAAAGATGTAGCAATGGCGGTGCCAAGAGGCGGCTTGACGGGAAGTCCAAGGATTACAAGGGGATGGAAGGAGGGGCATTTGCCCCAGGGTGTGAACGGCGTGCCTAGCTGCGGGTGTATTTCACTTTATTGCGCGTAATCTAATGATTTTAAATGACTTTTGACCAGGTACGCCGTTCCCGCCTGCCCCGTGAACGCCGTTCCCTTTTCGGGAGCCCCCGCGGACCCGCCTCCCTTGCGGCGGCGGCCGCGGAGCGGCGAGAATGAAAGCCCCCGGCCTGGACCGGGGGAAAGGAGGATCCGGTGGAGGCCCGCCCCGAACCGCTCGTCCTGCTCGTCCTCTCGGGAGACCGCGAGAAGGCCCTGGCCGCCGCCAACCTCGCCCTGGCGGCCCGTGCCTCCGGCCGCCCCGTTTTCCTCTTTTTCACCTTTTGGGGTCTCAACCTCGTCAAGCGGAAGGGGGCCCGTTCCCGGGGGCCCCTCCTGGCGCGCCTCCTGGCCTTCCTCAATCGGGACCACGCCGGCCGCCAGCGGTTGGGGCGCTTCCACCTCGCGGGTTTGGGCGGCTGGGCCCTCGGCCGCCTGGCCTCGAGAAAGGGCGTCCCTTCCTTCGCCGAGAGCCTCCGCCTCGCCCACGATTTGGGGGCCCGGGTGACGGCCTGCTCCACCACGCTGGAGCTCATGGGACTCACCCGGGAGGACCTGGTGGCCGAGGTGGACGAGGTGGCCGGCGCCGCCGCCCTTCTCGAGGCCGCCCGGGGCGGCCAGATCGTTTCTCTGTAGGGCGGGCCCCAGGGCCGTGTCGTTTCGTGCCTTTGGTTTTCCCATCCCCTGGTCGGTGCGGGCCAACGGGAGGAATGCGCATAAAAAGTAAAGTGAAAAGTAAAGAGTGAAAAGGAAGGACTCCCGGTCTCCCGGATCCCGTTGTTCAACGGGGGGAAGGGGCGTCTCCCTTCCCCCCGGCAAGCCCCCGCCGTATAATCGTTTTCCATGTACGGGGCCTTGCTTGACCACCACGTCCACAGCGCCTTTTCCTGGGACTCGGAGTCTACCCTGGAGGAACTGGTCGCCGCCGCCCGGCGGGTGGGCCTTTCGGGCCTTGTGCTCACGGACCACCTGGAACTGAACCCCCGGGACCCCGGCTTCGGCGCCTATTCTTACGAAAAGGCCCGGGATGCGTGGGAGGAGGCCACCTCCCTCGCTCCGGACCTCAAGCTCCGCTTCGGCGCCGAGGTGAGCCACGAGAAGCGTTTCGCCCCCGAGATCCGGGAGTTCCTCCACGCCCGCCGCTTCCATTGGGTCATCGGCTCCGTTCACACGGTGGGGAGCGAGGAAATCTCCACCTTCGTCTCCCGCCTGGAGGGGGAGGAGGTTCCCCTGGAGGACGGCCTCCACGGGTACTTCAAGGCCTGCCTGGAGACGGTGGAGAGCAACCTCTACGACTGTCTGGGCCACCTGGACTTTCCCAAGCGGTACTCCCGCCGCCGCCACCGCCTCACCGGCGACTTCTGGATGAAGCACTACCGAAAAGAGATCGGCCGCGTCCTCACCGCCTGCCTGGATCTGGGGGTCTTTTTGGAGGTGAACACCGGCGCTTACCGGGCCGGCTTCAGCGAGCCCTACCCCGGATGGGCCATCCTGGAGGAATACCGGGAGCTGGGCGGGCGGGAGGTGGTCCTCTCCTCCGACGCCCACCGTCCCGAGGACGTGGGGACCGCGTACGGCGCGGTGGTGCGGGAACTGGGCCGGCGGGGCCTTTCCGTCCGCAACGGCGTGGCGTGAGGGGAAGGAAGAAGTCCTCCCCAGAGCCCCCCGACGGCTCCCTGTTACCCTTCGCTCTCTTCGCCCCGGGCTCTTTTCCCCGGCTTCCCGGCGGCGGGATCGTCCCGTCTACGGCACCCACCTCAGCACGTTCGCCAGGAGCGCTACGGTGATCCCCATGAGGCTCTCGCCGGCGATGAGGCCCGAGGCGATGGGGACGGTGTAGGCCTCGTTCCAGGCCTCTCGGCGCTTCTCGACGATCCAGGCGGCGAGGGCTCCCAGGAACATGGAGACGCTGTTGAAGGCCGGGATGACCAGCGCGATCCCCATCCCCGTGGGAGAGGGCAAGAACTTTCGGCTCTTGGGAAAGTACTTCTCCAGGAGCGTGATGGCGATGCCCAGAAGGCCCCCCACCAGCAGGGACCAGCGGGCGCTCACCGGAAGGGCCTTGAGGCCGTTGGAGAGGAGGAGGGCCACCCCCGCCCAGACCTGGGCGGCGGGGGCGGGGAGGCGGTCGGTGCCGAGGACCTCCGCCGAGGGGACCAGGACCTGGTAGACGGGAACGCAGAGGGCCGCCCCCGTGACGATCCCCAGCATTTGGGCGAAGAACTGCTTCCGCGGGCTCGCTCCCAGCAGGTAGCCGCACTTGAGGCCCTGCAGAAGGTCCGCCGAGGAGGTGGCGGCCCCTCCGGTGACGTTGGCGGTCATGAGGTTGGCGGTCATGTTGCCGGGCGCCAGGGCCCCGTACAGGAGCTGGGTGATCTTGCCCATGGCCCCCACGGGGGTGATGTCGGTCTCGCCGGTGGCCCGGCAGGCGACGATGGCCAGGAAGAAGGTCATGAGGACCGCCAGCACCGCCATCCAGGGGGAGATGCCGAAGAAGGCGATCTGCAGGAGCACCGCCGCCCCCCCCGAGAGGACGAAGCCCGCGGCGAACCAGGAGCCCGGCACCTCCACCGCTGCGAGGGGGTCCTCCTCCCCCGCCGCTCCCCGCTTGCCGAACATGGTCCTAAGGCCCGAGAAGGCCCGGAGGACCGTGCGCCACTGCATAAAGAACGACAGGAGCCCCGCCGTCACCATCATGGCCACTCCGGGCCACATGGACCACTGGACGATGCTCCGGAAGCCGCCGCAGGGAACCGTCCGCTTCTCCCCCCCCGCGAATCCCAGGAGGGCGGCCCCGTCCGAGGGGAGCACCTCCACGAAGGCGTCCCACTGGGTGAGGGCGGGCGCCGTGGCGGCGAGGCGTCGCCGCTCCATGGAAAAGGTCACCTTTCCCGCCAAGGGATTGGGGCCTCCGCCGGGAAGGTCCTTCCCGTTCAGGGCGTCGAGGAGCGCTTCGGGGGTGGCGTAGCGGGCCGGCCGCTCCCAGGTGAAGGCCAGATCCTCCGTCGCGAACTCCGTCCGGGGCCCGGTCATCGTTCCCGTCCGGACGAGAAGCCGGGTCCCCGCGGGAAGGTCCAGGGGGAAGGCCCGCGAACGGCCGGCGGATCCGGGGGCGAAGCCCAAGGCAGGCTGGGCCTCCCCCGTCCCCAGGACGGCCAGGGAGGCCGGCCGGGCGGGGACCGCGGCCGCCGCCGCCACCAGCCGCCGGGTGGCGCGGTCGTACTGGAAAGCGAGGACGCCGTGGAAGGGGTTGGCGGTTCCCGGCTCCACCTCCGGCGACGAGAGGGCATCGAGGAGCTCTCCGGCGTTCCGGTAGCGGGCGTCCCGGCTCCAGGAGAGGGCCAGGAGGCGGGGGGCCGCCCCCTCCTCCTCCAGGGAGAAGGCCAGGGTCTCCCCGGCCTTCACCGTGAGGGGAAAGGAGAGGTCCCTCGCCGCCGAAAGGGAGGGGGCCTCTCCGAAGGCCCACGGCGCCGCCACCCGGGGGGGAGAGTGGACGATGTCTCCCCTCCGGATGAAGAGAGGGGCCAGGAAGCCGTAGTTGAGGATGGCGGCCAGCAGAAGGCTGGCCCCCACCCGGATGCCCATGAGGGCCCCGGCCCCCACCATGATGAGGCTTCCCTCGAAGGAGAGGGTCAGGCGGGAGAAGGGCAGGCCGAAGGCGGTCCACGACTGGGGAACGAAGGTGGCGGGGATGGCCGGAAGGAGCCGCTTCCACTGCACGACGCCCGCCTCCGTCACCGCCCGAAACCCCCGGAAGAGGGGGTAGCCCAGGACGCCGTCCCGGCTCCAGGCCACCACGAGGCCGGCGCCCAGGGCCGAGAGGAGCAGGCGGGCCTTTCGGAGGGCCTCGCCGCCCTCGGCGTACATCGTCTTGAGGAGCTCGCCGGTGGCGAAACCCGTGGGGAACTTGAGGTTCTCCACGTTGATCATCTGGCGCTTCATGGGGATGGCCATGGTGAGGCCCAGCAGGGTCAGGGTGGCCACCCAGAGGCTGATCTTCCAGCCGGGAAGCGTCTTCCCGGTGACCATCATGAGGGCCGGCACGGCCGAGACCAGGCCCGCCGAGGCGATGTACCCCGCCGCCGAGGCCACCGATTGGCTGATGTTGTTCTCCAGGTCTCCGAAGGACCTTTTTCGAAGGAAGGGAAGGGTCTTCTCCAGGCTCCGGAAGAGGGCGAAGCCCAGGATGCTGGCGGTGATGGAGACGCCGAGGGTCCAGCCGGTCTTAAAGCCCACGTAAAGGTTGGAGAAGGACATGAGGACGCCGAGGACCATCCCCGAAAGGACCGCCCGAAAGGTGAATTCCGGGGCCTTTCCGCCCCGGTAGACCTTCTTGAGCCACTCCCGCTCCCGGGCCTCCACCGCTTCCTTCGACGTCGTGGACAGGGGCTTCTCGGCCATGGCGTCCCTCCCCTTCCCCCCAGGCACGCCCGGATAGCATACCCCAGGCTATCGTCCTCCAAGAAACCCCCATCTCACCTTTTCACTTTTTACTTTTTCACTTTCTTCTCCAACTCCCCGCCCGAAAAAAAGGGGCCGCCCGGAGGCGGCCCCTCGGAACCTCGTAAAACGGCCCTCAGTGGGCTTTGTCGAGGATGAAGGAGCGGGTGACCACCTCGCCGCCGATCTTGCCGATGACGCGCCAGTAGACGGGGACGGTGGGTGAAGGGTTGAGGTTGGCGGCACTGAGGACCTTGTCCCACTTCTTGTTGGAGGGGGTCCAGGCGGTGCCGCGGATCCACTTGGACCGGTCCGTGGCGCTGGTCACCACCGGCGTGGTGAAGGTGGGCTCCATGGAGATCATCACCTGGTAGCGGTTGTCGGTGCCGTTGGGGAGCCAGGCGAAGGTGGGGGGGCCCTGGCTCCGGCCGTGGACGGGCGTCGGGTTCGAGAAGGTGACGGTGATCGTGTCGGTGCCCACGTTGCCCGCGCCGTCGGTGGCCAGCAAGGTGAGGGGGTAGGTTCCGTCGTCCATGAGGGCGGAGTTGGCCGACCAGAGGAGGGTTCCCACGTCGCTGGAGGCGACCTTCGCGTTGCCGATGTACAGTTCCACCTTCTTGACGGCGTTGTCGTCGGAGGCGGTGGCGTTCACGGTGAAGGAGCCGGAGATCACCTCCCCGTCCAGGGGGGTGGCGATGCTGCAGAAGGGGGCCTCATCGCTCCGCTGGACGTGCCAGGGGCTCATCCCGAACTGGCTCCAGGGGCCGCCCGGTCCCGCGGGGACGGCGTAGCAGGCGAGGATCTTGCTGCCGGCGCCGGTCCGGGTGACGATGCGGCCCTGAACACCCACGCCGCCAAGAACCGCTTCCTGACCGCTGCCCATGCTGGGCATGTAGCCGTAGAAGGCGCCGGTCACGGCATCGAACCAGGCGATGACCCCGGTGCCGTCCAGGTAGGCCACCATCCCGTCCCGGTCCACGGCCATGGGACTGGTCACCGCCGGCGACCAATTGGTGTTCACCTCGGAGAAGGTCCAGAGGATCGTCCCCGTGGAGACGTCCACCCCGTAGATCTCCCCTCCCCCGTCGTTGGCGACGACGGCGATGTCCCCGTAGATGACCGGGGCGAACTTCTTCACGAGGATGAGGGTCCCGTCGGGGTCACGGAACTCCCAGAGGAAGAAACCGTGGACGTCGTAGACGTCCAGGATGCCCTCCCGGATGTAGAAGAGGTCGTCGTAGCGGTCCATGGCCACGGGGACCTTGGAGGCGTTCCAAAAGTTCTTTCGCCACATCACGTGGCCGCTGTCGCCGTTGACGGCGTGCATGAAGTTGTCGCCGGCGCAGAAGACCGTGCCGTCCCGGGAGATGGTGGGCGGTCCCACCTGGCTCCCCAAATGGACGTGCCATTTGGTCCTTCCGTCGGCGCCGATGCAGTAAAGGTCGCCGTCGGCGCCGCCGAAGTAGATCTGGCCGTTGGGGGAGAGCGCCAGGGGGGTGACGGCGTTGGCGTCCACCTCCGTCTTCCAGGCCATCTTGCCGTTGGAGGCTCCGTAGGCCCGGACCTCCTTGGCGGAGGTGGCGAAGTAGAGGAGGCCGCCCTGGAGGACGAGGGGGGTGATCACCTGCCCTCCAACCTTGACCTCCCAGCCGGTGAGGCCGTTGGGTCCCACCATGCGGATCTTTCCGTCGCCGGTGGCGAAGAAGACCGAGCCGTCCCCCGCCATCGTGGGAGCGAAGACGACGGATTCCGGGCAATTGTACTGCCAGAGAGGCTCGTAGCTCGCCTGAACGGCGAACGTCGTCAAGAGAATCAGAACACCCCATAGGACACGGCGCATGTTCTCCTCCTCCGTCTCGTTTGAATATAGCATGCGAATTTTTCGTTTGCAACTTTTTGATACCTATGGCAAATCTCCCTCCCCAACCCCGCTCCTCGGCCGCCGGCCGGATTCCGGGACCGCGCCTTCTGCGACAAGGACCCGGACCTTCCGTCCCTCCGCAAGATGGAGGCCTTCCGGCGGCTTCGGGACCGGATGGCCCCGGCGCCCTGACCGGAAGGGGCACGAGGGGCCCCGTCCTTGCTATTTTTCAAAAAACGTGCGATAAAGGTTCCTTCGCGCCACGGGACCCGCCGCCAAAAAGCGGGCCGCTCCCGGGCAAGGGCGGCGGTTTCCCCGGCGATCCCACCGTTTCCCCCCAAACCCACGCCGGAAGTCGACGCAGGACCGTTCCGCCGCAGGCGACCGGTTGCGAGCGTCCCAGGAAACCATGACCTTCGACTCCTTCGGTCTCCACCCCCGCCTCCTTCAGGCCCTTGACGATCTCGGATTTGCCGAACCCACTCCCATCCAGACCCGGGCGATCCCGCCCCTCCTCGAGGGCCGGGACGTCATCGCCGCCGCCGCCACCGGAAGCGGGAAGACCGCCGCCTTTCTCCTGCCCATCCTCCAGCATCTCCTCGACCACCCGGCCCAGGGGACCCGGGCCCTCGTCCTCGCCCCCACCCGGGAACTCGCCGCCCAGATCGCCGACCACCTCGCCGCCCTGGCCCGCCATACTCCCATCCGGGGAGCGGCCATCTACGGCGGCGTGGGCATGGAGCCCCAGGTTCGGGCCCTGAAGCGCGGGGTGGAAGTGGTCATCGCCACGCCGGGCCGTCTGCTGGACCACCTGCAGTACCCCTACACCCGCCTGGACTCCCTTTCCTTCCTGGTGCTGGACGAGGCCGACCGTATGCTGGACATGGGATTCCTCCCCGACGTGAAGCGCATCCTGTCACGGCTTCCCCAAAAGCGGCAAACCCTTCTCTTTTCGGCGACCCTGCCCCTGCCCATCGTGGAGCTGGCCGGGGAGATGATGGTGCGCCCGGTGGCCCTCAACGTGGAGCGGAAGTCCGCCCCCGCCCGGGGCATCACCCACGCCGCCTATCCCGTTCCTTCCGAACTCAAGTCCCACCTGCTTCTGGAAATCCTCAAGGGGCCCCAGGCGGCCAGCGTCCTCGTCTTCACGCGGACCAAGCACCGGGCCAACCGGCTGGCGGACTTTCTCCTGCGCCGCGGCGTCTCCTCGGCGCGCATCCACGGGGGCCGCAGCCAGGCCCAGCGGACCGAGGCCATGGAGGGCTTCCGGAAGGGACGCTTCCAGGTCCTGGTGGCCACGGACATCGCCGCCCGGGGCATTGACGTCGAGGCCCTGGACCTCGTGGTGAATTTCGACGTTCCCCACCTGCCGGAGGAGTACATCCACCGGGTGGGCCGCACGGCGCGGGCCCAGGCCACGGGCCTCGCCTACACGCTGGTCTCGCCCGAGGAGGAGGGGGAGTTCCGGCAGATCGAGCGCCACCTCGGCTACGCCATCGAGCGCCGGAAGGTCGAGGGCTTTTCCTACTCCCGCAAGCCCGAGGAGCGGCTGGAGGTGCCGCTGGCGGAGCGGATCGCCTCCATCCGGGCCCGGAAGGCCGAAGAGCGGGCCCGGGCCCGGGCCAAGGCCGAGCGGCGGGCCGCCGCACCTGCCGGCACGGGGCCCTTCGCGGCTCCCAAAGGAACCTCCGGAAAGGGGTCCTCCAAGGCCCGGAAGCCCTTTCAGGCACCCGCCGGGGCCAGGCGCCGGCCGGCCAGGGCGGCGGAGCGGCCGGCCCCGACCGCCTCGGCGCTTCCGGAGAGGCCCGTTCCCGACACCTCCGGTGTCCGTCAGGACCCTTACGCCACCCACCGCGACAGCCTGGCCGGGCGGAGCCACTGGGGTCAGACGTGGCGGAAGAAGTTCGGCGGCCGGCCGGGGGTGGACCCCGCCCCGGAGGTCAACCCCGAAGCCTGAGGCAACCCGGCGGCCCGGAGACCTGCCCGGCCCCCTTTTTGGCGACCCTCCGAGAAGCCCGCGCGCAGGGAAGGGGAAAAAAACTCTTGATCTCCCCGATCTCCTTGTTCAGTTTTTTTCATCTTCCTCATCCCCGCATCACGTCTCCATCCCCACGGCCTCTGGGCTTTCGCGTTCCGCCCCTTCCTCCGCTCCGGAACCCACCGCCACCCGGGCCGGGCGGAGGATCTCTCCCTCCAGGGTGTAGCCCGGCTGGAGGAGGGAGGCCACGCGGCCCTGGGGACCCGGCTGGAGCGCCACCGCCTCCATGATGCGGGGGTCGAAGTCTTCCCCCGCCGCAGGGGCGAAGCGGGACAGGCCCCGGGACTCCAGGAACCGGGCGATCCGGGCGCCCACGAGCCGCAGCCCCTCCGCCACGGCGGCTTCGCCGGCTGCCAGCGACGAGGCCCGCTCGAGGTCGTCGAAGATGCCGAGGAGGTCCAGCAGGAGGGCCCTTTCCCGGTCGGCGAAGCGCTTCTCGAGGTCCTTCTCCACCCGAGCCCGGGATTTCCGGGCCTCCTCCTCGAGCTCCGCCAGCCGCTCCCGGAGCCGGGCCTCGGCCCTCTGGACCCGGGCCTCCAATTCTTCCACGTAGGTGGGCTTCAGGTTGGGCTCCGCCGCGGGGCCCTTTCCCTCTTCGGCGCGGCCCACCCGCCGGCGGTCCACCACCGAAACCGAGGCCTTCCGCCTCGCCGGGGTGTGGGTTTCCTCCGGTTTTTCCTCGCCAAGGACGGCTTTCGCCTTTTCCGGTGCCATGGGCGTACCCTCGTCGCGGATCATTCCAGTAGGTCCAGGGTCACGTAGTAGGTCCAGGGCCCGCGGCCCACGCTGATGGGCAGCCCCGTGGCGCCCAGGGCCGCCCGGGCCTCGCCGAGGAACTCCTCGACGGTCCGCACCTTCTTGTCCTGCACGGCCAGCAGGGCATCGCCGGGCCTCAGGCCCGCCGCCTCCGCCGGGGAGCCCCTTCGGACCGAGGCGACCTCCAGGAAGCCGTCCCCCCGCTGGACCTTGAGCCCCAGGAGCTCCCAGGCCATGGCGGCGGTCAGCCTCTCGGGCATGGAACGGGCCGGGAGGGAGACTTCCAGGGACCGGCCTTGCCTCAGGAGGGAGAGCCGCACCCGGTCCCCTTCCTTGAGGAGGGCCAGCCGGGCGTTGAAGTCGGCGGCGCTCTCCAGCGGCTTGCCGTCGAGGGAGAGAAGAAAGTCGTCGGTCTCCACCTCCACGCCGGGGTAGGCGAAGGGGTAGGTCCGGGCCACCAGGGCCCCTCCCTTCCGTCCCAGCCGCTTCCGGTAGGAGTCGCTGGGGTCCAGGGCGAGGAAGCCCAGCCAGACGGGGCGCACCTTGCCGTAGGTCCGGAGCTGCTCCATGACCCTCCGTGCCCGGTCGATGGGGATGGCGAAGCCGATGCCCTGGGCCTGCCGGATGATGGCCGTGTTGATGCCGATGACCTCCCCCAGGATGTTGAGGAGGGGTCCGCCGGAGTTGCCGGGGTTGATGGGCGCGTCGGTCTGGAGGAAATCGGCGTACTGCCGGTTCCCCACGGCCACCGTCCGCCCCGTGGCGGAAAGGACCCCCACCGAGACGGTGTTGGAGAGGCCGAAGGGATTCCCCACGGCGATGACCGTCTCCCCGATCATGAGGTCGTCGGAGCGCCCCAGCCGCGCCGCGGGAAAGTTGCCCCCCCCTTCGATCTTGAGGAGGGCCAGGTCCATCTCCGGGGCCGAGCCCATCATCCGGGCGGGGAAGGAGCGCCCGTCGTTGAGCGTCACCTGGATGTCGGTGCCACCCATCACCACGTGCTCGTTGGTGAGGATGTACCCCTCCCGGTCGATGAGGACGCCGGAGCCCAGGGAGGTCTCCTGGGCCCCCGGCGGCGGGGTCCCCCAGAAGTCGTCCCCGAAGAGGTCCCAGAAGGGGCCGCCGAAGGGGTTCTGCACCCGTTGCTTGGAGGAGATGTAGACCACCGCCGGCGCCACCTCCCGCACCACCCGGACCACCTGGGTCTCCCGCTGGGCCCGTCCCTGGGCCACCGCGGGAAGGCAGGCGCCGAGGATCAGGAGGGCCGCCGCCACCTTAAAGGGGCCGGACCGTCCCCTTTCCGCCCTTTCGTTCGCCATGGCCGTCACCGTCCCAGGAGCCGCGCGATCCGCTTCTCGATGGGGGGATGGGTGGAGAAGAGGGCGAAGAGCCCCCCGCCGGTGAAGGGCTTCACGATGAACATGTGGGCCGTGGCGGGGCTCGCCTCGAGAGGCACCCTCCGGGACCAGGCGTCCAGCTTCTTGAGGGCCCCGGCGAGGCCGTAGGGGCTTCCGGCGAAGGCCGCTCCCCCCTCGTCGGCGGCGTACTCCCGGGAACGGGAGATGGCCATCTGGATCAGCAGGGCGGCAATGGGCGCCACCACCGCCGCCACGAGCAGCCCGAGGGGATTGTACCCGCCCTCCCGGTCGTCGCTCCGGCCTCCGCCGAAGATCGCCGCCCACCTGGCCATGCTGGCGATGAACATGATGGCGGAGGCGATGGAGGCCGCCACGGTGCCGAGGAGGATGTCCCGGTGCTTGACGTGGGCCAGCTCATGGCCCAGCACCCCCTTGAGTTCCTCCTCCGAGAGAAGGTCCAGGATCCCCTGGGTCACCGCCACCGCCGCGTGGGCGGGGTTCCGGCCGGTGGCGAAGGCGTTGGGGGAGTCGGTGGGGATCAGGTAGACCCGCGGCTTGGGAAGGCCCGCCCGCTGGCAGAGTTCCTCCACCACGGCGTGGAGCCGCGGGGCCTCCGCCGCCGTCACCTCCCGGGCCCCGTAGGACACGAGGACGATCTTGTCGGAGAACCAGTAGGAGAAGAAGTTGATGCCGAGCGAGATCACCAGGGAGACCAGCGCCCCGGCCCTTCCGGCCACGGCGCCGCCCACCAGCATCAGCAGGGCCGCCAGGGCGGTGAAGAGAACCATCGTCTTGAACCAGTTGCCCATTCTTTCCTCCACGGCCTCCCCCGGGGGGGCCTTCTCTTACTGTACCACCGGCGGAACCTTTTCGAAGGCGAGGGCCTGGCCCGAAAGCACCACCCGCACCGTGTCACCGGGCGCCAGGCGTCCCGAGAGCACCTCCCGGGCCAGCGGGTTCTCCACGTGCCGCTGAATGGCCCGGCGGAGGGGCCGAGCGCCGTAGTCCGGGTCCCAGCCGGCCTCGGCGAGGAAAGCCTTGGCCTCCGCCGTCACCTCCAGGGTGAGGCCCTTCTCGGCGAGCCGGCGGGCCAGCGCGGCGAGCTGGATCTCCACCACCGCCAGGAGGTCCTCCCGGCCGAGGGAACGGAAGAGGATCACCTCGTCCAGACGGTTGAGGAACTCGGGCCGGAAGGTCCGCTTAAGTTCCTCGAACACCCGCTCCCGGACGGCTTCCGTGTCGGCCCCCCCCATCTCCTGGATCCACCGCGAACCTACGTTGCTCGTCATGACGAGCAGGGTCTGGGTGAAGTCCACCGTCCGGCCCTTGCCGTCGGTGAGGCGGCCGTCCTCGAGCACCTGCAGGAGGACGTTGAAGACGTCGGGGTGGGCCTTCTCCACCTCGTCCAGCAGGACGACGCTGTAGGGCCTCCGGTGGACCGCCTCGGTGAGCTGGCCTCCCTCCTCGTAGCCCACGTAGCCGGGGGGCGCCCCGATGAGACGGGCCACGGCGTGCTTCTCCATGTATTCGCTCATGTCCAGGCGGACCATGGCCCGCTCGTCGTCAAAGAGGAACTCGGCCAGGGCCCGGCAGAGCTCGGTCTTTCCCACCCCCGTGGGCCCCATGAAGAGGAACGAGCCGATGGGCCTCCTCGGGTCGGAGAGGCCCGACCGGGAGCGGCGGACGGCGTCGGAGACCGCCCGGACCGCCTCGTCCTGGCCCACCACCCGGGTCCGGATGCGGGCCTCCATTTCCAGGAGCTTGCGGCGCTCCCCTTCCAGCATCCGGGCGACGGGAATCCCCGTCCAGGCGGAGACCACCTCCGCGATGTCCTCCTCCGAGACCTCCTCCTTGAGGAGCGGGGTTCCCTTCTGGAGCTCCTTCAGCCGGTCCTGGAGGTCCTTGAGGCGGGCCTCGGCGGCGGGCAGCCTGCCGTACTTGAGGCGTGCCGCCTCGTCAAAGTTCCCCAGGCGTTCGGCCCGCTCGGCCTCGCCCCGCAGGTCCTCCATCTCCCGCCGGACCTCCTGGATCCCGCGAATGGCCTCCCGCTCGGCCTGCCACCGGGCCCGCAGGGTCCGCGCCTTCTCCTCCAGGGCGGCGAGCTCCCCCTCCAGCTCCCGAAGCCGGCTCCGGGAAGCCTCGTCCTCCTCCTTGAGGAGGGCCTGCTTCTCGATCTGGAGCGAGGCGATCCTCCGCTCCACCCCGTCGAGCTCGTAGGGCCTCGAATCAATTTGGATCCTGAGCCGGGCCGCCGCCTCGTCCACGAGGTCAATGGCCTTGTCGGGGAGCCGCCGGTCGGGCAGGTACCGGTGGGAGAGGGTCACCGCCGCCACCAGCGCTCCGTCGCGGATCCGGACGCCATGGTGGACCTCCAGCCGCTCCTTGAGGCCCCGCAGGATCCCCACGGCGTCCTCCACCCGGGGCTCGCCGACGAAGACCGGCTGGAAGCGGCGTTCCAGCGCCGGGTCCTTTTCCACGTGCTTCCGGTACTCGGCGAGGGTGGTCGCGCCGATGGCGTGCAGTTCGCCCCGGGCCAGGGCCGGCTTGAGGATGTTGGCGGCGTCCATGGCCCCCTCGGCGGCGCCCGTCCCCACGAGGGTGTGGAGTTCGTCAATGAACAGGATGACCCGCCCCTCGGAGGCGGTGATCTCCTTCACCACGGCCTTCAGCCGGTCCTCGAACTCCCCCCGAAACTTGGTTCCGGCGATGAGGGAGGCCAGGTCCAGCTGGACGAGGCGTTTGTCCTTCAAGGATTCGGGGACGTCACCGGAGACCATGCGGAGGGCCAATCCCTCGACGATGGCCGTCTTGCCGACGCCCGGATCCCCCACCAGGACCGGGTTGTTCTTGGTCCTCCGGGCGAGGATCTGGGTCAGCCGCCGGATCTCCTCGTCCCTCCCGATGACCGGATCCAGCTTCCTCAGGCGGGCCAGCTCGGTGAGGTCGCGCCCGTACTGCGAGAGGGCCTGGTACTTGCCCTCGGGGTTGGGGTCGGTGATGCGGTGGGAGCCCCGGACCTCTTGGAGGGCGGCGAGGAGCCGGTCCCGGTTGAGGCCCGCCTCCCGGAGGATCTTGCCCGCCTCGGTCCCGGTGGCTTCCAGGAGGGCGGCGAGGATGTGTTCGGTGGAAAGGTAATCGTCCTTGAAAAAGCGGGCCTGGCCTTCGGCCGCCTGGAGGACCATCTGGGTCTGGCGGGAGAGGCCCGGTTCGCCCGAGCCGCCCTCCACCCGGGGAAGGCGGGAGAGCACCGCCTCCACGCGGTTCGTCAGGGACAACAGGTCCACGCCCAGCTTCTCCAGCACGGCGGGTACGACGCCTCCTTCCTGCCTCACCAGGGCGAGGAGGAGGTGTTCGGGGGTCACTTCGGGGTTCCCCCGGCCCTGCGTCTCTTCCAGGGCGGCCTGGAGGGCCTCCCGGCACTTTTCGGTAAAACGGTCCCACTTCATGGCGAAATCTCCTTGGCGCAGGACGGTCGAGCCGTCCTTTAGCGCTTCATTAATATAATATCTTAGTATAATCTTGTCAAGTCCTTCCGCTTCCCTCGAATAAGGGATTTGTGCGACAATGAGGTCACGGAAGGACTCCATGGAAGAGCCGGTGCAGGTTGGCCGCTACCAGGTGCAGGAGGTCATCGGCAAGGGGGCCATGGGGGTGGTCTACCTCGCCTACGACCCCCAGATCGGTCGTCGGGTGGCCCTCAAGACCATCCGGCCCGCCGAGGGGGCCAAGGACGAGGAGGTGGCGGAGAGCCGGGAGCGCTTCCAGCGGGAGGCCCGGGCGGCGGGCAGCCTCCTCCATCCGCACATCGTCACCATCTTCGACGTCTTCGAGGACCGGGGCACGCTCTACATCGCCATGGAGTTCGTCCAGGGGCGCCTCCTCGAAACCTACTGCTCCAAGAAGAACCTGTTGCCCCCGGAGCGGGCCGTGCGGCTGGTCGCCCAGGGCCTCTCCGCCCTCCACTACGCCCACCGGCGGGGCATCGTCCACCGGGACATCAAGCCGGCCAACCTCATGGTCCTGGAGGACGAGGAAACCCTCAAGGTGATGGATTTCGGCGTGGCCCGGGAGGAGGGGGCCCACCTCACCCAGAAGGGCTTCGTCGTGGGGACCCCCCACTACATGTCCCCCGAGCAGATCGAGGGCCGGCCCCTGGACGGCCGTTCCGACGTCTTCTCCATGGGCGTCGTCCTCTACGAGCTCCTGTGCGGCGAACGCCCCTTCCCGGGGGAGTCCATCTCCACCGTCATCTACCGGATCCTCCACGACTCCCCCACGCCCCTTCGGGAGCTGAACCCCCGGATTCCCCGGGACCTCCAGCGCATCGTGGAGCGGGCGCTGGCCAAGGATCCCGACCGGCGGTTCCCCTCGGCCCAGGCCTTCGAGGAGGCCCTCCTCCGCTTCCTGGAGACGGGGACCTTGGAGGAGGACCTCGCCTCGGCGGTGGAGGAAACCGTTCCCAGCGGCGAGTCGGTCCTTCCCCCTCCGCCCTCCACCGGAGCCCGCCGCCGCAAGACGGGGCGCCTCTCCCGCCGGGTCCTCTGGACTTCCCTCCTCCTCCTGGTCCTTCTGGCCGGCCTGCTGGCCGCGTCGGGCTTCTTCCGGGGCCGGCCGGAAGGGAAGCCCCCACGGGACCCCGCCCGGGAGCTACTGCCCCGGCCGGTGGCCGTCACCACCGAGCCTACCGGAGCCGACCTCTTCCTCGACGGGGTTCCGGTGAGCGCCGTCACGCTGGAACGGGGCGACCGCGGCCGCCACCGGGTGGAGGCCCGCCTCGGCTGCCTCTCGGCCGGCGCGGAGGTGGACGGAGCTTCCCCCCCTGCCTCCCTCCTTCTCCGCCTCCAACCGGGGCCCTTCCGCCTGAAGGTCTCCTCCGTCCCGCCGGACGCGGAGGTCCTCCTGGATGGCCGGGAGACGGGCCTCAAGACCCCGTGCGAGGTGGCCCGGGAAGGCTGCGATCCCTTCGAGGTGGAGCTCCGCCTGGCCGGCTTCCTGCCCCGGAAGGTGGCGGTGGACCCCCGAACCCAGCGGGGTCCGCTGGATCTTTCCCTCGAGAAAGAACCGGAAAAGGGCGCGTTGCGGGTCCTGGGGGGCTCTGCTATGATGCAGGTCTTCGAAGAGTCCCGCCTCCTGGGAGGGCCCGGGGAGACCTTCACCCTTCCGGCCGGGGAGCACCGGATCCGCTTCGTGGACCCGGCCCTGAGGGGCTCGGCCGAGCGGCGGGTCACGGTGGAGCCCGGCAAGACCGTTTCCCTTCGGGCCCCCGACTTCGAGACGGGCCGCGTCTTCCTCTACGGAAGGCCGGTGGAAGAGGGAAAGGTGCTGGTGGATGGCCGGTATCTGGAAGACCTGCCGCTCAACGGCAACGTCCCCCTGGCCGTGGGTCCCCACCGTTTTCAGGTGGTGGCTCCCGACGGGCGCTCCGTCTCCTTCTCCTGGAACGTCCGGCCCGGAGACCAGACCCGCGTCGTGGACTTCGACACGGGCCGGGCGGAGGAGCCGTAGGGCCGCACCGCTGCTGCTCCTGGCCTCCCTGACCGCCTTCGGCGCCCTTCCCACCCTGCCCCCCCCTCCGGGGGAAGCCCTCCGCGACGACCTCCGCTCCGCCGAGGCCGCACTCGACGCCGGAAGACCCGACCGGGCCTACCGGATCCTCGAAAACCGGTGCGCCCTCTCCCCGCCGTCGGAGGAGGCCCTCTCCCTGCTGGTCCGGACCTTGCTGGCGCTGGACCGCCCCCTGGACGCCGCCCGGGTCCTGGGCCGAATGGAGCCATCCCCCACGGTGGCCAGCCAGATCCGGGCCCTCCTGGAGAGGAACCTCGCGCTCCGCGGAAAGGTGACCCTCGAGGAATCGCCTTTCCCCACGCCGGCCCTGGACCCCCGCATCCTCCGGAAGGCCCTGGCCATCGCCCCCGCTCCGGATGGAGGAGTCTATCTCCTGGGCCACGACGCCCTGTTCACCCTAGGAGCGGACGGGCGGCTCCTGGCCACCCAGCCCCTGCCCGGGGCCCTGGACCTCTCCCTGGACGGCGCCGGTCGTCCCCTGGCCTTGGCCCCGGGGCTTCTCCGGTGGGGGGATCGGACGCTGAATCTCCCTCCCACCTTCGGTTCCCCCGTCTCCGTCGCCTATCTCCCCGAGGGGGTGGCCGTCCTGCTGGACGACCGGAAGCGCCGCCTCATCAAGGTGGACTCCGAGGGGAGGGCGGTCGGCAGCGCCGGCATCCTCGTTCCCGACCCCCTTCTCGTCAGGACCGACGGCGCGGGGCGGCTGTACGTGGCCGACGGGAAGGGGGGGCGGATCTTCGTCCTGGGAGGAGACCTCAGCGTCCTGCGGATCCTGGATCCCAAGACCTCGGGAGCGCCCCTCCGGCGCCTGTCGGACCTTCGGGTGGACTTCGCCGGGAACCTTCTCCTCCTGGACGGCAGGGCCCGCCGGCTGATCCTCCTCTCCGCCTCCGGGAAGGTCCTCTACCTCTCCGGAGAGGAGAACCCCAAGGTTTCGGCCGTCGGCTGGGACGGGCTCGACCGGATCCTCTTCGTGGACGGCAAGGTCCCCCGGGTGGGAGGACTCCGGCCATGAGGCGCCTCCTGCCGCTCCTTCTCGCCCTTTCCCTTCCTCTCCTTCCGGCGGCCCAGGTGGAGGTGGAGGAGATCGGAACCCTGCAGGAGTCCTTCGGCAAGGCCGAGGCGGCCTTCCAGGCCTTCCAGTTCCCCGCCGCGGTGGAGGCCCTGGCCCCGGTGGTGGAGACCCTCTCCCGGTGGGAGGCGGCGGGACGGCTCACCGCTTCCGACGAGGCCCTGCTCCAGCGCTCCCTGGAACTCCGGGGGGTAGCCTTCTTCAACCTGGGGAAGTTGGAGGAAGCCCGGGCGGACTTCGCCCGCCTGGTCCAACTCCGGGCCGACTACCCCTTCTCCCGGAGCCGAGCCCCCAAGGTGGTGCGCTTCTTCGAGGAGGTGCGGGCCCAGTGGACGGGAACGCTGGCCCTGGACATCTCTCCGCCGGAGAGCCAGGTCTTCCTCGACGGCCGGCCCTTGGGCTCGGGGGGCGTCCGGCAGGTGCCGGTCCTCAAGGGACTGCACACCGTCCGGGCGGTCCAGTCGGGGTACGATCCGCTGGAGCGGGAGGTCCGGGTGGAGGTGGGCACGGTGGTCCCCTTCACCGCCCGCCTCATTCCCAACGCCCGCACCATCTACTTCTTCGTCCAGCCCCAGGGCACCGCCCTCTCCCTGGACGGAAAGCCGGTGGGAACCGCCGACCGCCCGGCCGCCGTGAAACCCGAATGGGCCGACTACGCCCGCTCCATCGGCGCCAACCCTTCGGCGGTCTACGTCATCTCCGCCCAGAACCTGCCCCCCGGCGAGCACCGGGTGACCCTCTCCAAGCCCTGCCACGCCCCCCGCACCTTCCTCCTCAACGTCGTCCTGGACCGGGAGAGAAACCTGCCGGGCTTCGTCAAGCCCATCACCTTAGAGCGCCGGACCGTTCCCCTGGAGGTGGTCTCCCGCCCCTCCGGCGCCGAAGTCCTCCTGGACGGCCAGCCGGCGGGACCCACCCCCTACCTGGACGGTAGCTTCTGCATCGGGGACCACGACATCCTCGTACGCAAGGCCGGCGTCGGCGAATACCGGGCGCGCCTCTCCGTACCCGAAGGGGGTCCCTTCCGGGTGGAGGCGGTGCTGAGGCCCACCCTGCTGTGGGTGGGCTTCACCCGCGGGCCGGACGTGGCCCCCGCGGACCTGGCGGAGGCCTCCGCCGTCGCCGACGGCCTCTGGGGCGGCATGGCCCTCTTCAACGGCGCCCTCTCCGAGGAGACGGACCCCCTTCTTCCCGACACCTTCTTCGTGGAAGGGGTGGAGCCTTCGGTTCGCGCCTCCACCGCGGCGCTCCTTTGCCGGAAGTACCACTGCCAGGGCCTGGTGGCGGGCCTGATGGAGCGGTCGGGGGAGGAGGGCTTCCGCTTCTCGTTGAAGCTCCTGGCCCCCAACCTTCCGGGGGAGGACCTCTTCACCGTCACGGGAAGCCCGGCCGAGGGCGCCGCCGCCGCCTTCCGCCTCCTGGACGCGCCGGTCCTGGACTTCGACCTCTCGGAGATCCTGGCCGCGGGAGACGTGGCCGGCGGTGGCGGCCCGGTGCTCCTGCGCGACCTCTCTTCCCGAGGGGGACCCTCCCCCGGTGACCGGATCCTGGCGGTAGGCGAGCTCCTCGCCACCTCCGCGCCGGACCTCCGAAGCCGCCTAAGGGGAGTCCGGGAGGCCGAGGTCCGCTATCTCCACGACGGGAAGGAGACCTCGGTCCACCTCTCGGCCTCGGCCTTCCACCGGGTGGCGGCGGCGGGGCCCTTTCCGGTCAAGCGGGCCCTCCTGGCCCAGCAGGCGGTGCTTTCCGCAGAGACCCCGGTGGAACGCCGTGCGGCGGCCCTGAACAGGGCCTTCGCCGAGATCTCCCTGGGCCGACCCCAGCAGGCCCTGGAAGCCCTGGAAGGAGTCCCGGAAGAACCGGGAGAACCGGGGCCCGCCGCCGTGGCCTACGCCCGGGGGGTGGCCCTGTTGCACCTGGGCCGGACGGTGGAGGCCCGCCCCTTCCTGCTGGCCGCCGCCGGGGACCCCGGCGCCACCCTGGACGGCCTGGGGGACCTTTTGGCGGCGCCGCTGGCCGCCGATCTTCTCCGGCAGCTCCCCGCCCCGCCCCCCGCCGGGGCGAGCGGGACCTCGCCGTGACACCGAAAGGAGGAACCGTGGACGAAGGAAAGCCGCCCATCGGCCGGCTGACCGGTCTCAGCCACGGAGCCGGCTGAGCCTGCAAGCTGAGTCCGCTGGACCTGGCGGAGGTTCTCCGCCGGCTGCCCGTCGTGGACGACCCGCGCCTCCTCACCCCCCCGGGGCACGTGGAGGACGCCGCCGCGTTCCTCTGGGACGCGGACAGGGTTCTTCTGTTCACGGCCGATTACTTCACTCCCGTGGTGGACGACCCGTACACCTTCGGCCAGATCGCCGCCGCCAACGCCTTCTCCGACGTCTACGCCATGGGGGGGCGCCCCCTTCTGGCCCTCAATTTGATGAACTTCCCCAGCCGCCAATACCGGACGGACGAGATGGCCGAGATCCTGAAGGGCGGGGCCGAGAAGGCCCGGGAAGCGGGGTGCCTCGTCGTCGGGGGCCACACGGTGGACGACCCCGAGCCCAAGTACGGCATGGCCGTGGTGGGCGAGGGCCACCCCCTTCGCCTGCTCCGGAAGGACGGAGCCCGCCCCGGCGACCGCCTCTACCTCACCAAGAAACTGGGCACCGGCATCCTCGCCACCGCCTTCAAGGGCGGGGATCTCCAAGAGGAGGCCTACGGGGAGGCCGTGGCTTCCATGGCCCGGCTCAACCGCGCCGCTTCCGAGGCGGCCCTGGAGGCCGGCCTATCGGGGGCCACCGACGTCACCGGCTTCGGCCTGCTGGGCCACCTCTTGGAAATGTGCCGGGAAGCGGGGGTTTCGGCCCGCCTCTCCTTCGGGGCCCTCCCCTTCTTCCCCGGCGTGGAGGCCCAGGCCCGGGACCGGAACGTCCCCGGCGGCACCTACGCCAACCGCCAGCTTGTGGCGCCCTTTCTGGAGGTCCATCCGTCGCTGGAGGAGGTGCAGGTCCTCATGGCCGCCGACGCCCAGACCTCCGGAGGCCTTCTCCTGGCCGTCCCCGCCGCGAAGGAAGAGCGCCTCCTGGAGGCCGCCCGGGTCCGCGGCCAGGCCCTCTACCCCATCGGCCGGTTCGAGGAGGGCCCGCCGGCCCTCCGGCTGGAGCCCTGAGAGCCGCCCCGCCCCCCCTCCGCCCGTCGTCCTCCTCCGCCCCCCTCCCCACCCAGCAACCAGGTCCGGGTCCTGCGCGCGTCCCCCAGCCGGGAATCCTTTCCCGCCGCGCCCAGAAAGACGAAGGTGAAGGTCCGGTCGCCGAGGAACGGCCGCATGAGAAGGCAGTAGCCCGATTCGAGGATGTAGCCGGTCTTGGTGAAGCGGATGTCCCACGCGGGGTCGTGGATGAGGCCGTTGCTGTTCCCGAAGATTCTCCCACGGCCCGACGTGAGTTCCCGGACCTCCAGGAGGGCCGTCCGGCCCATCTCCTCCAGGGTTTCGTGGCGGCGGACCTCCCGGGCGAGGAGGAGGAGGTCCCGGGCGGTGGAGACGTTGGCGGGGTCCAGCCCCGTGGGGTCCACGTAGCGGGTCTTGCCCATTCCCAGGGCCGCCGCCTTGGCGTTCATGGCCCGCACGAAGGCCTCCACCCCGCCGGGGTAGGCCCGGGCCAGGGCGTGGGCCGCCCGGTTGTCGGAGGCCGTGAGGGCGATGCGGAGCAGCTCCCCTCGGGTGAGGGTCCATCCCACCGGCAGGTGGGAGGCCGAGTGCTTCAGCGTGTCCACGTCCTCCTCGGTCACGGTCACCGCTTCGGAGAGGGACTGCCCCGATTCCAGCACCACGAGACCGGTCATCACCTTGGTGAGGGAGGCGATGGGGCGGACCTCGTCGGCGTTCTTCTCGAAGAGGATCTCCTGGGTGGCGTCGTCGGCCACCAGGGCGCTTTCGGAGCGCAGGCGCAGGAGAGAGGGAGGCCTCCGCGGCCACGGGCGCCTGGGCGAGGTTCGCGACCCCGACGGGGAGGTCCCTTCATCGGGCCGCCGGGGGGGGTCCAGGGGAAGGACGGGCAGGAGGGCGAGGAGTGCGCAGAAGAGGATCCGGGAGACGGTCAACGGCGGTCCCTCGACGGTGGTTCAGGGGCTGGTCAGGCCGAGGCGGGCGGCCTGCTGGCGGTAGGCGGTGAGGTCCTCCTCGGAGAAGCAGACGAAGGTGACCTCCCGGGGGAGGGGATTCCGGGAGAGGAAGTCCGCCACCGTCCCGAGGGCCACCGCGCAGGCCCTCTCCACGGGGTAGCCGTAGGCTCCGGTGCTGATGGAGGGAAAGGCCACCGTCTGAAGGCCCTGGTCCCGGGCGAGGCTCAGGGACCGGAGGTAGCAGGAGGCCAGGGCTTCCGCCTCTCCGAATTTTCCGCCCCGCCAGACGGGCCCCACCGTGTGGATGACGAAGCGGGCGGGCAGCCCGTACCCCCCGGTGATCTTGGCATCACCGGTCTCGCAGCCCCCCAGCCGGCGGCACTCTTCCAGAAGGGCGGGCCCCGCCGCCCGGTGGATCGCTCCGTCCACCCCTCCCCCGCCGAGAAGGCTCCGGTTGGCGGCGTTCACCACCGCGTCCACCGCAAGCCGGGTGATGTCCCCCTCAACGATCCGGATCCTCCGGGCCACCTCACGATCCACCGATCCTCTCCTTCAGGCTTTCCAGAACCCGCTTCCACGCCATCTCCGTCCAGACCCGCGCCTCCACCCACTCGGGAGACCGGCACCACCCCGAATGGAGGAGGTGGACCTCCGTCTCCGTTCCCTCCTTCCCCTCCACCGGGTGGAAGGAGACCGAGACGTGGGTCAGGGGATCACAGGTGTTCATGAGCTTCCGGAACTGCTTGGGCCCCTTCCATTCGAAGGCCAGAAGCCGTCCCGGCACCGCCGCCGTCACCTGGCACCCGAAGGTGCAGTCGTTCTCCCGGTCGTAGGGGTCCCAGAAGAGGTGGAACCTGCCGCCGGTGTAAGGCTCCACCTCCGCGTGGCGGCAGAGCCACCGCTCCAGGAGGTCGTTCTGCGTGAACCAGGCGAAGGCCCGATCCGGCGGACACCCCAAGCCAACCGACAGGTGGATCACCCTCGTCACGCGGCACCTTCTCCCCCCCCAGGGGAGCGGGGTCTATCAGCATGGCCCCCGGGGGCGCCGCCGTCAAGGGCCGGGAGAAACCCCAATCCCGCGATGGGAACCGAACAGGCGGTGCATGTCTATGGAAACCTTTCCGATTCCCCAAATAGCCCCATCACCTGCCAAGGGATGGGGGGCATTCGAGCCGAAGGCGGGGAGGGACCCCGAAGGGCCAGCCGAGCGTTCCGCCTGGCTTGGCCAGCGGAACGCGGGGGAGAAGCCCCTCCCCGTTCAGGAGAAAAAGCTTTTCCGTCGTGAAGCACCTGCACCACCGAAGGCAAGACCGATCCATCGCGGAATTTGGGTACCCGCTGGACAGGCCGAAGACGATCCCGCCGTGGTAGCGGGGCGGGTTGGGCCCCACGGCGTTCCGGTTGAAGGCCTCGGCCATGGCCCAGGCCGCTTACTTCTCC
>Ga0272448_1001682_pt1 | contig 29143 bp, 28 predicted proteins | sample YNPCB0191_FD_202220 | JGI IMG/M metagenome (GOLD analysis project Ga0272448, IMG submission 202220) | Hot spring sediment microbial communities from Yellowstone National Park, WY, United States - YNP-CB-019-1 | ecosystem: Environmental > Aquatic > Thermal springs > Hot (42-90C) > Sediment...
CTATTTCATCATCTTCTAATGAAACATTAAAATACTCTACATCGGAGAATTTTTCCATAATCTGCTTTGGGATAGTAACTTGATTTTTAAATGTCCTTTTAACTAACATTTCTATCACCTCCTATTTTAAATTTAGCATACTTCCTTACTTCTGTCAAGTAATATTTCTGTCCAAAATTACTTCATAACTTACCTAACTTCCTAAAACTATAAAAATGAAATTCTCAAGAAGAAAATTTTATTACATCAACTCAAAAGTATAAGTTTTCTATTAAAATAGACTCTTCTCTATTGGTCTCTGCTCCTTTTTATCTAAAAGAAAAGAACCCATTAATAAATAATCCATTTCAGTACGCATAAAACATCTGTAGGCATCTTGGGGAGTTAAAACGATCGGCTCATCTTTAGTGTTAAAAGAGGTATTGATTATTACTGGACAACCTGTTTCTTTATAAAATTCATAAATCGTATCGTAATATAATGGATTTTGCTCTCTTTTTATGGTCTGGATACGGCTGGAGTTATCAATATGGGTTACTGCGGGTATCTGATTTATTTTATCCTTTTTTACTTCTGCTACAAAAAGCATATACTGGCTTTCTCTATTTAAATTGAAGAATTCGTCTTTTTTTTCAAATAGCACTGTAGGAGCAAGGGGTCTGAAATCTTCTCTAAATTTTACCTTTGCATTAAGTCTATCTTTCAACTGAAAGTTCCGGCTATCCGCCAAAATCGAACGACTGCCCAAAGCACGCGGTCCAAATTCAATCCTTGCCTGAAACCAACCCACTATATTTCCCTTGATAATTAATTCAGCGGTTATTTTCGGTATAACTGAATAATCTAATTTTTTATAAGGGATACCGTTACTTTTAAGAAAATTTTCTATCTCTTCATCACTATAGGATGGTCCTAAAAAAGCATTTTTCATCTTATCCTGATAATCTGTAATTATTCTTTTATTATTTAAATACTTATACCAAATCAAAAAAGCAACGCCAACCGCACAACCCGCATCGGTAGAAGCAGGTTGGATCCATATATCCTTAAAAAATCCCTGTTTTAAAATCTCACTATTAATTAAACAATTTAAAGCCAACTGACCGGATAGACAGAGATTAACACAACCAGTAGTTTTATATAAGTATTCGGTGATTTTTAAGGTCTCTTCTTCTGTTGCTTTTTGAATAGAAGAAGCAATATCCATATGAAATTCCGTAATCTCTACATCTTTTTTACGCGCGGGTCTATCCAATATCTCTTCCAATACTTTATTTATTTTTTTAAAACTGGTATTTAAAAGTCTATCTTTATTTTTAAGAATCAAATCTTTATATTTTGGCTTTCCATACCCAGATAAACCCATCACCTTATATTCATCACTATTTTCTTTAAATCCTAAATAATGGGTAATCGCGGAGTATAACTTGCCCAATGAATAATTAAAATCTTTATTTTTTATGGGTTCAATAATGTTGTCTTTCCCTCTACCCAAAACTAATCCTACTTTATCTCCATCGTTTACCAAAATCACTGCCTCTTTGAAATAGGAAGGATAAAAAGCGGACGCCAGGTATGAAGTTTTTTTATCAAAAAAGATTACTTTTTTTCTAAAATTTATTTTTTTTAATTCATATAAAATTTTAAATCTATTTTTAAATGAATTATCATAAAATCCTATAAAGTCCAAATCATTTATATCAATTTTTTCTTTTTTAAGACAATACCTTATAGAATTTAAAGGAAAATTGGGGTCGTGTTTTTTGCGACTGAAACGCTCTTCCTGCACTGCATAAAGAATCTCACCATCCTTAACTAAACAGATAGCAGAATCATAATAAAAACAGGAAATCCCTAATATATAGGGACGGTTCTGAATTTGTTCGTAAACCTGTCCCCCTTTATAGCATTTAGCGTATAATTTTTGTTTCGTTTTCCCTCTAAACACCTAAAAAATTAACTTACCTAACTTTTATCTATTAAAATAAAAAGCAAACTATGAAATTGAAATTAGAAAATGGGTAGTTATAACTTATTGTATTTCAATAATTAATTTCACCAGGAACCGTCCCTATGATTCTAATTTTCCTTCCTTTAATGCCTTCTCCCAAATTTTAAGCCATCTAATTTCTGGTCCAATCACATTTATTATAGCCCAGATTAAACCATACATTCCATCTTTATAGCCTTTTTTCTTTATATAGAGTTTCCAAAACAACTTAAGGGCCTTCCAAGTAAGCCTGTATTTAATTTCTTTAAAGGAGATTTTTTGTTTATCTTTTAAGAATTGCTCAGTTTCTATATCAGTATAAAAATTCAATTTATTAATAAATGTATTTAAAGAAAAATAGGGATAATGCAAAACATCTGCATCTATACTGCCTATTTTCCCATCCACTTTCAATGTCTCATGGATGCTCTCACCTATATAGTAAGCATAACCTTTTTTAAAAAGTTTTATTTGATAATCATATACTCCCCCGTATCTTAAAGGATGGTCGAAGAAAAAATTAAGCCTCTTTAATTTAAAAGCGACAAAATCTTTGGGATCTTTTATGGCTTCTTTTATCTTTTCTTTTGCTTCTTCCGTCACAATCTCATCCGCATCCATCTGCAAAATCCAATCTCCCGTAGCATTCTCTATACCTAAATTCCTCTGCCTATCAAAATTTCCTTTTGATTCATTTACAATTACCTTTGCCCCGTATTCTTTGCATATCTTTACTGTATTATCATAACTCAAATCATCGATTATAATTATTTCATTTACTAAATTCTTTAAAGAATCCAAACATTTTTTTATTTTATTTTCTTCATTTTTAGTAATAATAACTGCAGAAATACTTATGTTATCTTCTTTCTTCATAATATCCATATTATATTTCTACATAACTTTATAAAATTCTTATAAAATTTTTTGACAAATTTTCTCTGATGACTGCTACAGATAAAGTGAAATTGATTTCTTAAAGAAATCATTAGATTATTTTTTATTTTATCTTTTATAGAATTTCTTTTGACTTTTTGACCATATGTAATAGTATCACAAAAATAAACATCTTTAAAATATTTTGAATTAAACGCATTATCTGCAACTAACCTTACTTCTTCTCTATTTCTTGTCAAAATTTTTGTTTTTGTTATATCCTTAGTAAACTTCATTTTTAACTATCGCCATAAGCCAACCAACTAAAAACCAAAAAAGCATAGCTAATTGTAAAGAATAAAGATGGGTATCAAAGAAACTACCTACCAAAAAAGCAAAAATACTACTGATAAGACCAATTAAAAAAGGATAGCTTCCTATAGGGACAGTCCCTAAAAATTTAATTCCTTTAATTAAAATCGAACCTATAAATAAAAGAAAACTCAATAAACTAAATATACCTGTCTCTGCCCAGATTTGCAAAAAGCAGTTATGTGCATATTGGACCCCTAAGTTTTGAGTATATTTAGGAAAATAATCCATAAATGTACCAACACCTTTTCCTAAAAAAGGACTTTCTTTAATAATCCTAAAGGCTCCTTCCCATATTTTAAATCTGGTTGCATCTCCTCCTTTTTGAAAAGTAAAAATTGCTCTTTCTCGAAGCGTAGGTATTAAAATTAATATAACTATAAAAATAAAAACTATAGGTAAAATAATTTTTAATCTACGCGATAAAATCAACATCAATATTACACCCAATAAAAAACTAAGCCACCCACCCCGTGAAAAAGTAAGTAAAAGACATAATCCCAATAAAATTATTAATAAAGATAAACCTAATTGATAAATTATCTTTTTTGTTTTCAAGAAAAATAAACTAAGCGCAATCAGCAAAATACAAACTAAATAACCCGCAAAGTTATTAAAATGATTAAAAGGTCCACTAACCGCATAAAAAAGCCCATCTTGTGCTAAATTTAACCTCTTCTGTCTTAAAAAATCAAAACCAAAAAATTTCTGGAAAATACCATCTATTGCCACTAGTCCTGCTACTGCCAAAAAAATTACTAATACATTTCTTATCTTTTTTGGATTATTTAATGTATCTTGGACAATCAAAAAGATAAGTATATATTCTAACCACTTAAAAAATAAAGCATTAAGACTTTTCTTCAGATAAATTCCACTATTAAATAAGGAAAGAACATTAAAGATAACAAAAAATAAAAGATATAAATGTGTACGATTTTTAAAAAAATAAAAATCAGGTTTGAGTAATTTTTTAATAAAAAAGAAAAAAATCAGTAAACTTGCAAAAATCTCTACTCCTGCGGTAGAAATAGGCAAAAATAAAATCAATCCGTATAAGCAATAATCAAGAATATAATCTATAACCTTTATTGTCCTTTCCTTCATTATTTCGTTAATTTCGTTTAGTTAGTTATTTTCATTATTTTACTTCCTAACTCCCTAACTTCCTAACTTACCTAACTTCGTTATACTGATTAAAAATTCACTTTTACCATTTACCAATTACTGATTACCGATTACTAATTTTATCCCTAAATCCTGACTACTCAATACTCAATACTTACTACTCACTACTTTTTATATAGCGTTTAGCGTATAGTTTTTATTAAAATTTCTTCTTTTATCCCTTAATACCTAAAAACCTTAATACCTAAACACCTTAACACCTAAATACTAACTCCCTAACTTACCTAACTTCCTAGCTCCTAACTACTCACTTACTGACTACTAACTTAATATGCTCCCTTTCTCTTTAATACCGCAGGAATTGTCCATAAAAGTATCATCAAATCCAAACCCAAAGACCAATGGTCAATATACCACAAATCCCATTTTACCCATTTATAAAAACTTAAATCACTCCTTCCTCTTACTTGCCATAAACAGGTAATCCCTGGCTTTACTTCTAATCTGCGCATCTGCCAAGTATCATATTTTGCCACTTCATCGGGAAGAGGTGGACGGGGACCAACTAAACTCATCTCTCCTTTTACAACATTAATTAATTGGGGCAGTTCATCTAAACTATATTTACGTAAGAACCTTCCTAAGCGGGTAATACGGGGATCATTTCTTATCTTAAAAACTGGTCCTTTTACCTCAGATTTTTCCTTTAATAATTCCTTTTCCTTATCCGCACCTACTTTCATTGAACGGAATTTATAAAAATTAAATAATCTTCCTTTTTTACCACAACGCTGGGAAATATAAAATACCGGTCCAGGGCTATCTATCTTAATTAAAAAGGCAATTATAGCTAATAAAGGAGAAAGTATTATTAATAAGACGTTGGCAACCACTACATCCAAAAATCTTTTAATCAATATCTCACTTTTATGAAACTCTCTTTGGGTATATCTAATCAGAGGTATAAGACCAATATAATTAAGTTTAATATCTGCAAAAGGAAAAGAGAAACTATCTGCCATTATGCGCACAGTTTTATTTAATTTTTTGCCCAAAGCCAAAATTTCAGAAACTTTCTGTCTCTGTGAAGGAATGGTAATGTAAATCTCATCTACATAATAACGCTGGATAACTTCTTCTAAGTCTTGGGTTTTTCCTAAGATATCATAATCTAAAACTTTACCCGTCTTAGTATCATCGATAAAACCTACTACCTTAAGTCCTAAATAAGGATGGTTATTTATCTCTTCTACCAATAAAGAACCTGCCCTACCTGCTCCGACAACTAAAACATTTATGTTGTAATAACCTTTCTTAATGCGATAGCGAATTAATATCCTTTTAATTACTCGCCATAAAGATAAATTCAAAATCAATAATAGATTGCTTAAAATAAAAATAAAGCGAGAGAAAAACTTCATCTGTAGTAAAAATATCGCCAAACCTGCTAAAATAGAAGAAAAAAATACGGATCTTATTATTAACCAAATCTCACGAGGAATAGTTAAGGAGCGGTCGGTAGAATAAAGTCGGTGATTATTTAAAATAAACATAAGACTTATTGCCCATAAGAAAAATAAAAGAAAATAACCTTGATAATCGGGAAAGTCTTTGGCAATTAAACTTTGGCTATATCTTAAAGAATAAGGAAGGTAAAAGGAAAAAGCAATTAAGATAATATCTACAAATAAATAGGCAAGATGTACATATTTTCTTTCCTGATACATACATTAAATTATACCACATCTTTATTTAGTTAAAAAATAATTATATATTTGCAATTTTAGGTGCGATGTTTTAATTTCTCTTTTAAGAATATCACATCCTGTTGGTCTATCGGCCTTAAACTTTTCTCTTTTAATTTTAACAATATTTCCACATTACAAATAGGTATTTTAATATTCTCAATTTCAACCCATTCAATTCCTTTCTTAATATCGGAAAACCGAAAAGCCTCTCCAACTTTACCAATAAAATCAAGATAGAAGCCTTCAGAGGTAGCATATCTTATTACCGAATACTTTTGAATATCTGTAGGTTTTATTTCCTTAATACTTATGTCATTAAAAATCTCACTTAAAGCTATTTTTATCTTTTCCACATTTTCTTTAGAGGGGTTGACAAAAAAATCTATATCATTGGTTAGCCTTGGCATACCATGTAAAATGACCGCAAAACCTCCTCCGATCACATATTCTACGCCTGTTTGATTAAACTTTTTGCAAACTTTTAAAAGAATTCCTGTTAGTCCACCAGAAGCCATTTCAACTCATCTTTCTGCGCAGATTGGAATGTTTTATATTTATATACTCCTCTTTTTATTTTTTTACCAACTCTATCTAACAGACCCATAGAATGCATAGACAAAATCATCTTAAAATAAGTTTTATCGGGTTTAAAAACATATTGGTCAAACTGCGCCTCTTTAAAAGTTCTATATTTCTTAATCCCCTTCATATTTTTTAAATCTCAAAGTTAAACAAAATCAGTAATTGATAAAAATATATACAAATTAATTATATCACCTCTTTATTTATTTAAACAAACAAAAATTCTCTACCACTCACAATTATATAGAATTAAAGTTAATATCATTATTTTTATTTTTTATTTTTTAATAACCCTGAACTCTCACTACTCACTACTTTTTATTAATTTCCTAACTTTCCTAACTTACCTAACTTCTCTTTATTTTAGAATTAACTTAATAAAATTATTTATTTCTATAATCCTAATTCCTCTATATTCTTTAAGGTCCAATAAATGTCTATCTCCACTGACAATAAAGTCTGCCTTTCCTTCTAAAGCGGTAGATAAAAATATATTATCAAAAGGGTCTTCTTTTATTACCGAAATAGGACTTTTAATAACTACCACCTCAACAAAAGGAAGGAGTTCTTCTTCAACTATTTCTTTAATCTCATCTTGCGATAACTTAAATTTAGGATAACTTAAAACTTTGATATATTCCTCTAATATTGGTTTAGACATCAAAAAAATAAATTTGGCTTTCTTCCAACAATCTATCAGTTGCTGAGATACACCCTCAAATAATACGGAAGAAATAAAAACATTGGTATCAATAACCGCTCGGATTAACTTTTTCTTGACCATTTAATCGCTTCAGTTATATCTTCCTCTTTCAAACCTAAGGCTTTGATCTTTTCTTTTACTTTAGTAAGGAGCAAGCTTTTTTCTTTAATCTCTACCGGTCGAAGAACTATTTCATCATCTTCTAATGAAACATTAAAATACTCTACATCGGAGAATTTTTCCATAATCTGCTTTGGGATAGTAACTTGATTTTTAAATGTCCTTTTAACTAACATTTCTATCACCTCCTATTTAAAATTTAGCATACTTCCTTACTTCTGTCAAGTAATATTTCTGTCCAAAATTACTTCCTCACTATTGCTCCTGACTACTTCCCGCTAACTTTCTAATAAATCCTACTACTAAAAGCCGCCTAAAAGTTTGGAAGGATTAAAAATGGGTAAGAAGTCTTAAAAATTTTATACCGTCAGAAAAGTATCTCTTTGATAATCTATGCGGTTCTTGTAAACACCGATAAAACCATTCTAAGCCAAAGTTCTGAATCCATCTTGGTGCACGTTTTGTTTTACCTGCAATTATATCTAAAGCACCTCCCACTCCAGCAACATACCTTAAGCTATTAACCTCCTTAAATATCCGATAACCTAACAGCTCTTTTTTGGGCGAAGGCAAAGCCAAAAATAAAATATCAGGAATTTTTTGTTTTATCTCATTTATCACTTCTCTTTCATCAGCAAAAAAACCATCTCTATAGCCCACAATTTTTGCTTTAGTAAATCTTTTCTTAAGAATAGATATGGCTTTTTCTAAGATCTCTTTTTCTGCTCCTAAAATATATAAACCAAAATTAAAACTCTCTGCTAAAGAAAAAAATGTATCTATAACCTCTAAACCGCCAAAACGCTGTTTTGGATAAAAACCTTTAATTTTGGCAAGCCATTCTACCCATTTCCCATCTACAGAAAAGATGCAATTTTTATCTAACAAAATTTGCTTTAGGTTATTATCTTTATGGAATAAATTTATCTTATGGATATTTATAAATACCTGAAAGATTCTTTCTTTGTTTATAATTTTTTCTTTTATTTCTTGGAGGGAAAAATCGTCTATAGGGATATCTAAAATATACTTCCGCATCTAATTATTTCAAAATAAATTCTTCAATTTTTTTAAGAATTTTAATAGATGCATCGCCCTTGCCAAAAATATAAACATATTTCTTGGGCAGGGGTATATTTTTTAAAATTTCAGGTAAATTCATCATAGAATTGCGTTCAACCTTGACCAATCTATTCCAGCCAAACTCTAAGGTCTGATTCCATTCTGTCTCGTTTCTTAAGGTGATACAAGGGGTTTTAAGCATATATGCCTCTCTTTGTACTCCTCCAGAGTCAGTTAATACCACGTAAGCGTTCTTTATTAAAGATAGCGTTTGCATATAAGACTGTGGATTAACACAATATATTTTCTTTAGCAATCTATCCAGTCTAAACTCTTTTATTCTTTTTTGGGTGCGTGGATGAATAGGAAAAATTACTTTTAAATTTAAATTATTTATTGCCTCTAAAATTAATTTTAATGAAAAGGCATTATCCACAGTTTCTGCACGATGAAGAGTTAATAACAAAAAAGTATTTTTTTGGATATTAAATTCTTTTTTTAGTTTAATAAATTCCCTATCTATATAATCCTTAAACTTAAGCAAAACATCGTAAAGCACATCTCCTACCAAATAAACTCCTGTAGTTACTCCTTCTTTCTTTAAATTACTTACTGCCTCTTTAACCGGAGCAAATAATAAATCAGAAATTCTATCCGTAATTATTCTATTTAATTCTTCTGCCATATCCAATCTAAAACTGCGTAAACCTGCTTCAATATGGGAAAGTAAAACTTTTTTTTCTTTTGCGGATAATGCCCCCGCCAAGGTTGAATTGGTATCACCATAAACTATAACCAAATTGGGTTTTTCTTTCTCTATCACTTCTTTTAATCTATTTAACATCCGAGATACCTGAATTAAATTATCCCCTTTATTTACCCCTAAAAAATAATCGGGCTTAGGTAAGTTTAATTCTTTAAGAAAAATATCATACATGCTGAAATCATAATGTTGGCCAGTATGAACAATTATTTCTTTAAAATGATGGTGTTTTCTTAACAGGTCACTTAAAGGTTTAGATTTAATAAATTGAGGCCGGGCACCCAAAACAGTTAAAATCTTTAATTTCTTTTTCATACAGGATAGACTGTCTTACTTAAGGCTATCCAGAGTTTTCTATACCATCTTTTATAAGGATTTTTTAAAAACTTATTATATAATCTTTTCACCTCTTGATTATCTAAACTCTGAATTGAATCCTTATTTTTAAGTAGCCATACACCGTCTGGAGCAAAGAAACTAAATTTTTCTTTTCTCTTTAGAATCTCATCCGGCAAGATATCAAAACCTACTTCTCTTAAAATTATTTTTGTCTCTCCCCGATAAACAAGTCTATCTAAATTAAGTTTTTGAGAAAACTCAACAATTTTTGGCTCTCCGTAAGGAAGAATTAAATTCACTCCTAAACTTTGTGCAGTTTTTTGGGCAATATCTATTAAAGATTGCAGTTTAATTATACTTTTATTTAAAGAATGTCTTAGTCCTTTGGAAAAAAGAATAGCCCAAATTACTTTTGCCAAAATCCAATCAGTATTAATAGATTTAGAGCGTCGGATATATTCTTTTATATTTATTAATGCATCTTTAAATTTAAAATTTAAAAAATCATCATGTGCACGGTCCAACAAAAAGTAGTTATAACCACCTAAAAGTTCATCGGGCCATTGACAGTAGATTAAATTTTTTATTCCTAATTCCTTGGCTTTTTTTATAATCAAGTATTGTAAAAGAAAAGAACCTGAATTTATGGGTCGCTGAATAATTTCTATTAAGTTTTTTAGTTCTTTTAATAAATCTATATCCAAAGGACTTATATAGTTTACTTCTAAATTTGGATACTTATTTTTAATGCTTTCCACATACTTTGTCTCATCATACAAAGGATAACCTTTAAAAGAAGCGGATATACTTCTTAACTTTCTTTTATCATTTAACAAGATACAAGCCACAATCGAAGAATCTAATCCTCCACTTAACATTATCCCAGTTTGATTATCATCAGGAATTCTACTTAAAATCTCCTCTAATAAATCCCTTAATTCTTTTGCATCGTTTTTCATTTTAGAATTTTTTTATAAATATTTACTATTCTATCAGCAATACTCTCCAAATCTAATCCTAAATCCAAAATTTTTTGGCGTGCATTTGTTTTATTAAAATTTATGGCTTTTTTTATTGCCTCAGCTATCTGGCAAGGATTGTGCGATACTACAAAGCAACCCTCTATTCCCTCTAAAAGCCATTTTACATCTCCTACATCTACTGAAACAATCGGTCTATTACATGCCATCGCTTCTTTTATAACATTGGGAGAGCCTTCATGAAAAGAAGTTAAAACACAAACATCGGATGAATTCATATAATAAACTACATCTTCGTAAGGAATATTTTCTAAAATAAGTGTTTCAAATTTAAAATCTAAATATTTTAAAGCCATCTCAAATAAGGAAAAATTTTTTACAGGAATATTTCTTTGTCCTAAAAAAAGAATTCTTTTTAGTTTACTATCATTTAAACCAATTCTTCCCTCAGCTAATCTTCTATCTACTTCTTTAAAAAGATTTATATCTACACCGGAAGGGATAACTTCTACATTTTTTGCTTTTACTTTTTTAAAAAGAGTATCTGACTTTACTATTGCAAAATCTATAAATTTAGAAAAAAAAGAATTAATAGATGCTAATATTTTCCCTTTAAAATGATACTTTTCATCGCTTCCTACACTACCTAATAGATCATCACCGCAATATGAAACCACTAAAGGTTTATTTTTAAATAATTTCCAAAATAAGGCTAAAGTACCTATATGACCAAAATGACAATGAATAATATCTGACCAATTTATTTCATTTTTAATAGAAAAAATTTTATGATAACCTCCAAAATCTTTTCCAATACAGATTACTTTTGTATTTATTCCTTTTTTCCTTATAGAATCTATCTGATTTTTTACAAATATACCAAAATGTGATTTTTTTAAAGTAGGGTATAAGTTAGTAATATATAAGATATTCATAATTTAATTATTCAAATGTTCTTCATACCACATCTGAAAAACTAAAAGCGCCCAAAGTTTATGTATTGCAAAGTCTCCTGTTTTTATATAAATATCTAATATTTGTTTGATATAATCACAATTAAATAATCTATGCTGTTTTAACTTAGATTCAGAAAAATAATAATAAAAGAAATCTTTTAATTCTTTCCTAAACCATCTATGTATAGGAACTGCAAACCCTTGTTTAGGTCTTAAAAAATATTCTTTTGGTAAATAATCTTTTAATATACTTTTTAATATTCTTTTTTTAAAACGGTATTTTAAGGGCAGTTGAACAATAAATTCACATAACTCTCTATCCACAAAAGTATCTCTAACTTCTAAACTATTATACATAGAGGCCCTATCTACCTTTGTAAATAAATCATCCGATAGATAATAATAAAAATCCCAAGACATCATCTTTTCTTTATTAGTTAAACTATCTGGAATATATCTGGTAAATATATCCAAAGGAAATTCCATTTTATTACTTAAAAGATCAGTTAACTCAAGGGGCGTCCAATAGAAAATTTGATTTAAATAAAGAGTTTTAAAATTGTTTGAGTTTAAAATTCCTTTTAATTTAAAAATTTTATCTGAAGTAAATTCTTTTTTTATCTTTTTATAAAATGAAACTGCAAGATTACTTAAAATAGTCAATACCTGTTTCTTCATAAACAAAGGAAGATTTAAAAAAGGCAAAAATCTATCCATTAATACATATCTATCATAGCCACCAAATAATTCATCCCCTCCATCACCGGATAAACAAACTTTCACATATTGACGCGAAAGTTTAGAGACTAAATAAGTAGGTATACCGGAACTATCGGCAAATGGCTCATCATAAATAAGAGGTATTTCTTTAACTACTTCAAAGGCTTCTTTAGGAGTACAAAAAAACTCTGTATGTTTTGTATTTAAATAATTAGCAATCCTTTTTGCCCAATTAGCCTCATTATATTCTGATTCATAAAAACCAATGGTAAAAGTTTTTAAAGACAAACTGGTATTTTTTTGCAATAGTGCAACTAAAAGAGTAGAATCTATACCACCGCTTAAAAAAATTCCTAAAGGAACATCGGAAATTAATCTATACTTAAAAGCCCTTATCAGTTTCTCTTTTAAAATTTCTTTTGCCTCATCAAATGATATATCTAACTTTTCTTTTTTATATTGCTCAAATATATTCCACCATTTTATTTTTTTAATATTACCTGACAAATCTTTCTCTAAGATAAAACCGGGTTCTAATTTATATGTATTTTGAAAAATAGTATAAGGAGAAGGTATATAACCAAACAATAGATAAAGATAAAGAGATTCTCTATCGATATTTTTTTTAAATTCCTGAAGTTGCATAAAACTTTTTAGTTCTGAAGAAAACATAAAAATTCCATTATTTTCGTAATAATAAAGAGGTTTTATCCCTGCATGGTCTCTAAAAAGAAATAGTTTATTTTTAATTTTATCTACTATTGCAAAGGCAAACATTCCATTAAACTTTTTTATGCAATCTATACTCCATTCTTGATAAGATTTTAAAACTACCTCGGTATCAGAATTAGAACTAAATTTATAACCCTTTTTTATTAATTCTTGGCGTAACTCTAAAAAATTATAAACCTCTCCATTATAAACTATCCATAAGCTCTGATTTTCATTACACATTGGCTGATGTGCCCTACTAGAAAGATCAATTATAGAAAGACGACGATGGACTAAATCTATTGTTTTATTTTGAAGCTCTATTTTAATAACACCACTATCATCTGGTCCACGATGGGATAAAACTTGAGAGATTTTTCTTAATCTTTCTTCCTCTAAACCCTGCTCAGTTATCGCCCCAAAAATCCCGCACATAGAATAGTTTTACTTTAATAAGTTTAAATATAAATCAAAATACTGACTAACAATCCTATCTATAGAAAAATTATTTTTTATAAAATCGGTAGCATTTTTACCCAATTTTTCTCTTAAATCTTTATTTTCAATCAATTGTTGAGTAAGTTGGAAAAAATCATCTAAATTATTTATATCTACTAAAAATCCATTTATACCATTTTTAATTAAATCCTTGCATCCGCCTACGCTATAACTTATAGAAGGCAAGCCATATCCTAAAGCCTCCATTAAAGCATTAGGCATTCCTTCAGAGATAGATGGATAGACAAATATATCGTAATATTTTAAAATTTTATAAACTTTACCTATTTTCCCTTTATAATCTATATAATCACTTAATTCTTCTTGTTTTATTTTATTTAAAAATTTATCTCTTAAAGCACCATCTCCTATTAATGTTAATTTAAATTTACATATCTTTCTTAATTTTTTTATAAAGGGTAGAAAAAATAAATGATTTTTTTCAACAGTAAAATTTCCTATATGAAGTAATTTAACTTCATTATTTTTTATTTCATAATCTTTTTTGATAAAATCTTCTATAATCTTAATTCCGTTGGGGATATAATAAATTTTATTTTGAGGATACTTAAATTTTGATATTAGATAATTATAATTCTCTGATGAATTTACTACTAAAAAATCTGTTTTTTTATCTATAAATTTGATAATTTGTTTTCTCCAAAAAGAATAGATATTTCCTTCAATACAGGTTTTATAATCAAACCTTTGGGAGATTATTTTTTTATGATGATTATGATTGGATAAGATATTTATAAGGTTAGAATAATAAAGCCAACTATGGACAATATTAGGTTTTATTATTTTTATTAACTTATTTAATTTACATATAATTCGGAATATATCCAAAGAATTACTTTTATTAAAGATATATATATCTTTTACTACCACTCTAAGCTCATCAGGGATCTTTTTATTTTTATTCCAACAAGGAAAATATAAATATAACTCAATATCTTTTTTAGATAAAAACTTAATTACCTCTCTAAATTGTTTTTCCGCGCCCCCACTATTCTGATTATCTATTATCTGCAAGATTTTCATAAAAAGATTATTTATTATTAAAATGAAACAATTTTTTAATATTTATTTTATTATTTTCTTTCAAAAACAAACTCATTATTTCCCGACCGACCGTGAATCTTAATCTTTTGTAATACAAAACCTCTTAATTTATAAAAATTAATAATATCCTGTGGCTTAGCAAATTCATAAGGAAATCCCCCTAACCAATCAAACCAATCGTAAACTATAGACATACCTCTTGATTTTTTATATTCTGTATATCGTTTTATTGGATTTTTTAATTTAGCAAAGTCAACTATTATTCCTTTAATAATAAAACATGGAATAAAAAAAGAAGTTACTAAAATTTTATTTATTGTACCTGAACAATAAAATTTTTTAACTCTCCACCATACTTTTGATCTTATACCCTGATCGTTATAAATTGCTATAAAAAGCCTTCCACCGACTTTAACTAAAGAACATACATTCTCCATTGCCTGCCACATAGCTCCTGTATGATGAAGTACTCCCCAAGCATAAACTATATCAAATTGTCCTAAAGACCTTAAATAGTCATTATCTAAAACAGAGCCTTGCTGAATTTTCCAATTGAAATCATTAGGAAAATATCGATCTTTTAGTTTTAAAGTACAAGCAACCGATTGTCTATCATAATCAAATGAATAAACCTTGGCACCTAAACGACGGGCTGCTAAACTAAAAAGGCCACTCCCACAACCGATATCCAAAAAACTTTTGCTTTCTAAATTATCTATATCAAGCATCTGCTTCAATGAATTTTCAGCTTCTATTATACGCATCTCATCTATGACCTTAAGAAATTTATTCCAATTTTTACCAAATTCAAATCGTACTTCTTTAGTTGGTATTATCATATATTCTTTTCACATTATATTTCTTTAAAAAGTTCTAAAAAAGATTTTACAAAAACTTCTTCAGAACAATTATTTTTTACCCAAAGCCAAGAACGATAACATAAATCAGAATAATAATTATCATCGTTGATTATATTATGCATAAGTTCAGCAATCTTATAAGGATCATTACTATTAATTAAAGGAGGTAATTCCTTATAAAAAGGAATCTTTATTTTATTTTCATCAAAAAAAGAAATACAAGGTGTAGCATTAGATAAAGGTTCTAAAGAAGCAAAAGCAACTACAGGTGTGCCAAATTGACCAAAACATAAAGTTGCACCCTGATAATACATATTAAGCTCGTCCCTTTTCATCTCTTTAACCCATACAACATATTTATCTATTTTTAACTTCTTCGTCAAAAGTTTAGAAGCTTCTACATCAGGACCTTTTTCTACAACAATAATTTTGCTGTTATAATCTTTTGATATCTTAATGTATCTAGCAAAAGATTCAAATATTACATTATTACCCTTATTATCTGACATTTTAATTTTTATACCTTGCCAAAAATGTCTTGTAGAGGAAAAAAAATAATTCTTCGCATTTATTTGCTCGCATATTCTTTTCTTGTTTTTTATTTTCTCTTTTAAAAGATATTCATAGTCAAATATTCTCAAAAAATGTGGTAAAAAAAATAATTTTTTATTTGAACATATTTTATCTAATGAAGTAATCTGATAAGGCGCGATCATTAAAGAAGAGGCCAACAATATTGATTTTCGTGCTTTTAAAGTTTGTCTATTAAATACATTATAAATAAATTTTAAAAATCTTTTCCAAAACGGATAATTCAATAATCTAAAAACAGAAAAGCATTGTTGATCTAAATCCGCTCCATAAGACCAGTATTTATAATCAATATCTGCTTGTTTTAAAAGATAAGATTTACTACCAGTTGCAAGACAAGCAGTTATATTGTATCTTTTTTTAATTAATCTTAGATTTCTAACTATCTTCAATGAAGAAAAACAATTTTTAAATAAATATGATAAATCCCAGGGTTCATTTCTATTTCCGTAATGAAATTTTGTAGAATCATGACCGATGGCCTTTCTATCCAAAGATACATAATAAACCTCAACTCCATTTCTTTTCAATATCTCTGCCATCTTATAAGGCAAGCCACCCACCTCATAAGAACAAAATATCAAATAACTCATAATTAATAAGTTGAATTTTATAATATAAAATAAATTATTTTTTTGAATATTTAAAAATTGCTTTTTTAAAAACTTTGCATACTCTTTCTACTTCTTCTTCTTTAAGCTGTGGATAAAGTGGTAATGAAATAGTTCTATTACCTATCTCATTTGCCACAGGAAAATCCTCTGGCTTATAACCAAATTTCTCTCTAAAATAACGTAAAGTATGAATCGCTCTGTAATGTACAGCGCAACCAATATTATTCTTATTCAATTCTTTTAGTATATCATCTCTTGAGATATTTTTTGGAACAAGAACAGTAAATAAATGGTGGGCACTAACTTCTCCTTTCTGTGGTGGTTCAATAAAATCAAGACCATCTATATCTCTTAAAAGTTTTCTATAAAGTTCTTCTAAAAATTGCCTTCTTTGTCGATTAATATCCAAACGGTCTATTTGATTAATAAGCAAGGAGGCTTGAATATCATCCATATTATATTTCCAACCCATTATTTCCATATCCCAATGTTCATATCCCTTAGTATATCGATAAATCGCATTTTTTGATATACCATGATGTCTTGCAGATCGATACCAAGCAGCGTCCTCAGATGACTTGCAAACCAATGCTCCTCCTTCTCCACAGGTTATACTTTTTGTTGCATAAAAAGAAAAACAAGCAGCATCACTAAGATGACCGGGACGAACCCCATCTCTTATGCCCTCTATACAATGAGCTGCATCTTCAATTAAAACAAGATTGTATTTTTTAGCAATTTTAAAAAAACCATGCATATCAACCATCCTTCCATAAAGATGAACCGGTATGATTGCCTTTGTTTTTTTGCTAATAGCATGCTCAACGTTTTCTGGCAAAAGCAAACCGCTTTTAGGACAAACATCAACAAAAACAGGAGTTGCTCCTGCTTGAATTATTGCGGTTGCTGTAGCTACAAAAGTCATGGGAGTTGTAATCACTTCATCTCCTATACCTATACCGTGTCTTAATAACGCAAGATGAAGAGCAGCGGTACAACTAGTAAGCCCAACAGCTTCAGGAACTTTTAAATAATTAGCGAATTTTCTCTCAAATTCAGACACCATTGGGCCGGTAGTAAGAAATATAGAATGCAATACCTTCTCTAAAAGTTTAATATCTTTCTTAGTTATATTATGTTTAAAAAACTCTATCTTATAATTTTTCTCCATATAAAGAATATCTCATTAAAATCTTTTTTAAATTCCGGTCTAAAAACAACTAAAGGATTTCTTTTAGATAAATACCAAAGAAACAATAAAGTCATAATAAATCCAATTAAAGTCGTAATAGAAGTTGCCAAGGCTGCTCCTATGGTTTTATATATTGGAATTAAAAATAAATTTAACCCAATGCTTATAATACCAAGTATTATCGCAGAAAATGAAGCTATTATAAAAGCTCCAGACTTTACATAATATGGAGCCAGCAATGAAGACAACGGTAAGAACCAAGCAGATGCAAGTAAAATTCTTAGTATATTCACGGAGGGCAAAAAATTCTTACCCGCATATAATAATATTATAGGTTTAGCAAATATCATCGAGAATATGATAAACATTCCCCACCAATAAAAAGTTACTCTGATTGCTTTTACAGTTATTTCATAATCGTCATTTGAATGGATAACTCTAGGATAAAGAACAGTTTGAAAAGTCATAGGTATTGTCATTAATGAAAAAATTAAATTAAGAGAGACAGAAAAAATACCTGTATCAAATTCACCACAATATTTAAAAAGTATAAGTTGATTAATTTTAGTATAAATAAAAGTAGATATTGTGGCAGGATGTTGTTTTAATCCAGCATTTATAATACCTTTAGCAATATTTTTTGAAAATTTTCCACTAAAAAAATTTAATTTCATAAAAGCACTTAAAAACATAAATAAGGCTACAAGTTGAAAGATCGTAAGATAAATAATAACATATTTTAAATTTATAAGACCCTTAAGATAACTTAAACTCAGAATAATAATACCTACAAATGCTTGTATAATTCCAACTAAAGCTGAAAATTTAATTTTTCCTAATGCTTGAAAAAAAATATTAAAATTGGCAGAAAACATCGTAACAATCAATAAAATATCCAAAAGCCATACATATTTAAACGTTTCTATTGATACCTGTTTTGGAAAAAAAAATATAAATAAGTTTAAAAAAATAGTCGCCAAAAAAGCATAAATAAATAGTAAAAAAAATGTAGTCATAAATTTTATTTTATCATCAACTGGATATAATACTCTATTAGCGAAATGATAAATTGCACTATCCATACTTAATCCAAAAATTACAGAAAATAATCCTATCCAAGTCACCATTTCAGCATAAATACCTCGACCAAAAGGGCCCAATGCTCGATTTATCAAAGATGCAGTAAAAAATCCTGCTATCATTAAAATAGATTTACTTATTATTAACCAAAAAAAATTATGCTTTAGACTCATACCTATCATCTAAAAAATTATTCAATGCAGCTCTTTTTTACCAGAGGCAGTAATTATAGGAATATGTCGCATCCATATTTGTTTTCTCCACCATTTTTCATTTGTCTTATACCATTCAATAGTTTTTAAAAGACCTCTTTCCCAAGAAACTTTTGGTTCCCAATTTAGTAAAGACTTAATTTTAGATATATCGGCTGTGTGTCTAAATACTTGACCCGGTCTATCTCCAATAAATTTTATTTTGTTATCTGCATTCATAAGACGTAAAATATCCTTTGCAATTTCAAGAATAGTATGATGACAACCAGAACCTATATTAAAAACCTCTCCTTTAATTTTGTTAATATCAGTGTGCATAATTATATCCACAGCTTCACAAAAATCTTCAACATAAATAAAATCCCTTGCAGCGCTTCCATCGCCATGAACTGTTAGCGGTTCCTTCAAAAGAACGCTCGTAATAAAACGAGGGATTACTTTTTCAAGATGTTGTCTTGGACCATAATTATTAAATGGTCTAACTATAATTGCAGGGATATCATAAGTTTTATAATAAGAAAATACAAGTCTATCTGCAGCACATTTTGCACTTGCATATGGAGATAGAGGATTCAAAGGATGATTTTCTGACATTTTTTTAGCCTCTGCTGTACCATATACTTCAGATGTTGAAATATGGATAAATCTTTCAACTCTTTTTTTATACTTTACTATAGCATTCGCAACTGCTTGTGTTCCTAAAACGTCGGTCTGAAAAAATATAAGATTATCATATATTGAACGAGTAACATGGGTTTCCGCTGCAAAGTGAATTACAATATCTGATTTTGATACTAAATTACTTACCAGATCAGCATTACATACATTACCATACCAAAATGAAAAACGTTTATTTTTTTTAGCAGGATCCACTGGTAGATTTTCTATATTCCCAGCATAAGTTAAAACGTCTAAAACTGTAATCTTATAATCAGGATATTTATTATATAAATAATGGACGAAATTCGAACCCATAAATCCTGCCCCACCTGTAATTAATATCCTTAAACTCATACTACTCCTTTCTGATTAGTTAAGATAGATAAACTTTCTCTACCATGATTGAATAACAAGTCAATAATCGAAAGATAAGGAATAAATTCGCCATATAACTGATTATAAACAGGATGCTTATAATCTTGAAATATCACTTTTATACCATTTTCAGCAAAAATTTTTTCATTTATATAATTTCTTCCTGCCGATCCCTCATAAAAAATATCGGCTTTAAATAACTTACATATATTTATAAGTCTATTTATTCTATCTCCTTCTATTCCTAACATAGAAGATCTCACTATTTTTTTATTTTTTATACCGAGACATTCTATTATTTTATTTATAAAATAAATATTAATATCCACAAGATATTCCCAATTTTTCGAATAAGCCTCTTCAAAAATACCGATATAATCTTTATAATAAGGTGCTTTATTATAATTATGTTTTATGGAGAGTAGGTGTTTTCTTCTCCAATTCTGGGTATTACAAATTTTTACTTCATTAATTAAAGGATATTCATTAAAATTAACATAAACTGGAACGGTTAACCATTGAGTGCCTTTAGGAGTTTTAATCTTATTTCTATTTCTCCAACCATGTTTATCATATTGTACATCGTCATAAAGCACAAAAACATCGCTTCTATAAATTTGCTCAAAATATCCCAACCAAGGTAAATAACTTGGTTGTAAAATACCAATAACCATTAGTATTTATTCGTCATTACAATCAAAATATTCGTTATTTATTTTATCAATTTTTTCTTTACGCCTCTGCTCAGCTTCTCTTACAATTTTCCAATAATTATATCTCCAAGAGCGATACTGCCAATCAGGACAATTCTTGCATAACTCTATCTCATCTCCCCTTCGAGCTAAATGCATCCTCCGATAGTATTCAAATCCCTCTCCATGCCAGATTTCTTTTATAGATTTTTCATGTACATTTCCCATATTTGTTATTGCACGAATATCAAAACCACAGACCATAACTTTACCTCTTGAATCAATATTTAAACGCTCAAAAATAAATGGGCAAGGTATTCTTTCTTGGGGTGGTAGATAAGGTGTAGGGTCAGCAGATTTAGAAGGATCATTAATCCCCCAGGTAAGGTATTTTCTTTTCTGAAACTTATCCACAATAGGTTCCCAAAATTTTTCTACCTTTTCTATATTCACACCTTTTTGATTTACTGCGCTGGCGATAATTTTAGTTGGACTCTTAAGTTTATTTCTCAATTTAACCATCCGTTTAACATTTTCTAAAAGTATATCCCAGTTAAGCCCTTTTCTTACCAACTGATAAGTCTCAGGATCTGCAGCATCTACGCTAAACTCAATCATATCTACCCCCGCCTCTAACAAACGTAAAGAATTTTCTTCGTTAAAAAGTGAACCGTTGGTAATCAAACCTACTTTTGCTTTTTTCTTTTTTGCATATTCTATAAGTTCTACCGCTTTTGGATGCAACATCGGCTCCCCTCCCCCAGAAATCCTAATTCAAGCTCCATATTCACCGCATTGGTCAGCAATAATTTTAAAGGTTTCCTCATCCATAAAAGGTTTATCTTTATAATCTTGACGGATTGTAGAATTAGTATAGGGGCAATTTGGACATTTGCTGTTGCAGACATAAGTAAAAGATAAAACACACATCAAAGGAAATTCCTCTGCTTCTTTTCTTATTCCATAGGTTTCTTGAGTATGAATTATATCCATTTTTTAAACCTTATTCCTTTAATCTTTGAGTTTTTATAAATTCTCTCCTCTATCTTCTCTTCTGTATATCCTGCCTTTATAAAAATCCTCTGCGCAATAAGATTATCCTTACGTACCCAAGCCCAAAGATAAGGTATCTTTTTTTCTTTTGCAACCTCTTCAATAATTGTAAGAAGTTTTGTACCAATACCTTGATTTTTTCTTTGGACAAAGATAGTCACTTCTGCATCCTTTTGACAATACAAAATCACTACGCCTAATAACAAATCATCCTCCACTAAACCTCTAATCTCCACATCTGTAGCACTAAGCCACTGCTCTGTCTCTTTTAGACTTACCGGATTGGTTAAGAGTTCTTCTACATATCTATTTCTTAACTCCACATAACTATTCAGAAACTGCTTTTCTTTTTTTAAATTAACTATCCGCATTTTCCGCAAACTATCTTTGTTTATCTGTATTTTAAAAATACTTCTCCCACCATACCTGAAAACATACCAAATTCCAAATCTTTGCAGAATTCTTATGATTTCCCGAATAATAATCTTCTATTAAATCAAAAACAAATTCTTCATTAAATAAATTATGCTTATGCAATCTATCTTTAGAAAGCACACTAAGGATATAATCTTTAAGTTTATCCGTCATCCAATCAAAGATGGGTAAAACAAATCCTTCCTTAGGACGGTTGATTATCTCTTCCGGTAATAGTGGTACAAGCGCCTGTTTTAAAATATATTTTACAATTCCATTTTTAATCTTAAGTTCTCCGGGGATAGTTGCTACAAATTCTACCAAACGCCAATCAAGAAAAGGCGATCTTATCTCTACTGAATGCGCCATAGAAAGAAAATCAACAAAAGCAAGCACCTGATCCGGAAATTGAGTATTCCATTCAAATTCTAAAATGCGATTTAAAGGATCCTTAGCAGTTAAATCCTGAAAATGATTTTTAATAATTTTTAAAGTATCAATTTCTTTTATTTCGTGTTTAAATTTCTCGGAAAAAAGCTTCTCTTTTTCTTCATCTAAAAATACATAAAGTAAACTGCGCCATAAATAATCTTTACCTTTACTCTTTTCATAGAGCCCTTTTAAGAAATCATTCTGAAAGCCTGAAAAAAGTAATTTTTCTTGTGGACTTAATCTATTCTTTTTTATTTTTGCCTTTAATCTTTTAAAATGATACATAGGTTGAGCCAATCGATGCGAAAGATAACTACCAAAAAGCTCATCAGAACCATCTCCAGATAAAGCTACCTTAACATGTTTTCTAATAAGTTTAGTAAGAAAATAGGTAGAAATGGTTCCAGAAAATGGTTGATCAAAAGCAGTTAAGACATCTTCTATATCATTAATTAATTCTTTATAAGACATAATATATTCGTAATGTTCGGTATGATAAATTTTAGATATCTTTCGAGCATAGTATAAATCTGCTTCTTTATTTTTTAATTCATCTTCATAACCCAAAGAAAATGTTTTTATGGGTTTAGAAGAATATCTACTCATTAAAGAAACTACGCTACTTGAATCTATCCCACCGCTTAAATAAGCCCCAAAAGGAACATCACAGATCATACGCAGACGCACTGCATCTTCTAAAAGATAAATAATATTTTTTTTTATAAATTCCTCATCATTATTATATAACTGCTTACTAAAATCAATCTTCCACCATTTATGTTTTGTAATTTTTCCTTTAAAAAAAATAAGATATTCTGCTGGCCTTAGTGAATAAATATTTTTAAAAGCAGTAAAAGGTGAAGGGATATTTTTAAAGGTAAAATAATAAGAAATAGCGGTATAATCTGCTTCTAAATTACATAAGGGATGAAGAAGAATTGCTTTAATCTCTGAAGCGAAGATTAAGATATTCTGAATAAAGCAATAAAATAAAGGTTTTACTCCCATTCGGTCACGGACTAATATAAGTTTTTCATTTTTTTTATCCCATAAAGCAATACTAAACATACCATTTAATTTAGAAAGGAAATCTATGCCATATTCCTCATAAAGATGCACAAGCACTTCACCATCAGAATGATGGGTATAAAAGTTATGGCCTATTTTTTCTAAATCTTTTCGCAATTCTTGAAAATTGTATATTTCGCCATTAAAAACCATCCATATCGTTTTGTCTTCGTTATGGATAGGTTGATGGCCAGTCTCTAAGTCAATTATACTTAATCTACGAATGCCTAAATTTATTTTATCATCAAAATAAAAACCCTCCTCATCCGGTCCACGGTGAAAAAGAGAGTCGGTCATTTTCTTTAAAATAACTTCATCTTTTTTACCTGTAAAACCGCAGATCCCGCACATATCTTACTTATTTAGGAAATAATAATCTGCACGTGCTGCCTGCCAATCCCGACAATCACGACAGTTCTGTGGAAGTTCTTCGAATCTTTTTTCTAAATGCAATTTTCTTAATCTTTTTAAAGGACCTTGCCAAATTTCTTTAAGCGAGTGTGTATTTACATCGCCAGCAATAAATTTGGCATCTAAATCTACTGCACAGGTTACTACTTTACCCGTATCAATTATAGACATTGTTTGCATTGCCCAATGGCAAGGCCAACGGTTCTGGTTATCCAAAACTAAATTAGGGGCATGGACTTTTCCTGCCCAACTTACCTTGGGACGGATTTTTACTACGACACCTTGCGCTTGCCAGAATTTAAGAAAATCTTCTTTTTCTCTCTTATTTTCCTGCATCTCTACAAACTGAACTACTATTTTGGGAGAATTAACCTTTAATTTTCTTTTAAGATTAATTAAATAAAGGATATTATTTACTACTTTTTTATAATCCCCACCTACCCTAAGTTTAGCATAAGTTTCTCTTCTGAAAGCATCTATCCCAAAATATATAGCATCTAAACCTGATTCGATAAGTCTTAAAGAAGCATCTTCATCTAACAAATTACCATTAGAATTTAATACTACATCAGAAAGACCTTTTTCTTTAGCATAACGAATTAAATCAAAAATAGATGGTTTATAATTTTTTAAAATAAGCGCTTCTCCAAAAAATACCATCCAGACGCGTGTATCTTTATTCTCTTTGGCAATCTCATCAATAATCTTCTTAAATAAAGCAAAACTCATTATTCCCTTTTTTCTTTGCATATCTTTATGCACACACATTGAGCATCTAAGATTGCAATAACTAATAGTATCAATAAGTACAACTTTGGGAAAATCTTTTGATTCTACAATTCTGCCTTGTTTAAATTGTTCTATCTTTATATCTTCAGGTCTCATCTTTTAATTATTATAATTTTATCACTTTAATGAAATATCCACTATAGTTTTTAGTTATTTATTTTCAAGGAGTTATGGTTTCGCCTCTAAGAATTACCTTATCCTTTCTACTTTATTTTGCTTTTTACGATACTGTTTAGCACAAACTTTACATATCGCTTTGGATTTTTTGAATTCTAACTTTATCCCACATTCACACATCCAGCCCTTTATTTTAGCAGGATTTCCATAAACTAAAGCATAATCTGGGACATCTTTGGTTACCACTGCTCCTGCTCCCACAAATGAGTATCTCCCTAAGGTATTTCCGCAGACAATGGTAGCATTTGCACCAATAGTTGCACCTTGCTTAACTAAAGTCTTTCTTAATTCATTCATTCGCGGAATTTCGCTACGGGGATTAAAAACATTGGTAAATACGCAGGATGGTCCACAGAAAACATAATCCTCTAATTCTACCCCCTCATAAAGAGAAACATTATTCTGGATTTTACAACCATCACCTATTTTTACATTGGGTCCAATTACTACATTTTGGCCAATCTTACAATTCTTACCTATCCTTGAGCCTTTTAAAATATGGGAAAAATGCCAAATTTGACTGCCTTCACCAATCTGGACATCCTCATCGATATAAGCACTTTCATGAACAAAATATCTTCTTCCTAAATTGGATAAACTGGTCTCTATTGCTTTCTGTTTTCTTAAAGACTCCTCAGCGGTTTCTAAGATTTTAAGGACTTTAAGCCCTTCTTCTCCATCGGTAAGAGGTTGGTTTCGAGTTTCTACGCATTCTATAAAATGTTTAAGTTCTTCTTTTAATGGTTCTTTTTTCTCAACGGAAATAACTTCTACCTCGGCTTTCTGGGCAACCGGGATTTGACCGTTCTTCCATTCTATCTTATGGGGATACAAAAATAATTTTTCTTCAGTTAAATCATCAAAAACCGCCATTGCCTGGGAGCCTACCACAATAAGTTTCTGTTCTTTAAAAGGATGAAGCCAACTGACAAAGATATGTGCCTTTATTTTATTCTTAAACTCTAACATCGTAAGGGTTGTATCGTAAATTCCTTTATTTAAATAATCCTCACCAAAGGCAGAAACTCTTATCGGCTCATCCTTTAGTAAAGATAAAATAACTGAGATATCATGGGGAGCAAAACTCCATAAGATATTTTCTTCGGTTCTGAGTTTGCCAATATTTAAACGGTTAGAATAAATATACTGGATCTTTCCTAAGAGTCCTTCTTGAATTATTTCTTTAAGTTTTATAATTGCGGGATGATAATGTAAGATATGCCCAACCATAAGGATTTTATTTTTCTCTTTGGCTAATCTTATCAGTTCTTGCGCCTCAGAGGTAGTTATCGCCAGCGGTTTTTCTACAAAAACATCTTTATCAGAAAGTATTACTTTTTTTGCTATATTATAATGCGTTACCGCAGGCGTGGCAATGGCTATAGCCTGAATATCTTTTTTCTCTAAAACTTCTTCAAATTCAGAAGTGGTTTTAATATTTGGATAGTTTATATTAACTTGTTTAAGAACATCCTTATTGTTATCACAAACCAAATCTAAAACTTTCAACTCATAAAAGTTCCTTACCAAATTCTTACCCCAATAACCACAACCTACAACCGCAACTTTTATCATTTTTAGGGACGGTTCCTATAGTTTTTAGTTATTTATTTTCAAGGAGTTATGATTTTGCCTTATTAAAATTTGATTATTTAAAAATTTATAAATATCTTTTCTCTTCGCTTCTTAACTGATATTTAAAAACTAATTTACAAAAAATAGTTCTTTTTGTTAAGTATATTTTACAAAAGTTTATTTTTTCATATATATCTGCTTAATTATCTTGCGTGACCATTATTTGATTTTCTTTAATTTCTTATAAATGCTATCTATACATAAATAAACTTCGTCTTTTTTGATAAACTCATAAATCTTTTTTGCTTCTTCCATACCATAAATATGAACTATCTGATTTCTTTTATCAATCATTTCTAAAAATAAATCTTCGTATTGCGCATCAATTAATCCTGCTTTAAAGGCTTCTTTAAAACATTGTAGGGGTGTAGAAGCAATTATCCCTTCAGTTCTTAAATACTCTTTTATTGTCTTCCATAATGCTTCAAATGTATATTCAAAACGTTTGGTAGTAACTTCTATAATTAATTCTTCACTTAAAAAATCAAATAAAGCAGGCTGTCGAGTTATCTCTTCAAATTTCTTAAATGCCTTCTCAAATTTCTCAAAAGTTCTTCTGAATTTTTCGTCTTTTTCCATAATATCCCCTCCTCTAATATATTTTTTAAAAGTAGGCTATCTACTTCTTCGGTGAGATTGATTAGTTCAATATCTCTTAAAGTTCCTGCTTTGGTCTCTAATTCTTCTTTTACTTTAACTATTTTTGAAGCGGGTATGGGATTTTTAGAATATATTGCTAAATCAAAATCAGAAAGATTATCTATCTTGTTCTTTGCAAAAGAACCGAATAAAAACAGAATATAGTCATTTCCAAAATATTTATCAAGGATAGAAATTATTCTTTTTTTAATCTTTCTTATATTATTTTGATATTCCATCTCTTATTTGTCCCAATCTTTCTGAAACTGGCTATAAAGGGTAAAATAACAAAAATGGCGCTTGGGTTCAACAAGTTTAGTTTGATATTCTTTACCTCCTAAAATATAAATTTTAAAGACTGTCTTTAGTATATCAAAGAAAATTTATTTCTAAATAAAAAACTTGAACCCAACTTTTGCATTAGCAAAAATGTCCGAAAGGACTTTGTTGGGTCCATTCATTGGATAGATAGATTAATATGGATACAAAATTATATAAAAGTAATAATCTCATAATAAGTTTAGGTAATTTTTATCACATTTGGATTTGGATAGAGACATTACAAAACAATGTAGCTGGATAGTTTCTAAACAGCCTAACGAGCAAAGAGAATGCACCCAACTTTTGCTAAAGCAAAAAAATGTCCGAAAGGACTTTATTGGGTCCAACCATTGGCCTTGCCTGAAATTATAAGCCTTTCGTATTAGCGAAAGCTTTTCTTTCATAAAAAGCTTTGGAACTTTTTCTTATACAGGCAATGGCTAAACTTATTGCACAATAATAACTTTACGTTTACAAAAAGAGCCTAAAAGCAAAATCTTGGTTGAATATTAACATTTTAATGGTTAAAATGCAAGGTATATTTATACATTGATTTTCACTTTAATAGTTATCTATTTATCTACGAATTACGGTGACATCAGCGAATTACGAATACATTACGAATATACGAATACATTAAAGTTATCTACGAATTACGGTAACATCTACGAATTTAAGTTAACAACTCGTTTGAATTTTAATTCTTTTGAACCAAAGTTGGCTAGGATACCTAATTTTAATCCCGAGACTTTTAAATATTCAGAAATTTGCTCTATATTCCTCTTAGAGAATCTATCTCCTTTCTTAATTTCTAAAATTACTTTGTCTTCGATTAGGAAATCTAAATATTGACGGCCAATTATCTTTTTCTTGAAGTATAATGGAATAAAAACTTGTTCTTTAAAGGATAAATTACATCTTTTTAGCTCAGTAGCAATTGCTCTTTGATAATATTTTTCATGATGTTCAGGTCCTAATTGATTGTAGACTTCAAACAAAATTCCCACAATCTGATAACTTAATTCTGGATAAATTAATTCTCTTTTTATTAAATTTTGCATTTCTAATTTTTTATATCATCCTTTCTTTTTTAAATATTGAATTATCTTTTCTATAAATTCTTTTCCATTTTCGAGAATTTCTTTTGCTTCTTCCATAGAGATAACAAATTTGTATTCATAGTCTCCTATCTGCCTCTTCTCAAATGCCCTATTAAGTTCTCTCCCCATTTCCTTTGGAAAAATCTCTGTTTTAATGAAATGTTCTCCAAAAGCAGAAATTACACCTTTGGGGGATGAAAACGATAAACCCTTAG